>Ga0308173_10000459_pt1 | contig 17182 bp, 13 predicted proteins | sample PhyPR1_FD_203716 | JGI IMG/M metagenome (GOLD analysis project Ga0308173, IMG submission 203716) | Soil microbial communities from UC Gill Tract Community Farm, Albany, California, United States - DLSLS.P.R1 | ecosystem: Environmental > Terrestrial > Soil > Agricultural land | place: USA...
GTCCGCTGCTAGAACGCTCTTCGGTCTGACCGCGAAATCAACGTCGAAGAGCAAATCCCCCACCCACCCTTCACCTTGCTGATGAAGACAGGAAGAGGTAACTCATCATGACACAAACCAGATTCTTTCTTCAGCTCGGCCCTGGCGTTCGCCCAATGCAATGAACCCGTGCAAAGCACGCGCTACCTCCACAGGTCCTCGGACCTCACGCACGGCCATGAAAAGAGAACAATGAACAGCGTCACCTCCACCCTTGAGACCTATAGGCCGGCCATGCACTATGCCGCCAAGGACACGTGGCTCAACGATCCCAACGGATTGGTCTTCCACGAGGGCACCTATCACCTGTACTACCAGAACAACCCCTTCGGAAACGTGCACAGCAACATGTCATGGGGGCATGCGACATCCACAGACCTGGTCAACTGGAAGGAGCAACCGGTAGCGATCCCCTGCGATGAGACCGAGGAAATTTACTCCGGCAGCATCGTGGTGGACACTGGCAACACCAGCGGATTCGGCGCAGACGGGCAGGACCCCCTGGTGGCCATTTACACCAGTGCGTACAAACCGGGTTCGCCCCACCAAGGCACCCAGGCCCAGTCCATCGCATGGAGCACCGATGGCGGCTATACCTGGACTAAGTACGCAGGCAACCCGGTCCTGACCAGGAACTCACCGGAATTCCGGGACCCCAAAGTCTTCCGCTACAACGGCCCGGCCGGCAGCTACTGGGTCATGGTGGCCGTGGAAGCACATGACTTCACTGTCCTGCTCTACCGCTCCGAGGACCTCAAGAACTGGGAATACCTCAGCACCTTCGGCCCCGCAAACGGCACCGGCGGAATCTGGGAATGCCCGGACCTCTTTGAGCTGCCGCTGAACGGTGACGCGGCGGTCATGAAATGGGTTCTGACCGTGAACATGAACCCCGGAGGCCCGAACGGCGGGTCGGCAGGCCAGTACTTTGTGGGAGAGTTCGACGGCGTCACGTTCAGCTCCGAGTCAACCCTCACTGAGGGTATGCAGGATCCAAAGCGCGTGCCCGACTACCAATGGCTTGACTGGGGCCGGGACTACTACGCCGCTGTCTCGTTCAGCAACGCTCCGGACGGCCGGCGGTTGATGATCGGCTGGATGAACAACTGGCAGTATGCCAACCACATTCCTACCTCTCCCTGGCGCAGTCCGATGAGTCTTGTGCGGGATGTTTCCCTCGTTTGCGTGAACGGTCAGCCCCGGCTCGTTCAGCAACCCGTGCCGGAAGTGAAAGCCGCTTCGAAACCCGGTCTCGCGCAGCGGTTAACCGTAGACGACCAGGTATCGGTTGAGGGCGGCACGGCAGTGCAGCTCATTGAGATCACCTTTGCACCCGGCGGTTCCGAAGAAGTCGGCCTTGTGGTCAGGGGGTCATCCGACGGAACAGCCGGGACACGGATCGGGATCCGGCCCGGCAGCGGAGAACTCATTGTGGATCGTACCCGCTCGGGCGACACCGGCTTCCATGAAGCCTTTCCCTCAACAAGCCGCGCCCCGATTGCCACCGGACAGGACGGCAGCTACACCCTGCAGATCTTCGTTGACCACTGCTCCGTGGAAATTTTCGCAAACGATGGGCTCGTCACCGTGACCGAACTGATCTTCCCGGACCGTGCCCAAACATCCCTCACCCTGTACTCCACTGGAGGCACAGCCAAGGCTGCGCTCCAACTCACCGACTTAGGAAAGAAAAAAGCCTGATGGAACACCGCAAGCTGGGATCCTCCGGCCTGTACATCAGCGAAATCGCCTACGGAAACTGGTTCACCCACGGTGAGCAGATCGACCAGACCGCCGCGACCCAGTGCGTCAAACAGGCGCTGGATCTGGGCATCACCACCTTCGACACCGCCGATGCCTATGCCGGAACCCGCGCCGAGGAAGCGTTGGGCGAGGCGCTCAACGGAACGCGCCGGGAAAGCGTCGAGATTTTCACCAAGGCCTACTTCCCTACGGGGGAAGGCCGGAACGACCGCGGCCTGTCCCGCAAACATCTCATGGAGTCAATTAACTCGTCGCTGCGCCGGCTCCAAACCGACTACGTCGACCTCTACCAGGCCCACAGATACGACTACGAGACCCCGCTGGAAGAGACCATGCAGGCCTTCGCCGATATCGTCAGGGCGGGCAAAGCGCACTATATCGGGGTGTCAGAGTGGACGACGGACGAGATAAAGTCCGGCGCCGCCCTTGCCAACGAACATGGCGTCCAGCTCATCTCCAACCAGCCCCAGTACTCCATGCTGTGGCGCGTCATCGAACAGGAAATCGTTCCCCTGAGCGAGGATCTGGGCATTGGCCAGATCTGCTGGTCACCGCTCGCCCAGGGAGTCCTCACCGGAAAGTACGCTCCCGGCGCCGCGGCCCCACAAGGCTCCCGGTTCCGTGCCGACAACGGCGACCTGAAGAACGACCACCGCTTTCTCAGCGAGGACATCCTCACCCGCGTCCAGCAACTGAAACCCCTGGCCGAAGAGACCGGACTGTCGATGGCAGCTTTCGCCGTCGCGTGGGTACTGCAGAACCCCAACGTCTCGGCAGCCATCGTCGGAGCATCCCGGCCCGAGCAGCTCGTCGACAACGTCCAGGCATCGGGAGTCAAACTCGACCCGGAACTGCTCTTGAGAATCGATGAGATCCTCGGCCCGGTGGTCGAAAGAGACCCGGGAAAGGTCGAATCCTTCAAGAACCGGCCATGAACGGCCGTAGAACCTCATAGACGGTGGCAGTGCTGGACGTTCCGGCTTAGCCGGGCTACGTCCGGGGCGCTGCCGGCGGTATCGCGGACAGAGCTGGAATTCCCACCCATAAGCTCCGGAAGAACTTATTGACACCCGGAAGTAACGCGGGTAACTTAGATCACAGCCGAGAAGTAACGCGAGTTACTTCGCTGGCTAGGCGCGAGGGACTTTCCCCCGGGAAGTACGGCACAACACAGCTCAACGAAGACCACTGGAGCATTCAATGGCGAAAGACGCCTCCTCAACCAAGCCCATTGCTGGCCGACAGCGTGGGGTCACCATGAGTGACGTCGCAAAGCATGCAGGAGTGTCGCGGACGGCTGTCTCGTTCGTGCTGAGCAACCGCGAAAACGCCAGCATCTCGGAAGAGACGCGGGCACGCATCGCTGAGGCGGTCCAGGTATTGGGCTACCGTCCAAATGCGGGAGCGAGGGCGCTGGCATCCCAGCGCAGCGACTGGTACGGGATTGTCACCGAGATCGTCACTGCACCCTTTGCTGTGGACATCATTAAAGGAGCGCAGGACCAAGCCTGGATTGACCGTCGATTCCTCCTTATCGCCCCGTCGGACCAGGGTGACACGGCCGGCCCCAAGCAGGGGATGGAAGATGCTGCCGTTGAGAAGTTGCTGGAGCAGCGGGTGGAAGGCTTGCTGTACGCCGCAACGCACCACCGGGGTGTACATGTGCCCCGAAGCGCGCACGAAGTGCCCACGGTACTCGTCAACTGTTACGACCTGGACGGGAAGCTGCCCTCTATCGTCCCTGACGAAAGGGCAGGCGGACGGATCGCCGTCGAACGCCTCCTCCAGGCTGGCCACACCAGGATCGGCGTGATCAACCTGGACCCGGGCATCCCGGCAGCCGTCGGGCGTCTGCAGGGCGTCCGGGAGGCTTTGGCCGCCGCGGGTCTTGAGCTGGATCCGGAGCTGGTGGTGGCCGGGTATGCGACGGCCGACGGCGGTTACGACGCCGCCTGCCAGATCCTTGACCGGTACCCGGTCAAGGACAGGCCCACCGCCCTCTTTTGCCTCAACGACCGCATGGCCATGGGCGCTTACGACGCCATCAAGGAACGTGGCCTGGCCATTCCCGGTGACATCGCCGTGATCGGCTTCGACAACCAGGAACTCATCGCGGCCTACCTCAGGCCCAAGCTGACCACCGTTGCGTTGCCGTTCGAAAAGATGGGCGCTCTGGGAGTCCAGACGCTCGCCGCCCTTACAGCAGGACAGCCGATCACTGCCAACCAGCAGTTGGTCGACTGTCCGCTGCTAGAACGCTCTTCGGTCTGACCGCGAAATCAACGTCGAAGAGCAAATCCCCCACCCACCCTTCACCTTGCTGATGAAGACAGGAAGAGATAACCCATCATGACACAAACCAGGTTCCTCAGGTCCGCCCGCATTGCCGCGGCCGGACTGGCCGTAGGCGCGATGCTGCTGACCGGCTGCGCCGCCACCGGCAACAAGTCCGGCGGCACCGACGCCGCGGCGAACGCCAGCGCGTTCCTCACCATCCCCCGCGAAGACATGGGCACATTCGTGCAGAACTTCAACCCGTTCGCACCGACCGTCAACCCCATGGTCCAGCAGTCCATTTACGAGTCCCTCCTGGTCTTCAACCCGGCCCAGGGGAACACGGTGCCGTGGCTCGCCACCGACTGGAAGGCCGCGGACGACGGCAAGTCCATCACCTTCACCCTGCGTGATGGCGTGAAGTGGTCCGACGGCCAGCCCTTCGTTGCCGACGACGTCGCCTACACGTTCGAGCTTCAGAAGAAGCTGAAGGGCGGCTACGAGTACCTCGACGGCGTCACCGCAGAAGGCAACAAGGTCACGTTCAACTTCAACAAACCCTGGTCCCCCGCCCTGTACGACGTCGGCCAGCTCAGCATCCTGCCCAAGCACATCTGGTCCGCACTGGCCGATCCGGAGAAGGACGCCAACGCCAAACCGGTAGGTACCGGACCGTACACCGAGGTGGACAACTTCCAGGCCCAGTCCTTCGTGCTGAAGAAGAACCCCAACTACTGGCAGCCGGATAAGCAGAAGATCGCCGGCATCAAGATGCTCGCCTTCGCCGGGAACGACGGCGCCAACCTCGCCGCCGCCAACGGCGACGTGGACTGGGCGCCCCAGTACATCCCGAACATCGAAAAGACCTTCGTCTCAAAGGACAAGGACCACCGGCACTACTGGTTCCCGCCCACGGGCGCCATGATCAACTGGCAGCTGAACACCACCAAGGCCCCGTTCAACGATGTGGACGTCCGCAAGGCGCTGAGCATGGCCGTGGACCGGGACCAGGTCACCAAGATCGGCATGAGCGGCTACGCCCAGCCGGCCGATTGCACCGGCCTGTCCGGCAATTATGAGACGTGGAAGAACAGCCAGGTTAAGGACAACTGCACCTGGACCAACCACGACGTTCAGAAGGCCAACGACCTGTTGGACAAGGCCGGCTACCCCAAGGGTCCCGACGGTAAACGCACGCTCAAGGACGGCAAGCCGTTCGAGTTCAAGATCTCCGTGGGTGCTACCTCGTCCGACTGGCTCTCAGTGGCCAACGTAATCTCCCAGAACCTGGCAGAGGTTGGCGTGACCGCGAAGGTGGACTCCCCGGACTGGGCCGCTGTGGTGGCAGGGTACGAAACGGGTGACTTTGACTCCGGCATCGTTTGGAGCGTTAACGATCCGAGCCCGTACAAGTACTTCAACGCCTCCATGGGCTCCTCAACGGTGAAGCCGGTGGGCACCAAGGCGTCCGACAACTACCACCGTTTCGGTGACCCCAAAGCCGATGCCCTGCTGGCACAGTTCGCTGCAACCACGGACCAGTCCAAGCAAAAGGACATTGCCAACAAGCTCCAGGAAGAGTACAACGACGTCGCACCGCTGGTGCCCCTCTTCTCCGGCCCGGAGTGGGGTGCGTACAACGACACCCGCTTCACCGGCTGGCCCACCCAGGACAACCCTTACGCGACCCTCTCGGTTCGCGCACCCTCCACGGTTCTCGTGCTGACCAGCCTGGAACCGCGCAAGTAACGTCCCACGGAGCATGAGGCCGGACCGCCCTCATGCCACCCACGCCCGACGGCCTGGCCGATTCGATAAGCCGGCCGTCGGGCGTACCCCGCAACTTTGAATACTCCCGAATTGGAGGGAAACCGTGCGCTTCATCCTGCGCCGCTTGGGTTTCTACCTGATCGCCTTTTGGGCATCCATTACCCTGAATTTCCTGCTCCCGCGCTTCATGCCCGGGGACCCCGTCTCACGCATGTTCGCCCGCTCCCAGGACAGAATGCAGCCCGAACAGCTCGAGGCACTGCGCAAGCTGCTTGGCGTGGACGATCGGCCCATCTGGGAGCAGTACGCCGGCTACCTCCAGGACGTCCTCACCGGACAGATGGGGGTATCGATTACACGCTTCCCCACTCCCGTCACCGAAGTCATCTCATCCCAAATCGGCTGGACGCTGCTGCTCGGCGGAACCGCACTGGTGATTGCCGCCGTCGTCGGCAACCTTCTGGGCATCCTCGCAGCATGGCGCCGCGGAGGGGCGATCGATTCGGCCTTGCCTCCCGTACTGGTCTTCATCGGGTCGTTCCCCTACTTCTGGCTCGCGATGGGCGCCCTGTACCTGTTCGGCGTGGTGCTGGGCTGGTTCCCGATCCGCCACGCATTCACCGACGGCCTGGAGCCGGCGTTCACCACGGAGTTCATCGGCGATGTCGGCGCCCACCTGGTGCTGCCGGCGCTCACCATCGTGCTGGTCTCCATTGGCGGCTGGATGCTGGGCATGCGGAACACCATGATCGCCACCAACTCCGAGGACTACATCACCATGGCCGAAGCCAAGGGCCTCCGTCCCGGACGCATCATGCTCCGCTACGCCGCCCGGAACGCGATGCTTCCTTCTGTCACCAGTTTCGGCATGGGACTGGGCTTCGTGGTGGGCGGTGCGCTGCTCACCGAGGTCGTGTTTGCGTACCCCGGCGTGGGCTACCAGCTCCTCAACGCCGTCCAGGGTCTTGACTACCCGCTCATGCAGGGCCTGTTCCTGACCATCACCGCCGCCGTGCTGCTGGCGAACTTCCTGGTGGACATCCTCTACGTCCGCCTCGACCCCCGCGTGCGCAGCAACTGAGCGCTGCGTACCCAGTAACCAAGGGACCGACCATGACCAGCGTTATCCTCCAGCAGCCGACCGAAGCAAAAGCTGCCCGCAAAACCAACCGCGGCTTCATCCACGGACTTATCACCAACAAGAAGGCCATGACAGGCATGGCCATCATGCTCGTCTTCATCATCCTGGCGCTGGCCGCGCCGGTATTGTTCCCGGGCGACCCCTCCCGGATCACCGGGATGGCCTCACTGGAACCGGACGGCGAGCACTGGCTCGGAACCACCGCCAAGGGCCAGGACGTGCTCGCCCTGACCATCTATGGCGCCCGAAGTTCCCTGTTCGTGGGCCTTACCGTCGGGTGCGCGTCAACCTTCATCGGGATTCTCGTCGGGCTGTCATCGGCCTATTTCGGCAAGTTCATTGACGAAGCACTGTCGCTGCTGACCAACGTCTTCCTCCTCCTTCCCGGCCTGCCGCTGCTCGTTATCCTGGCCGCCTTCCTGCCACCAGGGCTGGGCACCGTGATCCTGGTACTCACTGTCACGGGATGGGCCGGATCGGCGCGCGTTCTGCGGTCACAGGCTCTGTCCATCCGCTCCAAGGACTTCGTCGCTGCCGCCGTCGTATCGGGTGAGCGGGCCGGCCGCATCATGTTCCGCGAAATCCTGCCGAACATGGCGTCGATCGTGATGGGCACGTTGCTTGCCTGCGTTATCTACGGCATCGGCGCGCAGGCTGGCCTCGAATTCCTTGGGCTGGGCGACGTCAGCACCGTCTCCTGGGGCAACAACCTCTTCTGGGCCGGAAACGAAGGCGCCCTGCTCACCGGAAGCTGGTGGGTCTTCATCCCCTCCGGCCTCTGCATCGCCCTGGTGGCGTTCGCCCTGGCCCTCATCAACTACGCCGTCGACGAAGTAACCAACCCGCGGCTGCGGAAGATCCGCAAGCCCGCCACCACCGAAAGGAGCGCCGCACAGTGACTGTCTCCCAAACCTCCTTCGGCTCCCACGAACCGGTCCTTGACGTCAAGAACCTCACCGTCAAGTACATCGGCGACACCCGTTCGACCACGGCAGTGGACAACGTCTCCTTCAGCATCGGCGCCGGCGAGGTGTTCGGGCTGGCCGGCGAATCCGGTTGCGGAAAATCAACGATCGCCAACTCAATCATGCGGCTGCTCAAGGACCCGGCGAAGATCGCAGCCGGCAGCATCTCCTTCGGCGGCAAGGATGTGCTGGCCATGAGCCAGGGCGAGCTGCGCCGTTTCCGCTGGCAGGACGTCGCCATGGTGTTCCAGTCCGCCATGAACTCGCTGAATCCCGTGCTGACCATCGGGGAGCAGATGGCAGACATCTTCACCACCCATGCCGGCTACTCACGTCAGGAATCCCTTCGCCGCGCAGCACAACTACTGGAGCTGGTAAGGATCGATCCGGCCCGTCTCAAGTCGTATCCGCATCAACTCTCCGGCGGGATGCGCCAGCGCGCCGTGATCGCCATGGCCGTAGCACTGAAGCCATCACTGCTGATTCTGGACGAGCCCACCACCGCGCTGGACGTGGTGGTGCAGCAGGAGATCATGGCCCAGATCAAGGACCTCCAGCGCGAACTGGGCTTCTCCGTCCTGTTCATCACCCACGACATGTCCCTGATGGTGGAACTCTCCCACCGCATGGCTGTCATGTACGGCGGCAGGATCGTGGAGACCGCCAGAGCCCACGACATCTACACCACCCCCGGGCATCCCTACACCCAGGCCCTCATGGGCGCGTTCCCGCCGCTTACCGGCCCGCGGATCCCGCTGGAGGGCCTGCCCGAAGGGGTGAAGTTCCAGAACATCCCGGACCTCGCCGAAGTTGCGCCGGGCCACTTCGTGGCCCCGTTTGATGCCGACGCCGAAGCCGCCGTTTTTGAAGGAGCAGCACAATGAGCCACGCGGTCCACTCCCCTGGACGACCAGATGTTTCGGCCCAGGCCCCGGCCCTTGAGGTGCGCGGACTGGGTAAGTCGTTCCACATCGGCGGCCTGTTCTCCAGCCAGGCAGTCCGGGCGCTGCACCATGTCGACCTGACCATCGGCCGTGGAGAAATCGTGGCGCTGGTAGGGGAATCCGGTTCAGGCAAGAGCACCCTGGCCCGTTGTGTCGCCCGGCTCGAGAAACCCAGCGAGGGTGCAATCCTGCTCGACGGCGTCGACGTCCTCAAACGCGACCGTTTCCAGGCCTCACGCAGCTTCCGGTCCCAGTTGCAGATGGTCTTCCAGGACCCCTTTGGCTCCCTTAATCCGGCACACCGGGTCGAGCACTTCCTCCGGCGCTCCCTCGCAATCCACGGCAAAGGCGGCACCTCCCAGCGCGGTTCCGAAGAGCAGACCAAGCGCCGTCTCGAAGAGCTCATGACCACCGTCGGGCTTCAGGCCGACATGCTCAACTCCTACCCCCACGAGCTCTCCGGCGGACAGCGTCAACGGGTCTCGATCGCGCGCGCCCTGGCTGTCGAACCAGAAGTCATTCTCGCCGACGAACCGACGTCCATGCTGGACGTATCTGTTCGCATCGGTGTCCTGAACCTGATGCGGAAACTGCGTGATGAGCAGGGTATTTCCATGCTCTACATCACCCACGACCTGGCCTCAGCCCGGTACCTTGCGGACCGGACGGCCGTCATGTTCGCCGGGGAGATCGTCGAAGAGGGTGAGTCATTGGACCTGCTGGCCCATCCGGCACACCCCTACACACAATTGCTGGTCTCGGCCGTCCCGGACCCAGCCAGGGCCGGATCCTACGATCCCGTTCACCGTGCCAAGCTCCGGCAGGCCGTCATGGCTTCCACCACCTGCGCCTTCCAGAACGATCCCGACCAACGCTGCTCAGCTGATGAACCCGTCCGCCATCAGGTGGGCGACCCCCTCAACCGTCACTGGGTCCGCTGCCACCTTTACCGGCCAAGCAGTGGCGGCGGCGGTACCGCACTGGCGACAGAGCCCCTACCGGAACCATCACCTGCAGACTGAAGCTCGTGTTCTAAGAACGGCTCAGCCCGTCCCCGTCCGTCCTGGCAGGACCCACATCACATTCAAACCCTAAAGGGGCTCCGCCCTGCGCTGCCCAAAAAAATCAACATCTGCAGTAGCAGCACCGAAGCTGCTTATCGAAAGGGCTCCAATGCAAAATTCATCCAGCGTCTCCCGGCGGGCTCTCCTCACCGGGAGTGGAGCGGTTGCCCTGACCGGATCGCTCGCACTCTCAACTTCCCTGGCGGAGCCGGCAGCGGCGACTCCCCCAAACGCCCCGGATCCCGCTCCGGCCAAGCCGCCATTCAAAGGACCAGCCCGTATGCGCCCGACCTATCACTTCAGCGTCCCCGACAACTGGAAGAACGACCCCCAGCGGCCCATCTACATTGACGGCGAATACCACTACTACTACCTCTACAACGGCGACTACCTTCAGGGCGGTGGAGGCACGTCCTGGCGCCGCGCGACCACCACCGATCACGTATCCTTCCGCGACCGCGGCATCGCCATCCCGAAGTTCAGCAACGACAACGGCGACTGCTGGTCAGGATGCCTTGTCATTGATGAACAAAACACCGCAGGATATGGCGAAAATGCTGTTATCGCCCTCGTTACACAGGCGCCGCAGGGCCGCCAGGCACAATACCTCTGGTACTCGACCGATCGCGGGCGCTCCTTCCAAGCGGGCGGCACCGCCCCGGTACTGCCCAACCCCGGCGTGCAGGACTTCCGCGACCCGAAAGTGATCTGGGACGCAGACCGGGGGCAATGGTTCATGGTCAACGCCGAAGGGCAAAAACTCGGCTTCTACACTTCGCACAACCTGCGGTCCTGGCAGCGGGTCGGCGAATTCGTCCGCACGGACCTTGGGGTCCTCGAATGCCCGGACCTTTTCAAGATGACCGCCGAGGACGGAACGTCCCACTGGATCCTCGGCACAAGCGCCAACGGCAAAGGTCGGGGCCTTCCGGCAACCTACGCATACTGGACAGGAAATTTCGACGGCACCACATTCACTCCAGATCACGCCGAACCGGAATGGCTGGACTACGGCTATGACTTCTACGGGGCAGTGACCTATCCCCATCACAACTCCTCCGGAGCAGAGGATTCCACCCTGCGCAGGGCGCTCGGGTGGGCAAACTTCTGGGACTACCCACACAACACCCCGACCCTGGCGACTGACGCGTACAACGGCGACGACATGATTGTGCGTGATGTCCGGCTCAAGAAGGAAGGCAACAGCTATCACCTCGTCTCAACCCCGACAGCCGGTCTGAGCGACCACGTTAAGCAAAGCCACCGCCTTGGTGACGTCACTGTCACGGGCACCCAAGACCTCGATATCAGTTCTTTGGCATATGACCTGAACTGTGAACTGAGATGGGACCCGGCCAGCCCGCCCGCCAACGTTGGCCTCGAGATCTGCCGTGCAGCCGGCGGAGGGCGGCACGTCGCCGCCGGGGCATTCCTCCGCGGCCCCTTCGCGTACGTCAACCGGCGACCCACCGTTAACCCAACGGGCGGGGAAAGCCAGACGCCCATCGACCCCTCGGCAGGGCGCCTCACACTCCGTATCCTCGTGGATCGAACGAGCGTTGAAATGTTCGTGGGAGACGGACGGGTGGTGCATTCACACCGGGTATTCCCCCTTGAAGGAGACAACGGAATCCGTCTTTACGCGCACGAGGGAACGGCTACTTTCGGCAACCTGACGATCAATGAAATCAGCGCGGTATCTTAGCCCAACGCAAAAACGTTTCAGGCGGGCCGTTCTGGCGGTAGGCCGCCAGCACGGCCCGCCCGCTCCCTACCATCACCTGCCGGAGAGAGAAACATGGCAAACCTCGATGCGACTCGGCATCAAGCCCAAATCCCCTTGGACGTCCTGGTTGTCGGAGAAGCACTCGTCGACGTGGTCACCACCCCGGACAACCGGGTAGAGCACCCCGGCGGATCGCCCGCCAACGTCGCCTATGGCCTCGGACTCTTGGGCGTCACTACGGGCCTGCTCACAGCAATAGCACCCGATGCACGAGGAACATCGATAGAAAACCACCTCCGCAGGGCAGGAGTGACTCTCCTGCCAGGATCAAAATCCCTCACCCGTACGGCAACGGCAACAGCAACGCTTGGGCCCGACGGGTCTGCCTCCTACGACTTCGACATCCACTGGGACCTGCCACCAGCAAAGCCGGCCTACTTCCCAAAAGTCCTCCACACCGGTTCCATAGCCACCTTCCTGAACCCCGGAGCCAGTACGGTTAAGGCACTGCTCGAACATGCCCACACGCATTGCATCGTCACCTACGATCCGAACATCAGGCCATCCCTACTTGGCAGTCAGGCCGAAGCAAAAGCGATCTTTGAAGAACTCGCCTCCCTGACTGACGTCGTCAAACTCAGCGACGAGGACGCCCACTGGCTCTACCCTGGAAAAACACTGGAAGAAACCGCCGACCATGTCCTCCGACTGGGTGCAGGGTTGGCAGTGATAACCAAGGGGGCCGAGGGCTCCCGATTCACCGCTCCCGACGCAAGCATCACTATCCCCGCTGTCAGGGCCACAGTCGCGGACACCATAGGCGCCGGCGACTCCTACATGGCCGCGCTCATCCTGGGTCTCCTCACCCGCAGCACTGGAGGTTTCGCCCCTGCAGTCCTGGAGCAGCTGGGACGTACCGCAGCCGCAGCTGCGGCCATCACGGTTCAGCGGACGGGAGCAAACCCGCCCACGCTGGAAGAACTGCAATCCGCAGTCGAAGCACCTATCTCCGCGCCCGAAGCTTTCGCGTGCGATCAGACGTAAATAAAAGCAATTCCGCGGGCAACAAGACAACGGACCCCGTTTACCCTGTTAGGAGGAGCCGACAATGACGTCTGAAAAGACACCGGGGCAACAAGCCCCTTCGCATCCGCTGCAGTCCAACAGCAAGCTTGCACAACTCACCCGCCGTTCCGTGCTGGGCCTGGCCGGGATCGCCGTGGCAGGAGCCACTGTGGGGGCGTGGCCACGACTGACCGGCACTGATATTCCGGGCCGTGGCAGCAAGGCCCTGAACATCGCCATCCTGGGGACGGCAGCCGATGCCGCGGGACGCCAAGGCCTGATTCAGGCCTTTACCGCCGCGCACCCCGATATCCCAGTGCAGCTGCAGGCGATCCAGGGTGCGGACTGGAAGGACTTCTTTTCCAAGATTCTGACCATGGTTGCTGCTGGGACGCCCCCGGATGTCGTCTATGTCGCTACCGAGGGCGCCCAGCTATTCGCCGACAAGCTGGCCGAGCCTTTGGATAGTTATGTCCGCCGTGACGCTGCGGCGATGAGCGATTACTTTGATGACGTTCATCCGAGCCTGTTGGAAGCCTTCATGTACCAGGGAAGCCTGTACCAGCTTCCGCTGGACTGGAATGCGGCGAACATGTACTTGAATACGACTACCTTTGCCCAGGCCGGGCTTGAGCGGCCAAAGGACGACTGGACGAAGGACGACTTCAGCGCCGCCTTGAGGGCCCTGCGCAAGGCCCGCCCGGCGGATTTCACCCCGTACTACTGGACCAACCGGCTTTTTGGCGGAGTTGTGCCGTGGCTCTACGCCAACGACACCAGCTTCCTGTCCGAAACGAAGGCTCCCGGAGGGGACTGGCTTTGGGACCGCTTTTACCCCAACGACCCTGCCCGGGCGACCCGCGGCGGCGGATATCAGTGGCTGAGCCCCAACGCCGAGGATGGGCGCGTGATCGAGACCTTCGACTATCTGCGTGAACTGGTAGCCGAAGGACTCGGCGTGCGTCCCGAATCCGGGGGCGGCAACGCCCTGGTCGGCCTGTTCGGCAACAACCGCATCGGCACCACGCCGGCAGGTGGCTACTGGGCCCAAGGCCTGCACGAAGCCGGGATGACCGCCGACCAGTTCGACGTGCAATTCTTCCCACGCTGGCGGACCCAGCGGCATCAGTTCGGCGCTGCCGGCTACGCAATCATGCGCACGGCGAAAGACAAGGACGCAGCATGGGAATGGGTTAAGTTCTGCTCCACCCGCGAAGCGATGCAGCTGGCCATTCCCAAACCGAACACCACACCCACGCGTCGTTCCATGGTGAACGCATCCTTCTACGCCGCCACCGGGCCACAACACTGGAAAGTCTTCTACGACACCTTGGACAGGTTCCCCACCTCCGGTCCGATCCCCGCCCCGCCGCAGCAGGCCGCCGTCGAAACTGCCCTGATGAAAAACGTCTCCACCGCTGTCAGCGGCAGCTCCGCCGATGTGCGGACAGCGATGGGCGCCCTGCAGCGCGACCTCGAACTGGCCTTGAGGAGGAACTCATGACCACCAATTCCACCGTTCCGCGCCAAACGGCGAAACCACCTGCCGTGCACCGCTCCTTTGTGGAGCGTTGGCTGGCGAGGATTTTCCTTGCTCCCACCGTGCTGGGGATGGCCCTTTTCACCTTCCTGCCGATCATCGCCTCGCTGGTCCTGGCCTTCTTCCGCTGGGACATCATTTCAGCACCACAGTTCGTCGGTTTCGCCAACTTCGCCTCCTTGGCACAGGACCCCACCGTCCGCGTGTCCTTCCTGAACACCATCGTGTTCGTAGCTGTCGCGGTAATCCTTCAACTGGGCATCGCGCTGTGCCTGGCTTCCATGCTGCAGGCCAGGATGCCGTCCTGGCTGAGGGTGTTCCTCCGCTCCACCTTTTTCTTTCCCTTGGTCCTGTCCGCCGCGTCGGTGTCCATTTTCATGCGGTACATGTTCAACGAACAGTTCGGCGTCGTGAACTGGCTCCTGTCGCTCGTGGGGATTCCCGTGGTGCCTTGGCTGACAAGCCCCGCGGCGTCCGCCACCGTCGTTGTCCTGGTCTATGTCTGGCAAAACTTCGGGTTCTCTTTCCTGCTCTTCCTCGGCGCGCTCAGCAACATCCCGAAAGAACTGCACGAAGCGGCGAACCTGGACGGCGCCACAGGCTGGAAACAGTTCAGCAACGTGACTCTTCCGCTGATCAGCCCCACGGTGCTCGTCGCCTCTGTCATGGCCATCATCAGCGCCCTGCAGGTCTTCGACCAGCCCTACGTCCTGACCAACGGCGGTCCCGGCGACTCCACCCGGACGGCCGTCATGGTGATCTTTGAATCCGCCTTCCAGCAGCTGGAGTTTGGCAAAGCCTCTGCCATAGGCCTGGTACTCACCGTACTGATCCTTGCCGTCACCGCTCTGCAATTCCGTCTTAGCCGCCGCTTCGTCTTCTATCAGTGAGGTCCCCCATGTCCAGCCAGACTTTGCAGAGCGGGACCGGCAAGCATTCCGGTCCCCCCACCGGCACGCCCGCTACCCCAAAGCCCCGGCGCGTCCGCCGCCTGCCCGGCGCCGGCACCGTCGGCAGATACGCGGCGTTGGCCGTGGCAGCGGCGCTGACCCTCGGCCCTGTCCTGTGGACCTTATCCACCTCACTGCGAACGCCGTCGGAATCCTTCAACCTGCCACCGTCCTTCCTGCCCATTAACGCGGACTTCACCGCCTACCAGGAGGTGTTCAAGCAGATCAACGTCGGCCTCCTGGTGCTGAACAGCGCCCTGGTGACCGGGCTGATCGCATTTGGCCAGATGGCGTCGGCCACGCTGGCCGGCTACGCCTTCGCCCGCCTGGACTTCCGCGGCAAGAACGCCATCTTCTCGCTGGTACTGGCCACCATGATGGTCCCGGTGCAGGTCACCATCGTCCCGGTGTTCATGCTGATCCGGGGAATGGGACTCTCCGACACCCTGCTGGCCCTGATCCTGCCGGCCATTCCCACAGCCTTCGGAACCTTCCTGATGCGCCAATACTTCCTGGGCCTACCAAACGACTTCGCGGAAGCGGCCGCCCTGGACGGTGCCGGACCGTGGCGAATCTTCCGTTCGGTCTACGTCCCCCTAGCGGTCCCCGGCATGGCCATCGTGGGGATCCTTGCCTTCAACTTCCACTGGAACGAGTTCTTCCGGCCACTGATCCTCACTATCAGCGAACAGAACTTCACCCTTCCCCTCGGCTTGGTCACGCTCCAGGGCAACCTGGGGACCGGCAGCATATCCGTGGTCCTCGCCGGCGTAATCCTGTCCATGCTGCCGGCACTGGTTGTCTTCATCTTCGGTCAACGCACCCTGCGGGAGGGCCTCACGGCTGGCGCCAGCAAATAGCGCAGATTTTGTAAAAGGAATACGGACACGGGGTCGGGTGCAGCAGGGCACCCCGGACACGACAGCCCCTGGACGTGCGGACAATGGATGCTCCCAAGGCTTTTCCACTGCCTTAGATAAGCACGCGGCAACAAGCGGACAGTTACCCACCACAGATGCAGCGCCCTGCCCTTTGCGAAGTAGCAGCCCCTGCCGACAAAAGATGTCGCAGCCATGCTGCTGTCAGGGCCGGAGGGATGGACGCCTGTGCAGGACAAGACGAGTGCGAGACAAGCCTCCGCTGCCGCTTGGCCACGATCCGCGGCTCGAACGACCCGTCCCGATCCCGGGGCACCGAGATCTCCACCGGCCCGGCCTCGGTCCACAGCGTCTTGGACCGCTGGCCGTTGCGGGAATTACCGCCGTCGCGCCCGGCCGGATCATGCTTGTCATAGCCGAGATGATCGTCCAATTCGCCATCAAGCGCGGACTCCATGACCAGCTTGGTCAGCTTCTGCAGCATCAAGAGTTACACCGGAAAATTTACAGTAACCACGAAGGCGGTCATGCGGAATCGGCAAGTGGATTCCCGGCAACTCCACACCTAGCTTGGCAACATAGCGGCTGGGAGGATCTTTGGGGAACCACCGGGCGTACTCCTCGTTCAGACCGGGGAAGCCTGTAGGAACACTCAGCAGCGGACATTGGCTGGCGTGTGGAAGCCGATGCCGGAGTGCCGGTGATGATGTTTATACCAGTTCCCGAAACGACTCAGGTCAAGGGGGATGCGTGAGTAAAAGTGTTCAGGCTGCGGCAAAGGAAGCATTGTTGGTGCCCGCGTCCAGAAACCCTAGGCCGATTCCCGCTCCTCCTAGAACACGCCTGTCACGAGCGACTACAGGGCAACAAACCCCGCCTTGGGCGCGCCGGGAACATGAGGTCCAGCGGCTGATCAGTGACCTCGCCGCCCTTGCGGTCGCGCATCGTCTCGAGACTTCATAGGGACGTTTCCGGGAAGGCTGATGAGAAACTTCGCGGGGCTATCTTCGCTTAGGCTGCCCTCCTCTTCGCCCCGGTCTCCGCTTCGGTTTCGGGAGGTGT
>Ga0308173_10000460_pt1 | contig 17164 bp, 15 predicted proteins | sample PhyPR1_FD_203716 | JGI IMG/M metagenome (GOLD analysis project Ga0308173, IMG submission 203716) | Soil microbial communities from UC Gill Tract Community Farm, Albany, California, United States - DLSLS.P.R1 | ecosystem: Environmental > Terrestrial > Soil > Agricultural land | place: USA...
ACCGCTATCGCGATCAGCCGAAAATGCTGCGGGCGGTCACCAAGGAAATCGAGCGCTTCCTGCTGTGGGCGGTGGTGCTGCGCGGCAAGGCGCTCAGTGACCTGCGGGTCGACGACTGCGAAACGTACAAGGACTTCCTGAAAAGCCCCGATCCGCGTTGCATTGGCGAACGCTTTGCGCGGCACTCACCGCGGTGGCGGCCGTTTGCGGGGAAGCTTTCTAGCGAGTCCCAGCGTTACGCGGTACGGGTGCTGCGTGCCGCGTTCGCCGTCGACGTGCGCTATCTGGCGGGCAACCCGTGGACGGCGGTCAACGATCCGGTCGTGATCAAGCGCGCGAGTGCGATGAAGATCGAGCGCGCGTTGCCGGCCGATCTCTGGCGCAAGCTGCGCGGCGCGCTCGATGCGCGCTCGGCCGAAGCGGGCGCCGTGCAGGGGCGCGAGGCTAAGAGCGACGTTCAGTGGCGCGCCGTACGCCCGGCGATTCTGTTGATGGGCGATTCCGGCCTGCGGCGCGAGGAAGCCAGCAAGTGCTCGGCGTGAACATTTACGTCCTTCAACGTATGGAACGCTCGAGCGGCCGGTGTGGGAACTCACCGTCGTCGGCAAGGGGCAGCGGGAGCGCACGGTGCCCGTGAGCACCGCGACGATTGACGCGCTGCGCGCGCACTGTGCTGATCGGGCTCAAGATTTCGACGGCGCGACGGACGACGAGCAGAGCGGGCCGCTGCTGGCGCCGGTCATCATTCCATGGACCGACGCGTCACGCCGGCGACACCGCGAGGGGAGGGCGGTGATGGGCAACAGGTAAAGGAGGCGGGCTACACGGCCGACGGACTGAACCGGCTGATTAGTCGGATGGTCACCCACCTGGTCGAGACAATGCATGACTTAAGCCTTGATGAACGGAGGCGGCTCCGATGTCAGTCGAGATGTGGCAAGCGGCGGGCATTCCGCAGTTACTTATCGAAGACATGTTGCACACGCTCACGCGCAATGCGGCCGCCAACGTCGTCGCGCTCGGGCCGACGGATGCGTTGACCAGTCCGGCTGCGCGTGGCATCGGGCGGTGGTCGACGCGCACTCGCAGGCAATCGGCGATTGGGATGCGGTATCGCGTGAAGCGTACGACGCACTTTCGACGCTCGCTGCGCGGCTTGCCCTGACAGGCAAGGTCTGCCAGGCATGACGCTCACGCTCGCCAATGCGCTATGCATTCCCGATTTGCGCGAACGCGCGCGCGCTTTGCCGCGCATCGCATTCGAATCCTTCGACCACGGCGGCAGGACGAATCGCGCCCGAAAAGCCGCGCTGATCGGCGTCTCCAGCCGGATAAGTCGAGCCCCTCTTGGCGCGCGCAGCAACGATTCTGCTTTCAGTTCTACACGCTGGAGACCACGACTCCCCCGCGAGCTAGTTGAGCGTGGGGGGCGCGGATACTTGGCGGGCGTGCAACGGCATATCGCCGCGCGCCTATCGCACCTTCCAGCGGTGATCTTTACTCACAATACCCTGCATTAATATCCATTGAGCCTCCCTAACGCGTCTCCGATAATGGGATCGCGCAGAGTGAATCATAGGCGGCAGCACATAGGCGCCGCACTCGCGGCGAACGCGGTTCTCACCTAAAACAATCTGGAGACAGCGTGGAGAAGACGATCGAAGGCGGCGCGGCCGGCCGGGTCGCAGTCGTGACAGGCGGCGCAATGGGCATTGGCGCAGAAACGGCGGAGCAACTGGGCAAACGCGGTTATCACGTCGTGCTTGCCGACCTCAACAAGGAAAACGCCGACGACACGGCCGCGCGCCTGTCCGCGCAGGAACTGTCGGCGTCCGCCATACAGATGGACGTGGGCAAGCCGGACTCGATCGCGGCCGCGTTCGCGTCGATCGCCAAGGAACACGGCCGTTGCGACGTGCTCGTCAACGGAGCGGGCATCGCCAAGCTCGTGCCGTTCATCGACTATCCGCTCGATACGTTTCTCACCACGATGAACGTCAACGTCACCGGCACGCTGCTATGCGCGCAACATGCCGCGCGCATGATGGTAGAGCGGCGCTGGGGACGCATCGTCAATATCGCGTCGGTGGCGGGCATGCGCGCAGTCGGCCGCGGCAGAACGGCATATGGCACGTCCAAAGGCGCGGTGATCGCGCTGACTCATCAGATGGCCGTCGAACTGTGCGATTACGGCATAACCGCCAACGCGGTCGCGCCGGGTCCCGTCGATACGCCGATGACTAGAACCTTGCACAGCGACCAGTTCCGCGAGGAATACTCGCGCGCCATTCCGATGAAGCGCTACGGCACGACCTCGGAAATCGCCGCCGCGATCTGCTATCTCGCCTCCGACGAAGCCGCCTACACCAACGGCGTAGTGCTGCCGGTCGATGGCGGTTTCCTGTCGTGGGGCGCGGGCGCAGTCTGACGCGCAGGCATCACACACGCAGCGACGCCATGAAAACGCCGTCCGGAACCCGGAGATTCCGAACGGCGTGCTGCTCAGTGACGGTCTGCCGCGCCAAGCATCAGGATGCGCTGGGCCATGCGCAAATTTGCGTAGTCGATCATCTTTCCATCGACGGCCACGGCGCCGCGCCCTTCGCTTTCCGCCTGCCGCATCGCATCGACGACGCGGGTCGCGAAAGCGAGGTCTTCGGCCGAGGGCGTGAATGCATCGCGTGTTGCTTCGATCTGCGAAGGGTGAATCACTTGCTTACCGTCGAAACCGAGAGCCGCCGCCTTCTCCGCCCACGCGCGCGTGAGCGTCGCATCGCGATATGCGCCGCATGGTCCGTCGATCGCGCGAAGACCGAAGGCACGCGCCGCGACCAGCACGCGCATCATCGGATAGGCGAACAGATCGAGCGGCGTTTCGACGTAACAGCCTTCGGTGCGGGCCACGGTCTGCCGATAGCCGTTCGGCGAGCCGCCGATTTCCGCGCTGCGTGCGCCGATCGAGCCGGCGAAATCACCAACGCCCAGATGCAGCGCCGCGATGCGCGTGCTGCTCTGCGCGAGGCTGTCGACCATGACGAGGCCAAGCGCGGTTTCGATCAGCAGGTCCAGCGTGAGGGGCGCGCGCCGCGCGTTGCCTTCGGCCGCTACGATCATGCGCGTGATGTCTTCGATATGGGTGGCCCGTTCGGCCTTCGGAACGATCAGCGAATCGAGCCGCACGAGTGGGCTGAGCGTGCGGATCTCGTCCTCGACGGTGCGGCTGCCATGAGCATTCAGGCGCACCAGGACGGTCTTATTGCCCCAGTCCAGCTCTTGCAGCGCGCTAACCGCGCCTTGCAGCGCGTCGGCTTTTTCGGATTCGGGCACGGCGTCCTCGAGATCGAGGAACACTGCGTCCGCGGTGGAGCGCGCCGCCGATTCGACGTGGCGGCGCCGATTCGCGGGCGCCGCGAGCACGGTGCGCGTCAGGCGATAGTCTTCGGCCTGGCTCATGCAACGCTCCGCTTTCTCAGGGTCACTTCTTCGAGCACGCGTTGCGTGTGCTCGCCGACGGCGGGGATCCGCTTCATGACCGGCTCGACGCCCGCAATGGTGATGGCCGGCAGAAACATGGTCAGTGGACCGGTCGGCGAATCGACTTCACGCGTGCGCTTGCGAGCAAGGACTTGCGGATGATCGACAAACTCTTCGACCGAATTCATGCGCGCGTTGGCGATCGCGGCGCTGTCGAGGCGCGTGAGCACTTCGTCGCTGCTCCAGTCGGCAAAGCGCGCTTCAATGAGCGTTTCGAGCGCGTCGCGATGGACGAGCCGCTGCGGATTGCAGTTGAAGCGCAGATCGACGGCGATACTCGCGTCACCGAGCACGACATTGCAGAACGACACCCACTCGCGCTCGTTCTGAATGCCGAAGAAAATCCTGCGGCCGTCGCCGGCGCGAAACGGCCCGTACGGTGCGATGGTCGCGTGGCGCATCCCGTTGCGCTTGAGCGGTTTGCCGCTGCCGCCCACGTAGTAGGCGGGGTAGCTCATCCATTCGGCCATCGAATCGAAGAGCGAGACCTCGAACGCGGTGCCGCGGCCTGTGCGCTCGCGGCTGTACAGCGCCATGAGGATGCCGTTGAGCGCATACATGCCGGTGGCGATGTCGGCGATCGCGAGGCCGCATTTGGCTGGCTCCGCCTCGCTGCCGTTGATGTCGAGAAAACCGGATTCGCACTGCACGAGCAGGTCGTAAGCCTTCTTCTTGCTGTACGGGCCGCCGCTGCCGTAGCCGGAGATGTCCACGGCGATCAGGCGCGGGAAGCGCTCCACGAGTGCCTTCGCATCGAGGCCGAGCCTGGCGGCGGCGCCGGGCGCGAGGTTCTGCAGGAATACGTCCGCGGTTTCGAGCAGCGCGAAGAGCGCTTCCGCGCCTTCGGGGCTTTTGATGTCGAGCGCGACGCTTTCTTTCGAACGGTTGGTCCAGACGAACTGGCTAGACATCCCGTTCATAACGGTGTCGTAGTCGCGGCAGAAATCGCCATTGCCGGGACGTTCGATCTTGATGATGCGCGCGCCCCAGTCGGCCAGATGGCGGGACGCAAGCGGCGCGGCGATGGCCTGTTCGAGCGATACGACGGTGATGCCCGAAAGCGGAAGCGACATGCTGTGTCTCCTGATTGTGCGGATCGCGATGACGGCATGTGGAGCCGCCTCGCGAAAATCGTAGCGCCGACCGCGGCTCAGGAGGAAATACTGTTTGGAACTATGGGATATAGGCATGACTAATAGTGCCTACGTCAAAGCCTCCGCTCACGCGATTAACGCGGCATTATGCCGGCGACGAGCCGAGCCTCGGCGCCATCTCGACGACGAGTGCACGCATACAATCCTGCACCGCGCGCGACGCGGCGGTCTGTGGCACGGCGTTGAGGCGGCACAGCGCGACCGAGCGTTCCAGCGTCGGGCCGACGATGTAGCGCGCCGGCGTGTCCTTCGACTTGTGGCCGCCGAGAAAGCCGGAGAGGATCGTGGCCGCTTCGCCGCGGCGCGCGAGTTCGAGCATGGTCGGCAGCGAGTCGATGTCCGCGACGACGTTGAGGCTCAATCCCGCGCTTTCGAACGCGCGCTCGACCAGCAGGCGCAGGCCGTGCGACCTGCCGGGCAGCACCATCGGCACGTCGGAAAGCATCTCCAAGGGCAGGGTCTTGCCGTGCGGATTGCCGACCCACGCTGCGCCGTGCACGGCGAGACGTTCGTTGAAGAGCGGAATGACCGTGACGCCACGCGTTTCGGTTTCGCGGAACAGCACGGCGATGTCGAGCCGTCCGTTGGCGAGCAGTTCGTTGAGATAGCCGCTCATGCTCTCGAAAATCTGCAACTGGATGCCGGGATAACGCCCGCGCATGCGTTCGAACAAGGGCACCGCGAGTACAGAGGAAACGCTCGTCGGCAGGCCGACCGCGACCTGGCCGGAGAGCGCGTGCTCGCCGCGTTTGACGTCCCCGCGCATCTGCGCGAACTGCTTGATGATGGATTGCGCGTGCCGATAAAAGGTGGTGCCCGCTTCGGTCGGCGCGACGCCGGAGTAACTGCGCACGAGGAGCGGCACGCCCAAATCGCCTTCCATTTCCGCTATCTGTTGCGACAGCGAAGGCTGCGAGATGGACAGCGCGAGCGCCGCTTTCGACAGGCTGCCCGCATCGACGCAGGCCACGAAATACCGCATCTGGCGAATGTCCATGCGTTTCGTCTCTTCTTTATGCAGCCCTGAGCAGGACCGCGGGTTATAGGCTCGGATTATACCCAATATTGCCAATTCGTATTTGTAGCGGCACTGGTGATGTCCATATACTTTTTTCACCTAAGCAGGATTGACAATAACCGCTACATCGGACAGGAGACAGACATGCCTACGGAGGCTAGAACCATTTTCATCGCCGGCGAGTGGAGCGGCGCGGAATCGCGGGCATCGCTGGAAGTGCGCTCGCCGATCGACGGCGAAGTGTTCGCCGCGATCTCGCGGGGCGGCAAGGCCGAAATCGACCGTGCGGTCGCCGCCGCGCGCGCCGCGCTGAGCGGTCAGTGGACCACCATGGCTGGCTTCGAGCGCGGCCGCATCATGAGCAAGCTGTCCGCGCTGATCCTCGACAACACCGAGGAGCTCTCGCAACTCGAAGCACGCGACACCGGCAAGCCGATCTCGCAAGCACGCACGGACATCAAGGCTACCGCGCGCTATTTCGAGTTCTATGCCGGCGCTGCCGACAAGGTGCTCGGCGACGTGCTGCCGTTCCTCGACGGCTATCAGGTGACTGTGCAGCGCGAAGCGCGCGGCGTATGTGGCCTCATCATCCCCTGGAACTACCCGGCGTCGATGTTCGGCCGCACCATCGGTCCGGCGCTTGCGACCGGCAACACCGTCGTGCTGAAGCCCGCGGAGGACGCCAGCATGAGCTGCGCGCGCCTCACCGCGCTCGCGCATGAAGCGGGCTTGCCGGCCGGCGTCATCAACCTCGTCACCGGTCTGGGCGAGGAAGCGGGCGCGGCACTGTCGCAGCACACGGATGTCGATTTTCTGTCGTTCACCGGCTCGCCCGAAGTCGGCACGCTGATCCAGACGGCGGCCGCGAAGAATCATGTGCCGTGCGTGCTGGAACTTGGCGGCAAGTCGCCGCAGATCGTGTTCGAGGACGCCGATTTCGAAGCGGCTGCGAAGACCATCGTCAGCGTCATCACGCAGAACGCGGGACAGACGTGCTCGGCGGGCAGCCGCGTGCTGATCCAGCGCTCGATCTATGACCGCTTCGTCGCCGTGCTCCGGGAGAAGATGACAGAGGTGCGCGTGGGCGCACCTGCGGCGGACCTGCAGTGCGGCCCTGTCATCAACAGCACACAGCAGGTCAAGGTGAAGGGTTTCATCGAGCGTGCGACCAGCGACGGCATCAACGTGATCGCGCAGGGCACGCTCGATAAGAGCGCGGTGGCGACCGGTTACTTCGTCACGCCGACGCTGTTCGGACCGGTGCCGGTCGAGCACGAACTGGCGCAGGACGAAGTGTTCGGGCCGGTGCTCGCCGCCATCCCGTTCGAAGACGAAGGCGAAGCCATTGCGATCGCCAACGGCACCGCATACGGCCTCGTCGCAGGTCTGTGGACGGAGAACGGCGCGCGTCAGATGCGCGTCGCCAAGAAGCTGCGCGTTGGCCAAGTGTTCATCAATAACTACGGCGCGGGCGGCGGCATCGAACTGCCGTTTGGTGGGGTGAAGCGTAGCGGTCACGGCCGCGAGAAGGGTCTCGAGGCGCTCAAGGAATACACCATCGCGAAGACCGTCGTGTTGAAGCACGGCTAAAACAACAAGGCCCGCGTCGCACGCGGGCCTCGCGCTATCTATAACAAGCTTCAGGAGACAACATCGCATGACCGCCGTTCCCGAGTTTTCCCGCGCAGCCGTGCTGCGCGAATTCAAGGCGCCGCTCAACATCGAGGAAGTGCCGATTCCGCACGAGGTCGAGCCTTCCGCCGCGCTTGTCAAGCTCGAGATGTCGTCGATCTGCGGCACGGACATTCATCTGTGGCAAGGCTCGCTGTCGCTGAAAGTGAATCTGCCGGTGATCATCGGTCACGAGATGGTCGGTCGCGTGGTGCGCGCGGGCGCGGGCGTCACGACCGACTCCGTCGGCACGCCGCTCAAGGTGGGGGACCGCGTCGTGTACACGCACACGTCGTGTGGCGGCTGCTTCTTCTGCACGACTGCGCGCAAGCCCACGCTCTGCACGAACCGCCGTGCGTACATGTATGAGAACATCGAGGAAGCGCCGTATCTGCTCGGCGGTTTCTCGCAATACGGCTACATCCTGCCGCAGGCAGGCCGTCTGCGCGTGCCAAATTCGCTGCCGAACGAACTGGCGAGCCTCTCCAGTTGCGCGCTGCGCTCGGTGATGAACGCGTTCTCGCAAATCGGCGACATCGACCCGACCGAAACCGTGGTGATTCAGGGCGCGGGTCCGCTCGGCCTGCTCGCGACCGCAAACGCGCGCGTGCGCGGGGCGAAGAAGATCATCGTGATCGGCTCGCCGTCGGCGCGTCTAAAGATGGCCGAGCGTTTCGGCGGGGACGTCTGCATTCCGGTCGAGGGCACGACCGCGCAGGAGCGTCTGGACGCGGTGCTTGCGCAGACCGAAGGCCGGGGCGCGGACATCGTGATGGAATTCACCGGCGTGCCGGCGGCGTTCGCGGAAGGTCTCGCGCTCGCGCGCAAGGGCGGCCGGTATCTCGTGGTCGGCCAACTGGGCGAAGCCACAACCACGATGGCGCCTTCGATGATCGTCAAGAAGAACCTGCAGGTATTCGGCTCGTTCTCGGGCGATGCGCGCAGCTACTCGCTCGCGCTTCAGTTCCTCGAGAAGCATCAACACGACTTCCCGTTCCACGAGATGATCACGGGCCGCTACACACTCGATCAGGTCAACATCGCGATGCAGCGCATGAAGAACTTCGAGGAAATTAAGCCGGTCATCACGATCGACTGAGGAGCACGCCAGTTTCCCCGGCAGTAACGTTGCACGTCCGCCGGCTCGCTCCGGCGGCCTTGAAAAATACAGCCCTTTCTCGGCGCACCCTTCGCCGGAACGATGCATGGCAGATCAAACATCAGGAGACAAAGCATGAAAATCGATCGTCGAAGCTTCCTCGTCACGGGCGCGGGGACGGTGGCAGTCGCCGCCTCGGGCATGATGGGCGCGCCGTGGATCCGACGCGCGCAGGCGGCGGAATTCAGCTATAAGGTCGGCACCGACCTGCCGGCGTCGCATCCCCTTAACGTGCGCATCCAGCAAGCCGCCGATGCCATCAAGAAGGAGACCGATGGCCGCATGGAAATTCGCGTGTTCGCGAACAACCAGCTTGGCGGCGACCCCGACATGTTCGCGCAACTGCGCGCCGGTGCGCTGGAGTTCTTCACGCTGTCGGGCGCGAATGCGCTCTCGTCGCTCGTTCCGAAGACGGCGATCACCGGCGTGGGCTTCGCGTTCAAGGACTACAACCAAGTGTTCAGCGCGCTCGACGGTGAATTGGGCGCGCATCTGCGAGGCCTCATCACCAAGGGCGGTCTCGTGGTGCAGGACAAGGTGTGGGACAACGGCTTTCGCCAGATCACGACCAGTTCTAGGCCGATTAAGACGCCGGGCGACCTCCAGGGCATGAAGGTCCGCGTCCCGCCAGGTCGCCTGTGGATCGCGCTGTTCCGTGCGCTCTCGGCCGCGCCGGCTTCGATCAGCTTCAATGAAGTGTATTCGTCGCTGCAGACCAAGGTCGTCGAAGGTCAGGAAAACGCGCTCGCGGTGGTCGACGCGGCCAAGCTCTACGAAGTGCAGAAGTACTGCTCGATGACCAGCCACATGTGGGACGGCTTCTGGTTTCTCGGTAATCGCGCGGCGTGGGAAAAGCTGCCGGCGAACATTCGTGACATCACCTCGAAGCACCTCAACGCCCACGCGATGTTACAACGCCAGGACGTGGCGAAGCTCAATTCGTCGCTGCAGCAGGCGCTGGAAAGCAAGGGCCTGCAGTTCAACGCGCCCGACATGAACAGCTTCCGCGAAGTACTGCAGAAAGGAGGCTTCTACGCCGAACAGAAGCAGTTCTTCGGTGACGAGGAATGGGCGCTGCTGGAGAAGGTCACCGGTAAATTAGCATGAGAACACACATCGCCGAGGACTTCGCGCAAGGGCCACACGATGGCAACGCCGTGCCGAGCGCTTCTTCCATGCCGTCGGGCCTTGCGCTCGCCGACCGCGTGCTCGGGCTGATCGTGTCCGTTCCCGCGGCCCTGCTCGTGCTGGCGGAGATCGTGCTGCTCTTCAGCGGTGTCGTGGCCCGCTATGCGTTTCACCGCCCGCTGGTGTGGGGAGACGAACTCGCGAGCATTCTGTTCCTATGGCTCGCGATGACGGGCGCCGCGACGGCGCTGCATCGCGGCACGCACATGCGGATGACGGCGATCGTCAATCGTGCGGGCAAGGAGTGGGGGGCGATCTGGGACACCGTCTCGCTGGTCGCGAGCCTGCTGTTCCTAGGGCTGATCGCGGCGCCGGCTTATGCGTACTTCAACCAGCAATGGGGGATCGTCACGCCGGCGCTGGAAATCAACGATGCGCTGCGCGTCGCGGCGATCGTCTACGGCGTGTCGATCATGCTGCTGATGTCGGTCGTCAAGCTGCTGGCGCTCGGCTGGAAGCAGGCGATCATCGGCATCGTGGTGGTCGCCGCAGTCGTCGCGGGCCTGCACACGGCCGGTCCGGTACTGCAATCGCTCGGCAACGTCAACCTGCTGATCTTCTTCGTCGGCGTCGTTGGATTCACCGTGCTGTCCGGCATGCCGATCGCGTTCTCGTTCGGGCTGGCGGTGTTCTCGTATCTGTCGCTGTCCACGTCAATGCCGCTGGAAATCGTCGTGAGCCGGATGGACGAAGGCATGTCGCAGCTTCTCCTGCTCGCCGTGCCGATGTTCATCTTCCTCGGTCTGCTGATCGAAATGACCGGCATGGCGCGCGCGATGATCAACTTCCTCGCGTCGCTGCTCGGCCACGTACGCGGCGGTCTGTCGTACGTGCTGGTCGGCGCGATGTATCTGATCTCGGGCATTTCCGGCTCGAAGGCCGCCGACATGGCCGCCGTCGCGCCGATCCTGTTTCCCGAGATGAAGAAGCGCGGGGAGAAGCCGGGGGAACTCGTCGCGCTGCTATCGGCGACGGGCGCGCAGACGGAAACCGTGCCGCCTTCCATCGTGCTGATCACGATCGGTTCGGTGACCGGCGTGTCGATCTCGGCGCTCTTCACGGGCGGTCTGCTGCCGGGTCTCGTGCTCGCGCTCGCGCTGTGCGTACTGGTGTGGTGGCGCGCGCGGGGCACCGACCCGGTGTCGGCCAAACGTGCGCCTGGTTCGGAAATCGCAAAGCTGCTGGTGATTTCGATTCCAGCGCTGGCGTTGCCGGTTGTGATCCGCTTCGCGGTGGTCGAGGGCGTAGCGACGGCGACGGAAGTGTCGACGGTCGGCATCGTCTATTCGCTGATCGCGGGCCTGTTGATCTATCGCATGTTCGACTGGAAGCGGATTTCGCCGATGCTGGTCGAGACGGCGGCACTGTCGGGCGCGATTCTGATCATCATCGGCACGGCGACGGCAATGGCTTGGGCGCTCACGCAGTCGGGCTTCTCGCATAGCCTGGCGTCGTTCATGGAACATCTGCCGGGCGGCGCGGTGAGCTTCATGGCCGTGTCGGTGGTGATGTTCGTGCTGCTCGGCAGCGTGCTGGAAGGTATTCCGGCTATCGTGCTGTTCGGGCCGCTCTTGTTTCCGATCGCGCGCGACGTGGGCATCCACGAAGTGCAGTACGCGATGGTTGTGATTCTGTCGATGGGTCTCGGCCTGTTCTCGCCACCGTTCGGAGTCGGCTATTACGGCGCGTGCGCGGTCAGCAAGATCCATCCGGACGAAGGCATCCGGCCGATCATCGGCTATATGATCGCGTTGTTCGTCGGCATCATCGTGATTGCGGCGGTGCCGTGGATTTCCATCGGATTCCTGAAGTCCTGAGGTTGAGGTTCGACGGTTCGAGTTCAAGGAAAGCGGTAGACCTGGAACGGCGATGCTTGAGGCATCGCCGTTTTTTTTTGCTTGCACGGGGCTCGCGCGAGCGCGTGTCGGACCTTGCACCGCCAGCCGCGCAGGCCGAGATGCCGAGAAAGACGGGGCCGCGAGACGGATTCATCTTCGAACAAATGCGCACGACTGCCTACCAGCGGCAACAAAATCACGACCGACGGGCACAAAAAAGCGGCGATGTCTCCCGGCATCGCCGCCTTCAAACTGTGCGTCAATCAGCGCGCATCACGTGACATTCCCGTCCCGCGCAATGACAAAGAAGCCCGCATCGCCCATCTGCCCGCCCTTCAATGCAACCTGGAGTTCACGCAGATGCGGCTTTTCGGAGATCACGCGACACAGCGGCGCGCCCGGCGTCAGGCGCGTGTCGATTTCGAGCGCATCCGGCCCGAGCACCTTCGTGACCTGGCTTGACGTATCGCCGCCTGACAGGATCAGACGGCGCAGCGGCTCCGCCTTCAGCACGGCATCCGCGATCGCGCCGAGCCGCTGTCCAAGCGTGCGGCCGCCGCGATGACGCGCATCGTCGCGGGTCATGCCTTGCGCCACGAGTGCGTCGAGCATTTCGCCGATGCGCAGATCGCGCGGCCCGCGCGCCGTATGCATGACGACACTGCGGCCGTCGCGCAACGCGTCGAGCGCGCAATTCACGATGTCGTCGAATGCGCGTGCGCCCTCGCCGCCGTCGATCAGCGCGCGGGCGTCGATTGCAATGTCCGCGAAACCCGCCGCGATCGCCGCATCGATTTGCGCCGCTGACAACGGTGATGCGCTGCCCGACATCGCGAGAATCGGCGCGGCCGGCTGGATGCGGTCGAACGAACGCGTGATCGCGGGCAGCGCGCCTTGCTCGGCCCACCATTGCGTCATCGCGTATTCGAGCCCGGACGAGCCGACCGCGAACACCGGACCGTGTGCCTTCGCATAACCGTCGAGCAGCCGCCCGACTTCGGTCAGATGCGCGCGCGTCGCGGTATCCAGCAGCAGGGCGGCGGGCGCGGCGTCGAGCGCCGCCTGCCACGCGCGATCGAGCGCCTCGCGGCCATCGTCGAAATTCGGCAGGAAGAAGCCCGCCAGAGGCATGGCCGTCTGCCGCGCGAAGTGGCGCAGGAGATTGCCTTCGTCCATCGGCGTGACCGGATGCGCGCTCATGATCGGATGCCGATCAATGCGATAGATCTTTCCGTCCGTGCCGGAGCGCGCGAACAGGTTGCCGAACGTGCAATAGCGTTTCAGCGCGGGCGTGCCCGCGACGATCGGAATGGCCTGCGCGCCGAAGCCTTTGCGCGCGATCTCCATCACGCGTCCGATGCTGCCGATGTGCGGCGCGCTGTCGAACGTAGAGCAAACCTTGTAGTGAATGACGGGCGCGTCGAGCGCACGTAGCGCCGCAAACACGGGCGTCAGCGCCTGGTCCATTTCGGCGGGCGTCATCGCGCGGCTGTCGCCCGCCACGCCGATTGCGTCGAAGCCGCCGAGCGTGGCGAGCTCCTCGCGCGTCGGCGGCTCCAGGAACAGCGCGCAGCGCAGTCCCGCAAACGCCAGCACTTCGAGCGCGTCGGTGGAGCCGGTGAAATCGTCGCCATAGAAGGCGAGCCGCAACGTCGGATGATTGGTCTTGCTCATCCCCGGTCAGATCGCCTTGAAGTGGGCCAGCGCGGCGCCGAGCGCGGGATGCGTCTGTGCGTAGGTATCGAGGTCGATGCCTTCCGTCGCCGCTTCCCAGCCTTCGCGCATGCTCGCGACGCCCGCCGGAATGCCCTGCGGATGCCCGATGATGCCGCCGCCCGCGAGGTGCATCAGATCGATCGAGCCGAGCGCGTTGAAAAGATCTGGCGCGTGCGACGCCCATTGCCCCGACGAGAACACCGGCATGAGCGGCTGCACGCCCGCAAACGGCGCGAGGCATGAACGCGCCGAATCGATCACCGATGCATCCGGCTCCCAGAACTTGCCCCGCACGCCGTTCACATGCAGATGATCGACGCCCGCGAGCCGCCACAGCTTCTGATACGCGGCGAACGAAAAGCCGAGCTGCGGGCAGCGCGTGAACGCGCCCCAGCCGTTGCGGTGGCCGTGCAGCGGCAGTTGCGAATGACGGCGCACATGCTCGACGCCCGCGAAGCCGACCCAGTTCACGCACACCATGATGCAGGTGCCGCCGGCGGCGAGCACCTGATCGTGACGGCGCAGCATCTCGTCGATGGTGCCCGAGATGTTGATCGCGTACATCGGCATGCGTCCCATGCGGTCGGCGTGGCGATGCAGCACCGGAATTACGGCCGCGAGACGCGCGTCGAAGCTCGCGTAGGACGGGTCGCCGAGCAGTTCGTCGTCCTTAATGAAATCGATGTCGGCGCCGCAGAGATCGTCGACGATCTGCGCGGTCTGCTCCGGCAACAGGCCGATACTCGGCTTCACGATCGTGCCGATCAGCGGACGACCGTGCACGCCGGTCACGCGCCGCGTGCCCTCGATGCCGAACGCGGGGCCGGGAAAGCGCGCCGCATAGTCGTCGGGCAGGTCGATGTCGAGCAGCCTGAGGCCGGTGATTTCGCCCAGCTCGAACAGATTGCCCGCGATGGTCGAGAGCAACTGGGGCAAGTTCGCGCCCACATTCTCGACCGGAAAAGCGATTTCGAGTTCACCGCGATAGTAGAGCGGCGCAGGTTCGCGGCGCTCGACGAACGCGCTGCGCAGGGAAGGCTCCAGTACCGGCGGCAGCGAATCGACCCGCACCACGCGGGCACGGGCGCGCTCCTTCAGTTCATCGGTTTCGCCGGGCAGCGCGAGAAAGGTGCCGCTCGACTGTTCACCGGCGATGACTTCCGCGGCTTTCGCCAGCGGCACCGAGCTTTCCACGAAGTAACGTACTGTGAATTCCGCGCGGGGGCGAGGGCTTTTGGACATGTTGATGGTTTTACCTTGCGGCTGGCGCGAACGGAATGGAGTGCGCCGTTTGTCTCCGGTATCTCTACTGTCTGGCGCGCACGAGAAGGCGAGGAACGCTTCTGCATGCGCGTTTCCGAGCGACTATAAGATTGACGCTCCAAAGCTTCAACCGATATGATTTCCGCGCGCGATGCGAAAAACTCACATTAGCCGTAGCGCGCGTTCTGGCCTGAGATCCCGGCCTGGCCATCCTGCCGCGCCGGCGCACCCAAGCTGGCGCGAGCGCTCCGTCTGCGAGGAAATTGACGCGTGCCCCGTCCTTCACTTAATGCGCTGCGCGCGTTCGAAGCCACCGCGCGGCTACGCAGCTTCGGCGAAGCGGCGTCTGAACTGTCGGTCACGCACGGCGCGATCAGCCGTCATATCCGCTCGCTCGAAGACAATCTGGGCGTTCTGCTGCTGTTGCGCAACGCTCACGCCACCGAGCCGACACCGGAAGGCGCACGGCTCGCCGAAGGCCTGTCCCGCGCATTCAACCTAATTCAGGCGAGCATCGATCAAGTGCGGCCCGGGCCGCTCACGCTGTCGTGCTCGGCGTCGATCATGATGTACTGGCTTCTGCCGCGCCTGTCCAGGCTGCATCGAAAAGAACCGCAACTCGAGGTAGGTTTTCACACCGGCTATGGAGAAGTTGACTTCGCGCGCGACCACATCAGCGTGGCGATCCGGCTGTCCACCATCAAGCCGCCGAAGGATGTCGAGCCGAAGCCGCTCGTCGACGAATGGATTGGCGTGGTCTGCTCGCCCGAATACATGCGCACGACGCGCATCACCACTGCGGAAGATCTCGAACGCGCACGGTTGCTCGCCACCGCCACACGCCCCGCTGCATGGGACAACTGGTATGAAGCGAGCCGCCTGTCGCCCGCGCATCGTCCGGCCGTCGCCGAATCCTTCGAGCATTTCTATTTGCAGATCCAGGCCGCGAAATGCGGTCTCGGCGTAGCGGCGGTGCCGCGCATCCTGGTGCGCGACGAACTGGATTCCGGCACGCTGGTCGCGCCGTTTGGCTTCGTAAAGGGGCCGCGCAAGCTCGTGCTGTGGGTCGCGCCGCATCTGGAAGCCCGGCCGCAGTCAGTGGCGCTCGTCGGCTGGCTCAAGGATGAACTGCTGGGCACCGAAGGCGCGGCAGCATGAGGCGGCGAAGGCGGTCTAGCCTTGAGTTTCACATCGCCCCGCCGCCGTCGGCGTTATAGACGCCGCCCGTCACGAACGATGCCTGCGGCGACGCCAGGAACGCCACCACTTCCGCGATTTCGACCGGCTGCGCGCCACGGCCCATCGGCGTGGCGGCGTAGATCGAATCGATGAACCGTTCTGGCTTGGTCGCCAGTTGGCGGCGCACGAAATCGGTCAGCGTGAAGGACGGCGCGACCGCGTTCACGCGAATGCCAGACTTCGCGAATTCGCGCGCGAGCGATTTCGTCATCGCGAGGAGGGCGCCCTTCGACGTCGCATACGCGGCGGTGCCGAGAAGTCCACCGCCCTTGATCCCCGCGATCGAGCTGAGATTGACGATCGAGCCGCTTTTCTGCGTCAGCATCTGACGAATCGCTTGCTGGCAGCACAGCCACGTGCCCGTCGTGTTGACCTCGACCACGCGGCGAAACTCTTCCGGTGTGATGTCGAGAAACGGCTTCGCGCTTTCGATTCCCGCGCTGTTGACCAGCACGTCCAGCCGTCCCCACTTCGCGACGACCGCTTCGACCATAGCTTTCACACTGGTTTCATCAGCGACGTCGACCGTCAGGGGTATCGCTTCGAAGCCGCTCGCGCGGATTGCTTCAGCGGTGTCGAGCGCGGCCGGCCCGCGCAGATCGGCAATGGCAACGCGATAGCCGCGGCTCGCCAATAGTTGCGCAGTGGACTGACCGATGCCGCTGGCTGCACCGGTGATGATTGCAACGGGTGTCTCGTTCGTCATTGTTGTGATCGTGGTGTTCGTCAGATGGACGGCGCGGCCGTGTGGGCGGGAGAACAGGCGGCGAGTGCGCCGGCTCAAACAAAAATATAAACCGCTGGCACCGGTGGCATCAAACGAAAACATCTCAGCGGGCGCGGAGAAAAAGTCACCAGAGACGCGCCGGGCGGCGCCAAGAAAGGTGTTAATCCGCTCCTCTATTTGCGGACGGCGCCGCTAAGCTGATCGACCGGAGCGAACAATTTGCTCGCCGCAGGCTACGTATCGATCATCCGCGGCCGCATCTCAGCTATTCGAGGGCCGGCTTGGCGCCTTCAGGCAGGACTCAATTCAACGAGCCGTTCCGGCATGTTGTTCCGCGCCAGCGCCATTTTCGAATTCAAGGGGTGCAAGGCGTCGCAACTGCTGTGCTTCTTCCCGCTGAGCGCGGACGCGATGCTGGCTGGCCTCGCCGGTCGCAGCAACGAAGCTGCCGTCGCGGTGGCCGTCTCGAACGACATTCGTTTGGCGGCCTGACCACGACCACGACCACGACCACGCCTTCGGGAGGCCTTGCTGACGATGCCGCCCAGCTGCTGCGCGCGGTCATACTGATCAAGCTCGGCGCCGCATGCAGGTGCTCGAATATGAGTTTCCAAAGCTCTCGCGCGACCGCCTGATCCGTCTTTATCAGATCGGAAG
>Ga0308173_10000461_pt1 | contig 17150 bp, 15 predicted proteins | sample PhyPR1_FD_203716 | JGI IMG/M metagenome (GOLD analysis project Ga0308173, IMG submission 203716) | Soil microbial communities from UC Gill Tract Community Farm, Albany, California, United States - DLSLS.P.R1 | ecosystem: Environmental > Terrestrial > Soil > Agricultural land | place: USA...
CAAGCAAGACGACGCTCACCAGTCCGACCCTCTTCGCCGCGCGCGCCTTCGCTGGCGTGCGCGGCGCGGCCTACTGGAAAACGATCTGATCTTCGAGCGTTTTTTCAGCCGATATGAGCATGACCTCAGTGACGCCGATGTGGCCGCTTTGACCCGCCTGCTGGAGCTGAGCGACAACGAACTGATGGACCTCCTGCTCGCGCGCACCGAACCGGAAGGCGAGCTCGCCACGGCAGACGTGATTCGCCTTCTGCAGTGGCTGCGTTCGGTGTGATTTCGGCAGAGATCGCCGGAGTTTTGCAAAATGCGCCTGTAGACCGGGCCCAGCGCCCCGCAAAAAATAGACAGGCCGAAAGCAGGCAGCGGCCCACGAGACAGCTTTGCCGCGCAGCTTCGTCGTGCAAATTATCGAAAACCTGTATCCAAACTTCGATTGAGGATGTGCTATGACCCCGTCAGATGTTAAAGCCACGCTATCGTTCAGCGACAATTCGCCGAGCGTCGAAATGCCGATCTACAAGGGCACCATGGGCCCGGACGTGATCGACATCCGCAAGTTGTACGGTCAGACCGGCAAGTTCACGTATGACCCGGGCTTCATGTCGACGGCAGCTTGCAATTCGGCAATCACGTATATCGACGGCGACAAGGGCGAGCTGCTGTATCGCGGCTACCCGATCGAGCAGCTGGCGGTGAACGCCGACTTCCTCGAAACGTGTTATCTGCTGTTGAAGGGCGAATTGCCCACGGCCGCGCAGAACAAGGAGTTCGTGGACACGGTCACGCGTCACACGATGGTGCACGAACAGATGCATTTCTTCTTCCGCGGCTTCCGTCGCGACGCGCATCCGATGGCCGTGCTGACGGCTGCGGTCGGCGCGCTGTCGGCGTTCTATCACGATTCGCTGAACATCAACGACCCGCGTCACCGTGAAGTCTCGGCCATTCGCATGATCGCGAAGCTGCCGACGCTCGTCGCGATGGCGTACAAGTTCAGCATCGGTCAGCCGTTCGTGTATCCGCGCAACGAGTTGTCGTACAGCGCGAATTTCATGCACATGATGTTCGCGAACCCGTGCGAAGAGTACAAGGTCAACGACGTGCTCGTGCGCGCGCTCGACCGCATCCTGATTCTGCACGCGGACCACGAGCAGAACGCGTCGACGTCGACGGTGCGTCTCGCGGGCTCGTCGGGCGCGAATCCGTTTGCGTGTATCGCGGCGGGTATCGCGTGTCTGTGGGGCCCGGCGCACGGCGGCGCGAACGAAGCCGCGCTGAACATGCTCGAAGAAATCGGCTCGGTCGAAAACATTCCCGAGTTCATCAAGCAGGTGAAGGACAAGAACTCGGGCGTGAAGCTGATGGGCTTCGGCCACCGCGTCTACAAGAACTACGACCCGCGCGCGAAGCTGATGCGCGAGACGTGCCACGAAGTGCTGACGGAACTGGGCCTGCACGACGACCCGCTCTTCAAGCTCGCGATGGAACTGGAAAAGATCGCGCTGGAAGACGAGTACTTCGTGTCCCGCAAGCTGTATCCGAACGTCGATTTCTACTCGGGCATCGTGCAGCGCGCCCTCGGCATCCCGACGTCCATGTTCACCTGCATCTTCGCGATGGCGCGCACGGTGGGCTGGATCGCGCAGTGGAACGAGATGATCGCCGATCCGGAACAGAAGATCGGCCGTCCGCGCCAGTTGTTTATCGGACAGTCGCCGCGCGAAGCCAAGCCGCTGGACCAGCGATAAGCGAATAGGCGGTTCGTTGTTCCGAAAAACCCCCAACAAGCAGTTGTTGGGGGTTTTTCTTTGCCTGGCCCGTGGGGCGCGGCCCGTGCTTGCACGCACGGGAAGCGGTTGACGCGGCAATGAGACAGGTACTTTGCATCCGGGTACTGGTGCCACCACCATAACTCGCTGTTTTCATTGGCTTTTTTGTTCAGGCCGGTACACCGGCCGTTGCCGATGGTGGCATAATCGTCGAACACGCTGTCGACAAACGAGGCAGCACCTCCCCGCAGTCACTCAAAGCGCTCACCATGTCCCAGACTCTCTACGACAAGCTGTGGAACTCGCACGTTATCCACACGGAAGAGGACGGCACCTCGATCCTCTACATCGACCGTCATTTGCTGCATGAAGTGACGAGCCCGCAGGCCTTCGAGGGTCTGAAGATGCACGAGCGCCCGGTCTGGCGCATCAGCGCGAATCTGGCCGTGTCCGACCATAACGTGCCGACGACTGACCGCTCGCACGGCATCGCCGATCCGGTGTCGAAGCTCCAGGTCGATACGCTCGACGCCAACTGCGACGACTTCGGCATCACGCAGTTCAAGATGAACGATCTGCGCCAGGGCATCGTCCACATCATTGGACCGGAGCAGGGCGCGACGCTGCCGGGCATGACCATCGTCTGCGGAGACTCGCACACGTCTACGCACGGCGCGTTCGGCGCGCTCGCGCACGGCATCGGCACGTCGGAAGTCGAACACGTGCTCGCCACGCAAACGCTGCTGCAAAAGAAGAGCAAGAACATGCTCGTGAAGGTGGAAGGACCGCTGCCGCGCGGGTGTACGGGAAAGGACATCGCGCTTGCGGTCATCGGCAAGATCGGGACGGCGGGCGGCACAGGCTACGCGATCGAGTTCGGCGGCTCCACCATCCGCGCGCTCACGATGGAAGGCCGCATGACCGTCTGCAACATGGCGATCGAAGCGGGCGCGCGCGCCGGCATGGTCGCTGTCGACGACACGACCATCAATTATCTGAAGGGCCGTCCGTTTTCGCCGCAGGGCGCCGAGTGGGAGCAGGCGGTCGAGTACTGGCGTCAACTGAAATCGGACCCGGATGCGCAGTTCGATCGCGTGGTGGAAATCAGCGCCGCCGACATCGTGCCGCAAGTCACGTGGGGCACGTCGCCGGAAATGGTGACGTCCGTCGACGGCCGCGTGCCTGATCCCGAGCGCGAGAAAGACCCGGTCAAGCGCGACGCAATGGAGCGCGCGCTGCACTACATGGCGCTTCAACCGGACACGCCCATTGAATCGATTCGGCCGGACAAGATCTTCATCGGCTCATGCACGAACGCGCGCATCGAAGATTTGCGCGCGGCCGCGTATGTCGTGAAGACGCTCGGCAAGCGCGTCGCGCCGAACATTCGGCTCGCGATGGTGGTACCCGGTTCGGGCCTCGTGAAGGCGCAGGCCGAGCGCGAAGGTCTCGACAAGATCTTCACGAACGCCGGCTTCGAATGGCGCGAGCCGGGCTGCTCCATGTGCCTCGCGATGAACGCGGATCGCCTGGAGCCGGGCGAGCGCTGCGCGTCCACGTCGAACCGCAATTTCGAGGGGCGTCAGGGCGCGGGCGGGCGCACGCATCTCGTCAGCCCGGCAATGGCCGCGGCGGCTGCAATCGAAGGTCACTTCGTCGACGTGCGCGAACTCGCCTGATTACACGGGACACTGAGAAAGATCATGGAAAAATTCACTGTGCATAGCGGCCTCGTCGCGCCGCTGGATCGCGAGAATGTGGACACGGACGCGATCATCCCGAAGCAATTCCTGAAGTCGATCAAGCGCACGGGCTTCGGCCCGAATGCGTTCGACGAATGGCGTTATCTCGATGTCGGCGAGCCCGGTAAGGACAACAGCAACCGCCCGTTGAACCCGAACTTCGTGCTGAATCAGCAGCGTTACCAAGGTGCGTCGATTCTGCTTACGCGCAAGAATTTCGGGTGCGGCAGCTCGCGTGAGCATGCGCCGTGGGCTCTGGACCAATACGGTTTTCGCGCGATCATCGCGCCGAGCTTCGCGGATATCTTCTATAACAACTGCTTCAAGAACGGCCTGCTGCCGGTCGTGTTGTCGGAGCAGCAGGTCGACAAGCTCTTCAACGAAACGTACGCGTTCGTCGGCTATTCGCTGACGGTCGATCTCGACGCGCAAGTCGTGCGCACCGGCGACGGCACCGAGTACGCGTTCGAGGTTCCGGGCTTTCGCAAGTTCTGCCTGCTGAACGGCTTCGACGACATCGGCCTCACGCTGCGCCATGCGGACAAAATTCGCCAGTTCGAAGCGGAGCGGTTGGCCAGGCAGCCGTGGCTGAACAATCGCGTGATCGGCTAAAGGCGCGAAACCCCGCATCAACGACATACAGAAGGAAGAGACATGAAGATTGCAGTGCTGCCCGGCGACGGGATCGGTCCGGAGATCACGGCCGAAGCGGTCAAGGTGCTGAACGCGCTCGGCGAGAAGTTCGAACTGGAAGAAGCGCCCGTTGGCGGCGCGGGCTACGAGGCGACGGGCCATCCGCTGCCCGATGCAACGCTCGCGCTCGCGAAGGAAGCCGATGCCATCCTGTTCGGCGCGGTCGGCGACTGGAACTACGACAAGCTCGAGCGCGCGCTGCGTCCGGAACAGGCCATTCTCGGCCTGCGCAAGCATCTGCAGTTGTTCGCGAATTTTCGTCCGGCCATCTGCTATCCGCAATTGACGGGCGCGTCGTCGCTGAAAGCCGAGATCGTCTCCGGGCTCGACATCCTGATCGTGCGCGAACTGAATGGCGATATCTACTTCGGCCAGCCGCGCGGCGTGCGTCAGGCGCCTGACGGCCCGTTCGAAGGCGCGCGCGAAGGCTTCGACACGATGCGCTATTCGGAGCCCGAAGTGCGCCGCATCGCGCATGTGGCTTTCACGGCCGCGCAGAAGCGCCAGAAGAAGCTGACGAGCGTCGACAAGGCGAACGTGCTCGAAACATCGCAACTGTGGCGCGACACCATGATCGACGTCGCGAAGGAATATCCCGACGTCGAGCTGTCGCACATGTACGTCGACAACGCGGCGATGCAACTCGTCAAGGCGCCCAAAGCGTTCGACGTGGTTGTGACCGGCAACATGTTCGGCGACATTCTCTCCGACGAAGCCGCGATGTTGACCGGCTCCATCGGCATGCTGCCGTCGGCGTCCCTTGACAAGAACAACAAGGGGCTGTACGAGCCGTCGCACGGTTCCGCTCCGGATATCGCGGGCAAGGGCGTCGCCAATCCGCTCGCGACCATTCTTTCGGCCGCCATGATGCTGCGCTACTCGCTCGGCAAGACGGAGCAGGCGGACCGCATCGAGAGCGCGGTGAAGAAAGTGCTGGAGCAGGGCTACCGCACCGGCGATATCGCGACGCAGGACGGCAGAATCGTCGGTACGAAGGAAATGGGCGACGCAGTGCTGGCCGCGCTGTAAGACGCGCATTTCGGCACGATCGGCCGTTTCGCGGGAAGCGGCCGATCGCGGCGTTTCATCTCGCATTGAGCGCGTAGACGCGCGATCGGCGTCGATTTCCCGCGCGCGCCGCGCTCGCCCGCCGCAAACGGCGCGCATCGTGTATATTTGTCGGTCATGGCGAAGAACTCTCAATTCCCTACGGACTTCATCGGACGCGGCATCAATGCCCGCGCGACGGGTCTCGCCGCTGCCATTGGCACCATCAGCACCATCGGCGTTGCCAAAACGCGCATTACGAAACTCTCCATCAAAGCGATCACGATTCGCTGATCGTCCCTCGTGTCCGAGCGTCTTCCCCGCGCGGCCACGCCGGGTAAAGATGCGGGGAAGCCATCAAACATAAGGTTAGTCATGAACGTAGGTCTCGTTGGTTGGCGCGGCATGGTCGGCAGCGTGCTGATGCAGCGCATGCAGCAGGAAGGCGATTTCGACCTGATCGAACCGGTGTTTTTCAGCACCAGCAATGCGGGCGGCAACGCGCCGTCGTTCGCCAAAAACGAGACGAAGCTCAAGGACGCAACGAGCATCGACGACCTGAAGAAGTGCGACGCCATCATCACCTGCCAGGGCGGCGACTACACCAACGAGGTGTATCCGAAGCTGCGCGCGGCGGGCTGGAAGGGCTACTGGATCGACGCGGCCTCGGCGCTGCGCATGAAGGACGACGCGGTCATCGTCCTGGACCCGGTCAACCTCGACGTCATCAAGGATTCGCTGGTGAACGGCGGGCGCGATTTCGTCGGCGGCAATTGCACGGTCAGCCTGATGCTGATGGCGCTCGGCGGCCTGTTCCGCGAGAACCTCGTCGACTGGATGACGGCCATGACCTATCAGGCCGCCTCGGGCGCGGGCGCGCAGAACATGCGCGAACTGCTGCAGCAGATGGGCGTGCTCTACGGCGCGGCAAAGGAAGATCTCGCCGATCCGTCGTCGGCCATTCTCGACATCGACCGCCGCGTGCTGGCCGCGATGAACGGCGAACGCATGCCGGTCGACAACTTCGGAGTGCCGCTCGCCGGCTCGCTGATTTCGTGGATCGACAAGGATCTCGGCAACGGCATGTCGAAGGAAGAGTGGAAGGGCGGCGCGGAAACCAACAAGATTCTCGGCAAGCCCGCGATGGGTCAGCCGGGCTCCGTTCCGGTCGATGGCCTGTGCGTGCGTATCGGCGCCATGCGCTGCCATTCGCAGGCGCTCACCATCAAGCTCAACAAGGACGTGCCGCTCGACGAAATCGACGGCATTCTCGCTTCCGCGAACGACTGGGTGAAGGTCGTGCCGAACGAGCGCGAAGCTTCAATGCGCGATCTGTCACCGGCGGTCGTCACGGGCACGCTGACCGTGCCGGTCGGGCGTCTCCGGAAGCTCGCGATGGGCGGTGAGTATTTGTCGGCGTTCACCGTCGGCGACCAGCTTTTGTGGGGCGCGGCCGAGCCCTTGCGCCGCATGCTTCGCATTCTGTTGGACAAGTAAAGTAAACTACGCGCCTGAGAGCGCGGACCTCGGCCAGAAAGCGTCGCGTTATTCGCGGCGCTTTTTGTTTTTGCGGCTGCTTTTTTTTTGGGACTGCGTGCGAATGCGCCAGTGGTTGCCGTCGAGCGCGCGCGTCAGTCCGGTTTCTGATTCAACCTTTCGCCGTACCTGGAGCCTCAATGATTCGACGACCCCGCCGGTTCTTCATCCCGTTATCGCGCGCGGCGTTCGCCGCGGCAAGCGTCGCCGTGTACACGGTGCTCTGGACGAACTCCGGCGCGGTGCTCGCGCAGGCAAGCGGCGCGACAGCCGATGCTGCCGCCGCAGCGGCCGACACACCGGCGCAGCGATACGCGGTCAAGCCGGGGCAGTCGCTGAGCGATATCGCCAGCGAACTCACCGGATCGAAAGAGCGGGCCGTCAGGGACAAGATGGCGCGCGCGCTATTCGACGCGAACCCGAACGCGTTTGCGGGCCACGACATTAATCGGCTGAAACTCGGCGCTGTGTTGACGGTGCCGGGGACGGATACGGGCGGTGCTTCCGACGCAGCGGCTGCGGCTCCGGCTTCGGCGGCTCCAGCGGCTTCAGCGGCTCAGCAAAGCGCGCCGGCGGAAAGTGCGGCGAGTGCGGCGCCGTCTGCGGCCGCTCCGGAGAGCGCATCCGCCGTTCAACCTCTCGCGAGCGAGCCTGCCGGTGCGCAGTCGGCGTCGCAGGCTGCACCCGTCGTCGCGCCCGCGGCGAGCGCTCCCGCTGCGGAAACCGCGCCGAGAAGCGGCGCGGGGCTCGATCCGAAGCTGATCGGGCTGGCGGTCGCGGTGCTTGTCGTGTTGTTCCTGTTGATGCTCCGACGCGGCAGCAAGCGCCGTCGCGCGGCAGCCGAGGCAGAAGCGCGGCAGCGTGAGTCCGCGCCGGTTTCTTCGCCCATGCCGCCCGTGCCGCCGATGCCTGCAGCCGCGCCCGCCCAACCGGCGAACAACGGCGCGGCTGATCTGGACGGCAAGGCCGTCGAGCGTGATCAATCAGAACTCAACGCGGTGGCCGCGAGCCTCGAAAACTACGAGGCGGCCCAAGCGTTCGCCGCTCCATCCGAAGACGACGCGCCTGCTTCCATCGAAACGGCTGCGCCCGAGCCGCACACGGACCGCGCTGCGCCGTTCATGCCGACTCCGCCCGCCGCGGCTCACGCTCCGTTCGTGCCGCCGCTTCCTCATGCCGGAATGACCGAGGCGGATTCGCGCGAGGCGCACGCCCGGGAAATCGCCGCCCGCGAAGCAGCGTCGCGCGAGGCCGAGAAATGGGAAGCCGAGGAGCGCGAGGCCGCAGCGCGGCAAACGGCTGCGCGCGAAGCAGAGGAGCGCGAAGTGCGCGCACGCGAGGAAGCGGCGCGTGAAGCGCTCGCCAACGAGCTGAGCCAGCGCAGCCAGGAGTCGCGCGAAGGCGGGGCTCGCGAAGCCGTCGAGCTGGAAGCCCAGGCGCATCAGGCGCGGGAGGCGGCAGCGCGGGAAATCGTCGCGCGCGAGGCGGAATTGCGCGAGGCGCAGGCGCTTGCCGCCGAGCAGCGAGCTGAGGAACAACGCGCGGCCGAACAGCGGGCCATCGAGGAACAAGCCGCGCGCGAGGCGCAGCAGGGCGACGGAATGTCCGATGACGACGAGCCGTCCTCCCCGCACCGCTTCCCGATGCCGAAGTTCCCGACTGAAGCCATTCAGGCGCTCGATTCGCTCGACATGGGTCTGCCGCCGCGTGTCGAACTGACGCTGAACGCGCCGCCCGGTGAAGACGCGCCCGCATCCCAGCAGCCGGCGGCACATCCGCCTATCGAGCCGGTGCCGTTCCTGCCGCAACCGGTTGCGGAGACGGACGCCGCGCACCGGGCCGACGCCGCCGCGCTCGCCCCGCACGCCAACGCTCAGCCGCAATCCGTCGCCCGTGAGATCGAGGCGGGAACGGCGGGCGCGGCTTCGGTGGCGGGCTTGGGCGCGACGCCGTTCGGGCCGCTCAGCCTCGAGTTCAATCTTGATCTTCCGTCGAGTTACACCGAGCCGTTGCCGGCGCTGACGCCGGCCCAACTCGCGACCATCGCGCGCAACAAGCTGGAGCTGGCGGTCGAGTACATCGAATTGGGCGATTTATCGGGCGCGCGCACGTTGCTTCAGGAAGTGATTGCATCGAAGGATGTCGCCACGCACAAACAGGCCGCCGCGCTGCTCTCGACGCTCGCGCCGCACTCCTGATATGCGCATTGCACTGGGCATTCAGTACGACGGCGCGGCGTTCTGCGGCTGGCAGTCCCAGCCGAACGGCAACACGGTGCAGAACGAACTTGAGCGCGCGCTGGCCGACTTCGCGCAGACGCCGGTGCAGACCGTCGTCGCCGGCCGCACGGACACCGGCGTTCACGGCCTGGGCCAGGTCGTTCATTTCGATACGGCTCTCGACCGCTCCGAGTTCTCGTGGGTGCGCGGCACGAACGCCTTCCTGCCGGAATCCATCGCCGTGCAATGGGCCAAGCCGATGCCGGACGATTTCCACGCCCGCTTCGCCGCCTTTGAACGCACTTATTTTTACGTTCTGTACGTCAATCCGGTACGTTCACCCATGCTTGCGAAACGCGCGGGCTGGGTGCACACGCCGCTCGACGTCGCCGCCATGCGCGATTCGGCCGCGTGCCTCATCGGCGAGCACGATTTTTCGTCGTTTCGCGCGGCGGACTGCCAGTCGAAAACGCCCGTCAAGCATCTCCATCAGATCGACGTGCGCGCGCAGGGCGATTTCGTTCACTTTCGCTTTCGCGCGAACGCGTTCCTGCATCACATGGTGCGCAATCTGATGGGATGCTTCGTGGCAATCGGGCGCGGCCGGCATCCCGTTTCCTGGATGGCCGACGTCCTCGCGGCTCGCGACCGCCGCGTCGCCGCCCCGACCTTCATGCCTGACGGGCTGTATCTGGCGGAAGTCGGGTATCCCGAACGCTTCGCGGTGCCGCCGCCGCATGTCGCGAGCATGCCCTGGAGCGCCGTCTGGGCGGACTAGCCATGATGAATAGAGATTTGTATCGGACGAAAATCAAGCTCTGCGGCCTTTCGACCGTGGAGCACGTGCAGTACGCCGTCGCGCTGGGCGCGGATGCGGTGGGCTTCGTGTTTTATCCGCCCAGTCCGCGTTCGGTGAGCGTGACGAAGGCTGTTGAACTGGCGCGGCACGTGCCGCCGCTGGTGTCGGCGGTCGGTCTCTTCGTCAACGCCACGCCCGAGTGGATCGAGGAAGTCACCTCGGCCGTGCCGCTGTCGCTGCTGCAATTTCACGGCGACGAATCTCCCGAACGATGCGCCGAACTCGCTGCGATTGCGGGTTTGCCCTATTGGCGCGCGGTGCGCGTAGGGCCTGATGCGGCTGCAAGCGATTTGGTAGAATCGTCGCTTAAATATGCAGCCGCAGGCGGCATTTTGCTCGACGCACTCGTCGAGGGCTTTGGCGGCGGCGGAAAGGTATTCGATTGGTCACTTATCCCAACAGATCTCGGGCATCGGGCCGTTTTGAGTGGTGGGTTGAACGCGCAAAACGTCAGTGACGCCATCCGGCGCGTGCGCCCGTTCGCGGTCGATGTCTCCAGCGGCATCGAAGTGCCGGGCGCCAAGGGCGTGAAAGATTCCGCCCGAATGGCGGCGTTCGTGCGCGCAGTGCGCGAAGCGGACGCCAACTGATTGCGAACGCGGGCCCCAAGCGGCCCGCTACCGAGAGAGTGACGCAATGTACAACTTGCCTGATGCAAGAGGCCACTTCGGCCAATACGGCGGCGTGTTCGTCTCCGAAACGCTTATTCATGCGCTCGATGAACTTCGCCAGGCCTATGACGCGGCCCGCCAGGACCCGGAGTTTCAGGCCGAATACGACTACGAACTGAAGCATTACGTCGGCCGTCCTTCCCCCATTTACCACGCCAAACGCTGGAGCCAGATGCTCGGCGGCGCGCAGCTCTATCTGAAGCGCGAAGACCTGAATCACACTGGCGCGCACAAGGTGAACAACGTGATTGGTCAGGCGCTGCTCGCGCGCAAGATGGGCAAGCCGCGTGTGATCGCCGAGACCGGCGCAGGGCAGCACGGCGTGGCCACGGCGACCATCGCGGCGCGCTTCGGCATGGAATGCGTGGTCTACATGGGTGCGGAGGACGTGAAGCGGCAGGCCGCCAACGTCTATCGCATGAAACTGCTCGGCGCGACGGTGGTGCCGGTCGAATCGGGCTCGCGCACGCTGAAGGACGCGCTCAACGAAGCCATGCGCGACTGGGTCACGAACGTCGAAAACACGTTCTACATCATCGGCACGGTAGCGGGGCCGCATCCTTATCCGATGATGGTGCGCGACTTCCAGCGCGTCATCGGCGACGAATGCCGCGTCCAGATGCCCGAGATGACGGGCCGTCAGCCGGATGCGGTGATCGCGTGCGTCGGCGGCGGATCGAATGCAATGGGCATTTTCTACCCGTATATCGACGACAAGGACGTCAGGCTGATCGGCGTCGAAGCAGCGGGCGATGGCATCGACACGGGCCGCCACGCGGCCTCGCTGATGGGCGGCAGTCCGGGCGTGCTGCACGGCAATCGCACGTATCTGCTGCAGGACGACAACGGCCAGATAATCGAGACGCATTCGGTGTCGGCGGGGCTGGATTATCCGGGCGTCGGTCCCGAGCACGCGTGGCTGAAGGACGCGGGCCGCGCCGAGTACGTCGGCATCACGGACGACGAAGCGCTGAAGGCGTTCCACGACTGCTGCCGGATCGAGGGCATTATTCCGGCGCTCGAATCCAGTCACGCGCTGGCGTATGGCGCCAAGCTCGCGAAGACGCTGCCGCGCGACAAGGTGCTGCTCGTCAACCTGTCGGGCCGTGGCGACAAGGACATGCATACGGTCGCGGAGCGATCGGGCATTCAGTTCTAAACCGCAGATGCGTACCGTTCTAGACGAACCGTTGTCCGCCGGCGCGCTTCAGGGCGCTGGCATCGATATTCGCAACCGCGATTTCCTCGCCGATGCCGCCGCCATTCCCGATGCGTCGATCGACTTGATCGTCGCCGATCCGCCGTATGGATTGGGCAAGGACTACGGCAACGATTCGGACATGCTGTCCGGCGAGGCTTTTCTGGAGTGGACGTATCGCTGGCTCGACATGGCGATTCCGAAGCTCAAGAAGAGCGGCTCGATGTATATCTTCTGCACCTGGCAATATTCGCCCGAACTGTTCGTGTTCCTCAAGCGCCGGATGATGATGGTCAACGAGATCGTCTGGGACCGGCGCGTACCGAGCATGGGCGGAACCACGCGCAAATATACGTCAGTGCACGACAACATCGGTTATTTTGCGGTATCGAAAGATTACTACTTCGATCTCGATCCGGTGCGCATCCCTTACGACGCAGTGACTAAAAAAGCGCGCTCGCGCAAGATCTTCGAAGGCAGCAAGTGGCTCGAAATGGGCTACAACCCGAAGGACGTCTGGTCCGTGTCGCGCCTGCATCGGCAGCATGCGGAACGGGTGGATCATCCGACGCAAAAGCCGCTGGAGATCGTCGAGCGCATGGTGCTCGCAAGCTGTCCGCCCGGCGGACGCGTCCTCGATCCGTTCATGGGCAGCGGCACCACCGCTGTTGCCTGCGCGCGCCACGGCCGGCGTTTCACCGGCTACGAGATCAACGCTGACTACTGCGCGATTGCGGAGGCCCGCATCGCGAAGGCGCACGCGGCGCCTGCACGCAACGCGCTTCCGGCGCCCATCGTCGCTGATCGCGTCGACATCGACATCGACGCCTAACGAATACGACTACGAGAATTCTCATGTCCCGTATCAAGAACACTTTCGCGGCACTCGCCGCGCAAGGCAGGAAAGGGCTGATCCCGTTCATTACCGCGGGCGATCCGAACCCCGAGCAAACGGTCGAGTTCATGCACGCGCTAGCCGAGGGCGGCGCTGACGTCATCGAACTGGGCGTGCCGTTTTCCGATCCCATGGCGGATGGCCCGGTCATTCAGCGGTCGTCGGAACGCGCGCTTGCTCGCGGCGTCACGCTTAAACGCGTGCTGGCCGATGTTGCGCGCTTTCGCCAAACCGACGACACGACGCCCGTCGTCCTGATGGGGTATGCCAATCCCATTGAACGCATGGGCGCCGAAGCGTTCGCGGAAGCGGCGAAGGAAGCGGGCGTGGACGGCGTGCTGGTGGTCGACTACCCGCCCGAGGAGGCCGAAGGTTTCGGCTCGACCATGCGCGCAGCCGGCATCGATCCCATCTTTCTGCTCGCGCCCACCTCCACTGACGAGCGCGTCGCGGCGGTCGGCAAGATCGCGAGCGGCTACGTCTATTACGTGTCGCTCAAGGGCGTGACCGGCGCGGCAAATCTGGACGTTTCCAGCATCGCGAGTAAAATCCCGGCCATCAAGTCGCGTGTGCCCCTGCCGGTCGGCGTCGGCTTCGGCATTCGCGACGCCGAGACGGCTCGCGCCGTCGCAGATGTCGCCGACGCCGTGGTTATCGGAAGCCGGCTCGTGCAGTTGCTCGAAGACGCGCCGCCCGAAACGGCCGCCGCGTCGCTCACGAGTTTCATCGCGGAAATTCGCGCGGCGCTCGATTCCGCCAAATAACACTCGCCGCCGCGGCCGCTCAACCGGTGCGCCGCGGCCCCCGATCAGTCAAGGAAAAACGATGAGCTGGCTCGACAAACTGCTGCCGCCCAAGATCAAGCAAACCGATCCCAAGAGCCGCAAGGGCATCCCGGAAGGGCTGTGGGTGAAGTGTCCGTCGTGCGAGGCGGTGCTGTACCGCAACGACGTCGAGGCGAATTTGCATGTTTGCCCGAAATGCAGCCATCACATGCGCATCGGCGCGCGGGAACGCCTGGATCGCCTGCTCGATCCGGAAGGCCGCTATGAAATCGGCCAGGAAGTCGTGCCGGTCGACGCGCTCAAGTTCAAGGACAGCCGCAAGTATCCGGATCGTCTGAAAGAGGCGATGGAGGATACCGACGAAACCGACGCGATGGTGGTCATGGGCGGCGCGATCCATACGCTGCCGTGCGTGGTCGCATGCTTCGAGTTCTCGTTCATGGGCGGCTCGATGGGTTCGGTGGTCGGCGAGCGCTTCGTGCGCGGCGCGCGCAACGCGCTGGAACAGAACGTGCCGTTCATCTGCTTTACGGCGTCGGGCGGCGCGCGCATGCAGGAAAGCCTGCTTTCGCTGATGCAAATGGCGAAAACCACGGCGCTCCTGACGAGGCTCGCCGAAGCCAAGCTGCCCTTCATTTCCGTACTGACCGATCCGACGATGGGCGGCGTATCCGCGAGCTTCGCCTTTCTCGGCGACGTCGTGATCGCCGAGCCGAAGGCGCTGATCGGCTTTGCCGGTCCGCGCGTGATCGAGCAGACGGTGCGCGAGAAGTTGCCGGAAGGCTTCCAGCGCGCCGAGTTCCTGATGACGAAGGGCGCGGTCGACATGATCGTCGATCGCCGCAAGATGCGCGCTGAAATTGCGCAGTTGATGGCGTTGATGACGCGACAGCCGGCCGATTCCGTCGCCTGAAGTCGCACCGATTCGCGCCGCGCCGCGCGTGAACCGCGAGGTTCCGCGCGGCGTTTCTGTTTTCCGATCTCGAAAATGACCACATTTCCCACTCTCGACGCGTGGCTCGCTCATCTGGAAGCGGCGCATCCGGTCGGCATCGACATGGGCTTGACGCGCATCGGCCGGGTCAGGGACGCGCTCGGCCTCACGTTCGACTGTCCCGTGATTACGGTCGGCGGCACGAACGGCAAAGGTTCGACTTGCGCGATCCTCGAAAGCATTCTGCTGCGTGCCGGCTATCGCGTGGGTTGCCACACGTCGCCGCATTTGCTGTCGTTCAACGAACGCGCGCGGATCGACGGCGCGGACGCCACTGACGCCGAGCTGCTCGAACATTTCGAAGCCGTTGAACAAGCGCGCGCGAGCCTGCCGGAACACGTCTCGCTGACGTACTTCGAATTCACGACGCTCGCAATCCTGCACTTGTTTGCGTCGCGCGGGCTGGATGCGGTCATCCTCGAAGTGGGCCTCGGCGGGCGGCTCGACGCCGTCAATATCGTCGATACGGACTGCGCGGTCGTGACGAGCATCGACATAGACCATACGGATTATCTGGGCGATACGCGCGAGAAAATCGGCTTCGAGAAAGCGGGCATCTTCCGTCAGGGCAAGCCGGCCGTATGCGGCGATCCTTCGCCGCCGCAGAGCCTGATCGACCACGCGACGGCGATCGGCGCCGATCTGTGGCTCGTCGGCCGCGATTTTCGCTATGAAGCGCAGCCGGGCAACGAGCGGCAGCAATGGAGCTACATCGGGCGCACGCAGCGGCGGTCGGCGCTGGCTTATCCGGCGCTGCGCGGGGCCAATCAGCTCATCAACACGTCGGCGGCGCTCGCGGCGCTCGAAGCGTTGCGCGACCGGTTGGCGGTGTCGGCACAGGACATTCGCCTGGGGCTTGCCAACGTCGAACTGGCGGGGCGCTTTCAGGTGCTGCCCGGCAAGCCGCAGATCATCCTCGATGTCGCGCATAACCCGCACGCCGCCGCCGTGCTGGCGCAGAATCTCGGCAACATGGGCTATTTCCCTTATACCTACGCGGTGTTCGGCGCTATGGGCGACAAAGACATTGAAGGCATCGTCAGGCAGTTGCGAGGCGAAATCGACCACTGGAACGTCACCGCGCTTCCCACGCCCCGCGCCGCCTCCACCGAGCGGCTGGACGCCGCGCTGCGCGCAGCCGGTGTCGACGACGGCCCCGACAGCAGCGTTGCGCGTTTCGATACACCCGCCGATGCATTTCGAGATGCGTTAAGCCGTGCGTCCGAAAATGATAGAATCGTGGTTTTCGGCAGTTTCTATACGGTGGCTGGCGTCATGGCCTACCGCAAATCGCAGCATCACTGAGACGGTCGGCCGTCGAAGCACCTCGCACCAAGCTATACATGGGACTTTTCTCTTTCGGCAAGAAAGACGACGCACGCGCTGCGAGCGACGCATATTCCGACTCCCCGCGCGGCTCGCGTCATACCGTGCGCACGGAACGTCGCACCCGCAGGACAGACCGCAGCGAACGCCCCGACGCCGACGCCATGATGCTCGACCCTACGCTTCCCGAGAAGCAACGCGCGCGGCGCAGGCTCGTCGGCGCGATTGCGCTGGTGCTGGCGGCGGTCATCGTCCTCCCGATGGTGCTGGATTCGCGCCCGAAGCCCGTCACTGACGACATTTCCATCGACATTCCGAGTCGCACTGCTCCGGCCGCGAAGCAATCGCGCGATGCAACCGATGCCGACACGCAAGCCGGCGTCGCGCACGAGAATCCGGCGGCAGCCTCCGCATCAGCCGGCGCCGGGGCGGGCGTGACTCAGCCGCAAGCGCAGCCGCAGGCGGAACCCAAGGCGCAGGCCAAGCCCGAAAGCAAAGCGCCGGCGGTAGCCAAGCCGAGCGCGAAGCCGCAAGCCGACGAGTCCGCACCTGGGCCCGAAACGAACACCAGCGCAAAGACAAACGCGAACGCCACATCGAGCGCCGTGAACACGCCGGCGTCGCCTGCTGGAAGTCGCTTCGTGCTGCAAATCGGTACATTCGACGATGAGACCGCCGCGCAGAACTGGGTCAACAAGTTGAAAGCCGCCGGGGTGCCCGCATATCTGGAGCATCGGCAGCAGGCTGACGGCTCGTCGCGTGCGCTGTTGCGGGCCGGTCCGTTCGCGGATCGCGCGGCCGCGTCGGCCGCGCTCGTCAAGGTGCGGCAAGCGGGACTCGCCGGCGGCAAGCGGCCGGCGTCGAACTAAGCGCCGATGTTCACGAGCTTCGACTACGCGGTGATGGCCGTGATCGGTTTGTCCGCGTTGCGCGGGATGTGGCGCGGACTGCTTGCCGAGGCGTTCGGGCTCGTAGGCTGGATCGCCGCTATCCTGATTGCAGGCCGCTTCGTGGGCGTGGTGGTGCCTTACATTCCGGCGACCTGGCCGGGCGGCGCGTTGACTCAATGGCTCGTCGCGTTCCTGCTCGTGGTCGGCGCGGTGTTGCTGGTGTCGAGCGTGCTGTCGGCGCTTTTGACGCGTGTCACCGAAGTGACCGGCCTGCGCGGCGTTGACCGCTCATTGGGCCTGCTGTTCGGCCTCGCGAGAGGCGCTATATTGGTGGTGATTCTGTTTGCCCTGGCCGGCCTGACCGAGTTGCCGCAAAAGGAATTTTGGCGTAATGCGTTGCTGCGGCCGACGGTCGAGCAGGGCGTGCGCGAATTGAAACCGCTGCTCCCCGATACGCTCGCCGCGTATGTGCACGTCGCGCCCGAACCAGGCGACACGGCGCGAAACGCCGCACAATAGACGAACG
>Ga0308173_10000462_pt1 | contig 17135 bp, 19 predicted proteins | sample PhyPR1_FD_203716 | JGI IMG/M metagenome (GOLD analysis project Ga0308173, IMG submission 203716) | Soil microbial communities from UC Gill Tract Community Farm, Albany, California, United States - DLSLS.P.R1 | ecosystem: Environmental > Terrestrial > Soil > Agricultural land | place: USA...
CCCGTGCTGGCTAGTAGATCAGGAAGGACGGCACCGTGCCCGACGTGCAGAGCATGAGCGTCAGCGTGGACGGCCAGCGGCTGCAGGTGAGCAACCTCGACAAGGTCATGTACCCCGCCACCGAGACCACCAAGGGTGAGGTCCTGCACTACTACGCCACGGTCGCGCCGGTGCTGCTGCCCCACCTCGCCGGCCGGCCGGTGACCCGGATCCGATGGCCGCACGGCACCGCCGGGCCGTCCTTCTTCGAGAAGAACCTGCCCTCGGGCGCGCCGCCGTGGCTGCCCTCGGCGACCCTGCCGTCCACCGGGTCGCGGGCCGGCGACCAGAGCCGCGACACCATCACCTACCCGCTGGTCGACGACACCGCGGCGCTGACCTACCTGGCCAACCTCGCCTCGCTCGAGCTGCACGTGCCGCAGTGGCTGGTGGACGAGGAGGGCCGGCCCCTGCCGCCGGACCGGCTGGTGATCGACCTCGACCCCGGCAGCCCGGCGGGGCTGCACGAGTGCGCCCGCCTGGCCCTGGCGGTCCGCGAGCGCCTCGCCGCGATGGGCCTGGCCAGCGCCCCGGTCACCAGCGGCAGCAAGGGCATGCAGCTGTACGCCGCCCTGCCCGGCGACCAGGACGCCGACGAGATCCGCGACCTGGCCCGCGAGATCGCCCAGGACCTCACCCGGGCCGAGCCGGAGCTGGTGGTCTGGAAGATGACGAAGTCGCTGCGCCCCGGGAAGGTGCTGCTGGACTGGAGCCAGAACACCGCCGCCAAGACGACCATCGCGCCGTACTCGCTGCGGGGGAAGGACGCCCCGTTCGTGGCCGCGCCGCGGACCTGGCAGGAGGTGGAGGAGGGCGCCGAGCGGTCCGGTCGCCTGGAGCAGCTGCAGATGGACGAGGTGGTCCGCCGGGTCAGCCGGGACGGCGACCTGTTCGGGCAGCTGCTGCACGGGTGACCACCGGTTTGTGGCCCGGGGAGCCGGGTACGCGACCGGCATGACCACCTCATCACGCCAGTCCCCCGCCCCGTCGTTCACCGTGCCCGGCATGAAGGACGAGGACGCCGCCGAGCTGATCCGCCTGCTCCAGCAGCGGCTGCACGCGCTGAACGACCTGGCGCTCACCCTCAAGCACGTGCACTGGAACGTCGTGGGTCCCCACTTCATCGCGGTGCACGAGATGATCGACCCGCAGGTCGAGGCCGTGCGGGCGATGATCGACACGACCGCCGAGCGGATCGCCACCCTCGGCGGGTCGCCGCAGGGCACCCCCGGCGCCCTGGTGGCCAGCCGCAGCTGGGACGACTACTCCCTCGGCCGCGCCGGCACCCAGGAGCACCTCGGCGCCCTCGACGTCGTCTACCAGGGCGTCGTCGGTGACCACCGGGCCGCGATGACGGCGACCGAGGAGCTCGACCCGGTCACCCAGGACATGGTGATCGGCCAGCTCGAGCAGCTGGAGCTGTTCCACTGGTTCGTCCGGGCCCACCTCGAGACCGCTGGTGGCACCCTCAGCACGGCCGGCCAGCAGGGCGAGCAGCCGGCGGCCGACGCCGCGTCACGCTCCTGAGCGGCGCCCTGCGACCTCGCGGGCACGACGCGGGCACTCCGCGCAGGCCCTCGCCCCGGGCAGCGCGTAGATGAAGCAGCACGACGTCCGCAGCCGCGGCGCCGGCGCCGGTGGGGGCAGACACGCCTCCGCCGCCCGGCGCGCGGCGATGGCCCAGCTGTCGTGGACCGCGCCGTCCCGTTGCCGGCTGCTCATCTTCACCCCGGCGTCGTAGCCGGCCACGAACCGCCGGGCGTGCTCGAGGTAGCGCGCCCGCGCCCGCTGCCGCCGCCGCGAGGGGTCGGCCACCGTCAGCACGTCCCTGGGGGCGAGGGAGACCGCGCACGGGTACAGCTCGGGCTCGGCCAGGTCGAAGCGCACCGCCGCCGGTCCGACGTCGAGGACCCAGGGGCCGAGCGCACAGGCGTAGGCCGCCGGCACCGCCAGCAGGTCGAGGTACCACAGCAGGACGAACGCCGCCACCACCTGCGGCGGCGGCTCGACCCCGTAGGTCGCGGCCATCCGCCGGCGCAGACCCGAGCGCCACGACCCGGTGGGGTCGGCACCGGCCTCCTGGTCCTGCACGACCTGCGCGCAGGACCAGGGCAACGGGCTGTCGAGCCCACGGACCGAGACGTCCAGCCAGCCGGTGCGCCGGGTGACCTGGTCGGACACGAAGGCCAGCTCGGCCGCCGCCACCCTCATGCGGGAGCGCCCCGGGGCAGGCCCAGGGTCAGCCGTTGGCCTTGTCGTAGGCCTCCTGGACCTCGGCCGAGATGCGACCCCGGTCGCTGACCTGGTGGCCGTGGGCACGGGCCCACTCGCGGATGGCGCCGAGGTCGGAACGGGTGCGGGTGCTGCCCGGCGCCGCCCGCTTGGCGCCGGTGGCCCGGCGGCCGCCGGAGCGCCGCGCGTGCCCGATCCAGGAGGCGAGGTCGTCGCGGAATTTGGCCGCGTTGGACTCGGAGAGGTCGATCTCGTAGGTGACGCCGTCAAGGGCGAAGGACACCGTCTCGCTGGCGTCACCACCGTCGATGTCGTCGACCAACAGAACCTGCACGCGCTGCGCCATGGGAGTCTCCAGAACTGCCGAATGGTGTGGAATTGCGCCGGTCAATCGCGAAAGGCTTTACCGGCCACAATGTCGATGCTAACGCATTCACCCCCCGGAATTCATTCCCCTCCATTTTCCCCCGAACGGCGGCGCTCCTCTTCGGCCTCCCATTGCGAGTGGGCCAGACGCTCACGCCGGTCTCCCTCGATCATCGCCTTGATGACGACGTAGAACAGAAAGGCGACGCCTGCTGTGGGCAGAAGTGCGGCGATGACCAGCCAGAGCTGGTGGAGATCCATGATGTCTACTCCGGTTTTCCAGGTGAAGAATGCACGAGGTATCGCGCGGGGGCTTTTCCAGGTCGGGGTCGCGTGGTGGCCCCGGGCCGGCGCGGCCCCACAATTCGCAAGGAAAGCAATGGGGTCAATTCACGGCCGCGGCGTGAATAGGCCGCGGCGGTCGTCACGGCATGGTCCCGGGGTCGAATGGGGCGGGGCGCGGGGTTCACCCCTTGAGGATACGCAGTGGTGCTGTGAGCTCCGGCGGGTACTTTCGTCCCATGGGTGGGGAACAACAGGCAGAGGACTACGCGGCACGGCGGACGTCCTTCGGCAGCACGGCGTGGGAGTACGACGCCGTGCGCCCTGAGTGGCCGGACGAGACCGTCAGCTGGATGCTCGGTGCGCCGGCCCCGGGCACGGCGCTGACGGTGGTCGACCTCGGATGCGGCACCGGCAAGGGCTCCCGGGTGCTGGCGAGGCTGGGGCACGAGGTCGACGCGGTGGACCCCTCGGACGGCATGCTCGAGGCACTGGAGGCCGCGCGCGCCACGCTGCCGGCCACCACCGCGGCGCGGCTGCGCAGCCACCGGGGCGGCGCGGAGGCGATCCCGTTGCCCGACGGCACGGCCGGCGCGGTGACCGTGTTCCAGGCGTGGCACTGGTTCGACGCGGAGGTGGCCGTCCTCGAGTGCGCGCGGGTCCTGCGCCCCGGCGGCTGGCTCTCGATGGCCTGGCACCACCGCGAGGACCGGTCCGGGTGGGGCGCCGAGCTGTCCGCCATCGTGAGGCACGCGGAGAACGTCGCCCCACGCGAGGAACCGCCAGGGGCGACGTCGTTCGACGCGGTCGAGACGGCGGAGTTCGGCTACCTCATGCGCCAGGGCGTCGACGACCTCGTCCGCCACGCAGCGACGTGGTCCTTCGTGGCGATCCACCCCGAGCGCGAGCAGATGCTGGCGCAGGTGCGCGAGCTGGGTCTGCGCGTGGCCGGCCCGGGCGGGATGGTCGAGATCCCGATGCGGACCCGCTGCTACCGTCTCCGGCGCCGCTGAGCCGCCGGGTCAGCCCTCCTCGACCAGGTCGAGGGCGATGTCCATGATCGGTGAGGAGTGGGTCAGCGCACCCACGCTGAGGTAGTCCACACCGGTCCCGGCGTAGTCGCGGGCGACCGCGAGGGTGAGGCCACCGGTCGCCTCGATCTCGACCTGCTCGCCGGTGTCGCGCACCGCCTGCACCGTGGCGCGCAGCAGGTGGACCGACATGTTGTCGCAGAGCAGGAACCGCGCACCGGCCGCCACCGCCTCCAGCGCCTCGGCGGTCGTGGTGACCTCGACCTGGATCTCGACGGCGGGGTCGGCGGCGTGGACCGCGTCGTACGCCGCCGCGAGTGAGCCGGCCGCGAGCTTGTGGTTGTCCTTGATCATCGCCACGTCGTACAGGCCCATCCGCTTGTTGGTGCCCCCGCCGCAGCGCACCGCGTACTTCTCCAGGACCCGCAGCCCCGGCGTGGTCTTGCGGGTGTCCAGGACCGTCGCGCCGGTGCCGTCGAGGGCATCGGCCCAGCGACGGGTGTGGGTGGCGATGCCGGAGAGCCGGCTGAGCAGGTTCAGCAGGGTGCGCTCCCCCACCAGCGTGGCCCGGGTGGAGCCGCGCAGGACGGCCAGCACGTCGCCGCGGCGCACCAGGTCACCGTCCTCGTGGCGGGGCTCGACGTCGACCTCGGCCGACCCGAGCCGCTCGGTGACGGCCCGGAACACGACGGTGGCCAGCGGCAGCCCGGACACGACGCCGTCCTCGCGTGCGACCACGTGCGCGGTGCTGCGCTGGGCCGCGGGGATGGTGGCGGCGGTGGTGACGTCACGACCCGGGAAGCCGCCGAGATCCTCGTCGAGGGCGAGCCCGACGACCGCGGCGGCCGCAGCCTCGGGAAAGACGTGCAGGGCCAGCTCGGTCATCGGGGTCCCTCCTGGGGCGTGGAGCCGAGGGCGGCCGCGAGGAGGTCCTCGGCGGCGGACTCGACCGGCGTGTACGTCGTCCCGACCGGACCATCGGGGGTGCGGCGCGCCCGGATGTGGCCACGGAAGCGGGCGTCGTCACGGTCGGGGAAGTCGGAGCGGACGTGCCCGCCACGGGTCTCCTCGCGCTGCAGGGCCACCGCGGTCAGCAGCTGGCCGACGTGCAGCAGGTTGGAGGTCTCCCAGGACTGCGGCCCCGGGGTGACCCCGCCCGGTGACCCGTCGCCGCCGGCCACGTCCGCGTCGGCGGCCGCGGCGATCGCGGCCAACGCGGCGACCGTCGACGCCAGTGAGCCGGCCGAGCGCACCGCGCCAGCGCCCGCGGTCATCGCCCGCTGGATCGCGGTGCGCGCGGTCGAGTCGATGAGCGTGGGCGGCCCCTCGCGCAGCCGGGCGGTCGTCGGTGGCAGGTCGCCGGCGGCCAGGCGATCGGTGATGTCGTCGGCGATCCGCGACGCGAACACGATGCCCTCGAGCAGCGAGTTGGACGCCAACCGGTTGGCGCCGTGCACGCCGGTGCAGGACACCTCGCCGCACGCGTAGAGACCCTCGAGGGAGGACCGGCCGAGCAGGTCGGTCTCGACCCCACCGCTGGCGTAGTGCTGGGCGGGAGCCACCGGCAGGGGCTCGGTCGCCGGGTCGAAGCCCAGCTCACGGCACCGGGCGACGATCGAGGGGAAGCGGCGCTCGAGGAACTCCCGGCCCAGGTGCCGGGCGTCCAGCAGCACGTGGTCGCTGCCGGTCAGGGCCATCCGCGCCACGATGGCGCGGGCCACGACGTCCCGGGGGGCGAGGTCGGCCATCGGGTGGACGTCCTGCATGAAGCGCACCCCGGCGGTGTCCACGAGCACGGCGCCCTCGCCGCGGACCGCCTCGGAGATCAGCGGCTGCTGGCCGCTGGCGCCCTCACCGAGCCACAGCACGGTGGGGTGGAACTGGACGAACTCGAGGTCGGTGACCACCGCACCGGCGCGCAGCGCGGCCGCGACCCCGTCGCCGGTGGCCACGGAGGGGTTGGTGGTGGAGGACCAGACCTGGCCCAGGCCGCCGGTCGCGAGCACGACCGCGCGCGCCTGCGCGGCGCCGACCCCGTCGACCTGCCCCTCGCCGATGACGTGCAGGGTGACCCCGCAGACGCGCTGGTCGGCGTCCTGGAGCAGGTCCACGACGAGGGCGTGCTCGAGCACCTCGATGCCCGGGTCGTCCTGGACCGCGTGCAGCGCGGCGATGAGGGCCCGGGAGATCTCCCGACCGGTGGCGTCGCCGCCGGCGTGGGCGATCCGGTCGCGGTGGTGCCCGCCCTCGCGGGTCAGGGAGATCTCGCCGTCCGGGCCACGGTCGAACTCGGTGCCGAGGCTGACCAGCTCGCGCACCCGCGCCGGGCCCTCGGACACCAGCGCCCGGACCGCGGCCACGTCGCAGACGCCGACCCCGGCCACCAGGGTGTCGCGCAGGTGCTCCTCGGGCGAGTCGGCCGGGTCCAGGGCCGCCGCGATGCCGCCCTGGGCCCACTCGGTCGACCCCTCGGACAGCACCGTCTTGGTCACCAGCAGGACTCGGTCGACCCGCTGGCGCAGCCGCAGCGCCGCGGTCAGCCCGGCGATGCCGGACCCGGCGACGATGACATCGGCCGAGATGGTCCAGCCCGGCTCGGGCGCCGCCAGCCGGCTGGGAATGGTCAGCGTCATCACTCGCTCCCGGCGGTCTCGGTCGTGCGGGCCGGCACGGAGAAGACCTCGCGCGCCCCGCCGCCGGGGCCCACGGCCACCGGCATGTTGTCGATCAGGCGGGTGGTGCCGACCCGGCCGGCGACGGCCAGCAGGGCCTCCCCGCGGTACCACTCGGGCACGTCCTCCAGGGTCATCGGGTGGACGAGGACGAGGTAGTCCACCAGCACCAGCGGCTCCCGCACGAGCACGGCACGGGCGGCACGGCGGATGGCCGAGGGGCCCTCGGCGGCGGCCTCGGCGCCGGCCCGCAGCGCCCGGGACAGCGCCAGCGCCGCCTCGCGGTCGGAGGGGGTGAGGTAGGTGTTGCGGCTGCTGAGGGCCAACCCGTCGGGCTCGCGCACGGTGGGCACCGGGACCACCTCGACGGGGAAGTCGAGGTCCTGGACCATCCGCCGGATGAGCAGCAGCTGCTGGGCGTCCTTCTGGCCGTAGTAGGCGCTGTCGGCCCGGGTGAGGTGCAGCAGCTTGCCGACGACGGTCAGCACGCCGTCGAAGTGCCCAGGCCGGGACTGGCCCTCGAGCACGGCGCCGAGGTCGCCGGCGCCGATCCGCACGCCGGGGTCGCCGCCCGGGTAGATGACGTCCGGGGTCGGCAGGAAGACGAGGTCGACCCCCTCACGCGCGCAGAGCGCGAGGTCGTCGTCGACGGTGCGCGGGTAGCGCGACAGGTCCTCCCCCGCCCCGAACTGCAACGGGTTGAGGAAGATCGTCACCACCACCGACCGGCCACCGCCCCGAGCCCGGCGGATCAGCTCGGCGTGGCCCTCGTGCAGCGCACCCATGGTCATCACGACGGCGACGTGCCCCGGGTCGAGGGCGCTGCGGGCCGCCCGCAGCTCGTCGCGGGTGCGGGCCACGACGGGCGCTGCCTGCGGCACCGGGGCGGCGTCCGTGGACGGTGCGGTCACGAGGGCTCCTTGGGTGCGGCGAGGATGTCCAGCAGCGGCTCGGCGGCCGAGGCCGAGAGCCGCCCCGTCGCCAGCGCTCGCTCGGCCGTGGCCCGGGCGAGCGCGACGTAGGTCGGCCGGACGTCCGGGGTCTCATCGGTGAGCTCGCGCAGGTGCGCGGCCACGGTACCGGCATCGCCGCGAGCCACCGGCCCGGTGAGAGCACCGTCACCCAGGCGGACCGCGTTGTCGAGCGCCGCGGACAGCAGCGGCGCGATGACCCGGTGCGGCTCGGCCACTCCTGCCGAGCCGAGGACCTGCATGGCCTGCGCGACCAGCGTGACCAGGTGGTTGGCACCGTGCGCGAGCGCGGCGTGGTAGCGGGGGCGGTCCGCCTCGCTGATCCAGACCGGTTCGGCGCCCATCTCGACGACGAGCGCCTCGGCGACCGGGCGCAGCGGCTCCGGCGCGGTGATGCCGAAGCAGCAGTCGGCCAGCCGGGTCACGTCCATCGCGGTGCCGGTGAAGGTCATCACCGGGTGCAGGGCCAGGCCCAGGATGTGCTGCGTCAGCGCCTCGTCGAAGACGGCCACCCCGTGGCTGCCGGAGGTGTGGACCACGATCTGCCCGGCCTGCCACGCGCGGGTGGCCGTGAGGCCGGCCACGAGCGCGGGCAGATCGTCGTCGGGGACCGTCAGCAGCAGCAGCTCGGCCTCGGCGACGACCTCCTCGACCGTGCGCACGGGGACACCGGGCAGCAGGGTCGCGGCGCGGGTCCGGGAGGCCTCGCTGACGCCGGAGACGGCGACGACGCGGTGCCCCGCGCGCTGCAGCGCGGCCCCCAGGACGGCGCCGACCCGGCCGGCACCGACGACGCCGACCCGCAGTCGGGCCGGCCGGTCCTCGGGAGTGCTCACAGCCGAAACGCTATCTCCCCGACCGGACCCGTACCGTGCTGCCCGTGGAGCAGACCCCCTGGGCGCAGGCCTGGCAGCGCGCCCTCTACGGCGCCGACGGTTTCTACCAGCAGCCGGTGGGCCCGGCCGGACACTTCGCGACGGCCACCCAGGGTGGCCCGCAGCTGGGCGCCGTCCTCGCCGGCGCCCTGGTCACGCTGATGGGCGAGCACGGCCTCACCACGGTCGTGGACGTCGGCTGCGGCCGCGGCGAGCTGCTCACCGCGGTGCACCGTGCCGCCCCCGGCCTGCGCTGCGTCGGCGTGGACGTCGTGGACCGGCCAGACCTGCCGCCGCGGGTCGGCTGGATGCGCGCCGAGGGCGGGGCGGCCCTGCCGCCGGGGCTGTCGGACCTCGAAGACACCCTGCTGCTCGCCCACGAGTGGCTGGACGTGGTGCCCTGCACGGTGGCCCAGGTCGACCACGACGGTGCGCTGCGGGAGGTGCTGGTCGACCCGGCGACCGGCCTGGAACGGCTGGGCGGCCCTCTGTCCGCGGCGGACGCGCAGTGGTGCCGGCGCTGGTGGCCGGTCGACGCCGCGTCGCCCGGCGACCGGGTGGAGGTCGGCCGCACCCGCGACGAGGCGTGGGCGGACCTCGTGTCCCGGCTCCGGTCGGGTCTCGCCCTCGCGGTCGACTACGGCCACCGGCGGCAGGCCCGCCCGGCCGGCGGGACCCTGACCGGCTACCGCGACGGCCGGCAGGTGCCCCCGGTGCCCGACGGGTCCTGCGACATCACCGCCCACGTCGCCATGGACTCCCTGGTCCACGACGACCTCCTCGACCAGCGCACGGCGCTGCGGCGCCTTGGCCTCAGCGGGGCGACGCCGCCGTACGAGCTCGCCACGGGGAACCCGGCGGCCTACCTCGCGGCGCTGGCCACCTCGTCGGCCGCCGCCGCGCTCACGGCCCGCGGCGGCCTGGGCGACTTCTGGTGGGCGTCGAGCACCGTGCCCCCCGCCCGCGGTGCAACGGGCCCGGCAGGTACGTGACACTGGGTCGCTCAGCCTGTGAGAGGACCCCCGATGACCCGCCCCCGCCCCGGACCGGCCGTGGCAGCCCCGGCTGTGCTCCTGGCCGCCCCGGCCGCGCTCCTGACCGCCTGCCTGCTCAGCGCCTGCGGCGCGGGCGACAGCCCGTCGGCCGGCGCACCGGTGACCGTCACCGTCACCCCGACGGTCACCGTCACCCCGCCGTCCACACCGTCCACGCCGTCCACGTCGCCCACGTCGCCCGGCATCAGCCCGGCCGCCGACGTGCACAGCGACGTGGTGGGCCGCCACTACGACCTGGGCACGATCATCGACGTCACGAGCAGCGGCGGGACGCCGGTGATCGGCCTCGACCGGTGGACCGTGACCGGCACCCCCGACAGCCAGGTCGCCGCGAACGGGGTACCGATCCGGGTCCATGCGGACGCGCCGTACGAGAACCAGAACGCCCGGACGACGTTCCGGGTCCCCGTCGCGCCGGAGGCGACATTCACCTACCACCACTGCGTGGCCGTGGACCAGCCGATGCAGTCCCGGTCGGTGACGCTGCAGCAGCTGGCCGCCCTCGACCGCAGCGAGGGCGTCGTCCTGCTGCGGTTGGACGACCGGGGCCGGGTCACCCGCGCCGACAACGATCCCGCCTGCTGAGCCGGCGGTCCCGCGCACTGGCAGACTGGCGACCATGACCTCGCCCCCGCCGCCGCCGCCGCGCGAGCTCACCGTGGGCGTGGGCGCCGGCAGCCTCGCCACCGCCGACATGGTGCTCAACATCGGCCCTCAGCACCCGGCGACCCACGGCGTCCTGCGGCTGCGGATCGTGGTCGACGGCGAGCGCATCGTCAGCGCCGAGCCGATCGTCGGCTACATGCACCGCGGCGCGGAGAAGCTGTTCGAGGTGCGCGACTACCGGCAGATCATCGTGCTGGCCAACCGGCACGACTGGCTCTCGGCGTTCAGCAACGAGCTCGGGGTCGTGCTGGGCGTCGAGGCGATGCTCGGCATGGAGGTGCCCGAGCGGGCCACCTGGGCCCGCACCCTGCTGGCCGAGCTCAACCGGGTGCTGAACCACCTGATGTTCCTCGGCTCCTACCCCCTCGAGCTCGGGGCCATCACGCCGATCTTCTACTCCTTCCGCGAGCGGGAGGAGCTGCAGGCGGTGATGGAGGAGGCCTCCGGCGGCCGGATGCACTACATGTTCAACCGGGTCGGCGGTCTCAAGGAGGACCTCCCGGCCGGCTGGCTCTCGCGGGTCGCCGCGGCGATCGCGGCCGTGCGCCGGCGGCTACCCGACCTCGAGAGCATGATCGTGGGCAACGAGATCCTGCACGCCCGCACCCGCGGGGTCGGCGTGCTCAGCCCGGCGATGATCGCGGCGTACGGCGTCTCGGGGCCGATCGCCCGCGCGTCCGGGGTCGACCTGGACCTGCGGCGCGACGAGCCCTACCTGGCCTACGCCGGGCTCTTCGACGCCCACGGCCCGGGCCGGGTGGTCACCCGCACCGCCGGCGACTGCCTGGCGCGGCTCGAGGTGCTGCTGGAGCAGACCCACGTCAGCCTCGACCTGGCCCAGTACTGCCTCGACGTGCTCGCCGCGCTGCCGCAGGGACCGGTCAACGTCAAGCTGCCCAAGGTCCTGCGCGTCCCCGAGGGCCACCTCTACACGGCCACGGAGAACCCGCTCGGCTTCAACGGCTACTACCTCGTCTCGCGCGGCGACAAGACGCCGTGGCGGCTCAAGCTGCGCTCGGCGTCGTTCAACAACATCTCGGTGCTCGGTGAGGTGCTGCCGGGCAACCTGATCGCCGACATGGTGGCGATCCTCGGCTCGATGTTCTTCGTCGTCGGCGACATCGACAAGTAGCCGCCGACCGCGAGCGACCCGGACCCCGGGCGGGGGGCGGTCAGCTCAGGTCGCGCTGCTGCTCGACCTCGCGCTGGCGGCGCCGGTCCAGCCAGGACCTTCCACCCCACGCGGACAGCAGCAGGATCGCCAGCACGCCCACCACGGCGGCGGTGACCGTGCCGTCGCTGCGGACCGACAGGGCCAGCGGGACCACCAGCAACGCGGCCAGAGCCAGCGCCACCGGCCGGTGCGAGCGCGGGCTCATCATCGATGGTCCCCGTCGCTGTCGCGGTCGCCCTCGAGGTCGAGGTCGTGCTCGTCGTCGGTGTCGTCGAGGCGGCACATCGCCTGCACGAGCAGGCCGGCCGCGATCATCAGCGCCCCGCTCACGCACACCGCCAGCGAGCGGAGCATCGCCGCGCGCACCGTGGGCACGTCGGCGTCGGGCAGCAGGACGAGCGCCTGCGCGGCGTACCAGCCGGCAACCAGGGCTCCGGTGAGGGCCGCCGCCTGGGCCAGGATGAGCGTGCGCATCGCGCGCAGCGGGCTCAGCGGGCGGGTGGCCTCACCGCGCAGGAACCGGCGGACCGGCAGCCCGGCGCAGTAGACGCCGACCGCCATGAACACGATCAGCACCGCTCCACCCCACGAGGCGCCGGGCAGGGCGTGGCCGGAGCCGACCCACAGGCTCAGCCCGATCCAGGCCACGGCGGTGGTCAGCACTGCCACGAGCAGGACCAGCGGCACGGTGATGCCGCGTCCGTCTCTCACCATGTCGGCCTCCAGTCCGGTCCGGGCCGCACACCCGTGCGGTCGAGCTGCTCCAGCCGGTCGGCCACGGGGACGACGGCGTCACCGACCCGCAGCACCGCCTCGGGGTCGACCAGGTGCCACGGCTCGAGGACGAACGCCCGGTCGGCCGCGCGGGGATGCGGCAGCAGCAGGTCGGGGTCGGTGGCCGCCTGCTCGCCCGGGGTGCCGGGCACGCCGTACTGGACGAGGTCCAGGTCCAGGGTCCGGGCCCCCCAGCGGGTCTCGCGCACCCGACCATGCTCGGCCTCGATGGCGTGCAGCGAGCGCAGCAGCGTCCACGGCGCCAGTCGGGTCCGGGCCAGCAGCACCGCGTTGAGGTAGACCGGCTGGTCCGGGCCGCCGACGGGGTCGGTCTCGACCAGCGGTGAGACGTCGGCGACGGTGACTCCGGGCAGGCTCGCGAGGCGACGCACCGCGGACGCGAGGGTGCCGACGACGTTGCCGAGGTTGGCCCCGAGGGCCACGACCACCGGGGCACAGCGCTCGCGGCGCACCGTTACGGCCACGTCACCGAACGGGACGCCGACCGGGGCCTGCGGCTTGTGGACGGTGACCTCGACGGCCTCGACCAGCGGCCGGGCCAGCGTGGTGTCCGCGATCCGGGCGGCGAGGGTCTCGATCAGGTCGAGCGACCCGCCCTCGACGAGGGCCACGACGTCGGCGGCCACCTCGGCGTAACTCACCGTGTGGGCCAGGTCGTCGGTGCCGGCCGCCCGGCCGAGGTCGACGTCGAGCAGCACGTCGACGACGAAGTCCTGGCCCTCGACCTTCTCGTGCGCCAGGACGCCGTGGAAACCACGGGCGCGCACGCCGCACAGGCTGATCCGGTCTCTCATCGGGCGGCCTCCATGGCGGCCACGACGCGGAGCGCGTCGAGGCTGGAGGGCACGTGGTGCACCCGCACCCCCCACGCCCCGGCCAGGCCGGCGATGACGGTAGTCGCCGCGGTCGCGGCGTCGCGCTCGGCCGCCGGCCGGGGTGGGGAACCCTCCGGCACGCCCAGCCGGCCGAGGAACGACTTGCGGGAGGTGCCGACGAGCACCGGGAAGCCCAGCGCCTGCACCCGGTCGAGGTGGGCCAGCAGCCGCCAGCTGTGCGCGGCCAGCTTGGCGAACCCGAATCCGGGGTCGAGCACGATCTGCTCTCGGCGGACACCGCGGGCGCACAGGTCCTCCACCCGCCCGGTCAGCTCGCGGCACACGTCCAGGACCACGTCGTCGTACGACGCCCGGGACTGCATGTCGGTGCTGTGCGCGCGCCAGTGCATGGCGACGTACCGCGCCCCGGAGCCGGCCACGACCGCGGCCATGCCGGGGTCGGCCAGGCCGCCGCTGACGTCGTTGACCACGCTGGCCCCGGCCTGCAGGGCCTGGGCGGCCACCTCGGCGCGCATGGTGTCGACCGAGACCCGCGCACCCAGGCGGGAGAGCTCGGCCACCACCGGGAGCACCCGGCGCAGCTCCTCCTGCTCGGTCGGCCGCTCGGCGCCGGGGCGGGTGGACTCACCGCCCACGTCGAGCAGGTCGGCGCCCTGCTCGAGCAGCCGCAGGCCGTGGGCCACCGCGTCGGCCGGCTCGAACCACTCGCCGCCGTCGCTGAACGAGTCGGGGGTGACGTTGACCACGCCCATCACCAGGGTGCTCACGCGAACACCTTGGTCAGCCGGCGCAACGAGGGCCAGGTGAGGAACGCCTCGGCCTCGAGCGCCGCCACGGCGACCCGGGGCAGGTCGGCGGTGTGCGGGTAGACGACGAACCGGGGCACCCAGCTGGGCTGGAACTTGGCGTTGAAGCGGTAGAGGCTCTCGATCTGGAACCAGCGAGAGGCGAAGACGAGGACCCGGCGCCACGCCCGCACCATCGGGCCGGCACCGAGGCGCTCGCCCCGCTCGAAGGCGGAGCGGAAGGCGGCGAAGTTCAGCGACACCCGGCTGACGCCCAGCGCGGGGGCCCCGGCGAGCGCGTGCACGATGAGGAGCTCGTTGACCCCGGGCTCGGCATGGCGGTCGCGTCGCATCAGGTCCAGCGACATGCCGTCGGTGCCCCACGGCACGAACTGCAGGAAGGCGCGCATGACCCCATCCTGCCGGGCGACCACCCAGACACAGTCGGGGTCGGCGGGGTCGACGACCCGGCCGAGGGCCATCGAGAAGCCGCGCTCGGTCTCGGTGGAGCGCCAGGCCGCGGCGTCGGCGAGGGCCCGGCGGCGCTCCCCCTCGGACACGTCGCGGGCCCGGCAGATCTCGGTGGTGTAGCCGGCCCGCTCGATCCGCTTGACCATCTGGCGCACGTTGCGCATCGGCCGCCCCTCGAGGGAGAAGGTGCGGGCGTCGACGACCGCCTCGTCGCCGAGCTCGAGCGCAGTGAACCCGGTGTGCCGGCACCACACCTGCCCGGCGCGCTCGGAGCAGCCGATCACCGCCGGCGTCCAGGCGTGGACCTGCGCCTCGCGCAGGAAGGTCGCCATCGCGCCGGGCCAGGCCTCCGGGTCGCCGAGCGGGTCGCCGCTGGCCAGCATGGTGCCGGACACGACCCGGTAGGCGATGGCCGCCTTGCCAGACTCGGACCAGACCACGCTCTTGTCGCGCCGCAGGTTGAAGTAGCCGAGGGAGTCCGGGCTGCGCTCGAGCAGGCGCCGCATCCGGGCCTCGTCCTCGTCGGTCAGCATCGGCCGGGGCTCCGGCGCGCGCAGCGCGAGGTAGACCGTGGTCAGGGCGGTGAGCAGGCCCAGCCCGAGCAGCACCGCGCCCACGAGGTCGCCGACCCGCTCGGACCTGAAGACGACGGGTCCGGAGAAGCCGACCAGCCCGGCCAGCACCTCCTGCGCGCGGTCCCAGACCGTCGCGGGGCCGCCGGCCACGGTGCCACGGGCCAGGGCGACCACGAGGTAGCCGATCACGAGGCTCACGACCGTGAGCACCAGCAACGCGCGGACGGCCCGCCAGCGTGTCGTGGGATCGCCCAGGGCGTAGAACTCGGCCCGGTAGACGATGAGCACGACCAGCAGGGCCACCGGGATCAGCGCCGCCACCGGCTCGGCCTTGAGCCCGTGCACCACGACGCTGAGGCTCAGCAGCACCACGACCACCCGCCAGGCCCGGCGCTTGCGCCGCCGCAGGGCGTGCGCGAGCAGGAGCAGGAGGATCCCCGTGATCACCGTGACCGCGGAGGCGGCACCGGCCACCGCCCCCGGCAGGACGTCGGAGATCGGGATCAGCCGCTGCCGCCAGGCCCGGGCGAGCCCGCTCGCGATGTCGACGAACCCGGCCAGGTAGGTCAGGGCGCCGACGATCCGGGGGGTCCGGGACCGGGAGGCTGCGAGGACGGCGAGCGCAGAGGAGTAGGGGGTGGAGTGGCGCGTCGTCGCGCGTTCGCTCACCGGTTGCCGCCGAGGACCAGTCCCATCGCCTCGGCGCGGGTGGCCGAGTTGAGCAGCTGGCCGCGGACGGCGGAGGTGATGGTGCGCGAACCGGGCCGGCGGACCCCGCGCATCGACATGCACAGGTGCTCGCACTCGATCACGACGATGACGCCGGCCGGGCCCAGGTAGGTCGTCATGGCGTCGGCGATCTGGGTGGTCAGCCGCTCCTGCACCTGGGGGCGCCGGGCGTAGACGTCGACCAGCCGGGCCAGCTTGGACAGGCCGGTCACCCGGCCGTCGTCACCGGGGATGTAGCCCAGGTGCGCGACACCGTGGAACGGCACCAGGTGGTGCTCGCAGGTGCTGTAGACCTCGATGTCGCGCACGAGGATGAGCTCGGAGTGCCCGCCGACCTCGAACGTGGTCGTGAGCACGTCGCCGGGCTTCTGCCGCATGCCGGCGAAGATCTCGGCGTAGGACCGGGCCACGCGGGCCGGCGTCTCCTTCAGCCCGTCGCGCTCAGGGTCCTCCCCCAGCGCCAGCAGCAGCTCGCGGACGGCGCGCTCTGCGCGCTCGAGATCAACCGGCGGTGGGGTCGACATGGCCACCCTCGGGCACCTCGATCACCGCGGTCGGCGGGTGCTCGCGCGTGTCCTGCACCTGGCCGTTGCCGTTGGCGCCGGCCAGGGCGGCCTGCTCGGCGGGGGTCAGGACCGGGGGCTGGTCGCTCACGTGGCGACGGTCGCTCGACAGCCAGATCGGGCGGTGGGGGCGCTTGACGACCGGCGCGAAGATCACGTCCAGCTGGGCCTTGCCCAGCGTCTCCTTCTCGAGCAGCTCGAGCACCAGGGCGTCCAGCACCCCGCGGTTGTCGTTCAGCGCGTGCCAGGCCTCGTCGTGGGCCGACTCGATGAACCGGCGGATCTCCTCGTCGACGATGCCGGCGACGTCCTCGGAGTAGTCACGCTGGTGGCCCATGTCGCGACCGAGGAAGACCTCGCCCTGCTCCTGGCCCAGCTTGATCGCACCGATCCGCTCGCTCATCCCGAACTGGGTGACCATGCGTCGCGCCAGGCCGGTGGCCTTCTCGATGTCGTTGGCCGCACCCGTGGTCGGGTCGTGGAAGATCATCTCCTCCGCGACGCGGCCGCCGAGGGCGTAGGCGAGCTGGTCGAGGATCTCGTTGCGGGTGGTGGAGTACTTGTCGTCGACCGGCATGACCATGGTGTAGCCGAGCGCCCGGCCCCGGGGCAGGATCGTGATCTTGGTGACCGGGTCGGTGTGCCGCATGGCCGCGGCCACGACCGCGTGCCCACCCTCGTGGTAGGCGGTGATCTTCTTCTCCTTGGCGCTCATGATCCGCGTGCGCTTCTGCGGGCCGGCCACGACGCGGTCGATCGCCTCGTCGAGCGCGGCGTCGTCGATCAGCTTGTCGTCGCGGCGGGCGGTGAGCAGCGCGGCCTCGTTGAGCACGTTGGCCAGGTCGGCGCCGGTGAAGCCCGGGGTGCGGCGGGCCACGGCCAGCAGGTCGACGTCGGTCGCGAGCGGCTTGCCCTTGCCGTGGACCTCCAGGATCCGGTGGCGGCCCATCATGTCGGGGGCGTCGACGGCGATCTGGCGGTCGAAGCGGCCCGGGCGCAGCAGGGCCGGGTCGAGGAT
>Ga0308173_10000464_pt1 | contig 17104 bp, 14 predicted proteins | sample PhyPR1_FD_203716 | JGI IMG/M metagenome (GOLD analysis project Ga0308173, IMG submission 203716) | Soil microbial communities from UC Gill Tract Community Farm, Albany, California, United States - DLSLS.P.R1 | ecosystem: Environmental > Terrestrial > Soil > Agricultural land | place: USA...
CGAGGTCCCCCTGCCACGTACCCCGGTCGCGGTGGACTGGGACCCCCAGGACGACGTGCTGGCCTCACTCTGACCAGGAACCTTGTCCGGCCGGGGCGCCACCGATGAAGCGCTTCATCGACATCCGGCCGGACGAGGAGGACCTCCCGTCGGAGCTGGTGATCACCGTAGGGGACGTCGTGCGCTTCACCGCGACGGGCGGCCGCATCCGGTCGGGCACCGGAATGGAATTCCTCGGAATCCTCTCCGACAGCGTCGTCGGGACCGACGGCTCGGTCCTCACCCCGCTGGGCCCACCGACCGCGCTCCTCCTCCTCGCCCGGTCGCCGGGGAGCGCAGTCGTCGACGTCGTTTGGGGCGACCCGTTCCGGTCACCCTCCACCCGCAGCGTCATCATCCGTGTCGATCCTTGACACTGCTCGACCGGTTGGGAATCTGTGCGCCACCGACCCTGTCGATGGTGAGACGTGTGCGTATGTAGCGTGTCGCCCCTCGGACACCGAGTTGAACCCCCACGGCCTTTGGGCTGTGGGGGTTCTGCTTTCTCCCCTAGCGTCCCTATCAAGCACCGGTGGGCAACCGAGGGGCAGCGATGAAGGCGATCGTCCAGCACGAGTACGGCTCGCCCGACACCCTGCGGCTTGAGGACGTCGACCGGCCGGACGCCGGCCCGGGGCAGGTGCTGGTTCGGGTGCGCGCCGCCTCGGTCAACGCGGCTGACTGGCACGTCATGCGCGGTGACCCCAAGCTGGCCCGGCTGCAACTCGGTGTGCGCCGCCCGAAGGCGGCCGTCCGCGGCCGCGACTTCGCCGGCGAGGTCGCCGAGGTCGGCGCCGGGGTCACCCACGTAGAGCCTGGGGACGAGGTCTTCGGTGAGACGGGCATGGCGGACGGCGCGTTCGCCGAGTACGTCCGCGCGCCAGCCGGCCAGGTGGCCCCGAAACCCGCTGGCCTGACCTTCGAGCAGGCCGCCGCAGTGCCGCTCGCCGGCTGCACCGCCCTGCAGGCGCTCCGCGACGTCGCGCGCGTGCAGCCCGGCCAGCGACTGCTGGTCAACGGCGCCTCGGGCGGAGTCGGCACGTTCGCCGTTCAGATAGGCAAGGCCCTCGGGGCCCACGTCACCGGCGTGTGCAGCACCGGCAACGTGGAACTCGTGCGCTCCCTCGGTGCGGACGATGTCGTCGACTACACGGCCGAAGACGTCGTCTCGGCCCGTCAGCGCTTCGACGTCATCCTCGATCTGGTGGGCAACCGCAGGCTCCGTGAGCTGCGGCGGGTCCTGACGGAGCGGGGGACGCTGGTGCTGTCCGGCGGAGGGGTGTTCGACGGCGGCAGCCTGGTCGGGCCGATGGCCCTGATCATCAGCGGCGGGCTGGTCGGCCGCGTTGTGCGGCAGAAGATCCGGCCGTTCACCGCCACCCCGACCACCGAGCGGTTGACCGCGCTGGCCCGGCTGGCCGAGTCCGGGCAGGTTCGCCCGGTCATTGACCGCACTTACGCGCTCGCCGATGTGCCCGCCGCGGTCCGCTACCTGGAGTCTGAGCACGCCCGGGCAAAGGTCGTCGTCACCTGCCCTGATGGCTCATCCGTCCGGATCCTCCCGGCCGACCTTGCTTGACTGAAGCACTTCCACGCCCTGGCCCAATCGAGCCGCTCTCGAACGACGATCGATGGCTCATCGGAGTCCATCCAGCCGTGTGCGTATGTAGCGTGTCGCCCCTCGGACACAGCTCCGTGGGCGATCGCCCACCATGTGAGTGCCATCAGGGCCGCATCCCATGGATGCGGCCCTGATGCACTCCTGGGCCCGCGGACTGGGGAAGCCGATGAGCCGGGTGGCACTCGTGTGAGAACTGATGGGCGCAGTGACGGCGCGCCTCCGGGCAGTCCTTCAGCACTCCTTGTCGCTGGGACCAGCGTCTGTCTCGCACACGCCGTCAGCTTCCCTCCCGGCGGGCGGGACCGGTGGCCCAACCACCGGTGCCGCAGCTACGCGCTTCCTCGTCAGGCGTCGGTCCCGGTGGGCACCCGGTCAGCTCGAACTCCTCAGACCTGACCGGGATCCAGGAAAATGGCTAGCGGTCGATGGAGGCCATGTTGGCCTCGTCGTGGCGCTCGCCCGCGGCGGGAGTGAGGTTGTTGAGTCGCACGAGCTGGTCGGCGGTGAGCTCGACCGTGTCGGCGGCGATGTTCTCCTCGACCCGGGTCACGCGCCGAGTGCCGGGGATCGGAGCGATGTCCTCGCCGCGGCTCAGCAGCCAGGCCAGCGCGGTCTGCGCCGGAGTCGCGCCGATCTCCGCACCGATGGTCCGGACCTCATCCACGATCGCGAGATTGCGGACGAAGTTGTCGCCAGTGAACCGCGGGTTGGTCTTGCGCCAGTCGTCGGCGGCGAAGTCCTCGACAGACCGGATCTGCCCGGTGAGGAGGCCGTGGCCGAGCGGCGAGTACGGGACGAGGCCGATGCCGAGCTCGCGCAGCAGCGGCAGGATCTCCGCCTCGACGTCGCGGGTCCACAGCGAGTACTCCGTCTGCAGTGCGGCCACCGGCTGCACGGCGTGCGCGCGCCCGATGGTGGCCGGCGAAGCTTCGGAGAGGCCGAAGTGCAGCACCTTGCCCTCGGCGATCAGCTCGGCGACAGCCCCGGCGGTCTCCTCGATGGGTGTGTTCGGGTCGACCCGGTGCTGGTAGTACAGGTCGATGTGGTCGGTGCCGAGGCGCCTCAGTGAGCCTTCGACGGCGGCCTTGACGTTCTCAGCGGAGCTGTCGACCGTTCCGGGGCCTCCGTTGGAGTGGGACACGAGACCGAACTTGGTGGCAATCACCACGTCGTCGCGGCGGCCGGCGATGGCGCGGCCGACGATCTCCTCGCTCAGGAACGGGCCGTAGATCTCCGCCGTGTCGATGTGGGTGACGCCGAGCTCGAATGACCGGTGGATGGTGCGGATCGACTCCGCGTCGTCCAAGGCGCCTTCCGAGGTGTAGGTGCCGGCCATGGTCATCGCGCCGAGACCGATGCGGGAGACGGAGAGAGCTCCGAGGCGTGCGTTTCTCATGAGTTGAACTCCTGTTTTCTTATGCCTGGGAGGTGGGCATTGCCCACAGCTCTGCGATGGAGGAGCGGCGCGCCCGGGTCACCATGAAGGCGATGCTCTCGGCGATGTCTTCGGGCTCGAGCGGCACGGGGATGTTCTCGGCGTCGGAGGCGGCCAGGTCCTCACGGATCTCCTGACTGTTGTGCGAGACCAACTCGGTGGCCACGGCGCCGGGCTCGAGCACGCCGACGCGCACGTGCCGCTTGGTGACCTCCTGGCGCAGCGCTTCGGTGAAGCCGTTCACGCCGAACTTGGTCATGTTGTAGACGCCGAAGTTCGCCCACGCCTGACGGCCTGCGATCGAAGAGATGTTCACGATGTCAGCGACGCCACGCAGCTCGTCCTCGGCCGCCTTGAGCAGGTGCGGCAGGGCCGCATTGGTCATGTAGAGCAGGCCCTTCTGGTTCACCGAGATCATCCGCTCCCACTCGTCGACGTCGGCGCCGACGATGGGGCCCAGCAGCATCAGGCCCGCGTTGTTGATCAAGATGTCCAGGCGCCCGAACTGGTCGACGACGGTCTGCACGGCCTGCTCCGCCTCTGTGCGGTCGGTGAGGTCGGCTGCGACTGCGAGGGCCTTGCCGCCGTCGGCTTCGATCTGGGCGACCAGCGCGTCCAAGCGGTCCTTGCGGCGTGCGACGACGGCAACCGTTGCGCCGTGTTCGGCGAGGAGGCGAGCGGTCGCGTCGCCGATCCCGCTGCTGGCGCCGGTGACGATGGCAACCGTTCCGGTCAGTGATGACGACATGGGTGAATGTCCTTCCTCGTGGACTTGGGATGTGGGGGCGTGAGTAGGTCCCGCCTGCCCGGGGGTGGTCTCAGGCGTCGGCGTGCGCGAGGCTGCTGGAGAGTTCGCGGTGGGCGTCGACCTGAGCGAGCAGGTCCTTGGCCTTCTGCTCGACACCGGCGACGGCGTCGGCTCCGGCGACCCAGCGCACCGGCGGCTGCTCCGAGGTCGCGAGGCCGATGAGGGCCTGGGCGAGCTTGGCCGGGTCGCCGCCCTGCTGGCCGTTCATGCCGTTCCAGGCGGTGACGGTCTGCTCCGTGCGCTCGGCATAGTCGGCGATCGAGGACTCGGCGTAGCTCGTCGACTCGGGCGTGAGCAGGTCGGTGCGGAAGAAGCCGGGCTCGACCACCATCGTGGAGATGCCGAAGGGCGCCACCTCGGGGTTGAGGGACTCCATGAAGCCCTCCAGGGCGAACTTCGACGCCGCGTAGGCGGTGCAGAACTCCCCTCCGACGAGCCCGGCGGTCGAGGAGATGGTGACCACGACACCGGAGCGCTGCGTCCGCATGACCGGCAGGACGGCGCGGGTGACGTTCAGCGGGCCGAAGAGATTGGTCTCGACCTGGGCGCGGAAGTCCTCGGGGGTGATCTCTTCGAAGAAGCCGGCGTAGAAGTTTCCGGCGTTGTTGACCAGCACGTCGATGCGGCCGAAGCGCTCGACCGCGGCGTCCACGGCGGCTTGGACGCCGGCCGGGTCGGTGACGTCCAGGGCGACGGCCAGCAGGTCGTCGTGGTCGCCGAGGGCCTCGGTGACCTTCTGGGCGTTCCGGGCGGTGGCCACGACCTGGTGGCCGGCGTCCAGCGCCGCGCGGGCGATGTCCACGCCCATGCCCCGGCCGGCCCCGGTGACCAGGATGACCTTGTTGTCTGACACGTCGCGCTCCTCTGCCGGCGAGGACACCGGCCCGCTGTCTGCGGGCACTCTCGGTGTCCTCTGCCGACACCGAGAGAACGCCGACTCGGGGAGCTGGAACAGGACCTGTCAAGAGGGGTACTCGTAGGGACTTTTAGACGCGTGGACCACTTCTACGCTCGGTGTCATGGACGACAAGGAGGCGGCGAGGACGGCCGTCCGCGAGTTCCTCAGCTCGCGCCGCGACCGGGTCTCCCCCGCCGACGCCGGCCTCCCCGTCGGCGGCACCCGCCGGCGGGTGAAGGGCCTCCGCCGGGAAGAGGTCGCTCTGCTGGCCGGGGTCAGCCCGGAGTACTACATCCGCCTCGAGCGCGGTCAGGCCACTGGCCCTTCCGCCAGCGTGGTGGAAGCCGTCGCTGCGGTGCTGCGCCTGGACGACGACGAACGCAGCCACCTCGACCGCCTGCTCGCCGCCCTCACGCCCGAGGCGCGCAAGCGGCGCAAACCCGCGATCAAGGATGTCGTCAGCCCCGGGATCCGGGTACTGCTGGACTCGCTGGACCACCTCCCCGCGGTGGTGTTCAACAGCAGGCTCGATGTCCTCGCGGCCAACGCGTTGGCGCGGGCGCTTTACGCGCCGGTGTTCGACACCGACGGCCCACCCAACACCGCGCTGTTCCTGTTCCTCGACGAGCATCGTGCCCGTCAGCTGTTCCCGCAGTGGGAACGCCTGGCCAGCGACACCGTGTCCATCCTCCGTATCGAGGCCGGCCGCCGTCCCGACGACCCGGCCCTGGTGGCACTGATCGGTCAGCTGTCCACGCGCAGCGGCGCCTTCCGCACCCGGTGGGCAGCCAACGACGTGCAGGCACACAAGCCCGGCGCCAAGGCCTTCCGGCACCCGGTCATCGGCGAGGTCACCCTGCCCTTCGAGAACCTCACCGTCGACGCGACCGGCGACCACACCCTCACCGTCTTCACCCCTCAGCCAGGCTCCCCCGAGCACGACGCGATCCGGCTGCTGGCCAGTTGGAACGCTGATCCCGCGGGCCATGCGCAGGGAGCTCAGCGTCCTGGCGGTGGGCCCGCGCCCAGCTGATCACCCCTTCGGCCGGAACTGCTGGGCGCGGTGCCCGCCCCCGTCCCGACGGTCAACAGCTCGAAGGACAACAACGAGCAGGTCACCCGCAGTTCGATCGACACCGTCAAGGGCCCAGCCGACTGGTTCACCGGCGACGTCTACATCGACGCCGTCGCCGGCGCACCCGCACCGTCCCGGCTCAGCGCCAACCTCGTGCACTTCATGCCTGGCGCCCGCACCCACTGGCATCGGCACCCCCTCAGCCAGACCCTCTTCGTCACCGAGGGCGTCGGCCTGTGCCAGCGCCGCGCGGCCCGATCGATGTCATCCGCCCCGGCGACCGCGTTCTGTTCGAGGCCGACGAAGAGCACTGGCACGGCTTCGGCACCGAACCGGCTCATGGTCCACGTCGCGATCAACGAAGCCGACGCCGAGCACGCCGTCGTGCACTGGCTGACCCGTGTCACCGACGAGGATTACGCAGTGGCCCCAGCCGTCAGCTGACGCCGCGGTGTGACGAACTGCGCGTGAGCAGACAGCGCTTTGCAGCGCTCCCAGGTCAGTGAGCGGAGCAGTTCAGCGGGCATGGTGCCCATCGTCGCGGCGAGGGCGTCCTTGATCGCGACGGCCCCGTAGCCGCCGAGCCCCGGCCATTCTCGATCGGTGGGACGGTGCCGTAGCCCGCGACTGCCCCTCCCGTGCACGGGTGGTTGTCGGCGCCCCCGGCCACCCCATCGGTAGCCGACCCGGCCGGTTGCTCGGCGACGCTCGGAGCGCCGCCGTGTGGCCCGGCACGATCTCCGACCGGACAGGAACAAGGTGACCTTTCTCCGACGCCTATTACTCCTATCTTGCCCGCCAACCTGCCGGCACCGCCCCGCTCGCCGGATGAGGCCCGCGCCAGCCGAAAGTGCAAAAACCGTCCGGCCTCAACCACCTGACGTCCGCGCGGCCGCGAAGTCATCGCGGGCAGGGCGCAGCCGTGTGCGTATGTAGCGTGTCGCCCCTCGGACACTCAATCCCACTCTCCGTCACGGGGATCACGAGACGTATCCCGCGCGACCGTTTGCCCGTTCGGCGGCACGCACGCCGCGGAGCGGCCGGGACCCAAGTCGATGCCGCCACCCCTGCACAGGCGGCCAGCGCCCGTCCTGTGAGACCGGGGGCCCGGCGAGCGGCAGCCAGTCCGGGCAAGCGGATGCCGTCCAGGCGGGGCCGGGGTCCGGTGCGGAAGAGGGCGGCGACCTGTGCTCGTCCAGGTCGAGGGCTGCAGCCAGGGCCGGGAAGTACTCCGGTAACACACCGCGGGAGCCCTGTTCCCACATGGACACCGTGGGCCGGGACAGGTGCAGGGAGCGGGCGAGGGCGACTGTGGTCAATCCCGCGGCCTGGCGGGCGGCAGTGAGTGTCGATGGAGCGGCAGTGATCGGCAACGGTGTGGGGACCGCCGCCAGAGGTGGGTCGAGGCGTAGGGGGTCACCTCGCTGCCCCCGTGGGTCCGGCTTGGGAGCGGCCGGGTTCGCAGGGGCAGCGAGGCGGTGCATGCTGGTCAGCGGTCGATGACCGGGAGGACCAGCCGGCTGGGCCGCGCGCCGCCGTGGTGGATCGTGGTGTCCACGGCGACCCTGTCCTCCAGGGCCTCGGAGGAGATGACCCCGCCGGTGTTTGACCGCCGGGCAGGCCTACACCGAGATGGCAGACCTGCTGCTGCACGGCCTCACCGCCACCCCCCGCAGCGACTGAGGCACACCGCCCACCCTGGAGGACCGCCATGCGCGCCGCCGTCATCACCGCTCTGACCGGCCCGGCCGACGTCCGGGTGACCGACATGCCCGAGCCAGCTGCCGCTCACGGTCGGGTGCGGATCGATGTCCACCACGCCGCGGTGGTGTTCCCCGACGTGTTGCAGACCCGCGGGGAGTACCAGCTGCGCCCCGAGCTGCCCTTCACACCCGGGTGGGAGGTCGCCGGCGTGGTCCGTGAGGACGCCGGCGTCTTCCGCGCCGGGGACCGGGTCGCCGCGATGCCGGTGGTCGGCGGGTTCGCCGAGGTCGTCTCCGTGGACCCGGAGATGGTCTTCCCACTGCCGGACTCGGTGCCCACCGACCGTGGTGCGGCCATCCCGCTGAACCATCTGACCGCGCACTTCGCGCTGCACCGCCGGGCCCGGTTGCTCACCGGGGAGACCGTGCTCGTGCACGGCGCTGCCGGCGGCCTGGGTTCGGCGGCCTGTCAGCTGGCCGCCGCCCACGGCGCCCGGGTGCTCGCCGTGGTGTCCAGCGCGGCCAAGGCCGAGGTCGCCCGGGCGGCCGGCGCCCACGAGGTGCTGCCGGTCGAGGGGTTCCTGGAAGCCGCCCGGGAGCTGACCAGCGGCGCTGGGGTCGATGTCGTCATCGACCCCGTGGGTGGTGACCGGTTCACCGACTCCTTGCGGTCCCTGGCCACCGAGGGTCGGGTCGTCGTGCTCGGGTTCGCCGGTCGCCAGATACCCACCGTCAAGGTCAACCGGCTGCTGCTGACCAACACCAGCGTCCTCGGTGCGGCGTCGGAGGAGTTCTGGCAGACCCGCCCCGGCTACGTCGGGCAGCAGTGGCGCGAGCTGCTGCCGTTGATCGAGTCCGGAGCCGTCGACCCACCGATCAGCGCCGTGCACCCCCTGGACGACGTCGCCGCCGTCCTGCGGGCCGTCGACGAACGGCAGGCTGCCGGACGGCTGGTCCTACGCCTGCCGGCCGGGCACCCATGAGCTAGCGATCCGCACCGGCGTTCGTCCTGATGCCGGGCGGCTGCCACGGCGGCTGGTGGTGGGACAGCGTCACCGAGGTCCTGGCCGCCCGGGGACACCACGTGGACGCCCTGACGTTGCTGGGACTGGAGGACCAGCCGGACACCGACCGGCGGATCAACCTGGACAGTCACATCCAGCGGGTCTGCGACGCCGTCCTCGCAGCCGGCACCGGGCCAGACAGTCACCGTCCCGTTGTGCTGGTCGCGCACAGCTACGGCCGGCTGCCGAGCACCGCAGCCGCAGACCGACACCCCGACACCGTCCCAGCTCTCGTGCTGCTGGACGCGATGCTGCCGCTCGACGGCGACTCGTGCTGGTCGCTAACCGATCAGCGCCAGCGGGACTGGTTCGTCGCCGGCGCCGCCCGCACCGGGAACGGCGTCGACCCGTACGCCTCCGCCGCCCCCCGGACCCGCTCGCACCCGCTCGGCAGCCTGCTCCAGCAGGTGCAACTCACCAGCGCCTGGCGGCGCGTCCCGGTCCGCCATCACGTGTCGATCCCCTGGCGCGGCGAGTCACCGCTGGCCGCGTCCACCGCGCACGCCCGTGAAGACGGCGACCTCGTCCTGAACGACTGGCCCACCGCCCACGACGTGCTGCGCGAAGGACCCACCAGGTACTCGCCCTGCTGGCGCAGACCAACGCTGAGCTGGCATAGGTATCGGGGGGGCTGCGCGATTTCACCGCACCGCACGCTGCCTTGACCAGGCGTGCTGCTCCCCAGGCGGTTTCGGACCGACTTCTGAGACGGAAACCGTCGATCCGTATACGGGGGTTACTGAGCTGCTGACGGCAGTGTCCCGGGGCCGCGCTGGTGCTGGGCGGGGCGTTCTCCTCTGCTGCCGAGCGCGCTATCGAACCTGACCTGCACGACGGGTCGCCGTCGCCGTCGTCCACTTCCTCTACGGAGCTTTTTCCGCGGACCCGTACCCTGTGGGCAGCCGCTGCGGTTCACGTTGGAGGGCTCCTGGTCCGCGCGCAGAGGCCAGTACCGGGTCACCTACTCCATCCACGACGAGCAGGTCCTGGTGGGCGTCGTGCGCATCTCCCACCGGGGCGACTCGATCGCCTCGTCCGGAACGAAGTCCGGCGCGCAGGGTGTGCGGTTGCCGCTTACGGACGCCGGCGTCACGATTCTCTCGGCGGGAGAAGAGTCCGGCCTACCGATCCGGTCGGGTGGTGACGGGTGGGTCCAGACGAGAACCCCGCTCCCCGTTCGGTGACGAGCGACTGGGCGGACGCCGAGCGGCTGCTCGACTTCCTGGGCCACGCGGTCATCGCCACGGACATGGACGGCCGCATCGTCAGGTGGAACGCCGCGGCCGAGCGACTGTACGGCTGGACTGCCGATGAGATCCTGGGCCGCAACATCGGGGAGGTGACTGTCCCCGAGACCGGGCAGGAACACGGCGACGACATCATGCAGTCGCTGCGAGACGGCAGACCCTGGTCGGGGGGCTTCACCGTGGTCCGCAAGGACGGCTCGACCTTCTCCGCGCTCGTGACCGACGTCGGTGTGCGGACCGACGATGGTCGCCTGGTTGGGATCGTAGGGGTGTCCACGGACCTCGGCCACGCGCTCCGCCCACTGCTCGCCCGCTCATCGGACGCGGTCCTGGTCATGTCCCACAGCGGCACCGTCTCGTACGCCAGCCCGGCCTTCGCCCGCCTCTTCGGCTGGTCCGAGGAGAGCCTTCTCGGGATGCGCCTATGGGAACTCGTGCACTCCGACGACCGGACGGTCGTCATGCGGCCGCCCGCCCGGGAGCAGCGTGCCGAGCCCCCGGCGATTGAGTGCCGCCTCCGCACCCCGGACGGCTCCTGGCGCTGGGTCGAGATGGTCGTCTCAGACCTGCTCGACGACCCCGCGGTCCGCGGCCTGATCTGCAACATCCGTGACATCACCGAGCGACGGAACGCGCAGGATCGGCTGGCCGAGCTGAACGAGCAGCTGGAAGCCGCCCTCAGCTCACGGATCGTCATCGAGCAGGCCAAGGGCATGCTGGCCGAACGCCGCGGAATCTCCGTCGAGGAGGCGTTCCAGGCGCTCCGCAAGCACGCCCGCGACCGCAACGCGACCCTGCAAGACGTGGCGACGGCGGTGGTCACTCTCGGGCTGTCTCCCTGAACCACGAGCACACCGGCGGCCTGCCGGCCGCGTGGTCCGGCGTCGGCAGGGTGACTACCCTGGGGTTCGGCCGCTCAACGGCCCCTCCGCTCCGGTCCCAGGCGGATCCCGGTCGCTCCGGTCCACGGCGACGCCACGCAGCAGTTGCGAAGTGGGTCGACCAATGCTGGGTTCCGTTCGCTCCCCGACCGCGTCCATCGACCAGACGGTCACCGCACGGGCCTGGTCCCATTCCTATGTCTTCCCGGTCGCCCGGACGATCGGCGGGAGCGCCCGAGACAGTCACGTCCACCTTGTCGACGGGGACGGCGCCTCGTTGTGCGAGGCGGTCGAGAAGCAGCACCTCGAACCGCTGCACATCGCCTGGCGCGACGTCGCCACCGCGGCCAGGTGCCGGGTATGCGACGCGCTCAGCCTCTGATCCACACGGTTGTGACCACCGGCGGCTGAGCCCCGGTGCGGCCGTCCATGGCACCGCAACCAGCCGCTGCGGTCGAGCCCGAGGGCTCTTGGTCTGCGCGCCGGGGCGAGTGCCGCGTTGGCTACTCAACATGACGACACGGTGCTGGTCCGGGTCGTGCGCGCCAGACCGGACCAACGCCCAAGATCGAACGACGAGCCCAGGGCGGTAGCCGATCGGTCAGGGGGTGCTCTGTGTGCCAGCGAGCGAGCCCCGCTCGGACTGGCAGCGACGGCTCACGAAGTAGCTACGGAAGACGCCGTCACCGATCCCGCCCGATCCGACGACGACGCGGTGCTCCGGGACGTCCCGGACTGCAGGCAGCAGCGGGCAGACCAGCGCCAGGCCAGCCACCTTCCCCGGGCACCGCGGCCATCGCCCGCGCGTAGTACCCGCCCGCCGAGTGACCGATGAGCAGGAGCGGACGCCCACCGGTGACCGCGTCGGCGAAGTCCAGCAGCGTGTCCAGGACGTCGTCGGCGCTGCCAAGCGTCTCGGGAGCGATCGTCCGGCCCATCCCAGGCAGGTCCGGATAGATCCGCCGCAGGTCCGACACCCCTTCGAGAACCGGCTCGAAGCAGGCCTCGGCCTCGCGGTGGTCGACGCCGGCGCCGTGAAGGACCACCACGGGCCGACCGGCCCCATGCTCCACGTAGTGGATCACCAGTCGGCCCCCTCGACTCTCCACCCCGGCAGCCAACCCGGCAGAGGGCGGTGCAACAACGCGGTCCGGACCGGGCGCCGTCGTCCGGCCCGGAAGTTGCGGGACGGAGGCACTTGCGCTTTCAGCTTTGACGCAGGTCGTTCTCCCACATCGACGTAAAGGTATCGAGCGGGCACGCGCAGTCACGGGCGACTCCTTGTGACTACGCCATGCATTGGATCACTGACCATTTGTGAATCCAGATGAGAAAGGTCTCACTCCAGGCCCGTGTGGTTCCCCAATTGATCTGTGACCGTGGATTCCGCACGGGCAAGCCGCCACCGAGATCGTGGGAGAACAAGTCGTTGACTGAACGCAAGCGCTCGGCCGTCACGAAGGCGGCCACCGATGCGGTCAGCTCGACGGCGGGGGCCGCCGTGTTCCTCGATCCGTCAGGACGCCGGTGGCGGACGACGGTGACACTGGGGCTGCCGCTGGTCCTCCTGCTTCTCGCGGCTGCGACCTACGGCGGCTTCCGGATCACCGAAGCCCCGTCGGCCCCACCCCACGGACGTGCCGTCGCGATCGAGGACATCGCGCCCGCAGCGGGTGAGCACCCACTCGAGGTGATCGGCGACGGCCCGATGCTGCGCGTGCTGCGAATCGACCGGCATGAGAAGACCGTCGGCCGGGATCCCTTCACCGGCGAAGCCGTGAGACTGACCGCCGACGAGACCAGCGCTGCGGACGACGACGAGTACGTGATCCAGCGTTATGGCTATGCGGCCGGGGCGAAGCGGACGATCTCGTTGACCTTCGACGACGGCCCGCACCCGATCACCACGCCGCATCTGCTGGACGTCCTGTCGGCCGACCGGGTACCGGCGACCTTCTTCGTCACGGGCAGCGTGGCCGTGCAGCACCCTGAGCTGATCCGGCGGCTGGCTCGTGAGGGCCATGCGATCGGCAATCACAGCCTGACGCACGCCGATCTCAATGACGTCGGTTCCTTTCGCAGCCGGGAAGAGCTCGTCCAGACCGACCGGATCCTTCGTGCACTGACCTCGCGGGCCACGACGTCCTTCCGACTGCCCTACGGCGGCACCACCAGCGAAGAGGTCAGCAAGAACGCGCTGGGCATATTGCGCGCGCAACAGCTGGGTTATCGCCTGTCGAGTTATGACTTCGAGACCCTGGACTGGACCTACGGATCGCATTCGGCAAAGGTCGACTCGGCCCACATCCCATTGCCGAAGTTCGACGGTCGGAACATCACGGTCCTCATGCATGACGGCGGGGCAGACAACCGTGCGGCGACCGTGGAGTACGTGAAGGACCGGCTGATCCCCGCTGCACGGGCGGCCGGATACACGTTCCAGACGATGCCGCAGATCCAGCCGGCCCTGCGGGACTCCACGCGGACGATCACGCCGTCCGTCTGGGACCGCGCGACGGTGATCCTCGCGCAGCTGATGTACGTCTGGCCCAACAGGGTGATGCACTTCCTGTTCGCCTTCGCGCTCACCAGCGTGGCTGTGCTGGGCCTCTTCCAGACCGCGATGGCCGTCGCACGCCGTCGCCGCCAGCCGTCCTTCGACGCCAACGTCGCGGCGCTGCCGGTGAGCATCATCATCGCGGCCTACAACGAGGAGAAGGTGATCCGACGGACGCTGGAGACCCTGCTGGCCTCGACCTATCCGTTCCTCGAGCTTCTCGTGGTCGACGACGGATCGACCGACGGCACGGCAGCCGAGGTCGAGGCGATGGCGCTCCGTGATCCCCGCATCCGACTGATCAAGCAGCCCAACAGCGGCAAGTGGGCCGCCCTGAACAACGCCACCGGTCAGGCCCAGGGAGACATCCTGGTCACCCTGGACGCCGACACCGTTTTCACGCCGGAGACCGTGGCCAACCTGGTCCGTCGGTTCGCCGTGGACCCGGATGGCCGCCTCGGCGCCGTCGCCGGTGTCGTGCGGGTGGGCAACCGGGAACGCAATCTGCTCACGCGCTGGCAGGGTCTCGAGTACTTGACGCAGATCGGCATCGAGCGCTCGGCGTACGCCCAGCTGGGGGCGGTGCCCATCATCCCCGGGGCGTGCGCGGCCTGGCGCAAGATTGCGGTGACGGAGGTCGGCGGTTACTCCAACTCGACCTTGGCCGAGGACTGCGACCTGACGCTGTCGCTGCACCAGGCGGGCTGGCGGGTCAGCCAGGACGACGAGGCGCTGGCCTTCACCGAGGCACCCGACCACGCCGACGCCCTGCTGGCGCAGCGCATCCGCTGGACCTTCGGCACGCTGCAGGCGATCTTCAAGCACCGGAACATGCTGCTGCGCCGCCGGTACGGATGGCTCGGCATGGCCGTGCTGCCCCACATGGTGGTCTCGGTCCTGGTGCCCATCGTGTTCCTCCCGCTCATCGCGGTGATGGGCGTCCTGGCGGTGCAGAACTCGGGCTGGGGCGTCGTCGGCGTCTACTTCCTGTTGTTCCTCGCTCTGCACCTGCTCATCGCCGCGGTCGCGGTCGTCCTGATGCGCGAGCGGTGGGCCAACCTCCTGATGGTCCCGATCTATCGCGTGGTGCACGAGCCACTGCGGGCCTACCTGCTCTACACGTCCGTCTACCTGGCCGTTCGCGGCGTCAAGCTCGGGTGGAACAAGCTGCAGCGGACGGGCCTCATGGACACCGTTCTCGACCTTCCCGTTCACGACCAAGCCGACTCGGCAGCACGGGAACGGCCTCTCCTCGATGCCGATGTCCCAGCCGCCCGAGTCGTAGAGAAGGCCTTGACCCAGTGACGACCAGTACCGCCTCGGCCACCGCCCTGCACGACGTGGACCGCCGGGTCGTCGACGACGTTCCGGAATCGGCCTCGTCGCCGGTCCGTGCGGACGCGGGCACAGGCCCGCACCGTGACCGCTACGTCGACACCCTGCGGGCCGGCGCGCTGCTGCGCGTCGTCCTCTACCACTCCGTCGGCTTCGCCTGGCTCCCGTTCGTCTTCCCGTCGATGGGGATCATGTTCGCCCTCGCCGGAGGGCTGGTAGCGGCGTCCCTGGACCGGGCGCACCACAACCCGTGGAAGGTGCTGCGCAAGCGGGCGCGGCGCCTGCTGCCGCCCCTGTGGGTGCTCGGCGTCGTCCTCGTGCCCGTCATGATCGTCCACGGGTGGATCGCCGTCGCCGACCAGGGCGGCGTTCCGCTCGACGCGTCGGCGCTGCTGCACTGGGTCATCCCGCTCGGTGACCCCGGGGCGAGCGACTGGGGCTACCAGTTCACCACGCCCCTCTGGTACATCCGCGCCTACTTCTGGTTCCTGCTGCTGTCCCCGGCCGCGCTGTTCCTGTTCCGGCGCTGGCCGAAGCGGACGATGTCGGTGCCGCTCGTCGTGGCCGTGCTCGGCGGCGTCGGTGTGCTGGATGTCAGCCTGCAGGGGTCGCAGTCCAGCGCCATCGTCGCGACGATGGCGACCTTCGGCGCGTGCTGGATGCTGGGCTTCGCGCATCACGACGGCGGCCTTCGCCACCTGTCGCTGCGGTGGGTGATCCCCGTGTCCGTCACGTTGATCGCCGTCGGCACCTGGTGGACCGCCACGCGGGCGAGCTGGGCGCTGGACGACGACACCCTGGGACAGGCGCTCTACTGCCTGGGCTTCGTCCTCCTGCTGCTGCGCTTCTACCCGTCGTTCACGTGGCTGCAGCGGCGCCCCGTTCTGGACAAGCTGATCACCGTCATCAACGCGCGGGCGATGACCATCTACCTGTGGGGCAACCTCGCGATCTTCGCCGCGGGGGCCGCGCTGGGCAGCGGATGGATGCCCGGGATGTTCACCGTCAACAGCGCCGTCGCAGACCTGAGCCGCTTCCTGCTCACCCTCGTGGTGCTCGCCGTAGCGGTCCTCGCGGTCGGCTGGGTCGAGGACCTCGCCGCGCGCCGGGCGCCTCGCCTCAACCCGTGGCCCCACGAGCGCACCCAGCACGGCATGCTGGCCCCTCGGACCCTGCAGCCGGCCCGCGGATCCGCTCTGCCCCAGGGCGCGCTGCCTCGACGGGCGCTCACCGGCGCCCTCGTGATGGCCGGCCTCGCCGGGATCCTCACGCTGTTCTGGACCACCAGCGACCGCGGCATCGCGCCGTCGACCGCCGGGCGCGGACAGGGGTCCATCACCGCCCTCGACGAGCAACCACCCGCTCCCCCGGCGGAACGTGCCGCCATCGCCGACAGCGGCGCGTCAGCCGCAGCCGGCGGCCTCGACACCTCGCCCGGAACCGATCGGGGCACCTCGCTCGGCTCCGAGGGTGCCCCGGCGTCCGGAGAGGACGTCGTCCCGCCCGGAACCGCGGCCACACCCGGAACGGCCGCGCAGGTCGGCCCCTCGAAGGCGGGCGGAACGTCTCCGAGCGGCTCCGCTACGCCGACCGGTGCCGCCGCGGCGGGCGTTCCGGCCGCGCCCGTTCCGGCTCCGCCGACGAGCACCGCCCCGCCGACGGCTACCGCTCCGCCGACAGGCACTGCTCCCCCGACCGATCCCGCTCCCCCGACCGATCCCGCTCCCCCGACCGATCCCGCTCCCCCGACCGATCCGGTGCCCCCGACCGATCCGGTGCCCCCGACCGATCCGGTGCCCCCGACCGATCCGGTGCCCCCGACGGACCCGGCTCCCCCGACCGATCCGGTGCCCCCGACCGCCTCCGCTCCGCCGACGGACTTGCCGTAGCCCTACCGGTCTCGGGCTGGGAGCCGGAATTTGTCCCCGTACACCTCCCAGGTCAGCGGTGGCTCGAGAGCCAGATTCCCTCCGTGCAGCAGTGACCGGAGCGCGTCGACTCGGCTCTCGGAGGACACGTCGGCATCCTGCGTCGTGGCCGGATACATGCGGAGGAGATGACGGAGCCGGACGTCGAGGAAGGCGTCGAGCCAGGCTGACTCATTCCGCCGTACAGCTCCGACGTTCTTCTGCGTCTCCTCGATGATGGCCCGTGTGCCGTCGTTGCCGCCGGCCCCGTGCTGGATCATGGTGTCCCAGATGACCAGTTGCCCGAGCGGTGTCTCGACACCCAGATCTGCGGCCATTCTCATGGCGGGATCGAAGTACAGCTCATCCACGAGTCGGTCCTGCAGTTTCCGGAAGTGGGGATCCTCGGCGGCTTCCGCCCAGGCGTCGGGAAAGCCGCTCAGGCCCTGCACCGAGTCCGTGCCGTTGACGGCCTGCAGAGCCGGCAGGTATGGCGCGAGGACGTTGCCGGGCGCTGCCGCGCTGTAGCGTCGG
>Ga0308173_10000465_pt1 | contig 17087 bp, 19 predicted proteins | sample PhyPR1_FD_203716 | JGI IMG/M metagenome (GOLD analysis project Ga0308173, IMG submission 203716) | Soil microbial communities from UC Gill Tract Community Farm, Albany, California, United States - DLSLS.P.R1 | ecosystem: Environmental > Terrestrial > Soil > Agricultural land | place: USA...
GCGCAACGCGCGTTGCCCCATGGGGACGAACCTGCTGCAATGGCAAAAAATCGCCGGGCATACCCATCGTCCGGTACGGAGGAGCGCGTCCGATGACCATCATCGATTCCCAGGTCCATGCCTATGAAGCCAACACGCCGAAGCGGCCCTGGCACATGGTACCGAACTGGCCCGCCCACGTTACCGGCGACGAGATGGTGGCAGCGATGGACAAGGTCGGCGTCGACGGCGCGATCTTCATCTCCTCGTTTTCGATGTACCGCTACGACGCCAGCTATGCCGTGGAGGTGCAACGCGCCCATCCCGGCCGGATGGCGATCGTCAAGCCGGTCGACCCCGACGACCCCGACGTGGCCGATATCGTCGCCGACTGGAAGCGGACCCCGGGTGCGGTCGGCATCCGCATCATGCTGACAAGGGAAAACGGGCGCGCGCCTGATCACCCCGGCCTCGACCGGATCGCGCGCGCCGCGGTGCGGTACGACTTCCCGGTCAACCTGTTGTGCTGGGATAATGTGGCCGCCGGCACCGCACTGGTCGATCGCCATCCCGACGTCAGGTTCATCATCGACCATCTCGGCATCCTGCAGCCGCGCCAGCCGCCCGCGCCAGCCGAGCCGTGGGCCGACCTGCCAAAAGTGCTGGCACTCGCCAAACGCCCGAACGCCGTGATCAAGGTCAGCGGCGCCTGCACGCTGTCGCGCGAGCCGTATCCTTTCCCCGACATCTGGGACCCACTGGAGCGCGTGTTCGATGCCTGGGGTTTCGAGCGCTGCCTGTGGGGCACCGACTGGACCCGCGCATATGCCGTCGTCAATTACGAGCAGGCTGTCGTGCCGTTCCTGGAGACCGACCGGCTCAGCACGACCGAACGGGCGATGCTGATGGGCGGCGCCTGCGCCAAGGCCTATGGCTGGTCGCCGAAGAAATGACGCGGCGTTGCGGCTACCCTTTGCGCAACTCTGGGCATTCCGGTTTTATCGTTTCAACACCAGCTATCGATGCCAATCGATCTGCTTGAATTCAATTCGCCGCCGGTTCATTTCCTCGCAGAGTGAGTCGGCGTATTGCCTCGTGCTCTCGCCGATGAAGCGATACCGTCCGCCGGAATGCAGGTCCGCTCGAACCTGCCGTCGAACACTTTCGTAAAAAGCGATCAGGCTTTCGTCGTGCAAATTGGAAAGATTCATTGCTCACACCTCGGCATCGATCAGCAGTCTTTCGATCGTTGCCTGCAAGTTTTTCCCTAAACCGCGCGCCGCTCCGGCGAGATGTCATGCGAATAGTGCGAGCACTCGACCAGGAACAGCAACGCAGCCCTTTTCAGAATCGCCGGATCGCGTTCGCCCTTGGCGGCACAGGCGAGAATTTGCGCGGCCATGTCGGCCATCCTCGCCGACGTCCGCTTCGACTCCGGAAGCGCCGCGACCACATCGTCGAGGACCGCTTTCATCAATTGAATAAGCTCCGGTTGAAAAACCGCTCCCTTTGTACCCATGACCGTTTCCTCAATCGCGACGGCCCCCTTTTTATTGTTGAACAAGAGCAGATGTCTGTCTGTTCGATACCGTACAAAGGCATCCTGGAATCATCGCGGAGACGCCGCACGCGCCTGGGCCCGCGAAGAACTCGGCAATGCGGCCGTCGGCGCCGCGGAAGCCGGCAGAGCGCGCTAGCTGTGAAACTTCAGCCCGTCGACGATCTTGTCGATCACCTTGCGCTCGGCGCGCATCGCCAGCCCGACCAGGTTGAGTTCGGTCCGGATCACCGCTTCGACCACCTCGCGGTTGGCGGCGTCATGCGTGGTCTTGAACATCTCCTCGGTATAGACAGCCGGCGTGACGTTACGGGCCAGCGCGCGTTCGAGGGCCCGTGAAAGTGCCGGACGGTCGGCACCGTAGATCAGGATCGGCTGACCGATCAGCGAGAGATATTTGGTGCCGGAGCCGTCGCCATAGGGCTCGCCGATACATCCCGGAAACGCCGCGGCAATGCCGCCGGCCAGGAACGAAGCGACGTTGAGTTTTTGCCACGGCTCGAGATCGGTCCGGATCACGACCGCGATCTTGGTGTCGAATTGCATGCTGGCTCCGATGTATCGACGTCGTTCCGGGGCGCGAAGCGAACCCGGAATCTCGAAATTCTCAGATGTGCAATAGCACATCACCGTTCGATGCTTCGCATCGCTCGGAAATGACGACAACAAAAATCAAAGCTCGGTGCGATCCTCCTCTGTTGCACGACCGCTCACGATCGCGATATCCTGCCTTGGGCAGGCAGAGAATTCAAATGTCAGGCAAGAATTGGGACCGGGTGGGAATCGATGCCCAGAGCGTCGATGCGCCGCTGTCGACGGCTGCGGTCTTTCTGGTGGTTACCGTTTCGGACGAGCCGGCGGCGCTTGTGAAGGTCGCTTCCGTCCTCGGCGCGCTTGACGACCTCGTCAAGACCGTCGGATTTCGCGATCTCAACGGCCGCCTGTCGTGCATCGCCGGGATCGGCTGCGATCTCTGGGATCGCCTCGACTCCAGAAGCCACCCGAAGGAGCTGAAGCCGTTTACGATGATCAAGGGACCGGTCCACACCGCGCCGTCAACACCGGGCGACCTGCTGTTCCACATCCGCTCCGAACGTCCCGACATGTGTTTTGAGTTCGAGCGGATCCTGCTCGATAATCTCGGCGCCGCCGTGACCGTCATCGACGAGGTTTCCGGCTTCCGGTATTTCGACGCCCGCGATCTCCTTGGCTTTGTCGACGGGACCGCTAACCCGACGGGTCTCGATCTGCCGGCGTCGGCACAGGTCGGCGATGAAGACCCCGACTTCGCCGGCGGCAGCTATGTCGTCGTCCAGAAATATCTGCACGACCTTGGCGCGTGGGGGAAAACGCCGACGCATCTCCAGGAGGAGATCATCGGCCGCACCAAGATCGACAATATCGAAATCGACGACGATGATGCGCCCCGCAAATCGCACAAGTCGCTTGCCACCATCGAAGACGCCGACGGCCACGAATATGACATCCTGCGCGACAACATGCCGTTCGGCCGCCCCGGACAGCAGGAGTTCGGCACCTATTTTATCGGCTATTCCAGATATCTCTGGGTAATCGAGAAGATGCTGCAACGGATGTATGTCGGCGACCCGCCGGGCGCCTACGACCGCCTGCTCGATTTCTCGACGCCGCATACCGGCACGACATTCTTTGCGCCGACCCGGCCGATGCTACAGGCCATCGCTGACGCGGCGCAGAAGTAGCGGCGACGAAATTCCGGGTTCGATGCTTCGCATCGCCCCGGAATGACAGCAAGGCTAGCCCTTGGCGTCGCAGGCCCAGGCACGGATCACGCATTCCTTACCGCCGAATTCATAGCATTTCTTCGTGGCCGCGTTGAGCGAACTCGATATCCTGGTCTTCACGGCGTAACCATGCGCTCCGCAGGGATTGGCCATGTCGACCGCGAGTGCGGCGCAGGCGCGCTTCATGGTCACCGCCGTACAATCGCCCTTGCATTGCTTCAGCGCGGCGGCGCGCGCCGGCGCCTCGGCGGCATAGTCATAGGCCTGGCCATAGGCGCCGCATCTGCCGACCGCCAACGCGCCGGCCGCCCAGGTTTCAGTGATGAACCGCGATGCCGCCAGCAATACAGTCAACGCCAGAATGAACAACGCACGGCGTTGCGCGGCGACAGTTGAAACGATCAAAATCCCCTCCCCCGAGCAGTCCGGCCGGACCTTAGCCAACGGGGAGTTGAGAGTTGGTGAACGGAGGTTTGAATAAGCGTCCAACCGCTCGGCCCGGCGAAGGCCGATGCGGCAGCTACCCCCGCCGCGCCGATTCCAGCGCCTGCGGGGTGTCGATGTCGAGAAACGCGCTGACGCCTTCGACCGGGACTTCGGCCACGGCTTCGGCGTGCTTGGCGACCAGGTGACGGGCGCCGACGTCGCCGTCGAGCGTCATCAATTCCGGAAAGAAACGCCGTGACCAGAGCACGGGATTGCCACGGCGGCCCTCGCTCACGGGCACGACGATCAGCTGACCGCGGTCGGGCGCAAAACTCTCGATCAGAAGGTCGATCAGCTTGGCATCGATCAGCGGCATGTCACCGAGGCAGACGATGGCGCCGTCGGCCTTGTCAGGCACGGCCGCGATCCCTGCTTTCACCGAAGAGGCCAGCCCCCCGGCGAAATCCGGATTGCGGACAAACTTCACCTTGAGGCCGGCCAAGGCCTGTTCGACAAGTTCGGCCTGATGCCCGGTGACGACGATCACTTCCGAGGCTTTCGAGGCCAGCGCCTGTTCGGCGACGATCCGCACCAGCTTGTTGCCGTCGAGTTCGGCGAGCAGTTTGTTCGGTCCGCCCATCCGCGTCGAGCGTCCGGCGGCGAGCACGATGGCGGCGACATTGCGATTGTCTTCGACCTCGGGAACCGTGCGCGGCTGCGGCCTTGTGACGATTTCCATCAACAGACCACCGACGCCCATACCGGTCAACTCGGCGCGCGTGACCTTGAGGCCGGCGAGCAGTCGCATCAGCACCCAATCAAAGCCGTTTTCCACCGGCGAGCGCGCGCAGCCCGGCGCGCCCAGCACCGGGACGCCACCGGCGCTGCCGATTAGCAAGAGATTGCCGGGATCGACCGGCATACCGAAGTGCTCGATCGCGCCGCCGATTTCGGTAATCGCAGCCGGGATCACGTCACGGCGGTCGGCAATCGCCGAAGCCCCGAAAATGATCACGAGTTCGGCGCCGAGGCCAAGTAATTCCTTGATCGACGTTGCGAGCACGGCCCCGTCATGCGGCACGCGGCGTTCGGCGATAATGGTAGCACCCGCCGGTGCCAGCCGCTCCGCGGTGACGCGCAGGGTTTTCTCGATCACCTTCGGCGCCAGCCCCGGCAGCAAGGTCGAGACCACGCCGACACGTTTGACCTTGAACGGCGCTACCTTCAACGCGCCATGGCCGGCGACATCAACCGCGGCGTCGCGTAGCCTGGCTTCGACGCCGAACGGAATCAGTTTCACCGTTGCGATCATCTCGCCTTCGACCACCGGCTTGTAGGCGGCAAGCGTTGCAAACGTAATGGCTTCGTCGACGCCGTTGATGCGGTCGACCGCGGCACGGTCCACCACCAGCACGCCCGCTCTCGCCGCAAAAAGATTGGCGCGGCCGGTAAAGGCGCGCTCGACATTGACGCCGTCGCCGGCTACGGCCTGCGCGATGCTGGCCGCGGCGACGTCTTCGGACACTTCGCCGTCCTCCAGCCGCACCATGACGATTTCCTTCACACCGGCTTTGGTGAGCGCCTCGACTTCCGCCGGCCCGATCGTGGTGCCTTTCTTCAGCACCAACGCGCCCTGGCGCAGGGTGTGGACGGTGACGCCGCCAATCGCGTCGGCCGGACTGGCGGGACCGAATTTCATGCCGCTTGTTCTTTCGGGTTTTCTTTCGGTAACCGCAGTTCGGCGGTGATCTCCGCCATGATCGCGACCGCGATCTCCGCCGGCGACACCGCGCCGATGTTGAGCCCGATCGGGGCGCGAATGCGGGCGATGTCGGCGTCCGTTGCGCCCTGCGCTTTCAGCCGCTCGCCGCGCTTGGCATGGGTTTTCCGCGAGCCGAGCGCGCCAATATAGAAACAGTTGCGTGCAAAGGCATGCAGCAGCGCCGGATCGTCGATCTTGGGATCGTGCGTGACAGCGACGAACGCCGTGTAGTGATCGATGTTGAGCGGCGGCAGCGCGACGTCGGGCCATTCCGCGACCAGCGGGACGTCGGGAAAACGCTCGGGGCTGGCGAACGCCGTACGCGGATCGACCACGGTAACGTCGTAATCGAGCGACCGCGCCAGCGGCGCCAGCGCCTGGCTGATATGAACCGCACCGACGATGACGAGCCGCGCGGTCGGCGCGTAGACGTTAAGAAACAGCTTCTTGCCGCCGGCTTCGACCATGCCGCTCTTGCCCAAGCGAAGCTGCTTGGAGAGCTCGGCGCGCAGCGGGTCGGTGGCGATGTCCTTCGCTTTCACCAGCCGCTGGTCGCCGTTGGCGGTATCGGTAACTACGATCACCGGCCGGCGCGCGGCGCGCTCGGCATTTACCTGCGTCAGGGTTTCCAGTTTCACGATTGCCCCACCTTCTCGACGAAAACGCGGATCGTGCCGCCGCAGGAGAGACCCACGTTCCAGGCGGTCTCGTCGGCAACGCCGAATTCGAGCATTTTGGGTTTGCCGCTAGCGATCACGTCCAGCGCCTCGGTGACGACGGCGCCCTCGACGCAGCCGCCGGAAACCGAGCCCAGAAATGTCCCGTCATCGTTGATGACGAGGCTTGAGCCGGCCGGGCGCGGCGCCGACCCCCAGGTTTCGACCACGGTCGCCAGCGCCACGCCGTGGCCGGCCTTCTGCCAGGTCTCGGCCGCCTGCAGGATGTCTTCGTCGCGGTTGAGCATGGCGGACCTCTTTTCAGGCTGCAGAGCGGATACGGCTCATATGGTGCGGCGGAGGCGGCGCCGACAGCGCCGCGATCAGCTCGCCCATCGAACTCAAATTATGCACCGGGCGGAATTCGTCAACGTGCGGCAGCATCATTTTGATCCCCTGCGCCTTGGCCTCAAAGCCGCTATAGCGCAGCAAGGGATTGAGCCAGATCAGTCGGCGGCAGGACCGGTGCAACCGGTCCATCTCGAATGCCAACTTTTCGTCCGACTCCCGCTCCAGCCCGTCCGAGATCAGGAGTACAATGGCGCCCTGCCCGAGCACGCGGCGACCCCACAGCTTGTTGAACGAATGCAGCGAGGTCGCAATCCGGGTGCCGCCGGCCCAGTCCTCCACGGAGGACGAGCAGCTCGCCAGCGCCTCGTCGGGATCTCGCGCGCGCAACGCCCGTGTCACATTGGTGAGCCGCGTGCCGAACAGAAAGACCGAGACCCGCTTGCGCGCATCGGTGATGGCATGCAGGAAATGCAGGAACAGGCGGGTATATTCGCTCATCGACCCCGAGATATCGAGCAGCGCCACGATCGGCGCCGGTTTGTCGATCCGACCGAGCTTTCGGATATCGATGATCTCGCCGCCGCTGCGCAAGGAGCTGCGCAACGTCCGGCGCATGTCGAGCCGCAGCCCCTTGGCATCGGGCTGGTAGCGGCGGGTGCGCAGTTCGGCCTGTGGCAGCCGCATGTTGGCGATGGCGCGGGTGACATCGGCGATCTCGGCCGCGCTCATCTGCGCAAAGTCTTTCTTCTGCAAAATCTCCTTGTCGGAAACCGACAGCCGCAATTCCTGCTGCTGCTCCTGCGCGGATTCTTCACGCGTCGACGGCTGCGCCAGCGCCTCCTGAACCCGGCGCGAGGCCGGCGGCGGCTTCTTTTTGGCGTGGTCCGGCAGCGGCACCGAATCCAGCATGCTCTTCCACTCCTCGGCGGCGCGGAAGAACAGCGCGAACGCTTGTTCGAAGATCAGTGCGTGTTCATGGCGCTTGACGAAGATCGCTTCCAGCGTGGCGTAGACGTCGGCGCGGTGGCCGATCTCGATCACCTGCAGTGCGTTGAGCGCATCGATGACAGCCCCCGGCCCGACCGGCAGGCCTGCCGCCCGCAGCGCGCGGGCAAAGCCGACCACGTTGTCGGCCATCTGCCCAGTCGGCGGATTCAGGTGATTGATGGTGGTCATGTGTTCGCGCTCCCGCGCGCCAGCGAATGACGAATCAATCGCTCGTCGCTTCCTTCAAAATCTTTTGCAGCGTGTCGCCCTGCATCCGCGCGATGTCGTCCTGGTATTTCAACAGCGCGCCAAGGGTGTCGCCGACCACTTGCGGCGTCAGCGAGCGGGCGTCGAGTTCGGTCAGCGCGGTCGCCCAGTCGATGGTCTCTGCGACCCCCGGCGACTTGTAGAAATCCTGGTCGCGCAACATCTGCACGAAACGGACGACCTGCTGCGACAGCTTTTCGGAAATGTTCGGCACACGCGACTTGACGATCGCAAGCTCGCGCTCGGCCTCGGGATAGTCGACCCAGTGATACAGACAACGCCGCTTCAGCGCGTCGTGAATTTCCCGGGTGCGGTTCGAGGTGATGATGACGATCGGCGGCTCCGGCGCCTTGATGGTGCCGAATTCGGGAATCGTAACCTGGAAGTCGCTGAGGATTTCCAGAAGATAAGCCTCGAACGCTTCATCGGCGCGATCGAGTTCGTCGATCAACAGCACCGGTGCGCCGGCGACGTCCGGCTCCAGCGCCTGCAGCAGCGGCCGCTTGATCAGGAATTTCTCGGCGAAAATATCGGACGACAACTGATCGCGATCGGTATCGCCGGCAGCCTCCGCCAGCCGGATCGCGATCATCTGCGAAGCGCTATTCCACTCATAGACCGCAGAGGCGACGTCGAGCCCTTCATAGCATTGCAGCCGGATCAGCTTGCGCCCGAGCGCCGCTGACAACACTTTTGCAATCTCGGTCTTGCCGACGCCGGCCTCGCCTTCGAGGAACAGCGGCCGGCCCATTCGCAGCGCGAGAAAAGTCACCGTCGCCAGCGACCGCTCGGCCAGATAGCCGCGCGAGGTCAGGAGTTCGAGCATCGCATCGACGGATTTGGGTGACGCCGATGCACTCATGAGCAGACCAGTCTTGGTAAGAACAACGCTACTTGACGATTCTACTTGGCCGTCGCGGCTTCGACGGCGCGGCGCGTCAGCACACTGATCAGATGCGCGCGGTATTCGGCGCTGCCGTGCAGGTCGCTGTTCAATCCGTCCGCGGAAACCGAGATGCCGTCGAGCACCTTGTGGGAGAAGCGCTTCTTCAAGGCTTCCTCGAATGCCTCGGCGCGGAACACGCCGTCGGAGCCGGCGCCGGTGACGGCGACACGCACGTCGGAAGGCCGCTTGGCGACGAACACGCCGACCAGCGCATAACGGGAGGCCTGGTTGCGGAACTTGATATACGCCGCCTTCTTCGGCAGCGGGAACATCACCTTGGTGATGATTTCGTCGCTCTCGAGTGCCGTCGTGAACAGGCCCTGAAAGAATTCTTCAGCCTTCAGCTTGCGCTTGTTGGTGACGATGGTGGCGCCGAGCGCCAGCACGGCGGCCGGGTAATCGGCGGTCGGATCGTTGTTGGCGAGCGAGCCGCCGATGGTGCCTTTGTGGCGCACCGCGGGATCGCCGATCTGGCCGGCGAGTTCGGCCAGCGCCGGGATCGCCTCGCCGACGATCGGCGACGTCGCAACCGTCGCGTGCCTGGCGGTGGCGCCGATCACCAGCGAGCGGCCCTTCATCTCGATTCCATCGAGACCTTCGATGTGCGAGAGGTCGACCAGATGCGGCGGGCTGGCGAGCCGCTGCTTCATGACCGGCACCAGGGTGTGGCCGCCGGCGATCAGCTTGGCATCTTCGTTCTTCAGCAGCAGATTGGCGGCCTGCCGCACGGTCGCCGGGCGATGGTATTTGAATTCGTACATGAGAAGTTCCTGATCGCGATCGCGATGAATTCGATGAGGCGAAGTTGGCTCCGGGCGAGATCGGCCTATGCTAAATCAGACTTGGCCATCGCCTTGGCACCGGCGGCGATCGACTGGACGATGTTCTGATAGCCGGTGCAGCGGCACAGATTGCCTTCGAGCTCTTCACGAATGACTTGGTCGGAGAGCTCGTGGCCCTTGCGGTGCACCAAATCGACCGCGGTCATGATCATGCCGGGGGTACAGAAGCCGCACTGCAGGCCGTGATGCTCGCGAAAGGCTTCCTGCATCGGATGCAGCGGCGCGCCGTCGGCAGCCAGCCCCTCGATGGTGCGGACCTCGTGGCCGTCGGCCATGACCGCCAACGTGGTGCAGGACTTGACCGCCCTGCCGTCGAGATGGACGACGCAGGCGCCGCATTGCGAGGTATCGCAGCCGACATGGGTGCCCGTCAGCCGGAGATTTTCCCGCAGAAACTGCACCAGGAGGGTACGGGGGTCGACATTGGCGTTTACGGGATTGCCGTTCACGATCAGGGAAATCTTGGCCATCAGCACTCTCTTGAGCTGCAGGGCCGCATATCGGCCGCGCAGGCGTTTAAAATCATTCCAAACCCATAATATGGGCCATCCCGGCAATGAGCAACCTCAGGAGCCCCCGTGTGGGGCATGGCCTGACCTGCTTGCGGGACGGTCCGGGCGGATTTCTGCGATCACCCGGGGATCAGCCCTGGACCGGAATCAGCCCTGAACAGCTTTGGCGAAATTAGCGAAGAATTCATCCGCCAGTTTCTTGGCCGACCCATTGATCAGCCGCTGTCCGAGCTGCGCCAGCTTGCCGCCGATCTGCGCCTCGACATTATAGCTCAACAGCGTGCCCCCGTCCTTTTCGGCCAGGCCCACGGTGGCGCCGCCCTTGGCAAAGCCGGCCACGCCGCCCTCGCCTTCGCCCGAGATCTTGTAGCCGTTCGGCGGGTCGAGATCGCTCAGGGTGACCTTGCCCTTGAAGCGGGCGGAGACCGGCCCGACTTTCATTTTAGCGGTGGCGCGAAAACCGTTGTCTTCGGTCTTTTCCAGTTCCTCGCAGCCGGGAATACAGGCCTTCAGCACCTCCGGATCGTTCAATTTGGCCCACACGGCCTCGCGCGGCGCTGCAAGCTGGACTTCGCCGGTCATCGTCATCGCCATGGGGTACCTCCTCAAATCGCCTCGGTCTGTGTCCCCAAGTAAGCCACGCCCGGCTGAAAGGAAAGGCCGCGTTGGGCGATAGAGCGATGCATCAAGCGCAGCAGGCGGGCCGCGGGTACCGCGCCGAAACCAACGAAGGCATTGGCAGGGACAGGCGGGAATGGTTAGGTCGCGCGCATATGAGCACGTCCCTCTCCCCGCTGCTGGCGCCGATGCTATCGAGCGTTGCGATGCGCGCGATCTGCGATGACATCGCTTGCCTGCAAAACATGCTGGATTTCGAGGCAGGGCTGGCGCGCGCCGAAGCCGCGACAGGCGTGATTCCGGCAAGCGCGGCCGGTCCGATCACGGCAGCCTGCCGGGCCGAATCATTCGACCTCGCAGCATTGGCCGAGGCCGCCACGCGATCCGGCAACCTCGCGATCCCGCTGGTCAAGGCGCTGACCGCTGCAGTCGCTAAGGTTGATGCGGACGCGGCACGCTATGTCCATTGGGGCGCGACCAGCCAGGACGTCATCGACACCGGCGCCATGCTCGGCCTGCGCGCCGGCATCGATGCCTTGCTGGCCGATACCGCCCGCGCCATCGCGGGATTTGCCGTCCTGGCGCGACAGCATCGGCATACGCCGGTGGTGGCGCGGACCTGGCTGCAGCATGCGCTGCCGATGCCGTTCGGGCTGAAGCTCGCCGAATATGCCGCGGCCTTGCACCGCTCGCGGAAACGGCTGCAGCGGTTGCGCGGCGAAACGCTGGCGCTGCAATTCGGCGGCGCGGCCGGTACGCTTGCCGCGCTCGGCGACAACGGCTTGCCAGTCGCGGAACGACTGGCGCAGGAACTCGATCTTCCCCTGCCCGACGCGCCCTGGCACACCCACCGCGACCGTATCGCGGAAGCGGCGTCCGTATTCGCCATGTCAGCCGGCACCTGCGGCAAGATCGCGCGCGATGTGTCGCTGATGATGCAGACCGATGTCGGCGAAGCTTTTGAGCCGTCAGGCGAAGGCCGCGGCGGCTCGTCCACCATGCCGCACAAGCGTAATCCGGTAGCGGCAGCCAGCGCGCTCGGTGCTGCGACCATGGCGCCCAATCTCGCGGCGACGATCTTTGCCGCCCAAGTGCAGGATCACGAACGCAGCGCCGGACCGTGGCACGCGGAATGGCCGACCTTGCCGACGCTGATGCTGGTTACTTCAGCCGCGCTGGCGGCGATCGTCGACATCGCCGAGGGGCTGGAAGTCGATGCCGCGCGCATGCGCGTTAACCTCGACGCGACCGGCGGACTGATCATGGCCGAGGCCGTGACGATGGCGCTGGCCGAAAAGATCGGCAAGAGCGATGCGCATCACCTGATCGAGGCTGCCAGCAAGAAAGCGGTCGCGGACAAGAAACATCTGCGCGACGTCTTGACGGCAGATCCGAAAATCACCGCGCACCTCAGCGCCGAGCACCTTGCAAAACTGTTCGAGCCGATGGCCTATCAGGGCGCCTCGCAGGCCCTGATCGATCGCCTGCTCGCTTCAATCGATGAGGATTGATGTCCTTGCCGGGCTTGACCCGGCAATCCATCACCTTGAGAAGGATTTTCTTTTTGATGGATGCGCGCGTCAAGCCCGCGCATGACGAGGAACAAAGCCATGCCGATGATCGACGCCGACGGGTGCCTGCTCAACGTATCCGTCGAAGGCCGCGACGGCGGACCGACGCTGATGCTGTCGAATTCGCTGGGCTCGACCATGGCGATGTGGGAGCCGCAGATGAAGGCGCTGGGGCAGGTATTCCGCGTCATCCGCTACGACCGTCGCGGCCACGGCAAATCGAACGCCCCACCCGGCCCCTATTCGATGGAGCGTTTCGGCCGCGACGTGCTGGCGATCCTCGACGATCTTAACATCGCCAAAGTCCATTGGTGCGGGCTGTCGATGGGCGGCATGGTCGGACAATGGCTGGGGGCGAACGCACCTGACAGATTCGGCAAGATCATTCTTTCCAACACCGCCTGCCACTATCCGGACCCGACCCGCTGGCACGAGCGCATCAAGGCGGTGAAGGAAGGCGGCATCGCCGCCGTCGCCGACACGGTGATGGCCGGCTGGCTGACCGCTGATTTTCGCGAGCGCGAGCCGCAGATCACCGCCAACATGAAGGCGATGATGCTGACCACGCCGGTCGAAGGCTATATCGCCTGCTGCGAGGCTCTGTCGACGCTCGACCTGCGGGAGGCGTTGCCCCATATCAAGAGCCAGACGCTTGTTATCGCCGGTCGCCACGACATGTCGACGCCTATATCATCAGCCGAATACATCCGCAGCAAAATCCCGGGCGCCAGCATGACGATCCTGGACGCCGCGCACATTTCCAATGTCGAGCAACCGCACGCCTTCACCGACGCGGTGGTCGGCTTCCTGACGCAACGCTAAGAGGCCCGCATGGACGACAACCAGCGCCGCGACGATGGCATGACCCAACGCCGAAAAGTGCTCGGCAATGAATGGGTCGACAAATCGCTCGCCGGCCGCAACGCGTTCAATACCGATTTCCAGGACCTGATCACGCGCTATGCCTGGGGCGACATCTGGACCCGGCCGCATTTCGACCATCGCACCCGCCGCGTGCTCGTGATCGGCACTATGGTTGCGCTCGGCCAGTGGGACGAATTCCGCCTGCACGTGCGCGCAGCCCTCACTGAGGGCGGCTTCACGCCCGACGACATCAAGGAAATCCTGCTGCAGCAGGCGATCTATTGCGGGGTGCCTGCGGCCAATCACGCCGTCAAGGAAGCGGCGGCAATCGTCGCCGAGTTGGGGCTGCTTGCGCGATAGCCGACCCGGTGCACCGCGTCAGGGGCACGAAAACCAGGTAGCCAAAAACAAAGCCCCGCCTCCCGGCGGGGCCTTGCTCTTACCTTAAACTACTCGCGTCAGTCCGAACTAGCGGCCTTGATTGGGGTTCTGACGGCTCGGATCCTGCTGCTGCTGACCCGGGCCGCCGCCCTGCTGCTGCTGGCCGGGCTTCTGACCCGGCTGCTGGTTCTGCTGGCCCGGTGCCTGGTTCGGATTGTTCTGGTTGGCCATATTTGGAATCTCCATGTTGGACGCAGTCGGGGACAACGGCGGCGCCCGGGCGTTGGTTGCCAGGGAACAGCGGTTCCCTGGCGATCATTGCGCGGCAAAGCCGTGTCTGGACTGTGACGCCGGAACCCGCCCTGGAAACTAGGTCTGTACAAGCCGTTCAAGCCGCGGGCGGCGCTGTTGCCGCCCCGGGTTCCCACTGTTAGAAAACGGCACGACGCGTCGTCCTGGGCTGCCGGAGCTCTCGCCGCGTCGCGGCTCTTCCATAGCGTTTTCAAGCGAAGTGGTTACCGGTTCGCGTGAAGAAAACGCGTCAAAACAAAACCAGAGCCTGTTCGGTGCCCAACCGAACAGGCTCCAGCGGCAGTGCATGGATTATTTCGCCCAGCAACTGATCAACGGCCTCGTACTCGGCTCGATCTACGGCCTGATCGCCATCGGCTACACCATGGTCTACGGGATCGTCGGCATGATCAATTTCGCCCATGGCGATATTTTCATGATCGGCGGCTTCATCGCGCTGATCAGCTTTCTGATCCTGGTTTCGCTGGGTCTGACCGCAATCCCGCTGATCCTGCTGATCGTGTTGCTGGTATCGATGGCAATCACCGCGCTCTACGGCTGGACCATCGAGCGCATCGCCTATCGGCCGCTGCGGCATTCGTTCCGCTTGGCGCCGATGCTGTCGGCGATCGGCATGTCGTTCGTGCTGACCAATTATTCGCAGGTCGCCCAGGGCGCGCGCGTCAAGCCGGTGCCGCCGATCATCACCGGCGGCTACACGCTTCATGAAGGCGCCGGCGGCTTTGCCGTGCAACTGTCCAACATCCAGATCGTAGTCGTCATCACCACCGTGGTGCTGCTGGCGCTGTTCACCTGGCTGGTATCGAGCACCCGGCTCGGCCGCGACATGCGCGCCTGCGAGCAGGATCAGACCATGGCTTCGCTGCTCGGCGTCGACGTCGACCGCACCATCTCCATGACTTTCGTGATCGGGGCCGCCCTCGCCGCCGTCGCCGGCATGATGTACCTGCTCTATTACGGCCTGGTCGATTTCTTCATGGGCTTCGTCGCCGGCATCAAGGCGTTCACCGCCGCGGTGCTCGGCGGCATCGGCTCGCTGCCGGGCGCCATGCTCGGCGGGCTGTTGATCGGGTTGATCGAGACGCTGTGGTCGGCCTACTTCTCGGTCGAATACAAGGACGTCGCCGCGTTCTCGATCCTGATCATCGTGCTGATCTTCCTTCCGACCGGCCTGCTCGGCCGGCCCGAAGTCGAAAAAGTCTGACGGGCGGCCGCGTGAACGTAACCCCCGTTGTTTCCAAACAAGCCTTGTCCGCCCAGGGCTCACGCGCCCCGGGTGCCGCCTTCATTTTCAAGAAAGCGCTGATCAGCGCGCTGGTCGCGCTGGTGCTGTTCTCGCTGATGATCGGCATCCGCACCGAAGCAGGTCCGCAAGGGCAACTGATCTACTGGACAAGGTTCGGAGATCTCGCCGCGATGGTCGCGGTCGTGTTCGGCGGCAGCATCGTGGTCGAACTGCTGCGGCAATGGTGGGGACCGGTCGGCACCGTCAGGGTGGTGCCGGCGCCGGTGCAGTCCGCACTGTCGGTTGTCGGGCGTCTGGTGGGGCCGGTGCTGCTGGTGTTCACGTTTCTGGTGCCGGTGATCTTTTACGACCAGCGCTACATTCTCGATCTCGGCATTCTCGTGCTGACCTATGTGATGCTGGGATGGGGTCTCAACGTGGTGGTCGGCCTCGCCGGCCTGCTCGACCTCGGCTATGTCGCGTTCTATGCGGTCGGCGCCTATTCCTACGCACTGCTGGCAACCAACTTCGGGCTGTCGTTCTGGGTCTGCCTGCCGCTGGCCGGCATCCTCGCCGCGTTCTGGGGTGTGCTGCTCGGCTTTCCCGTGCTGCGGTTGCGCGGCGATTATCTCGCGATCGTGACGCTGGCGTTCGGCGAGATCATCCGCCTCGTCATCATCAACTGGCAGAGCCTGACCGGCGGGCCGAACGGCATCAGCGGCATCCCGCGCCCCACGATGTTCGGCATTCCGCTGTCGCCGGGCGAGGACGGACTTGCGGCCAGGCTCGGCATCGAATTCTCGCCGACCCATCGCATCGTGTTCCTGTTCTATCTGATCCTGGCGCTGGCGCTGTTGACCAACTGGGTCACGATCCGACTCCGGCGTCTGCCGATCGGCCGGGCCTGGGAAGCGTTGCGCGAAGACGAAGTCGCCTGTCGCGCGCTCGGGATCAACACCACCACGACCAAGCTGACGGCGTTTGCGACCGGTGCGATGTTCGGCGGTTTCGCCGGCGCGTTCTTCGCCACGCGTCAGGGCTTCATCAGTCCGGAATCCTTCACCTTCCAGGAATCGGCGCTGGTGCTGGCAATCGTGGTGCTGGGCGGCATGGGCTCGCAGCTCGGCGTGGCGCTGGCGGCGCTGGCAATGATCGGCGGCTTCGAGCTGTTCCGCGGGTTCGACCAGTACCGCATGCTGGTGTTCGGCGTCGCCATGGTGCTGTTGATGATCTGGCGCCCGCGCGGGCTGATCGGCCACCGCGCGCCTACCGTGTTCCTGGAGCGCAACCAGGCGATCTCGTCCGACCTCGTCAAGGAGGGACACGGATGAGTGGCGATCACATACTGTCCGTCGATCACCTGTCGATGCGTTTTGGCGGCATCGTTGCCGTCAACGATCTCTCGTTCGGCGCCGAACGGCGCAAGATCACTGCGCTGATCGGCCCGAACGGCGCCGGCAAGACCACCGTGTTCAACTGCATCACCGGTTTCTACCGACCGAGCGGCGGCAGCCTCCGGCTCACCCATGACGACGGCCGCCAAATCCAGCTCGAACGGCTCAACGATTTCCGGATCTCGAAGATCGCCCGCGTCGCGCGCACGTTCCAGAACATCCGCCTCTTTCCCGGCATGACCGCGCTGGAAAACCTGATGGTGGCGCAGCACAACGCGCTGATGCGCGCGTCCGGGCTGACGTTCCTCGGCCTGATCGGCGCGCCGTCGTGGCGCAGCGCCGAGAAAGATGCGATCGAACTGGCGCGGACCTGGCTCGATCGGATCGGGTTGCTGGACCGCGCCGACGATGCCGCCGGCAATCTGCCTTACGGCGACCAGCGGCGGCTGGAAATCGCGCGCGCGATGTGCACCGGACCGGCGCTGCTCTGCCTCGACGAGCCCGCCGCCGGACTGAACGCCCGCGAGAGCGGCGCTTTGAGCGAACTGTTGCTGTCGATCCGCGCCGACCAGGGCACCTCGATCCTGCTGATCGAGCACGACATGTCGGTGGTGATGGAAATCTCCGACCACGTCGTCGTGATGGACTACGGCGTCAAGATCGCCGAAGGCTC
>Ga0308173_10000466_pt1 | contig 17064 bp, 13 predicted proteins | sample PhyPR1_FD_203716 | JGI IMG/M metagenome (GOLD analysis project Ga0308173, IMG submission 203716) | Soil microbial communities from UC Gill Tract Community Farm, Albany, California, United States - DLSLS.P.R1 | ecosystem: Environmental > Terrestrial > Soil > Agricultural land | place: USA...
CAAGCTCGCGGCAGCCGCATTCCGCAACGACAAGGCGCGTGCGCCCCGCAAGCCGACACGCGCTTCCCGGCTTCCCGCCTAGCGATGCCGGTCGCGCGGCCGCGACGGGTCGGCGTGCGCCGCGGCGACGCACTCACAGATAGGTCGCGGCGGCCTCTTCCTCGAAGCGGTCGGGCGAACCCTCCCAGACCATGCGCGCGTGGTCGAGCACGTAGACGCGATCGGCGTGCGGCAGCGCGAAGGTGACGTTCTGCTCGCCGAGCAGCACGCTGATCGTCGTCGTCGCGCGCAGCTTCTCGAGCGCCTGCGACAGCGTCTCGAGGATCACCGGTGCGAGGCCGAGGGTCGGCTCGTCGAGGATGAGGAGCCGTGGCTTCATCATCAGCGCGCGCGCGATGGCGAGCATCTGCTGCTCGCCGCCGCTCAGCGTTCGCGCCATCTGCGACTGGCGGCTGCTGAGGATCGGGAACAGCTCGAACAGCCAGTCGAGGCGTTGCCGGCGCTCGTCGTCGGCCAGCGCGTTGCCGCCCAGGTCGAGGTTCTCGCGCACGCTCATGTCGCCGAACAGCTCGCGCGTTTCGGCGCACTGCACGATCCCGCCGCAAGCGATTGCCGCGGCGCTGCGTGCACGAAGGCTGTCGCCTGCCCAGCGGATCGCTCCGGTATAGGGAACCAGCCCCGAGATGGCGTTGAAGAGCGTCGTCTTGCCGGCGCCGTTGAGGCCGACGACGGAGACGAACTCGCCCTCGTGTACATGCAGCGAGACGTCCTGCAAGGCCAGCGCCTTGCCGTACACCACGCCGGCGCTCTCCACCTGCAGCAGCGGCTGCGTGTCGCCGAACGCCGTCTCCGGACGCGCCGCGGTGCCGAGCGCGCCGCCGAGGTAGACGCGGCGCACCGTCTCGTCGCGCATCACCTCGTCGGCGCTGCCTTCGGCGATCTTCTCGCCGAGGTACATGGCGAGCACCCGGTCGACAAGCGCGGCGACGCCCTTGACGTTGTGGTCGACGAGCAGCACGGCACGACCTTCGTCGCGGAACTCGCGGATCAGATCGGAGAACACGGCGACCTCCGACATCGTCAGGCCCGCGAACGGCTCGTCGATCATCACGAGCTTCGGATGGCGGGCGATCGCCTTCGCGAGCTCGAGCCGGCGCAGATCGGCGAAAGGCAGCGTCGGCGGCTTGCGATCGAGCACCGCGCCGAGGCCGACGCGCTCGGCGATCGAGCGCGCCTGCGCGTCGGCGTGCGCACCGGCGACGAGCTGCGTCAGCCGGTCGGGAAGGAGCGCGATCTTGATGTTCTCGAGCACCGACTGCCGGTTGAGCGGCCGCGAATGCTGGAAGACGAGGCCGACGCCGTGGCGGGCGACCTGGTACGCAGGCAGGCCGGCGAGCTCGACGCCATCGAGCTTGACCGAGCCCTCGCTCGGCAGCTCGACGCCGAGGATCGATTTCATCGCCGTCGACTTGCCCGAGCCGTTCGGGCCGATGAGGCCGAGGATCTCGCCGCCCCGCAGCGCGAAGCTCAGGCCCTTGACCGCCACGAGGCCGCCGAAGCGCTTGGTGAGGCCGGACACCTCGAGCGTCGGCGTCGGACTCCTCACGACCGCGCCCCGCCGCGCAGGATGCCGAGGAATCCGTCGGGAAAGAACAGGATCACGAGCAGCGCGATGACCGAGACGATGAGCGTCGCCATTTCGCCGAGCGGCCGCAGCAGCTCGCCCGTGCCGATGAGGAAGATGGCGCCGATGGCGGCGCCGATGACGGTGCGCCGGCCGCCGAGGACCGCGGCGATGATCACCTGCACGCCGACGGAGATGTCGACGAACGTGCCGACCGACGCGGTGCCCATGTAGAAGACCATGAGCGCACCGGCAAGGCCCGAGAAGAAGGCGCTGACGATGAACGCCGCGAGCTTGTGCTTGACCACGTTGAAGCCGAGCGCGCCGGCCTGCACTGCGTCCTGCCCGCTCGCCTGCAGGATCAGGCCGACGGCCGAGCGCGAGAGGCCGAACAGGATCGCGCCGCTCAGCGCCATGAAGCCGAACGCGATCCAGTAGTTGACGTGGGCGTCGACCGACATCACGTCGGGCACCGAGAGGCCGATCTCGCCGCCGGTCAGGCCGGCGAACACGACGACGAAGTTCTGCAGCATGAGCACGGCGACGAGCGTCGTCAGCCCGAAGTACGGCCCGCGCAGGCGCAGCGCCGGCAGCGCGAGCAGCACGCCGCCGACCACGGCTGCCGCCGCACCGGCTGCGACGCACAGCCACATCGAGACGTGAGGCGACAGGCGCGCATCGAGGATGCCGGCGGTGTAGGCGCCCAGGCCGATGAGAAAGGTCGGGCCGAAATTCACCTCGCCGGCGAAGCCGAACAACAGGTCCCACGACATCGCGAAGACCGCGGTGTAGCAGGCGACCGTCAGCAGGCCGAGAACGTAGCCCGATGCGAAGAGCGGCAGCAGTGCGCCGACGACGAGCGTCGCCACGCCGATCCAGAAGAGCCGCGAGGTGAAGACCGCCCGCACGCTCACCGCCTTCCGAACAGGCCTTGCGGCCGCACGTACATCACGACGATGAGCAGCAGCAGCGCCGGGATGGTGCGGTAGGCCGGCGAAAGCATGTACGCCGTGATCGTCTCGAGGTAGCCGACCACGTAGGCCGCGATCAGCGATCCCGAGACGCTGCCCAGGCCACCGAGGACGACGATCGAGAACGCGCTCGCGGTCAGCGGGCCGACGCTGTACGAGCTGACGCCGAGGAACATGCCGAGCAGGATTCCGGCGATCCCGGCGAGCAGGCCGTAGACGGCCCACACCGTGAGGTAGATGCCGGAGAGCTCGATGCCGAGCAGCGTCACGCCGCGCGCGTTCATCGATGCGGCGAGCACGGCCTTGCCGCGGCGGGTGCGATTGACGAGCAGCCAGAGCAGGCCGATCACCACCCAGCACACCGCCGCCGTGAAGAACTCGTTCGTCGGCGTGCGCACGCCGAGCACGGTGACCACGCCCTCGACGATCGGCAGCACCGTCTTGGCGTTGTTCGTGTACAGATAGGCGACCAGCTCCTGGATGATGATTCCCCAGAGCAGCGTCGCCGTCAGGATGAAGATCTCGCGTTCCGGCTCGGCGATGCGCCTCGATTGCTGGATCGGGCGCACGGTGATGAAGTAGGTCGCGAAGGCCAGCGCCATCCCGACTGCGATGCCGATCAGGGCAGCGACGTAGGCGTCGACATGCAGCAAGCCCGCCGCGGCCCACGCGGCGACCGCGGCGCCGACCATGATCGCGCCATGCGACAGGTTGAGGACGCCCGAGACCCCGAAGATCAGGGTGAAGCCGGTCGCGCCGAGCGCATAGAGAGCGCTGATGGCGAAGCCGTCGATCAGGATCTGCCAGAAGAGCATGGGTTCGCAGCCGCGGCTGGGCGTTCCTGCGGTGAAGCGGAGCGGGCCGGCGGGATGCCGGCCCGCGTCGCTCGGTCAGTGGGTCGCGACCTTGACGAACGCCGGGAACTTCAGCGTTGCGTTGGCCAGCTCCTGCGGCCACAGGTTGAGCTGCTTGCCGTTTTGCCACTGCAGCATCAGGCCGGTGATGTAGCCCTTGCCGGTGCGCAGGCCGTGCACGTGCGGGTCGCCCTTGGGAAGGAATGCGACGCGGCCGATGGTGCCGACGTAGTCGGTCTTCTCCATCGCGTCGACGAGCTTGTCGCTGTCGGTGGAGTTCGCTCTGTGAACGGCGTCGGCGATCATGTAGACCTCGTCGTAGGCCGTGTAGCCCGAGTACGAGGGCACGTTGCCGTACTTCTTCTGGAACGCCGCGACGAACGGCAATGTCTTCGGCGTCACCGCCACGCCCGGCCCGGAAACCGCATTGAAGAGGACCCCCTCGGTCGCTCCGTTGGTGTCGTTCCAGAACGTCGAATTGGTCGCCTGCGACGAGATCCCGAACATCGGGATCGGCACCTGCTGGCTCTTCCACTGCACCGTCGGCTGGGTGCCGACGTGCGAGATGCCGGTGATCATCACGTCGGGCTTCTCGCCCTCGATCTTGTTGAAGATCGGCGTGAAGTCGGTCGTGTCGGGCGAAAACCGCACGTGGTCGAGCACCTTCAGGCCGACCTTCGGCAAGCACGCCTCGTAGCCGGCGTCGAGCGGCGTCGTCCAGGCGGCGTCTTCGCTGACGATGACCGCGGTCTTCATCTTGAAGGGCGTCACCAGCAGGTCCTTGGCGGCGTCGCACACCAGGCCCGCGAGCGCGCTCGACGTGAGGTAGCCGTGGAAGGTGTACTTGTTGTGCTCGTAGTCCTTGGCGATGTTCTGCGTGATGACGTCGGAGGCGGCGCCGGGCGTAATCATCAGCGTCTTCAGCCGGCCGGCCCACGGCTCGAGCGCGAGCACCACCTCCGAGATGTAGCTCGCGATGACCGCGTTGACCTTGTCCTCGCTGACGGCGCGCTGGAAGGCTCGCACCGATTCAGCCGACGACGAATGGTTGTCGTAGACGACGACTTCGATCTTGCGGCCGTCGACGCCGCCCTTGGCGTTGATCTCGTCGGCGGCGAGTTGCGCCGCCGGGCCGATGGACGAGCCGGCGACGGCCTGCGCTTCCGAGATAACGCCGATCTTGATCGGGTCGGCCGCCAGTGCCTGCGTCGCGACGGCGAGCGTGCCGCAAGCGATGAGCGCTGCTGCCTTGTGTTCCATGATGTCTCCTTCATGCGCGAGCGAATCTCGCAAAGTGCTCGGGAGATCATCTTCAATCGAAATGGCGCTCGAGCGGCCCGTGTGCGCGGATGCTCTCGACGCGCTTGGGGAATTAGCTCCGGGAAAACACGCGTAACCACTGGCATATCGATTGCCGCCGAGTCGCTTGCGCTGAATCTTGCGTCGCGCGTGACGTCGGCCGGGCTACATCTGCCTGAAGACGTGAAAGAAGCTGCGGCTGACGGGAAGCACCTCGCGACGGCCCTTCAGCCTCACCTCGGCGGTGTCGTTCGAGCCGCGATCGAACTGCACGACCAGCCGCAGATTGACGATCACCGAACGGTGGATCTGCGCGAAGGCCTCGGGGTCGAGCTCGTCGGCAAGCTCCCGGATCGTCTTTCGGATGAGGGCTTCGCCGCCGTCCCAGGCGACGAGCGTGTACTTCTCGTCGGAGCGCAGAAACGCCACCTGGTCGACCGGGATCAGGCGCACGCTGGCGCCGACCGAAGCGCGGATCCACTGCAGGTATTTCGGTCGCGCTGCGCCGTCCTGCATCTTGAGCTTGCCGGCGAGCCGGTCGAGAACCGCGTCGAGATCGGCGCCGACCGGCTCGGGCCTGGCGAGTCGCGCCTGAAGGCGAGCGATCGAGTCGGCCAGCCTGGCGTCATCGAACGGCTTGACGAGATAGTCGATGGCGCCTTGCTCGAAGGCCTGCACCGCGTAGTGCTCGTGCGCCGTGACGAAGACGACCGGGGCGCGTCGGGCGATCGCACGCGCCGCGTCGAGCCCGCTGCATCCGGGCATGTGCACGTCGAGGAACGCGACGCTGGGCTGAAATGACTCGAACAGCTCGATCGCCTCGCGCCCGTTGCGGGCCTCGGCGACGATCTCGAGCTCCGGCCAGAGCCCGGCCAGGTGAGCGCGAAGCTGTTGGCGCAGGAGCGGCTCGTCGTCGGCGATCAAGGCGCTCGGCCGGCCGCCTGCGGTTCCGGCCTGCGCCCGTGGTGCGCTCATGACGTCGCGCCACCGGCTGCCTGGCCCGCGCTCTGGCTCGGGTCGAAAACGATCTCCGCCGACAGGCCGTGCGGTTCGACCTCGTGCAGCTCGAGGCGCGCCGAGCTGCCGAAGAAGCCGCGCAGGCGGCTCTCGAGATTGGCCAAGCCGATGCCGAACACCGCCGAAACGTCCATGCCGACGCCGCTGTCGCTCACGGCGACGCGTATCGGGCCGTCGCCGCCCTCGCGCTGCACGCTGACGTCGATGCGGCCGCCTCGCTCGCTCGGGTCGATGCCATGGCGCACGGCGTTCTCGACCAGCGTGAGGATGCTCAGCGGCAGGAACTCGACGCTCTCAAGGCCGGCAGCGACGTCGATCGAGAACTGCAGCCGATCGGGCATCCGCATCTGCATGAGCTCGAGATAGGCGCGCGCCAGCGAGACCTCGGCGGCCAGCGTCGAGGCCTGGGTGTGCAGCTTGGGCACCGCCGCCCGCAGGTAAGAAATCAGGCTCTTCAGCACCGGTCCGGCCTGCGGCGAGCCCGATTCGACCAGCGCCTGCACGTTGGCCAGAGTGTTGAACAGGAAGTGCGGCTCGACCTGCGCTTGCAGCACGCGCAGGCGCGCGTCGAGCGCCTCCTTCTCGAGAGTGCTGCGCTCGAGCGCAAACGCCAGCTGCGCCGAGCGCGCCTGCGCGTCGCGCTGGCGGTAGAGCGCGCCGAGCGCCAGCAGCGGCGCGATCACGAGCACGGTCAGCGTGATGTAGATGAAGCCCAGCAGCCGCCCTTCGTGGGCGAGCATCTTCGTGAGGTCGCCGCCGACGCTGGGCAGATAGGCGAGCAGCGTCGCGATCGGCGCGGCGACGACGACCGCCAGCACCTGGGCCAGCCAGGCGGGAACCCGCCGCGGCGGCCAGGCGCCGGCGACGGCGAACGCGAGCAGCAGGAACGCCGCGATGAAGACCATCCGGCCGACGAGCACTTCGAACGGCACCGAGAACACCGGATTGAGGACGGCGGCGGCGACCAGCGCGAGGAGCACGGCAAGCGCGGCCCGCCGCCAGTTGACCGCATCGAAAACGGCGCGCAGGGCGGCTCTGGTCGGCGGGCTGGTCGTCGTCAGGGACTGCATGCGCCGAACGATAGCCGTGGCGCGCCACGGTCGGACGGGGCGTTGCGACGAAACACCGGAATGAGGCCATCAACGGCGGCGAGGAAGGTCGAGCGACTCCGTTTCGGGGCCACAGGCGCGGCGGACCTGCGAACGTACGCTCACGCGCGCCGTTGCAATCACGAATTCACCCGGGAATCGCGGGGCAACGTTTGTCCATCGCGGCGCTCCGGCCGACGGCGGTCTACGCGATGCTGTCCCATGCAAAGACACCCGACCGTTCATACGTGCCGTCACCGTTGGCATCGAGCTCCAGCTGCACCGAGGTCGCACTGAGCGCGGTGACGCGAAGCTGCGTCCCCGACGCCCCGGTCACGAGCACCTGCCCGCTGCTTGCGTTTGCGTCCCCGCCGAGCTGGCGAAGCGGCACCACCGTGGCGACCAGGACGCGGCCGCCGATCGAGGAAGCGGTGAACGACCCGTCGAGCGCCAGGTCCGACTGCGCCACCGCGCCCTCGGTTGCGGTGACGGTGAGGCGCATGCCCGACTCGTAGACGATGGTGTCCAGGTAGCCGGGTGCCGAGCTCGCCACCGTCAGCCCGTTGGCGCCGACCGTCAGCGCGAGCTGCGACGACGTCGACGTGATCGTGGCCGCCACGCCGACATTGCCCTGGATGTTGGCCAGGCGCGTTCCGCTCGACGCGCTCAACTGCTCGAAGGCGAGGCTGCCGGTGAATTGCACGTTGCCGCCGAGCCCCGAGGTGACGCTGTCGATCGTGAACGCCATGACGCCGCTGACGGCGTCGTCGCTTGATTCATTGCAGTGATCGAAGGCCAGCGTGAGCGTGTCGCCCCTCGACAGCGACTCGTCGTTGTCGGCGTCGTTGAGCGTCGTCGTGATCGAGCCGCTCAGCGAACACGGGTCGGTGGACGAACTGGTGGCGGCCGGTCGCATGGCGCTCGCGACGCGGCCGCTGTGGCGCGACCCGAACGCCGCAACGAGCCCGCGCTGCACGACCGACTGCAATACGTTAGCGCGCAGCGCCATCGGCGTCGCGCCGATCGACTGAGCCGCCACGCCGCCGGGGGCCGCAAACGGCTGCGACTGGCCGAAGGCCTGGCCGCCGTCGATCATGGCCCGTGTGATCGTGCACTGGTTGGCCGCGGTGATCGTCACGGTCGGCGCTGCGGCCGCCGGCGTCGGTACGCCGCTGCTGTCGCCGCCGCCTCCGCAGCCCGCCAGGCCGAGTGCACCGATGGCGGCGGCGATGAGGAATGTCTTCATGGCATCTCCCTTGGTTCTCACGACACAACAGCGGTGCGCAACGAAGTGCGAGGAGCACACGCGTCGCCCGCTGGCGACGACGGCATGCACCGCATCTGCCGACATCAATTCCGAGCGCGCCGCTGGCTGCCAACGCGACGCGACACTGCGACCAGGCCGGCGACCAAGAGCAGGTAATCGGCAGGTTCGGGGACCGTCGCGGCAACCATTTCGCGTGCGAGCAAGGCGTGGCCTGCCGAGGTCGGATGAATCCCGTCCCAAAACAGCGACGTCGACGGATCGCAGCCGGCGATCGCGCCGCACGCATCGGTGACGTTCACCAGGCCGAAGGCGCCAGGGGTCGAGACGAACGAATCGATCGTGCCGAAGATATCGAAGAGCGTGACGCCGCTCTCTCCGGCCAGCCGCATCGAGAGCGCGCTGTTCATGCTCTGGCTGACGACGCTGCCCAGGAAGCTGGCGCCGGGGCCCAATGTCGTGACCGCGGGCGCGAGGCCGAGGTCGGGGACGTTCCAGACGACGATGTGCTGCGCGCCCGATGCCTGCAACTGGTCGACGAGATTGCCGACGCCGGCCGCATAGGCGAGTGCGGCTGCGCCGATCACCGTCGACGGATCGGCGGAAACCGCGGCGGCGGCAAGCGTGTCGCGGGCGTCGTTGCCGCCGCCTTCGATCACGTAGAGCGCATCCGACGGCGCGACGCCGCCGTGGGCAGCGAGGAAGAACGAAGTCTCCTGCGTGGTCAGGCTCGGCGGCAGGCCGGGGCCATCGGCGGTGACACGCGCCCCGCCGAATGCGAAGTTGCCACCGCCGACGACGAAGGGCAGGCCGAAGGAGCCGAGGCCGATCGCGTTCGCATACGTCTTCGCCCAGACGTCGCCATTGCTGAACTGCAGCGACGCGTAGGGACGGTCAGGGATGTAGCCGTTGCCGCTGATGACTTGTGCCGGATCGGCACCGATGGCGGCCGCAAGGTTGCCCGGGTCGGAGAGACTGTCGCCGAAGACGTACAGGCCCGAGTAGCCCGCCGAGGCGGCGGTCGACGCCGAGATGGCGGCGGCGACGAGAAGGGCGCGAACAGGAAACATGGGCAGCTCCGGTGAATGTCGTGCCGGGATCGATGCGGCGTTGACGGAGGCATGCAAGATCACACGCAGCGCCTGACAGCGGAGCGACCGATGCCTTACAGATGAACGACAGAGGCGGCCAGGCGACATCGCAGGCGCGGACGCGTCCCGTCGAGGCGGCCAGGTTTGGCGCGCCGAGGTCGATCGCTTATTCTTGGCTCGGGTAGGTAACGTCGGGTCGCGCGCTGAAGCGCCGCGACGTCGGATCTCTGCGGAGGGCAGCGATGACCGAGGTGGATTTTCCGGACGCGTTGCCGGCCGGCTCGCGCCTGCACTGGTATGTGCTCGAGCGAGTCCTCGGCCAGGGCGGCTTCGGCATCACCTACCTGGCGCACGACACCAACCTCGACCGTCCGGTCGCGATCAAGGAATACCTGCCCGCCGAGATCGCCCGGCGGCGCTCCGACGCGTCGGCGTGGCCGCACTCGGACACCCTCGCGAAGCGCTATGCCTGGGGCCTCGAACGATTCCTGCTCGAGGCGCGCACGCTGGCGCGCTTCGACCATCCGAACATCGTGCGCGTGCTCTCGGTCTTCGAGGCGAACAACACCGCCTACATGGTCATGCGCTTCGAGGAGGGCGAAGACCTCGCGACTCAGCTCGAGCGTCGCGGCACGCTGCCGCAGCGCCAGCTCACCGACTGCCTGCTGCCGATCCTCGACGGCCTCGAGCTCGTCCACGGAGCGGGCTTCATCCATCGCGACATCAAGCCCGAGAACATCTACGTGCGCCGCGACGGCACTCCGGTGCTCCTGGACTTCGGATCGGCACGCCAGTCGTTCGGCAGCGCCAAGACCCTCACCATCCTGGTCGCACCGGGCTACGCGCCGCTCGAGCAGTACTACGGCGATGCGTCGACGCAAGGCCCCTGGACCGACATCTACGGCCTCGGCGCGACGTGCTACCGCGCGATCGCCGGACGCGCTCCGCTCGATGCCGTCGCGCGTGCGAAAGGCGTGCTCGGCAGCGTGCGCGAGACCCTGGCGCCGGCGACGGAAGTCGGCCGCGGACGGTACGACGAGGCGTTCCTGGCGGCCGTCGACCGCTCGCTGCAGCTGAGCGAAACCGACCGCCCGCAGACGATTGCCGATTGGCGTCGCGATCTTCTCGCGGACGCGCCGCGGGGCCGTGTTTCCGCCGAGGCGCCGGCATCGTTTGCGGCGCCCCCGCCCACCCAGCCGCCGCGCGTCGAGCCCGCCCCTTCGTCGACGCATGAATCGGCTGGACGCAGCGAAGGGCCGCGCTCTCGCTGGCGCGCCGGCGCGCTGGTCGGCGGGCTGCTGTCGGTCGGCGTCGCGCTGTGGGCGTTCGGGCGGTTCGGCGGTTCGGCGTCGAACGTGTCGGTGCTGCCGTCGGCATCATCCGTCGCGACGACCGCGCTGCCGCGCATCGAGGCTTCGCCTTCGCTTTCGGCTTTGACGTCGACATCGACGTCGATGTCGGCGCCGCCGGTGGCCGCCACGAGTGCCGCCTTCGCCGCGACATCTGCTCCGCCGACAGCGGCCGAAGTTGCCAAGACGGCGGTGGCCGCTGCGCCGGCCGCCGCCAGGCCCACGAAGCCGGCGGAGGTGACGACTTCGCCAACGTCCGCTCGCAACCCGCAGGTCGCGGGCCGGGTGACGAAGCCGCCGGCCCAAGTTCTGGAGGCGGCGGCGCCCGCAATGTCCTCGACGAGGGCGGAAACCGGGTCGGCCAGCGCGGCCGCGCCGACACCGTCCATCGCAGTGACGGCCGCCGTGCCGAGCCCCTCGCCCGTGCAGGTCGACACGACCGGCGCGCGCTCGGCTCGCGACCAAGCGATCGATGCCGGCGAGGCGGCGTTGCGACGCGGCGATGCCAACGCCGCGGCGCAGATGCTCGCGCCGCTGGCGGCAGCGGGTGCATCGCGCGCCCAAGCGCTCCTCGCGCGTGCCCAGGAAACGCGCCCGGCCGCGCAACGCAGCGACTTCGAGGCCTACGTCTGGTACGGGATCGCCGCGCGCAACGGCCACGCGGGCGCGCAGGCGCAGCGCGAGCGCGTCGGGGCGAAGCTGCAGCCCGCCGAAATCCGGCAAGCCGACCAGATCATCGAACGATGGAAGCCGCGCCCCGAAGCGGTGCCGGCGACTCCCGGCGACCGCACCGCGCCCTGAGCGAAGCGCACCGATGAGGCTCGCCGCTGCCAAGCCGCTCCGAACGCTCGGCTTCGCGTTCCTGCTCTTGCTGCTTGCGGCGTGCGCCAGCGACGCCGAGAAGATCAGCGCGATCAACGCCCTCAACCAGGGCTTTCGCGTCGAGTACGAAAAGCTGCTGGCCGAGAAGGGCACGCGCCTCTTCAAGACGACCCGGGAAGACGCGTTCGTCGCGATGCGGGTCGCGTTGGCTCAGCTCGGCATGCAAACCGAGCAGCAGGACATGGCGCTCGGCCACCTCGCCGTGGCAGCGGCGGCGCCCTTGCCCTTGAGCGACGACGAATGGCGCAGCGCGTCGCAGCTCGACCTGCCCCTGCTGCGCCGCCTCATCCAGCCGTACGTCGGCGCTGCCGCGAACTTCGTGCAGTTCGAGCCGCAGGGGCTCGATGTCGTGATCAACGCGACCTTCCTCGATGCGACAGCGGGAACCGAGGTGTCGCTCACCGTGCGATTGCGCGAACGCGCGCCACCCCGATCGGGCTGGCCGCGCCGCGACTACGTGGCACCGCACCTCGTGACGGTGGGGCTGGAGAAGATCTTCGCGACCTTCGAGCGCGAGCTGAAGGCCGGACCGCAGCGCTGATCTTCTCGGTCAGGCGCGAAGTCGCGCGAACACCTCCTCGGTCTCCGCCGACGGTGAGCCCTGAAGACGGGCCGACAGCACGGCGCGCAATCGCTCGTACGTCGCCAGCGCCTCGGCGGTGTCGCCGCGGCGCTGGTAGCTGAGCATCAGGTGACGGTAGAAGGCCTCGCACTGCTCATCGGCGTCCATGCACCGCAGGTAGGCGTCGATCGCAGCGTCGCTGCGACCCGCTTCCTCCCAGTGGCGCGCGGCGCGGGCGACCGCTCGCAGCAAGCGCGACCGCAGCTGCTCGCGCCGGGCGACATAGGCCGGATGACCGACGTCGTCGAGAAGGAACGGGCCGCGGTAGAGCAGGAGCGCCTCTTCGACGAGCGCGCGCAGCGCCGGCTCGGCGATCGGCGCCTGGTCAGGGCGAAAGCAGGCATCGATGTCGGCGAGCACCTGGTCGAGCGCGCGTCCATCCTGCCAGAACAGCGACTCGTTGAGGCTCAGGCGACCGTCGCGCAATCGCACGGCGTCGTCTTCGCCGAAGATCCGGCGCAGCCGGTGCAGCGTCGCGGTGAACGACTTGTGCGCGTAGTCGGCGTCGACGTGCGGCCAGAGCGCATCGGCAATCTGATCGGCGCGCACGTTCTGCCCGCCGAGCGAAATCAGGACCTTCAGCAGCTCGACCGGGCGCCCCGGTCCCTTGGCAGAGAACTCGAGCCGCTCGCCGGCGCGCGCGAGGCCGAAATCGCCCAGCGTCGTGAGCTCGAAGGCCCACGGCCAGCGCCGCAGGCGCACTGCCGAAGGCGGCGGCGCCAGGCGACCCGCGTCGATCAGCGTCCGCGTGTGCTCGACGGCGATGCCGCGTCGCAGTGCCACGGCGCAGAGCGCCGCGACGAGAGACGGCGGCAGCCCCGGGACGTGATGCAGGCCGAGCTCGCGTGCCAGCGCGAGGCCGGCCTGGAGCGGCGCGACGGCCGCCGGCTCGTCATCGGCCGCGACGGCGACCGTCGCCTGCGCGAAGAGGACCGACAGGCGCAAGAGGGGGCTGCCGAGCCGCTGAGCGAGCGCTTCGGCGAGGCGCACGTGCGAGTCGGCGCCGGCCCGTTCCCCGGCGGTCGCGAGCAAGTGCGCGATCGCGATGTGCGCGAGGCCTTCGAACCACGGCAGCCCGGCCTCGACGGCGAGCAACGCCGCGCTCCTTGCTTCGCGCAGCGCGAGACCGGCGTTCGCGGTCGCCATCGCCAGCAGCGCGAGCACGTAGTGAACGAAAGCCCGATCGCCGCGCCTGAGCGGCAGCGTGTCGACGATGGCGAGCTCCGCCCGCGCCCTGTCGACGTCTCCCTGGCCGAGGCACGCCGCTGCGAGCAGCGTGCGCAACCAGGCATCGTGCTTCGACACCGCTTCTTCGACGCCGGTGGCGAGACCCGCGCTCGCAGCGTCGATGGCGGTTGCATGGTTGCCGTCGACCAGGGCGCACAGGGCATTGCAGGTCGCGAGCGCGAGGCGACTCGCTGCCGAGCTTGCGCTGACGCCCCTCGTGATCGCTGCGGCCAGCGCGAAGTCGCCGTTGAGCAGCGCAGTGAGCGCGCGCGCGATCTCGCCGCTCGCGGCCGCTGCCGGTCCGTGCGAGTCGCGCAGCCGCGCCAGCGCGGGATGACCCGGCTCGCGCCACATGCGCGCGCGCAGCACGACCTCGGGAACGGGGCGCTCGGGCGCCGCTGGTGCGGCCCGATCGAACTGGCCAAGCCAGCGATCGAGCGCCGCGAGGTCGTCGAACTCGCGCAGGATCGTGTCGATGACGCCGAGGCAGGAATGTGCGGCTCCCGCGCCGTCGCCGCTGCGCTGGAACAGCTCGAAGGCCTGCTCGAAGCGACGTCGTGCGGCGCGCGGACTCGTGTGCGCAAGGGCGGCGCCGTAGTGGTTCAGCAGATCGGCGCTGCCTTGCAGCATGTCCGGCGGCAGGAGCTCGAGCCAGGCCGCCAAGGTCGCGTGGCGGTGCTGCTCGATGAGTCCGTCGGCGTTCTCCCGCACGATCGCCGCGACCTCGCGCCAGTCGCGTCCTTCGACGAACAAGGCAAGCGCATCTTCCGCCTGCCCCGAGTCGCGCAGCAGCGTTGCGGCGTGGTGTCGCGCATCCGCACCGATCGCATGGGGCAGGTCCCGCGCGGCGCGGCGCGACAAGAACTCGCGCAGCAGCGGATGGAAGACAAACACGCGGCCTTCCGGTCCGACGAGCTCGCGCACGAAGTAATCGTTACGGGCGAGATTGAACAGAACGCGCGCCGCGCCCTCTTCGCCCGAGAGGGCGCGCGCGATCTCGATCGTGACGCGCGGCAGGCAGGCGATGTGGAGCAGCAGGCGCTGCGTCGGCGGGTCGAAGCGCTCGAAGATCTCGCCGGCCAGGTAGTCGAAGACGACCTTCGGCGTGGTCTCGTCCGATGCAGCGGCGGGTCGGGCCGCGTCGCTGAACTTGTGGTGCTCGATCATGAGGACCAGGGCCGCTGCCCAGCCGTCGGCGCGCTGCCACATCCGCGCCAGCGCTTCGGCGCCGAGGTCGTCGCCGCGAAGTGCAGCCATCGCGGCGAGCTCGCTGGCGGTGAGCTTCAGGTCGTCGGCGCCTGCGCAGACCATCTGGCCGCTGGCCTGCAGCCGCGTGAAGCTCACCGGTGGCGGCGTGCGACTCGTGACGATGACGCAGCTCTGCCGCGGCACCTGCGGCAAGCCGGCCTCGAGGATCTGCAGCAGCGGGCTTTCGGCATCGAGCTCGTGCAGGTTGTCGAGGACCAGGGCGATCGGCCCGTCGGCGCTCGCGAACAGGGTGCGAAAGAAGCGGCGCGAGAACGCGGCCAGGTTGTCGCGATGCTCCGGCCCGTACGCCGGCAGTTCGTCGCCGTCGCGTCGGAGCTTGCGCACCGCATGAGCGACATAGTGGAAGAACGTTTCGCCATCGTCGTCGTCGGGGTCGACCTGGTACCAGGCCCAGCGATAGTTGCGTGCCTCGAGGTAACTGGCCGCCAGCGTCGTCTTGCCGAATCCGGGCGGCGCCGAGATCCAGACGACCGTTCGCGACACCAGCCCGTCGAGGCGCGTGAACAGCGTCTCGCGGGGCACGACGCCGGCGATCTCCGGCCGCGTCGATTTCGCGAACGCTGTCGTCGACGAACGCTTCACCATGCTAGGGCGCACTCCCATCGCACGGACCGTGCGCGGCTTTCGCAATGTAGCGGCTGAAACCGTGTAGGGGACGGCCCGAATCGCGTCCGCCGCGTTCTGTCAGCCATCTGTCAGGCATTCGTGAGCCGGGCGTCGGCCGGCCACTGCCATCGTCGGCGCACTCCAGCGTGCGAAGGCGTCTGATGATCCGCTCCAGCTCGATCGCGATCCAAGGGTGGAAGCGCCCCGCGCTGCTGGCATTGCTCGGCTGCATGTGCCTGTCCGTCGGCCTTCTCGTCTACCTTGCCGACCGCAGGCCTTCTGCCGCACCCCTGGTTCCCGCGATCGCCGCGCTCGGCGGCCGCAACGTCTTCGGCGCGCTCGGTCAATGGCTGCCGAGCTTTGCTCATCCCTTGGCCTTCAGCTTGTTCACGGCCGCTGCGCTTCGACCCGGCATGGCGGCGTGCTGGGGCGCATGCGCGTTCTGGGGCGGTGTCAATGTCGCGTTCGAGGTCGGGCAGCACCCGGCGCTCGCCTCGGCATGGAGCGCGGCGCTGCACGGCGGCGCGGGCGACTGGGCCATCGCTCGCCACCTGGTGAACTACTTCCTCCGTGGGACCTTCGACCCCTATGACCTATGCGCCGCAACGCTCGGCGCGCTGGCCGGCGGAGGCCTTCTGCAATGCACACACCACTTCCGGGAGCGACGCCGTGATTGCCAATGACTCCGGCGCCATCGAGCGCCGACTTCGCGCCGCCGCGGTGCTGGGCATCGTTGCGCTCGGACTGGTCGGCATCGTCGGCAGCGGCGGCGGCGTGGCTTTCCTCCCGAGCGACTGTCCGCCCGGTTGGGACTGCAGCGGTTCGCCGGCACCCGTGCCGATTGTTCGACCTGCTGGCCAGACGGCGCAGGTCGGAACGTCGGTGGCGTTCTCGGTGACGGGCCTGAACGTGCCTGCCGACCAGGTCAGCTATCAGTGGCACCGGTCGTCCGATGGCGGCGCGCACTACGTCGCCATCGGCGGTGCCACCGGCGATACGCTGGTGCTCGCCAGCGTCAACCTCGCGGACGATGGCGCGATCTTCCGGCTCACCGCGACTGCGAACGGGCTCTCGGGCAGCGCCGTGAGTCACCTGGCCGTCGCTGCCACTCCCGGGCTGGTCTTTGCCGACGGCGAGTTCCAGCCGGCCGACTGGACGGCGACCGCGATTGTCATCGGCACCATCGCGGCGCCGATTCACAGCAAGGAATTCGTTGCGACGGGCGGTCACCCGGACGCCTATCGGAGGATGGGTACTCAGCTTGCGCCGCAGGCAACCAGCGGAGGAGTGGCTCACGCGTCCGGCGCGCACACGTACGACCCGCAAGCTCAAGGTGCGGTCTATGTCATCGACTATTCCGAGGATGGCATCTCGCTCGAGACCGGCTTTTCGAAGTGGACCCGGTCGGTGATGCTGCTCGAGCAAGGCGGACGCAGGTACATCGCAACGCCGGAGTCCTATGCGAGGCTTTCGACCGCTTGGGACGTGTCGCAGGACACACCCAGCCTTCGCGCCCGCGACTTCGCCTTGCTCGACGGTCCTCCTTGCCAGGCAGGCGAATCCTGTCCTGATTTCTCCAGCCTCGGAACGCCGATGCGGTTCGGATACTGGCGCACGTCGTTTGGTCCGCCAGGCGCTTCGGCAACGCACGGAATCGACAACTGGAAAGTGACCGTGTGGAGAAGGTAGCGCCGGCGCGGCGCGAGATCGACCGACTCGCCGCTTCGCATCGATGGGGAGCAGCGACCGATCGGCGATGGGCGGCCAAGCGCTGCCAAAAGCGTTCGAGCGTCGCCGCGATGGCCGCGCTCACGGCGTTGAGCCTGGCGATACAAGGCTGCGCAAGTGCGGGCGTGTCGACGGTGCAGACCGTGCGGGTCGAGACGCCGGGCTGCTCGGCG
>Ga0308173_10000467_pt1 | contig 17062 bp, 18 predicted proteins | sample PhyPR1_FD_203716 | JGI IMG/M metagenome (GOLD analysis project Ga0308173, IMG submission 203716) | Soil microbial communities from UC Gill Tract Community Farm, Albany, California, United States - DLSLS.P.R1 | ecosystem: Environmental > Terrestrial > Soil > Agricultural land | place: USA...
TCGCCGCCGTTGCCTCGATCTTCGTCGTCACGCCCCGCGTCGTCCAGGCGCTCGAGGGATACCCGGTCTCGCACGAGCTCGCGCAGCTCATCGGCGTGTCCGCGGCATGTGGCCTCGCGACCGCGCCGGTGACGTGGGTCCAGTTCCACCAGATCTCGCTCGTCACAGTCCCAGCGAACGTCGTCGCGGTGCCGATCGTCGTGGAGGTGCTCGGCCTGGCGCTCCTGACGGCGATCGTCGCGCCCGTCGCACCGCCGCTCGCGGCCGCGATGGCGCAGCTCAACGGCTGGGGCGCATGGCTCGTCGCCGCCTGCGCGCGTGCCTTCGCGCGTGTTCCCGGCGCGCAGATCACCTCCGCTCGCGCGGCCGCGATGGTCGGCCTGGGGGCGGTGGGCGCTGCCGCCTATGCTTGGCAGCGTGGCGAGCGAGAGCGAGCTGAAGCCGGTCTATCTCTTGACGGGGACCGACCGGCCGAAGATCGCGGTCGCGCTCCGGCGGCTGCGAGGGCGGATCGGTGAGGACGCGACCGAGCACCTGCACGCCGGCGAGGCGACGGCAGAGGACGCGGTCGCCGCCTGCAACGCGCTCGGCCTCTTCGGCGGGGACGCGCGACTCGTCGTGGTGGACGGCGTCGAGACATGGAAGGCGGCGGACGTGAAGGAGCTCGAGACCTACCTCGCTGCTCCCGCGCCGACCACCGTCCTCGCCCTCGTCGGCGACGGGATCAAGAAGGACGCAGCGCTCGCCAAGGCAGTCGCAAAGGCGGGGCAGATCCTCGCCTACGACGTGCCGAAGAAGAAGCTTCCCGAATGGGTCGCCGAGCAGTTCGTGCGTCTCGGCGCGTCTGCCGACCGTGACGCATCCCGGGCGCTCGTCGAAGCCGTCGGGGACGACGTCGGCGACCTGGCGTCCGAGATCCAGAAGCTTGTGACGTGGGCGAATGGGGAGCCGATCACGCGGGCAGCCGTCGAGGAGCTCGCTGTCGGGCGGGCCGAGACGCCGGTCTTTTCCGTCACCGACGCGTGGGGGCGGCGGGACGTCGCCGCGACGCTGCGCGCGACCGAGTCCTTGCTCGACCGCTCCCATCGTCCCCGCTCGAGCGAGCTGATCCGGCTCGTCGCCTCGCTCGTCGGCCATGTCGGACGGGTCCGGAAGGCGTCGCGCCTCGCGGACGAGGGTGTCCGCTCGAGCGAGATCGCGAGCCGGCTGAAGATGCACCCGTTCGTCGCCGAGAAGTCGGTCAAGCAGGCCGCCAACTTCTCGCCGGACGAGCTCGCGCAGGCGACAGTCCGTCTCGCCGAGCTCGACGCGGGGGCAAAGGGCGGGTCGCGCCTTCCACCCGAGCTCCAGCTCGAGATGACGCTCGTCGAGATCACGCGCCGTTCCGGCGAGCGCGTCGGCTGAGGGGCCGCTACTTCTCCGAGGCGCCGGCGACGAGCTTCGCCGCCTGGGATTTGCGCCGCGCGACGGCGTTCCGGTGGAGAGCGCCGTTCGCCGCCGCCCGGTCGAGCCATTGCACGAGCTCGCGGTGCCGCGCGTCGGTCTCGTTCGCGTCGCCCTCCGCGACCGCCTGGCTCAGGCGGCGCATGAGCGTCTTCGCGGTCGAGCGCCAGCGGAGGTTCTCCTGCCGCTGCCGCGCCGCCTGGCGAACGCGCTTCTCTTGCTGCTTGATATTCGGCATCTCGGAAAAAGACCCGCGGCTCGCGGGCCGGGCGATGGTAGCAACCCCGCTCCCTATGCTGCCCCCGTGGAAGACGCCGAGCGGCAGCGGCAGGAGCGGCGGCTGGAGCGCGACCGCCGACGGCGCGAGCAGGGCAAGCCGGCGTACTTCGAGAACGACGCGACACTCGACTCCTGGCCTATTTCGCAGGATCCGGCTTCGGCGCCGACCTCGATCCTCCGTCCCCGCCGGGACACCGAGCGCGGCGAGCTGATCGAGCTCGAGGCGCAGGCGCTCGATCAGGAGGGCCAGGCCGCCGCGCAGGCCACAGCATTCCCTCCGCCAGCCACGCCCGCGGGTGCGCGCCCCGAGGCGGCCGACGTGGGTCGAGGCCTTGCGCGCGCGGGCGTCATATTCGCGGTCGCAACCGGGATCTCGCGGGTCGTCGGCCTCGTGCGGGAGATCGCGCAGGCCGCGGTCTTCGGCATCAGCGGCCCGATCAATGCGTTCGAGATCGCCTTCCTCATCCCGAACACCGTCCGGTCGCTCGTGGCGGACTCGGCGCTGTCGGCCGCGTTCGTCCCGGTCTTCAGCGACATGCTCGTGAAGGGGCAGCGGAAGCGCGCATGGCAAGTGGCTTCGACGCTCTTCTGGCTGATGCTGCTGGGGCTCGGCGGCCTGACGGCTCTCTTCATCCTCATCGCGCCGTGGGTGATGGAGATCTTCGGCTACGGCCCCGACAACTTCGGGACGATCGCGACCGGCCTCGCGCGCATCCTCTTCCCGCTGGTGCTCATCCTCGGGCTGACGGGGATCGTGGTCGGGATCCTCAACAGCTACGACCACTTCACGGTGCCCGCGCTGAGTCCCGTGCTGTGGAACCTGATCATCCTGCTCGGCCTCGGGCTGGGCGTGCAGAGCACGAGCTCGGATTCGACGCGGCTCTACATCTACGCGGCCGCGATTCTCGTCGCGACGATCGCGCAGTTCCTGCTGCCGCTGCCGTGGCTGCGCGGGCTCGACGGGCAGCTGCACATGGCGATCGACATCCGCGACCCGGCGGTGAAGCGAGTGTTCGTGCTGATGGTGCCGGTCACCATCGGGCTCGGCCTGATCAACATCAACGCGGTCATCGACCAGCTGTTCGCCACGCACTACCTCGACCCGAACAAGGATCCGGCCGCGATCGTGCGGGCCTTCCGGCTCTACATGCTGCCGCAGGGCGTGTTCTCGGTCGCGGTCGCCACCGTCCTCTTCCCGCTGCTCTCCCGACACGCATCGCGGCGGGACTGGAGCGCCTTCCAGAACCTCGTCGGCACGGGGTTGCGGCTGATCTGCTTCCTGCTCATCCCGGCAAGCGTGGCCGCCGCCGTGCTGGCGACTCCGATCGTGCGCCTGCTCTACCAGCACGGGGTCTTCGGACCGGCGGCCACCGGGAGGGTCGCGCCGTGCTTGGCCGCATTTGCGCTCGGCCTCACCTTCAACGGGACGATGCTGATGCTGAACCGCGGCTTCTTCTCGCTCCAGTCCCCGTGGATCCCGAGCTGGGTGGCGTTCGGGAACCTCGGCTTGAACGCGCTGCTGGACGCTGTGTTCTACCGCTTCGGGACCTGGGGGATCCCGCTCTCGACTTCACTCGTGAACATCGCCGGGACGGGTGCCCTGCTCGTTCTCTTCCGGCGGCGCATGCCCGGGTTCGACCTCGGGGAGACCGTCCGGACCTGTAGCCTCGTGACCGTTGCCTCCGCGGCGCTCGCGGGGCTCGGGTGGGCGATCTGGCACGCGCTCGACGCCGAGCTCGGCCGGTCGCTTCCGGCACAGATCGTCTCGCTCGGTGCGGGGCTCGTACTGGGGTACGCCGCGTTCTTCGGACTGTGCCGGCTGCTGGGCGTACACGAGCTGGACACGCTGCTGCGACTGCGCCGCTCCCGCGTCTGACGCCGCCCGGCGCGAACGACACGAACCTCCGACGAAGTCGCGAGCCCTGCGGCACGGGATGGCGGGTAGCCTCGATCGCGAGGGCGGCGGGAACGCGGACCCCACCCGGGTGGGGGGTGCGGCTCGGGCCATGGCCGGGCCGGCCGCGGTCGGTGAAGGCGTGCGTCAGTACCATCGCCGCTCGTGGACCAGGCACGGATCCGCAACTTCTCGATCATCGCGCACATCGACCACGGCAAGTCGACGCTCGCCGATCGCATCCTCGAGCTCACCGAGGCCGTCTCCGCGCGCGAGATGCGCGAGCAGGTGCTCGACTCGATGGAGCTCGAGCGGGAGCGGGGCATCACCATCAAGGCGCAGGCCGTTCGCGTCAGCTGGAAGGGGCACGAGCTCAATCTCATCGACACGCCCGGTCACGTCGACTTCACCTACGAGGTCTCGCGGTCGCTGCAGGCGTGCGAAGGGGCGCTCCTCGTAGTCGACGCGGCGCAGGGGATCGAGGCGCAGACGCTCGCGAACGCCTACCTCGCGATCGAGAACGGGCTCGAGATCGTCCCGGTCGCGAACAAGATCGACCTCCCCGCCGCGGATCCGGAGGGTACGGCCGTCGAGGTTGCCGACCTGCTCGGTGACGACCCCACCCGCGTGCTGCGCATCTCCGCGAAGACGGGCGGCGGAGTCGCCGACGTGCTCGACGCGATCGTCGAGCGGGTGCCCCCGCCGGCCGGCGACGTGGACGCACCGACCCGCGCGCTCGTGTTTGACTCCGCGTACGACCAGTACCGCGGCGTCGTCGCCTTCGTCCGCGTGGTCGACGGCTCCTTCTCCACCCGGGAGGCGTTGCGGACGTTGGCCACGGACACCCGCTTCGACGCCGAGGAGCTCGGGGTCTTCTCCCCGGCCATGACTCCCGTCGAGCGGCTCACCGCCGGGGAGGTCGGCTACGTGGTGACGGGGCTGAAGGACGTCTCGCGGCTCCGGGTCGGCGACACACTCACCTCCGTGCGCCGGCCGGCGGAGGAGGCCCTGCCCGGCTACAAGGACGTCAAGCCGATGGTCTTCGCCGGGCTCTTCCCGACCGACTCCGATGCCTACCCGGAGCTCCGCGATGCGCTCGAACGGCTCAAGCTCAACGATGCGGCGCTCGTCTACGAGCCGGAGACCTCCAATGCGCTCGGCTTCGGCTTCCGCTGCGGCTTCCTCGGCCTGCTGCACATGGAGATCGTCCGTGAGCGGCTCGAGCGCGAATTCGACCTCGATCTGCTCGTGACCGCGCCGAATGTCGCGTACCGCGTGCAGGAGAAGAATGGCGGCTGGGTCGAGGTACACAACCCCGCCGAGTTCCCGCGCGAGATCGAAGAGGTCGAGGAGCCGTACGTGGCCGCGTCGATCATCGTCCCGAAGGAGCACGTCGGGGCCGTGATGGAGCTGAACAACGACCGCCGCGGCACTTTCGGGAAGCTCGAGTACCTCTCTCCGGAGCGCGTCCACCTCACGTACGAGCTCCCGCTGGCGGAGATCGTCCTCGACTACTACGACCAGCTCAAGTCGCGCACGCGCGGCTACGCCTCCTTCGACTACGACCTCGCGGGCTTCAAGCCCGGCAACCTTGCGCGAGTCGACGTGCTCGTCGGGGGCGAGCAGGTCGACGCGCTGTCTCTCATCGTGCACCGCGACTTCGCGTACGACCGCGGCCGGCTGCTCGTCGACAAGCTGCGGGAGGAGATCCCGCGCCAGATGTTCGACATCGCGATCCAGGCCGCGATCGGCTCCCGCGTCATCGCGCGTGAGACCGTGAAGGCGAAGCGGAAGGACGTGCTCGCCAAGTGCTACGGCGGCGACATCTCGCGCAAGCGTAAGCTGCTCGAGAAGCAGAAGGCCGGTAAGAAGCGGATGAAGCAGGTCGGCGCCGTCGAGGTTCCGCAGGAGGCCTTCCTCGCCGTTCTCAACATCGGCCAGGGGCAGAAGAGCTGATGGCGCGTTCCACAACCGAAGCGGGTGACGGTGTGACGGGCGGGGCTCGGCACCTCTACGTTCATCTGCCGTTCTGCGCTCACCGTTGCGGCTACTGCGAATTCGTCACCGCCACCGGCCGCGACCATCTGCACGGGGCGTACGTGGACGCGCTCCTGCGGGAGCTCGCCGAGGAGCACGACGGTGGGCCCGTCGACACGATCTTCCTCGGCGGCGGGACCCCCACCTATACCGCGCTGCCCGAGCTGCTGCGGCTCCTGCGCGCTCTCCCGGCCGCCGCGGAGCTGACGGTGGAAGCAAACCCCGAGACGGTCACGCCCCAGCTCGCGCGCGAGCTCCGCGACGCCGGTGTCAACCGTGTCTCACTGGGTGCGCAGACCTTCGAGCCGGACCTGCTCGAGGTGCTCGAGCGGCGCGCGACGCCGGTGGACGTCGAGCGTGCGTTCGCTCGTCTCCGCGAGGCGGGCTTCGACAACCTCTCGCTCGACCTCATCTACGGCATCCCCGGCCAGACGCCGCAGCGGCTCGCCGCGGACCTCGCGCGGGCGATCGAGCTTGGTCCCGAGCACATCAGCGCGTACGAGCTCGAGGCCAAGCCGGGCACGCGCTTCACAATCGCGCACGGGGCCGAGCTCGAGCGGCAGGCAGAGCAGATGGAGGACTACTTCGAGCGGGTCGTCACGGCTCTCACCGCTGCGGGCTACCGCTGGTACGAGACCGCCAACTTCTGCCGCGACGGCAAGCGTGCCGAGCACAACCTCGCCTACTGGCTCGGCCGGGACTACCTCGGCGTCGGCGTCGGCGCCGTGTCGACGCTCGGCGGCGAGCGGCGCCGCAACACGCCCAGGCTCGCGCGGTACCTGCAGGGCGACTACGACCGCGAGTTCGAATTGCTGGACGACGAGACGCGCTCGCGCGAGCGCGTGATGCTCGGCCTGCGGCTCGACGAGCCGCTCCCACTCCGCGGCCTCCGCTCGGCGCTCGATCCCGAGGGCCTCGCTCGCGCCGAGCAGCTCGGCCTCGCCGTCGACGGCGGAGAGACGCTGGCCCTCACCCGGCGCGGCCGCTTCCTCGGCGGCGGAGTGACGGCCGAGATCGTCGCCTGAGCACCGGCTAAAATCTCCTGCAAATGCAGGAAACAGTGCAGCTCAGCGAGCGGCAGCAGGCAGTCCTCCGCCGCGTGGTCGAGGAGTTCGTCGGCACCGGCGAGCCGGTCGGGTCGAAGACGCTCGTCGAGCGATCCGACCTGCGTGTCTCGCCGTCGACGGTCCGGGCCGAGCTCGCGGAGCTCGAGAATCTCGGGCTGCTCACCCACCCGCACACGTCCGCGGGGCGCGTGCCGACCGAGCGCGGCTACCGCCACTACGCCGACGAGCTGCTCGGCCGGCTCGAGCCGCAGCCCTCCGCCTTCCCGCTCGATCTCACCTCCACGAGTAACGAGATCGAGTCGGCATTGCAGGCGACCACCGAGATGCTCTCCCAGGTCACGCGACTGCTCGCCCTCGTCTCGGCTCCGTCGCTCGAGGCGACGCACGTGCGGCATGTGGAGGTGCTGCTCCTGCAGCCCCAGCTCGTGATGGTCGTCGTGATCACGTCCGCGGGCGGGGTGTCGAAGCGGCTCTTCCACTTCGAGGAGGTCGTCGACGCGGGGCTTGCCCAGTGGGCGAACGACTACCTGAACGAGGCCGTCGCCGGCCTGCAGCTCGGCACCGGGCTGCTCCGTCGGCGCTTCGAGGATCCCGGTCTCAGCCCGGCAGAGCGCGAGTTTCTCGAGGCGCTTCGCCCGGCCTTCACCGAGCTCGTCTCCGCAGAGCAGCGGTTGTTCGTCGGCGGCGCGGCCGACCTGCTCGGCGAGGTCCGGGCGGAGGAGCTCGACGCCTACCGGAGCCTGTTCGAGCTGGTCGAGCGCCGCGCCGACCTGATCGACGTCCTCGGGCAGCCGGCGAGCGCCTCGCGGCGTCCGTTCGTCCGCCTCGGCCACGAGCTGGCGCATCCGGCGCTGGCCGAGATCGCGCTCGTCGGCGCGTGCTACGGCCTGGTCCACCGGGCGCTCGGGGCCGTCAGCCTCGTCGGCCCGGTGCGGATGGACTACGAGAAGGCGCTCGGGGCGGTCCGCTCGGCCGCATCCGAGCTTTCGCGCTTCGTCGAGTCGATCTACGACGAAGCCTGAGTTTCGCCCGCGACCCCCCTAGCTACATTCCGGACGATGGCGACGACCGACCGCGACTACTACGAGCTGCTTGGAGTCGGCCGGGACGCGAGCGAGGCCGACATCAAGCGCGCCTTCCGGCAGCTCGCACGCGAGCTCCATCCCGACGTGTCGGACGCTCCCGACGCCGACGAGCGGTTCCGTGAGGTCGTCGAGGCGTACGAAGTGCTCTCGAAGACCGAGACGCGCGACCTCTACGACCGCTACGGCCATGCCGGGCTGCGTAGCGGCGGCTTCCAGGCTGCGCACGCCGACTTCGGCAACCTCGCCGACCTCTTCTCGGCTTTCTTCGGCGACGACGCGTTGTTCGGCGGCCGGGCGGGGGGCGGACGCGCACGGGGCGCCGATCTCGCAGCCACGGTCGAGATCGATCTCGTCGACGCGGCACGCGGCGTCACGCGCGAGGTGCCCTTCGAGGCGGCGGTGACCTGCGCGCGCTGCGGGGGCGACGGCGCGGAGCCGGGAACCGAGATCACGGCGTGCCCCACCTGCAACGGGTCCGGGCGGCTGCAGCAGGTGACGCGGAGCGTGTTCGGCGAGTTCGTCCGCACCCAGACCTGCCCGACGTGTGCCGGCTCGGGCCGGCAGATCCAGCAGCCGTGCACCGAGTGCCGCGGGGCCGGTCGTGTCGTCGAGGACCGGACGCTGGCCGTCGAGATCCCACCGGGAATCCACCACGGCCAGCGCATCCGCCTGACCGGCGAGGGCCACGCCGGCCTGGTGGGGGGAAGAGCCGGGGACTTCTACGTCGAGGTGCGGATTCGCCCCGACGAGCGGTTCGTGCGCGAGGGCGACGACATCTACGCGGCCGTCGACCTGACCTTCACCCAGGCGGCTCTCGGCGCCACGCTCACGATCCCGACGCTCGAGGGAGAAGAGGAGCTCGAACTGCCCCCGGGGACGCAGCCCGGCGAGATCGTCGTCCTGCGCGGACGAGGCATGCCGGTCCTGCAGAGACACGGTCGGGGCGACCAGCGGATCCTCGTCAACGTCCTCGTGCCGCGCCGCCTCAGCGACGAGCAGCGCCGCCTGCTGCGCGAATTCGACGAGCACGCTGACGACCACACCTACGGCAAGTCCGAGGGGCTCTTCGACAAGCTCAAGAGCGCGTTCCGCTGAATCTCAAGCGGTACGTCGTCGTCGGCGGCGAGCCCGAGCTCGCGCTGCTGCTCCACATCTTCCCGCAGGGCGTCGAGGAGCTCGACGGCGCCTACGCCGTGTACGCCGACGAGCCGCCGCTCGGCTTCGACGTCCTCGAGGTCGACGACGTGGCCGAGGGGTGGGAGGACGGCTGGCGCGCCTTCCACCACGGCGTTCGGGTCGGCCGCGTCTGGGTCGGCCCGCCGTGGGAGGAGCCTCCGGCAGACACGGTCGGCATCGTCATCGACCCCGGCCGGGCGTTCGGCACCGGCGCCCACGCGACCACGCGGCTCTGCCTCGAGCTCCTGCAGGACGTGGAGCCGGCGAGCCTGCTCGACGTCGGCTGCGGCTCGGGCGTTCTCTCCGTCGCCGCCGCGAAGCTCGGGTTCGCGCCGGTGCACGCCGTCGACATCGACGAGGTGTCGCTCGAGACGACCCGCGCCAACGCCGCGGCGAACGAAGTCCAGGTCGCGGTCGGCACCGAGCTGCAGCCGAGCCAGCTCGCCGTGATGAACATCGCGCTCGACGTCGTCGAGCAGATGCTGCCCGAGCTCCCCGTCGAGCGGGCGATCACGTCGGGCTATCTGGAGCGGGACGAGCCGCACGCCGAGGGCTGGCAACGGCTGGAACGGCGACTCTCCGACGGCTGGGCTGCGGACCTGCTCGAGCGCGACGAGCTAGCTTGAGCCCCGTGGGCTACAGCGTCGCGACCCCGAGCGAGCTCAGCTGGATCACCCGGCCCCACGAGCCGGGCGAACCAGCTCGTCATGTGGCAGAGCTGAGCGACGCCATGGGCTTTGCCCACGTGCGAGGCAACGTCTGGCGGTACGAGCCCGGGGCGCAAGGGCGTCGCCATCGACACACGATCCAGGAGGAGACGTTCGTCGTCCTCGCGGGCGTGGTCACGATGTATCTCGACGAGCCGCCGGTCCGCGTGGAGGTACCGACGGGCGGAGTCGTCCGCGTGGACCCGGGCACGGCGCTCCAGACGGTCAACCACGGGGAACGAGAGGCGATCGTCTGGGCGTACGGCTATCCACCCGAGGACGAGCGCGCCGAGCTGCTCGAGTCGGCCGTGTAGCTCGAGCGGCCCGTCTACGATCCCGCCGATGGCGACGTTCTCCGTTCGCTTCCTGGGCTGCAAGGTCTCGCACGTCGACGCGCACGCGGTGCGCGAGCGTCTGCTCGCCGACGGGCATCTGGAGCAGGAGGACGGCGCCGACGTCGCCGTCGTGAACACCTGCTGCGTCACCCGTGAAGCGGTCGCGAAGTCGCGCAAGGAGGCGGCCCGCGCCGCGCGCACCCACCGGCGGGTCTACGTCACGGGCTGCGGCGCGAGCCTCGCCGGGGACGCCTTCGCCGGCCTGCCCGACAACGTCGTCGTGGTCCCGCGGCGCAGCGAGGAGACGCCGGCCTTCGTCGCGGGCGACGTCGGAGCGATCGGCTGTGTGCAGGCGGATGCCCGCCTCGACCGCGTCCGGGCCTTCGTCAAGGTGCAGGACGGCTGCTCGTTCGGCTGCCGCTTCTGCGTCATCCCGCTCGTCCGCGGCGCCTCGCGCAGCCGCCCGGCCGAGGCCGTGCTCGGCGAGATTCGCCGCCGTGTCGCCCAGGGCCACCGTGAGGTCGTCCTCGCCGGGATCAACCTGGGCTGCTACCGCGATCGAACCGCCGCCTATCGACTGCCGCGGCTCGTGCGGGAAGCGGGCGCGACGCCGGGGCTCGAACGGCTGCGCCTCTCCTCGATCGAGATCAACCACGTGGACGACGAGCTCGTCCGCGCGCTGCGCGAGACGCCGACCGCGAGCCGCCACCTGCACGTGCCGCTCCAGTCGGGCGACGACGGCGTCCTGCGCGCGATGGGCCGCCGCTACTCGACCCGCACCTACCTGCGGCGGCTCGAACCGCTGCGCGAGGACTTCAACCTCACCAGCGACGTCATCGTCGGGTTCCCCGCCGAGGACGAGGCCGCGTTCGAGGGGACGCTGCGGGTGGTCGCCGGCGCCGGCCTGACGAAGGTGCACATCTTCCCGTACTCGCCCCGCCCGGGCACCGGCACCGCCGCGGAGGATCCGGTGCCGCCGCAGGTGAAGAAGGAGCGGAGCGCACGACTGAGAGCGGCCTCTCGCCTCGCCTGCCTCGAGCACTGGCGCTCGAAGATCGGCGGCGACGACCTCGTGCTCGTCGACCGGCCGGGTCGCGGGTACGGCGACGACTACTCGCCCTGGCTCGTGCCGGTCTCGGCGCCGGTCGGCGAGCTGCTCGGCGTCCGCGGTGCCGCGGTCTCGGAGGAGGGAATCCTCGCCGCGTGAACGCCGACTGCCTCTTCTGCAAGCTCTACCGCGAGGGCGACCACGTCGCGGCGACCGACGGCTTCGTCGCGATCCGCGACATCCAACCGCAGGCACCAGTCCACCTGCTCGTCCTCCCCGAGCGGCACATCGACTCGTTCCGTGAGATCGGGGAGTTTCCGGCGGAGGAGGCGAAGCGGATGCTCGAGTTCGTCGCCGATGTCGCTGCACGCGAGGGATTGACGGATTACCGTGTCACCGTCAACGTGGGCCCGACGGCGGGCCAGACGGTATTCCACCTGCACTGGCACCTCAAAGGCGGCTGGGCGTGAGCCTGATCGAGGAGATCGACAACGAGCTGAAGGATGCGATGCGCGCGCGAGACGCGGAGCGCCGCGACACGCTGCGCCTCATCCTCAACGCGCTCAAGAACTCGCAGAAGGAACTGCAGCGGCCGCTGAGCGAGGAGGAGGAGCTGCAGGTGCTGCAGCGCGAGCGGAAGCGGCGGCTCGAGGCGGCCGAGGCGTTCCGCACCGGCGGGCGCGAGGAGCAGGCCGAGGCGGAGGAGCGCGAGCTCGAGGTCCTCGAGGAGTTCATGCCCGAGCCGCTCTCCGAGGACGAGGTCGAGGAGATCGTCGACGACGTCATCGCCGAGGTGGGGGCCACGAGCATGGCCGACCTCGGGCGCGTGATGGCGGACGTAATGCCGCAGATCGCGGGCCGCGCCGACGGCTCACAGGTGAGCCAGATCGTGCGCGAAAAGCTCGCCTAGAGGGCTACGGGACGCGCCGGGCGCCGTCGTAGCCGCCGAAGCCGGACATGCTGTCGATCCGCACGACCGATCCGGTGTGCGGGGCGTCGACGAAGCGGCCGCCGCCGATGTAGATCCCGACGTGGCCGAGGCCGTTGAAGAAGACGAGGTCACCGGGCGCCGGCGACGAGACCGGCTGCGTCGCGTTCCACTGGGCGACGGTGTAGTGCGGGAGCGAGATCCCGAGCTGGGCGTAGACGTACATCACGAGGCCGGAGCAGTCGAAGCCGCTCGGGCTCGAGCCGCCGTAGACGTACGGGACGCCGAGATAATGGAGCGCGATCGAGGCGGCTGCGGGATGGCCGGCGCCTCCCGAGCCCCCGGTCGGCACGCTCACCGGCGGCGGCGCGACGATGGTCGGAGCGGAGGAAGACGAAGACGACGACGACGCCTGCTGCGCCTGCTGCGCCTGTTCCTCGGCGGCCCGCTGCGCCGCCGCCCGGCGGGCTGCGATCTCCGCCTTCAGGCGCGCCTCCGCCGCGGCCCTTGCCGCCCGTTCGTGTGCGGCCTCCTGCGCCTGGAGTTGCGAAATCGTCGTGTGGATCGAAGCGAGCAGTCGCTTCTGCTGGCCGAGCTCCGAGGCGACCTGACGCTGTCTCTGCTCCGTTTCCCTGACCGCTTGCTCGCGCTTCAGCTGGAGCTGCTTGAGCTGCCTCTCGCGCGCCTGCACCGAGTGCTCGAAGGAAAGCGCCTGCGATCCGAGCGAGGCGTCCTGATCAGAGAGCACCTGGGCCGACTCGGCACGGTCGATCATCTGCGAGAGGCTGTGCGCGCCCGCGATCACGTCGATCGTGCTCGGAGCCCCGTTTACGTAGAGCGAGTAGAGGCGCGCCATGAGTCGGTGCTGCGCGGCCTTGAGGTTCCCCTTGGCCACGTGCAGCCGGTACTCGTTCTGGTGCAGGCGCTCCTTCACGAGTGCGAGCCGGTTCTGCGCGTTCTGGGCCTGGTCCTCGGCGACCTGGAGGTCCCTGCCGATGGCGTTCACCTGCGCGAGGACGGCGCGCTCGTGGGCCTGCTCGGCCCGGATCTGCGGGGTCGAGTGCGCGCCCGCCATGGTGGCAGCGACGGCTACCGCGAGTGCGGCGAGACCGAGCGTGCAGAGGAGTACGAGACCGTGACGTCGCATAGGAACGGCGGTGCAAAGGGGAACCGAAGTCCGTGACCCTAGCGTATGTGGCTGACGGAGTCAGGTTCGTGCCCTGCGCACCGAACCCTTCCAGGCCGTCCAATCCCAGCAGGAAAGCGCCGCAACGGCCCTACACTCCCCTCTGTGCAAACGGTTCTGGACGTCTCCAACGAGGTCGCGGTGGAGCTTGCGGGCATCGGCGACGGGGTCCTCAATGCGCTCCGTGACCGGCTCGGCTGCAAGGTCAACCTGCGCGGAAACCGGCTCACCCTCGCCGGCGACGACCTGAAGGTCGCCGAGGCCCAGGCGGTCGTCGAGGAGCTCGTCGAGCTCGTCGAAGGCGGCCAGGAAGTCGGCGCCGGCACCGTCGACGCGATCCTCGGCGCCATCGACCAGGCCGAGGACGTGCACGAGATCTTCTCCGACGTCGTCTGGTCGCATCGCGGCAAGCGGATCACGCCGAAGACGGTGACTCAGAAGCGCTACGTCGACGCCATCCGCGACTGCACCGTCACCTTCGGCATCGGCCCCGCGGGGACGGGGAAGACGTACCTCGCGATCGCGCTGGCGGTCGCCGCGCTCTCTGAGCGGCAGGTCGGCCGGATCATCCTCACCCGTCCTGCCGTCGAGGCGGGCGAGCGGCTGGGCTTCCTGCCGGGTGACGTGCTCGCGAAGGTCGACCCGTACATGCGTCCGCTCTTCGACGCGCTCTACGACACGATGGACCCGGAGAAGCTCAACGCCTACATGGACCGCGGCACGATCGAGGTGGCTCCGCTCGCATTCATGCGCGGCCGTACGCTGAACGACAGCTTCGTGATCCTCGACGAGGCGCAGAACACCTCGCCCGAGCAGATGCAGATGTTCCTCACGCGGCTCGGCTTCGGCTCGAAGATGGTGGTGACCGGTGACGTGACGCAGGTCGACCTGCCGCGGGAGCAGGCGTCCGGCCTGATCCAGGTGCGCGACATCCTCTCCACGGTGGACGGCATCGCCTTCGTCGAGTTCAGCCACCAGGACGTCGTCCGCCACAAGCTCGTGCAGCGGATCGTCGAGGCGTACAAGGCCCACGCCGAGCAGACCGGGACCCAGCGGAGCAAGTGATCGAGGTCGAAGTCGTCAACCGCTCCGGCAAGGAGGTGGACGAGGATGCCGCCGCCCAGCTCGCGCGGTCCGTGCTCGCGGGAGAGGGAGTCGAGGCGGGCGAGCTCGGGCTCGCGTTCGTGGGGCCGGACGAGAGCCGCACCCTGAAGCGCGAGCATCTCGGCGTCGACGAGGCGACCGACGCGCTCGCCTTCCCGATCGACGGCCTCGCCGCGCTCCCGGATGGCATGCCGCGCCAGCTGGGCGACGTCGTCGTCTGCCCCGACGTGGTGGGAAGGGAGTGGCGCGGGCCGCTCGTGCATGCGCTGCTGCACCTCGTCGGCTACGACCACGGTCCCGAGATGGAGGCGCGTGAGGCGGTGTACTCCGGATGACCGTGACTCCGCTGCGAGGCTCAGAGGACGAGGAGCGCGACCGCCCGCCGCGCCGCTCCCACCCGCCGGCTCCGGGCCGCGCGCCGTCGCTGCTCGAGAGCTTCAACTACGCCTTCGAGGGGATCATCCACGTCCTCCGCACGCAGCGGAACCTCCGCATCCACTTCCTCGCCGCCGTGCTCGTGTTCGGCGCCGCCATCGCCGTCGGCGTCTCCCGGCTCCAGCTGATTGCGCTCGTCATCGCCATCGCGTTCGTCCTGGTGGCGGAGATGCTGAACACGGCGATCGAGGGCGTGATCGACGTCTCGACCACCTCGTTCGACCCGAACGCGAAGCTGGCGAAGGACATCGCCGCCGGCGCCGTGCTGATCGCCTCGATCACCGCCGTGGCCGTCGGCTTCCTCGTCTTCTCGAGCGCCGTCGGGCAGCGCACGACGCACGTCCTGAACCGGGTGCGCGACGCGCCGGCAGACATCACGCTCGTGGCGCTCTTCCTCGTCGTCCTCATCGTGATCGGCACCAAGGCGTGGACGGGCCGCGGGACGCCGCTGCGCGGCGGGCTTCCGTCGGGCCACGCCGCCGTCGCCTTCGCCGGCTGGGTCGCCGTCACGTATCTCGTGGGCGATGAGCACCGCTTCGTCGTCTCGGCGCTGACGCTGATCATGGCACTGCTCGTCGCGCAGACCCGGGTCGAGTCGGGTATCCATTCGACGCTCGAGGTCGCGTACGGCGGCGCGCTCGGCGCGCTCGTGACCCTCGTCGTCTTCCAGGTGATCGGATGAGCGCGCCCCGGCTCGACCCCGTCGTCGAGCAGAAGCGGTACTACGCAGAGCGCGCGCCCGAGTACGACGACTGGTGGTACCGGCGCGGCCGCTACGAGCTCGAGCCCGAGGCGCTCGCGCGCTGGCAGGCGGATGCTACTGAGGCGGAGGCGGCGCTCGAGGCGTTCGCACCGGGAGGAACGGCGCTCGAGCTCGCCGCCGGCACTGGGATCTGGACACGCAAGCTCGTCCGGCTCGCCGAGCGCGTCGTCGCGGTGGATGCAAACGCCGAGACGCTCGCCCTCAACACCGCCGACGCCGAGCTCGTGCTTGCCGACGTCTTCGAGTGGAAGCCGGCGGAGCGCTTCGACCTCGTCATCTTCTCCTTCTGGCTCTCGCACGTCCCCGAGGAGCGCTTCGACGAGTTCTGGTCGCTCGTGCGGGGGGCGCTCGCGCCCGGCGGGAGGGTCTTCCTCGTCGACAGCGGCGCCGGCGACACCGCGCACACGGGCACCGAGCAGGCGGACGGTGAGGAGACGCGCTCGCTCTCGGATGGGCGCACATTTCGGATCGTCAAGCGGCGCCGGCGGCCGGACGAGCTCGCGGAGCGCGTGCGGCCGCTCGGCGTCGAGCTCGACCTGCGCGACTCGGCGAACGGCCACTTCCTGTACGGCGGGGGCGTTCTCGCTTGACGGCCGAGGAGCTGCTCGCGCTGGCGGACGCGGCGGCGGCGCACGCGTACGCGCCCTACTCGAACTACCAGGTCGGAGCTACCGTCCTCACACGCGACGGCCGGGTCTTCGCCGCGGCGAATGTCGAGAACGCGGCCTATCCGCTCGGGATCTGCGCCGAGCGGTCGGCGATCGCGAAAGCGGCGAGCGAAGGCCTGCGGCCGGGAGACGTCGAGGCGATCGCGATCACTGCCTCACCCTGCGGCGGTTGCCGCCAGTGGCTGCACGAGTGGCGATTCGAGCGCGTCCACTTCCGCCGGGCCGACGGCACGGTCGCCACCTACCCGGCCGACGAGCTCCTCCCGGACACGTGGGACCTGCCGGAGCGATGAAGAGCGGTTTCGTGGCGGTCGCGGGCCGCCCGAACGTCGGCAAGTCGACGCTCGTGAACGCGCTCTGTGGCGGCAAGGTCGCGATCGTCTCCGACAAGCCGCAGACGACTCGTCGTCGCATCTTCGGGATCGCGAACGGCGACGACTACCAGCTGATCCTTGCGGACCTCCCGGGGTTCCAGCGGCCGCTCGACGAGCTCACCGAGCGCATGCAGCGGACCGTCGACGCCTCGTTCGAGGAGGTGGACGCGGTCCTGTTCGTGCTCTCGGCCCGGGAGCGGATCGGCGCCGGCGACCGCTTCATCGCGGGGCGAGTCTTCGGTTTGGGCGTCCCCGTCGTGATCGCGCTCAACAAGGTCGACCGGCTGAAGGCGGGGCACGTCGCACAGCAGATGCAGGCGGCCGCGAGGCTCGGGAACTTCCACGCGCTCCACCCGGTGAGCGCGAAGACCGGCGACGGTGTCGCCGCGCTCCGGGAGGAGCTGGTAGGCCTGCTCCCCGAGGGGCCGCTCTATTTCCCGCAGGAGCAGCGCAGCGACCTCTCGCTCGAGCTACAGCTCGCCGAGCTCGTGCGCGAGAAGGCGCTCTGGCTGACTCGCGACGAGGTGCCGCAT
>Ga0308173_10000468_pt1 | contig 17061 bp, 14 predicted proteins | sample PhyPR1_FD_203716 | JGI IMG/M metagenome (GOLD analysis project Ga0308173, IMG submission 203716) | Soil microbial communities from UC Gill Tract Community Farm, Albany, California, United States - DLSLS.P.R1 | ecosystem: Environmental > Terrestrial > Soil > Agricultural land | place: USA...
CGGCATGCGCGGACGCGTCGGCGAGGCCCCCATCACGCCCGATGTGATCCTGAAGCTCGGCTGGGCTGCCGGCCGCACGCTCGCCAAGGCCGACGCGCGCGGCGAACGGCCCGCGGTCCTGATCGGCAAGGACACGCGCATCTCCGGTTACCTGCTCGAGGCGACGCTCGAGGCGGGCCTGTCCGCCGCCGGCGTGGATACGTACCTTTGCGGACCGCTGCCCACGCCGGCCATCGCGTACCTCACGCGCGCGCTCCGGCTGTCGGCCGGCATCGTTATCAGCGCCTCGCACAACCCGTTCGACGATAACGGCATCAAGTTCTTCTCGGCGGGAGGAGCCAAGCTTCCCGACGACGTCGAGCTCGCGATCGAGCGCGAGATGGAGCGTCCGCTCGTGTGCGCGCCATCGGCCGAGCTCGGCAAGGCGTTTCGCGTCGCCGACGCCCCCGGACGCTACATCGAGTTCTGCAAGAGCACGTTCCCGAACGAGCGCGACCTGCGGGGCTGCAAGATCGTCGTTGATTGCGCCAACGGCGCCGGCTACCACGTGGCGCCGCCGGTATTCCACGAGCTGGGTGCGGAGGTGATCGCCGTCGCCGACGAGCCGAACGGAACGAACATCAACGCGCAGGTCGGCGCCACGCATCCTGCGTATCTCGCCGAGCAGGTGCGCAAGCACGGCGCGGATTACGGCGTGGCGCTCGACGGCGACGGCGATCGCCTGATCATGGCCGACAGCGAGGGGCGTCTCTACGACGGCGACCAGCTGCTCTACATCATCGCGCGCGACTATCAGCGGCGCGGCGTGCTCGCCGGCGGCGTCGTCGGCACGCTGATGAGCAATCTCGGCTTCGAGCAGGCGCTGTCGCAGGCAGGCATCGCGCTGCTGCGCACGCGCGTCGGCGACCGCTACGTGCTCGAGGAAATGGTGGCGCGCGGCTTTCACCTGGGCGGCGAGAACTCCGGACACATGATCTGCCTCGACAAGCATACGACCGGTGACGCGACGATCGCGGCACTTGCGGTGCTGCGTGCGCTGATCGAGCAGAAGTCGACGCTTGCCGAAGCGGCGGCGCCCGTCGCGCTGTTTCCGCAGCGGCTCATCAACGTGCCGGTGCGCCGCGACTGGGACTGGCGCGCGAACGAGGCAGTTATCGACGCCGAGCGACTCGCGGTGTCGTCGCTCGGGGGCGCCGGGCGCGTGCTGTTACGGCCGTCGGGCACCGAGCCCGTGCTGCGCGTGATGGTGGAGGCACGCGAGCGAAACCTGGCCGACGTTCACGCCGAATCGCTCGCGCACGCCATCGCCACGGCGGCCGGGCAGCGGCTTTGATCGCATGCGCGTCGTCATCACCGGCGGAGCGGGCTTCCTCGGCACCCGTCTCGCGCATGAGATCCTCCGCCGCGGCTCGCTGACCGACGCGCGGGGCAACGCGCGCGAGGTGCGCGAACTCGTGCTGGTCGACGTCGTCGCGCCCGCTGCGCCGGGTGATCCGCGCGTGAGCGGCGTGACGGGCAGCCTCGACGACGCCGCCGTCGTCGAGGCGGTCATCACGCCCGACACCGACAGCGTTTTTCACCTTGCCGCCGTGGTCAGCGGGCAGGCCGAGGCGGACTTCGACATCGGCATGCGCGTCAACGTCGACGCGACGCGCAACCTGCTCGAGCGCTGCCGCGCGTGCGCGTCGCCGCCGAAGCTCGTGTTCGCGAGCTCGCTTGCGGTGTTCGGCGGCGGGCTGCCCGACCCGGTACCCGACGATGCGCCGCTGATGCCGCAATCATCGTACGGCACGCAAAAGGCGATCGGCGAATTGCTGGTGAGCGACATGAGCCGCAAGGGCTTCATCGACGGCCGGTCGCTGCGCCTGCCGACGATCGTCGTGCGTCCCGGCAGGCCGAACAAGGCCGCGTCGTCGTTCGCGAGCTCGATCATCCGTGAGCCCCTCGAAGGGAGGGTCGCGAACTGTCCCGTTGCTGCAGCGACCCGCATGTGGCTGCAATCGCCGCGTGCCGTGATCGACAACCTCATCGTCGGACACGAGGTGCCGGCGCGGCGCCTTGTCGCAGAAGCGTCGTCCGCAGCACGCGACGATGCGCAATCGGGGCGGTCGATCGCGCCGATGCAGTCGCGTTCGATCAACGTGCCCGGACTTTGCGTTGCGGTCGGCGACATGGTGGACGCCTTGCGTGCGGTGGCCGGCGACGCCGTCGCCGAGCGCGTGCGCTGGGAATACGATCCGGCGATCGATCGCATCGTGTCGACGTGGCCGGCGCGCTTCGTCGCCGGTGCAGGGCGCGTGCTCGGCATGCGCGCCGACGACGACTTCGCGAGCATCGTGCGTGCGCACATCGCCGATAGCGCGCAAGCCGCTCACGCCCCAACCACGCCCTGATTCGCATGGTCGCCGTGACGCACGCCACGCCGCAGGCCGTCGGCGCGTGGCTCGATTCCCTTTCCGCGATCTATTCGAGCGCCGATCGCGAGCGCTTCGTCGCGGCTTTCGAAATGGCGCGACAGCGTGTCGGTGACGCGCGTGGCGCCGACGGCGAGCCATTGCTGGCGCGCGCACTGGGTGCCGCCACGCTCCTCGGCGCGCAGCGTTTCGATCCCGATTCGCTGACCGCGGCACTTCTGCTCGGGCTGGCTTCCACGGCGTACGACCGTGAGGCCGTCGTCGCGGCATTCGGCGAGGAGGTCGCGGCGCTCGTCGAGGGCGTCGCCCGCATGAACAGCGTCCAGGCAACCCCGGTGGGCGCCGATGCGCAGCAGCGCGCGGCGCAGGCCGAGAACCTGCGCAAGATGCTGCTCGCGATGGTGGACGACATCCGCGTCGTGCTGATCAAGCTCGCCGAGCGCACGCACGCGATGCGCTACCTCGTGAATCGGGGCGAAGCGGCGCCGGCGCGAGCATCGGGCGAAGCATCATCGGTTGCGCGCGAAGTGATCGATGTCTATGCGCCGCTCGCCAACCGGCTCGGACTCTGGCAGCTCAAGTGGGAGCTCGAGGACCTGTCGCTGCGCGCACTCGACCCGGGCGAATACCGGCGCGTGGCGCGCCTGCTCGACGGGCGGCGCCTCGACCGCGAGCGCTACATCGGTGAAGTGACGAAAGCCTTGTCGCGCGAGCTCAACGCCGCGGGCATCGCGGCCGACGTCACCGGGCGCCCGAAGCACATCTACAGCATCGTGAGCAAGATGCGCCGCAAGCAGATCGGCATCGATGCGCTCTACGACATCCGCGCCGTGCGCATCCTCGTCGATTCGGTGCGCGACTGCTACACGGCGCTCGGCCTCGTGCATCACCTGTGGACGCCGCTTCCCGGGGAGTTCGACGACTACATCGCGAAGCCGAAAGCGAACAATTACCGTTCGCTGCACACCGCCGTCATCGGTCCCGAGGGCAAGCCGCTCGAGGTGCAGATCCGCACGCACGAAATGCATCGCCATTCCGAGTATGGGGTGGCCGCGCACTGGCGCTACAAGGAAGGCGACGCCCGCCCGGGCGGGCGGGACGCGGGCTTCGACGACAAGATCGCCTGGCTGCGGCAGATCCTCGACTGGAAGGACGCGGTGGCCGAGACGGGCGACTGGCTGGCGGCGTTCAAGAGCAGCCTCTTCACCGACTCGATCTATGTCCTCACGCCGCAGGGAAAGGTCGTCGACCTGCCGCGCGGCGCGACGCCGATCGACTTCGCGTATGCCGTGCACACGAGCCTCGGCCATCGCTGTCGCGGCGCGCGCGTCGACGGGCAGATGGTCCCGCTCGACTACGCGCTTTCGAACGGCCAGCAGGTCGAGATCATCGCGGCCAAGCAGGGCGGACCGTCGCGCGATTGGCTCAATCCCGATCTCGGCTACGTGCAGAGCCACCGTGCACGCGCGAAGGTGCGCCAGTGGTTCAAGGCGCAACAGCACGACGCAACGGTCGCGCAGGGCCGCACGATGGTCGAGCGCGAGCTCGCCCGCCTCGGACAGAGCGCTCTCAAGCTCGATGCCGTCGCCGCGAAGGCGGGATACGTGCGCGCCGACGAGTTCTTCGCCGCATTTGCGCGCGACGAGATCAACAGCCGGCAGGTGCAGGCCGCGATCACGGCCGTCGCGCAACCTGCCGCGCCGGCTGCGCCTTCGGAGCCGGAAGTCGTCACGCGGCAGAGCCGCGCCGCCGGCAGCGGTCACGGCATCCTCGTCGTCGGCGTCGACCGGCTGCTCACGGGGCTCGCGCGCTGCTGCAAGCCGGCGCCGCCCGATTCGATCGTCGGCTTCGTCACGCGCGGCAAGGGAATCACGATACACCGCGCGTCGTGCGCGAACGTGGCGCGCATCGAAAGCCGCGAGCCCGAGCGGCTCATCGAAGCAAGCTGGGGGGCGCCGCGCGACCAGCTCTTCCCGGTGGACATCGTCGTCGAGGCGAGCGACCGGCAGGGTTTGCTGCGCGACATCTCGGAGCTCCTGTCGCGCGAGAAGATCAACGTCACCGCGGTCAACACGCAGACGCGGCAACATCAGGCGCGCATGGCGTTCACGCTCGAGGTCGAGAGCACCGTGCAGCTGAAGCGCGCACTGCAGCTCGCGCGCGACATCCCCGGTGTGTTCGCCGCGGACAGGCGATAGACGTTCAGATGCGCAGCGCAGCGCCGTAGCCGGTGAGCTCGAGATAGCCGCGACCGGCGCTTCCCGCAGCACTCGCACGTACGGCGCCTTCCCAGTACACGGTGCCGACGCCGCCCCGCGCATCGAGCTCCTGATCGGCGAAGAGCGGCTCGAGCGTGACCACCGCGTCGCCTGCACGGACGCGAAACGCGATCGGGTAATCGGTGCCGGTGCGCGGCGAGCGCCAGCGGCGTAGTGGTGCGAAGTCGACGTCGTCGCGCGCCAGGATTCGCGTGGCGCCGTTCGCATCGCGCCATGCTCCACCCGCCCATAGTGCGCGTCCGGATGCGTCGCGAATGCGGAACGCCATCAGCGCCGCCCCCGCGTCGAAATTGATGCCGGTCCAGTCCCAGCCCACGGCGCCCGCCGGCAGATAGCGGCTCGACCATTCGTGGTCCAGCCACGCGATGCCCGCTACGCGGCGCGCCTGCGCGTCGAGCCGCAGCGTTCCCGTGACCGCGAGCTGCGGACGGCTGTAGTAGTAGCTCGCATCGATCGGTTCGGGTCCCTTGCGGCTCACGCCGCGGTCGCCCTGCAGAAGCGGCGGCGTGCCGGCGCGCAGCGCAAGGTCGAGCCCAAATTCCCGCGCGTCGATCTTGGCCTCGAAGCGCTCACCGCTTTGCTCGAGCGACCAGTTGCCGATGCGCACGCCGGTTTGCGCCGTCGACGCTTCGGCGAGGCCGAACCCTTCGCGTGCGGCACGCTGGTCGATGCGCAATCGCTGCCGCTTCGGATCGGCGATCGCTGCATGTGCGAACAGCAACTGCTTCGGCGCGAAGCGGCTCGTGCTCGATTCGGCGACGCCCGGCCGGTTGCGGAAGAACGTCAGTTGAAAGCCGCAGTCAGGGCCTTCTGCTTCGCGCAGCCACCCGGTCACGTACCACCACTCGTTCCGATACGCCGGATGCGCGCCTTCGTCGCGCGGGAAAGCGAGCGTCGCCCCGGCCTGCACATCGGGATAGGCGGCCGTGGCACGCGCAGGCATCGGCGCGAGCCCGAGTCCGAGGCCGAGCGCAATGATGCGGCGTCGCGCTCGATCCGGCGGCTTGCGCGCATCCCGCCCCATGTCACCAGTCCTCGCGCACCGCGCGCACCGCCGCGATGCCGGTCGCACGCGCCGCACTCGCGCCCGCGACCATCGTCGCGAGCGCGATCAGCACGACCGACAGCAGTGCGAGTGAAAGCGCCGGGACGTGCAGGTCCATGCCCCAGTGGAACGATTGCCGGTTCACGACATGGATCAGGATGAGGCTGATCGCGAAGCCCTGGACCAGCCCCGCAACCACCCCGATGGCCGCGAGCATCGCGCCCTCGATCGCCAGCATGCCGGCAATCTGGCGCCGCGTCATGCCGACGTGGCGCAGCATGCCGAACTCGCGGCTCCGCGCGAGCGTCTGCGCGGCGAGCGCCGCCGACAACCCGACGAGCCCGATCACGACCGCGGCGGCTTCGAGCGCGTAGGTGACGGCGAAGGTACGATCGAATGTCGCGAGCGACAACGTGCGCAGGCTGGCCGGCGTTTCCACGCGAAGGCGCGAAGCGCCGCCTGCATAAGCGTCGACGGCGTCGCGCACGCCGGCTGCCGCTGCGCCGGGCGCAAGCCACAGCGCCGCTTCGTTCACGGCATCGTCGCCGGTCAGTTCACGATAGCGCATGCGCTCGATGACGATCGCCCCCTGCTGGCGCGCATAGTCACGAAAGACGCCTGCCACGGTGAATGCGACGTTGCGACCGGCCAGCGGCAGCGTCGTCGTGCTTCCCGGCGCGAGACGGCGCATGTCGGCAACCGCTTCGCTGATCCACAGCGGGGGTGGGGCATCGGGTCGTGGCGTCACTTCACGGCTCACCAGCGCGAGTCGCGCGCTGGCGTCGTGCTCGTCGATGTCGCGCGCGAGCAGCGCCAGCGGCGGCTGCGCGGGATCGGCGTTGACCGACGTCACGCGCATGAACTCGGCGCGTGCGACACCCTGCAGGTGGGCGATCGCCTGCTGATCGGCAGCGGACAGGAACGCGCTGTCGCTGCCGCTGCGCAGGTAAAGATCGGCCGGCAGCACGACGCCGAGCCAGTCGTCGAGCGATTGGCGAAACGATGCCACCATTATGGCCATCGAGACCATCAGCGCGACGCTGGCGACGACGGCCGCGAGCGTTGCGGCGAATCGGCCCGGCGTCGCGCGGAGGTGTGCGAGCGCCAGGGAAAACTGCAGCGCGCGCGGCGCGGGTAACCGCGACAACCCCGCCTGAGCGAGTACTGGGATCGCCAGGATGCCGCCGGTCAGGATCAGCGCAATGGCGGCATAGCCGAACAACGGAAGATCGGCGACCGGTGGAGCGAAGGTCGCGGCGATGCCCGCCGCAATCAGTATCCATGCGAGCACCCTTGCCGTGGCGGGCACGAGCACGTCGGCGTCGACGGCCTTGAGCGCCGCCGCCGGGGCGGCACGCGCGGCCTCGCGTGCCGGCAACAGGCTTGCGAGCACCGCCGAGGCGACGCCGAGCAGGGCGAACGCGAGAAGCGCCAGCGGTTCCACCGAAGGCGTCACGGCGCGACCGCGGAAAAATCCGGCGCCGAGGTCGGGCCCGAAGCGCAAGAGCGCGATTCGCGCAATCAGATAACCCGCGACGAGACCGAGTGCCGCGCCAACGGCGCCGAGAATGGCCGCTTCGCCCATCACCCACGCGACGAGGCGGCGCCGCGACAGCCCGAGCGTGCGCAGCAGCGCGAACTGCGGGCGCCGGCGCACCGTCGCCAGCGTTTGCGTGGCGTAAACCAGCATGGCACCCGTGAATAGCGCGACCAGCGCGAGCACGTCGAGATTCACGCGATACGCGCGCGAAAAGCGCGTCGTCGCGGCGGCGCGGGCCGATGGCGGCGCAATGCCGATGCCGGACGGCAGCAACGCCTGCAGGCGGCGCTGCACTGCCGCGGCATCGGCGCCCGGCCGCAGGCGAAGGTCGATGCGCGTAAGCCGTCCCTCGCGTCCGAAGCGGTCCTGCACCGCTGCGATGTCCATGACGGCGTAGCGCGCCGAAGGATCGGCACCCGCGTGGCCCGCGACGCGCAGCGCGATGTCGCGCAGACCGGCCTGGACGACGACGCTGTCGCCGATGCCGACGCGAAGCCATCGCGCCGCCGCCGCGCTCGGAAACAGCGTATCGCTGCGCAGCGTGTCGAGGCGATCGGCATTATCGTGGCTCCCCGGCGCCTGCGCCTCACCCGCGATTGCCACGAGCGACGGATTGATCGCTGCCGCGCGAAAGACGTCGACGCCCAGGATGGACAGCGGCTCGCTGCGATCCCGCAGTGCGGCGTCGATTTCGACGACCGGACTCGCGACCGCCACGTCGGCGTCGCGCGCGAGCACCGGGTACAGCGCTTCGTCGAATCCGTTGCGCGGGCCGCGCACTTCGAGATCGGCGTTGCCGGACAGCAGTGCGAGCCCGGCAGTGAGTTCGGTCACCGCCGCATGGTTGACGAGCTCGACCGCAAGCCCGAGGGCGACACCGAACGCGATGGCCGCGACGGCCAGCAGCGTGCGCCCCCTGAGTGCGTCGCCGATGCCGCCGAACACCGCGCGCGCCACCGCACGCTGCGCGTCCGGATTCATTCGATGTCTGCCGCGGATGCGGCGTGCAGGCCGTCCCGTTCAAGGCGGTAAACCCGATCGGCCGACGCGGCAACCGCCCGCGAATGCGTCGCGAGCACGGCCGCCGCGCCGCATTGCTTGACGGTGTCGCGCAGCAACGCGATCACCTGCCGCGCGGTCTGCGGATCGAGGTTGCCGGTGGGCTCGTCGGCGAGCACGAGCGACGGCCGGTGCACGAGCGCGCGCGCGATCGCGACGCGTTGCAACTCGCCGCCGGAGAGCTCGCGCGGGGAGCTCGCCTCCCGGCCGTCGAGACCGACGGCGCGCAGCACCGCCTCTACGCGCGCATCGGCGAGCGTGCCGGCCGTTCCCTGCAGCGCGAGGGGCAGCCCGACGTTCGCGGCCACCGACAGGTACGGCAGCACGTGGAACGCCTGGAACACGAAGCCCATCCTGTCGCGGCGAAAGGTCGTCCGCGCCTCGTCGTCGAGAAGGGCGCAATCGACGCCGTCGACGACCACGCGGCCCGCATCGACCGGCTCGAGGCCGGCAATGATGTTGAGCAGCGTCGACTTGCCGACGCCTGACGCGCCGACGACGGCAACGTATTCGCCGCGCGCGAGGGTCAGCGACAGGTCGCGGAAAATCTCCCGCGGAGACGGGCCCGTGAACGCCTTCGCGACGCCTTCAAGCGCAACCATCGGTGGGTCGATGGCGCCACCATCGACCCACGCCTGCGTCACACCTGCGCAGGGATGAAGCGAAGCGCGACGCCGTTGTTGCAGTACCGCAGGCCGGTGGGCGCGGGACCGTCGTCGAAGATGTGCCCGTGGTGGCCGCCGCACTTGACGCAGTGATACTCGGTGCGCGGCAGGATGAGCTTGTGGTCGCTCGTCGTCGCGAAGACGCCGGGGATGGTCGTGAAGTAGCTCGGCCATCCGGTACCGCTTTCGAACTTCATCGCCGACGTGAAGAGTGGCAGCGCGCAACCGGCGCAGACGAACACGCCCGGCCGGTGCTCGTCGTTCAACGGGCTGGTGAAGGGGCGCTCGGTGCCCTCGTGACGCAGCACGTCGTATGCGGCCGGATCGAGGCTCTTGCGCCATTCATCGTCGGACTTGACGAGCGGCGTGACGCTGGTCGCGACCTTGGCGTCGCTTGCCAGCAGGAGCTTCCAGTGCCTTTGCAGGTCGTCGACGCTCGCGGCCTTCGACGCGGCCTTGGTGGAGAACTGGGCGGGAGCGATGCCGGCGCGCACCAGAAGCGCAGCGGCAAAGGCTTGGAGCACGAGGCGGCGATTCATTGAACACTCCGTCTTGTCGGTCGGTGGATTGGACGCCCGGTCGCTTTCGATCGTTCCCGACGGGCGGCGGTCACTGCCCCACGCTTGCGGCCTCATTTCCAATGCGGCCGGGGCGCTGCCCCCCGGGGAGCAGTTCGCGGCTTGGGGCGGCTCTGCGGCGCTTGTATGTTGCCCCCACGCTTGCGGCGATTGCCGCGGCGCTGCCCCCGTCGGGGGAGCAATTCGCGCCTTGAGGCGGCTCTACGGCTCTCATGTCACTTGGTCGTATCCGGAGGCACTTTCCATACAGCTCGCACGACGTCGCGGAGCGCGCGGATCGGAGGATCGTCCTCACGCTCGCGCCGATAGAGAAAGGCGAGCGACGTGACGATACGCGTATCACCCCAGATCGCGATGGTCCCATGCGCGTGCTCGGCGAGGTCCTGGCGCATCAGCGCGACGCCGAGTCCGGCCGCGACGAGGGAATTCACGACCGCCTCATGGTCGGCTTCCACGCGCCGCGACGGCGCGATGCCATGCGCGGCGAAAAGGTCGGTGGCGAGCGCGAAATGCGTGCTCACCGGCGGCGTCGTGATCCACGGTTCGGCGGCGAGCGTGTCCCACGAGGCGCCCGCCAGCCGCTCGGTCCACGCAGCGGGTATCACGATGCAGAAGGCGAGGGAGCGCAACGGCATCGATGCGACGGCCGGGTGGACGGCGTTGCCGAAATAGAACGAGGTGTCGAGCTCGCCGTCGCGGACCTTGCCGAAGGCGACGCCCGAAATCTCCTGGTGCACGTCGATCTCGAGCAGCGGAAAGCGTGCGACCGCATGCCGGAGCACGTCGGCGATGCGCGTGAGGCCCGGGTCGGCGACGCTGCCGAGCTGAACGCGGCCCCCGAGCTCGCCATGCAGCGCCAGCGCGTGACTGAGCAAGCTCTGCGCCGCGGAGATCACGCGAAGCGCTTCCGGCAACAGCTCCCGGCCGGCCGCCGTGAGCGCCATGCCCGCCGCGCCGCGCTCGAACAGGATCACCGACAGCTCGTCCTCGAGTGCCTTGATCTGCGCCGACACCGCCGGCTGGCTGACGTGCAGCCGTTCGGCCGCGCGCGTCAGATGGCCGAGCTCGGCCACGACCGCGAAGCTTCGCAGCTGGTATAGCTCCACGGTCAAGCGCCCGCGCTCATGGTGCCGCGCAATACGGCATCGAATGGCCGATCAAGTTCACTTATGTTCATGATCCGAAACCATGATTTGATCAAACCGCGGGTCGACTCTACATTGTCATTGTGCGGCGCACCAAGCTGCACGACAAGTGACTCGAGCCCCAGAAGGGCATGGAGAAAGCTATGCGTACTTACGAAATTTCATCGCCGGGCGCCGCCGAACTGTACTTCAGCAACAGCTTCGTGGGCGACGTCGCCTCGCTGGTCCGCGCCGCGCTGGCCGGATTCGGTGGCGACCGGGGCAATGTGCAGCGCACGGGCCGTCGCACGACGGCGCGCGCGGGGATGCCGAAGCAGAGCCTGCTCGATCGACTCGATGCGTGGTTCTGGCGCCAGGAGCAGAAGGCGCAGGAAGACTACCTCGCCGGTGCACGCGACGTGTACGACCTCGAGCGGCGCATCGATGCGCTCGACCGCGGGAGCGTCACGCGCTACTACTGACGGGGTTGAAGCGTCATACCAGCCCCTCGAGCAGTTGGACGTCGACCTCGGCACCCGCATCGACATTGCCGGTGTCGGCAGGCAGCACCACGAAGCAGTTCGCGCGCGACATCGACGACAGGATGCCCGACCCCTGATCGCCGGTGGTGCGAACCAGCCAGCCCCCCGCCTCGCCGGGCGACAGCACCGCGCGCTGGAACTCGGTTCGTCCCGGCATCTTCCGGATGGGAGCCGCGAGCCGCGCCTTGAACATCGGCATCGGCACGACGTCGGTGCGCCCCTGCAGGACGAGCAGCGCGTCGCGGACGAACTCGTAGAACGTGACCATCACCGAGACCGGGTTGCCGGGCAAGCCGAAGAAGTGCGCGCCGCCGATGCGGCCGTACGCGAGCGGCCGGCCCGGCTTCATCGCGATCTTCCAGAAGAGCACCTCGCCGAGCCGGTCGAGCAGCCCCTTCACGTAATCGGCCTCGCCGACCGAAACGCCGCCCGAGGTGATCACGACATCGGCCGATCCGGCGGCGCTCGCAAAGGCCTTTTCGAGCAATTCGGGCACGTCGGGCACGACACCCATGTCGACCATGTCGCAATTGAGGCGGTTCAGCATTCCGTAAAGCGTGTACCGGTTGCTGTCGTAGATCTCGCCGGCCGCCAGCGGCTGGCCGACGGAGCGCAGCTCGTCGCCGGTGGAGAAGAACGCAACACGCAGGCGCCGGTACACACTCACTTCGCCGATGCCGAGTGACGCGAGCATGCCGAGCTCGGCGGGCCGCATCGGCTGTCCCTTGCGGAATACGGCGGCCCCGCGCTTCAGGTCCTCGCCGGCGAAGCGACGGTTCTGGCCGGCCTTCGTCACGGCGCCCGGTGCGATCGCAACGCCCTGCGCCGTTTCGCGCGCGCGCTCCTGCATCACCACGGTGTCCGCACCGCGTGGCATCACTGCGCCGGTAAAGATGCGCACGGCGTCACCGGAATGCAGTTCCCCGGCAAAGGGCTTGCCGGCGAACGACTCGCCGATGCGCCGCAGATTCGTTTCGGATCGGCTGTCGAGGTCGGCGAAGCGCACCGCCCATCCGTCCATCGCCGAATTGTCGTGGCCGGGAACGTCGAGCGGCGATTCGACGTCGGTGGCGAGCACGCGGTCGAGCGCCGCACGGATGTGCACGCGCTCCACCGCGCTCACGGGGGACAGGAATTCGCGGATCAGCGTGCGCGCACGATCGACCGGGAGCGAATCGGGATCGTAGTCGTCGGCACAGGACACATCGCGCAGCGTGCGAATCTTTTCCATGTCAGTCGGGAAGGGCCGCCCCGACCGACTGACCCGCCCCTTGGGGGGCAGCGAGCGGAGCGAGCGTGGGGGAGTGTTTCATGCTAATCGGGAAGGGCCGGGTGTGCCGCGCTCTGCACGAGCTCCGCGGGCGTGTTGATGTTCCGAAATGCATCGGCTTCGTCGTCGAAGCGCACGTCGGCCACCGCGAGCGATGCATACCACGCATCGATCTTGCGTCCGCCGCCGTCGAGGAATTGCGCGAGGTGCGGCAGCACGCTGCGGCGCACGAGCGCGAAAACCGGATGCGGCTGGTCGAACGTGCGCGCAACCGCGATGTCGATCGGCCGCGCGTCGAACGCCGCAGCGAGCCGCGCGACGAGATCGGCGGGCAGGAATGGCGAATCACACGGGCTCGTCGCCACGAACGGCGTCGCGGCCGTCGCAAGGCCCGCATGCAGTCCGGCCAGCGGACCCGCGAATCCGCCGATTGCATCGGCGACCACCGGATAGCCGAAGGCCGCGTAACGTTCCGCGCTGCGGTTGGCGTTGATCACGAGCGTCGCGACCTGCGGCACGAGCCGGTCGATGACGTGCGCGACGAGCGGGCGTCCGGCGAGCTCGACGAAGCCTTTGTCGACGTTGCCCATGCGCCGGCCCTGTCCGCCCGCCAGCACGAGGCCGGTGATGTCATGCCGGTTCATTGCGGCCCCCGCTCACGGCTCGCGCGGCTGCGCGGCCCGCGTGCGTGGAAGGCGCGCCTCGCGTCGGCCCTTCGGCGCAGATCGGCTTCACTGATCCGTCCGGAAGCGCGCGGCGCCGGTGAACAGCAGGTAATGACGATTCGTCGCCCGGCCGATCATCGTCATGCCCACCTTCTGGGCGATCTCGTAGCCCATCTGCGTCAGGCCCGAGCGCGACACGAGAAACGGAATGCGCATCTGCGCCGCCTTGATCACCATTTCCGACGTGAGCCGTCCAGTCGTATAGAAGATCTTGTCGTCCCCCGTGCAGCCGTCGAGCCACATCTGGCCTGCGATCGCGTCGACCGCGTTGTGGCGGCCGACGTCCTCGACGAACTGCAGGATTTCCGAATGCGTGCCGGTGTTCGATGCGAGCGCGCATCCGTGCACGGCACCCGCCTGCTTGTAGATCGTCTCGTGCGTGCGGACCTTGTCGAGCAGTTCGTAGAGCACCGATTTCGACAGCGTCGCGTCCTGCGGCAGGCTCACCTGGTCGATGTCTTCCATCAGGTGGCCGAATACCGTTCCCTGCCCGCAGCCGCTCGTCTTCGTGCGCTTCGACGTCTTCGCCTCGAGATCCGCCAGGCCGTGGCGCGTCCTGATTGCGACCGAGTTCGTCTCCCAGTCGACCTGGACCGCGACGATCTCGTCGAGGCTTTGCACCAGCCGCTGGTTGCGCAGATAGCCGATCGCAAGCGCCTCGGGCGCCGCGCCGAGGGTCATCAGCGTCAGGATTTCCTGCTTGTCGACGTAAAGCGTCAGCGGATGCTCGCCGGCGATCGGAACGTCGCGCACGGTGCCGTTTTCGTCCACGGCCGTGACTTCGAACGTCGACGGGCGCGCCGCGTGCGTGAGGACGGGCGACGCAGGAGCAGGCGCGAGCATCGCTTGCTAGCCCCCGATGTACGACATCTCGATGCGCGAATCGCGCTGCGTCGCCGCCGTGCGGATTTCCGAGTACCGGTCGGCGCGTCCACGCCAGATGGCCGCAATCGCGTTGCCGATCTGTGCATCGGAATACGGCTCGCGCAGCAGCGCGCGCAGATCGAAGCCGGTGTCGGCGAACAGGCAGGTATAAAGCTTGCCGTCCGTCGACAGCCGCGCACGAGTGCAGTCGCGGCAGAACGCCTGCGTCACCGAGGCAATGACGCCCACCTCATGCCCGTTGTCACGATAGCGCCAGCGTTGCGCGACCTCGCCGGTGTAATTGGCGTCGATGGGCTCGAGCGGAAATTCGCGGTCGATCATCGCGATGATCTCGGCCGCCGGAACGACGTGATCCATCCGCCAGCCGTTGGTGTGGCCGACGTCCATGTACTCGATGAAACGGACGATATGGCCGCTGTCGCGGAAATGGCGTGCAAGGGGCACGATCGCATGCTCGTTGGTGCCGCGCTTGACCACCGCATTGATCTTGAGCGGCGCGAGGCCCGCGGCGTGCGCGGCATCGATGCCCTCCAGCACGCGGCCGACCGGAAAGTCGACGTCGTTCATCGCGCGAAACGTCGGATCGTCGAGCGCGTCGAGGCTGACCGTGACGCGCGACAGTCCCGCATCGCGAAGCGAGCGCGCCTTCCTCGCGAGCAGCGCGCCGTTCGTGGTCAGCGTCAGGTCGATGTCGCCGAGCGACGCCAGCATCTCGACCAGCCGCTCGAGGCGGCGGCGCAGCAGCGGCTCGCCGCCGGTGAGCCGGATCTTGCGCACCCCGTGCTCGACGAAGATCGCGGCGATGCGCGCGATTTCCTCGAACGTCAGGAGCTCCGCGTGCGGGAGAAACGGGAAGTCGCGCCCGTAGACGTCCTTCGGCATGCAGTAGACGCAGCGGAAGTTGCAGCGGTCCGTGACCGAGATGCGCAGGTCGCGCAGTGCTCGCCCGCGCACGTCGCACGGCGATGGGCTTTCGCCGGGGGCCGGCGCGTTCGCGGCGGCGCGGACGAAGGCGTCCCGTTCGGCGGCGCTCGATGCGCGGCGCACGTCGATGAGAGGAATGATCGTGGCCATGGGGACTGTCGATGTTAGCAGAGGCGCCTCTGCGGCTTGGTGCCGCTGTATGATCGCCAATGCACGATTTCGGTGCACGAAAAGCACGGTGAACAAGACAGGACAGGATGCGACCGCTGACCCGGAACGTTGACGTGATCATCGAGCGCGTACCGCTGCGCAGCCGCTGGGCCAGCGAACGCTGGCAACCGGTCGCCGTCGAGATCGCGCCGGTCCCGCCCGGCTCCGTTCCCGATCGCAACGCGGTGCCCGGCTCGCACACCTGCATTGCCGAAGGCGAGAACCGCTGGCGTTGCCGCGGTTTCGAAATCGAGTTGCATCCGACGGAAGCCGAGGGCTATTTTCTGAACCTCACCGCGCCCGACCCGCGCATCTTCGTCATGTGGCGGCTGTTCGACGACGGCGCAATGCCCGTAGCGCGTCCGGTGCTGCTGACGGTGAGCTACAACCAGGCCGGCCGCTACATGGATGGCGGTGAACAGGTCGACGGCGTGCCGATGCTTCCCGCAATCGCCGACTGGATGCGCCCGTTCATCGCCGCGCACTACAAGCCGGAGCCGCGGCGCAAGGTGCGCCGCAACGACCCCGTGGGCGACGATGCGGTATCGCGCCGCAGGAGCGAGCACTAGTGGCGGACGCGCCGCGAGCGACGGCTTTCTCGCTGCGCCGCTGGTCGCGGCGCAAGCTCGCGGCGGCGCACCGGGACGAGCCTGCGCGGTCCGGGCACCGGGCGCCGGACGAGCCTGCGGCGAAAGCCGATCCCGCCCGCATCCCGCCACTCGCCGGCACGAATCCGGAACAAGCGGATGTGCACGACCATCCAATGGACGCGGCGTCGAGGTTGGCCGGCACAGGCACGGTGGCGCCGGCGCCCGCAGCGGCCGCGACCGGCAAGGCCGTTGCACTGCCGCCGCTCGAATCATTGACCATCGATTCCGATTTTTCGCCGTTCATGCAGGCCGGCGTCGACGAAGACCTGAAGCGCAGCGCCTTGCGCAAGCTCCTTCGCGATCCGCAATTCAACGTGATGGACGGGCTCGACGTGTACATCGACGACTATTCGAAGCCGAGCCCGCTCGAGCCCGAGCTGGCGCGCACGCTGATGCAGGCGCGCTACATCTTCAACCCGCCGAAGACGCGCGTGACCGCGCAAGGGATCGTCGAGGACATACCGGAAGACGACGCCGCCGTCGAGACCCACGCCGTCGAGACGCCGCAACCCGCGGCTCCCGTCGTCGTCGACGCGGGTGCGAACGCGGCCCTTCCCGGCGATTGCGCCCCGGCGGCAGCCGAGACCACGCCGGCCTGCGCGGCCGCGGCCGAGTCTGCGCCATCCGTGCCGTCGGCACCGACCGCCCCGACCACGGCGTCCACCCCTTCCACTCCCGCGAGCAACCGATGAGCCTGGCCGACAGGAACGTCTTCCTGTGCAACTGCAACGGCACGATGCCGCTCGACGGCGAGGCGATTGCGCGCGCCACGGGCAGCGCGCCACGGCCGGTGCACACGGCGATGTGCCAGCGCGAACTCGGCGGCTTCAGGGAAGCATCGGATGGCGACATGATCGTCGCCTGCACGCAGGAGCAGCGGCTCTTGGGCGAGATCGCCGAAGAGGCGGGCAGCGTGCGCTCCATCCGCTTCGTCAACATCCGGGAGGCCGCCGGCTGGTCGGCCGAAGCGCCGCACGCAACACCGAAGATCGCAGCATTGCTTGCGGCGGCCGCGCTCCCCGATACCGAGCCGGTTCCGATCGTCAACTACAAGTCGGAAGGGCAGGTTCTTGTCGTCGGCCCGCTCGACGTGGCAGTGCGCTGGGCCGAGATTTTGCGCGTATCGCTGCCGGTGACGGTGCTCGCCACGG
>Ga0308173_10000469_pt1 | contig 17053 bp, 14 predicted proteins | sample PhyPR1_FD_203716 | JGI IMG/M metagenome (GOLD analysis project Ga0308173, IMG submission 203716) | Soil microbial communities from UC Gill Tract Community Farm, Albany, California, United States - DLSLS.P.R1 | ecosystem: Environmental > Terrestrial > Soil > Agricultural land | place: USA...
CGAATCGTTCGAGTCGTTCGAGCTGTTCGAGACGTTCGAGACGTTCGAATCGTGCGACCGTGATCGATCAACGGCTCTTGACACGCACCTACTAATTACTTAATAGTTAGCACATCGTGCGACTGGGCCGCGTCCGCGGCCACCGGAGAACCGATGCGCAGACCCCATCCGACGCTCACTCCGCAGGAGCTCGCCATCATGAAAGTGGTGTGGCGCCGGGAGGAAGCCACCGTTCGCGACGTCCACCGGTCCCTGAATGAGTCGCGTCCGATTGCCTACACCACGGTGATGACGCTGATGCGGATCCTGCAGGAGAAGGGCTACCTCACCAGGGTGACGGACGAAAAGGCACACGTCTATCGCCCCGCGCAGCCGCGGCAGCAGGTGATCGGCGGCATGGTGCGCGAGTTCCTCGATCGCGTGTTCGACGGCGCGTCCGACGCGCTGCTCGTGCACCTCGCCCGCGACAACAAGCTCACGGCAAAGCAGAAGCGAATCGTGCAGAAACTGCTCGACGAACCGGAGGGGGAGAAGTGATGGACGACGCGATCCTCGCAAATCTCGGCGCCTTCGCGTTGCAGACGTGCGCCATCGTCGCCGCCGCCGCGCTGCTGGTCTGGCTGCTGCAGGTCTCCTCGCCCGCCACGCGATACACCTGCTGGCGCATGGCGTTGTTCGCGTGCCTCGTGATGCCGTGGCTGCTGATACAGCAGGCGGAGCTGGTGCAGCCGCCAGAGCCGGGGACCATTCCCGGACTCGTCACGCCCGTGGCGATCAGCACCGGGATCGTCGGAGTGTCCGACCTGCGTGTGCCGCCCGCGCCGGCGGCTCCGCTCCCGTGGGACCGCGTTGTCGTGTTCGTAATCCTTGCGGGCGCCACTGTGCGCGCGACATGGTTGACGATTGGCTGGCTTCGCCTCCGGCGTCTGCGGACGCGTGCGGTAGCCGTCGAAGACGAGGACTATCGTGAGATCCAGGCTCTGCTCGGCACGCAGGCAACGCTGAAGGCGGTCGAGGGACTTACGCAGCCCGCAACGTTTGGGCTGCGCAGGCCGGTCGTGTTGATTCCGGCGGGGCTGGCGGACTCGCCCGCCACGCTTCGGCGCGCTGTCGTGACCCATGAGCTGTTTCATGTGCAGCGCCGCGACTGGCTGTGGGTGATCGGCGAAGAGCTGTTGCGCACGATGTTGTGGTTCCACCCGGCCATCCTCTGGCTCACGTCCCGGATTCAACTCGCGCGCGAGGAAGTGGTCGACGAACTGACGGTGCTCGCCACCGGTAACCGCCGCGCCTACATCGAAGCACTCTGTGCTTTTGCGGACGCCGGGCCAGTACGACCGGCGCCGGCATTTGCCCGCCGCCAACACCTGTTCACCCGCATCGTTGGTTTGTCGAAGGAGCGCGAAATGTCCGCACCGCGTGTCGTATTGTCCATTGCCTGCGTGCTGGCTGCCCTGGTCCTCTCGGCGTGGTACGCCGGCCAGGCGTTCCCCATCCTCTCTGCCGCCGTCGTCGAGCCAGCGTCCGCCGGAGCCGCCGCTGATGTCCCGCTCGGTTCGGCCCCCAGCGGCTCTGCTGATCTCCCCGCGCCGCCACCGCAGGGTGCACGCGGTGCAGGGGCGGCGCGACCAGGACCGGCAGCCGTCCCGCCGGGTTCGCAAGTTCCGACCAGTGGGAATCAGGTCACTCCGGAGAATCCGATCCCGCGGCGCATTTTCTCGGTTGCGATCCCGTATCCGCAGGAGTTGCAGGGATCCGGGTATGCCGCCGCGGTGGAAGTGCGGGTGGTCGTGGATGCCAACGGGGCCACGACCGTGCTGCCGAACCGGCTTTCGCTGGTCGTGTCGAATGGGGACCCGTCCTGGACCTCGCTGTCGTCTCGCGTCGTGGCTGGTGATCAGGATCGGTCCGCTGTTGAACAGAGAGCCGCGCAGCTGCGGGGGATCATCGATGCGTCGGCAAAAGAGCGTGACGCATTCCGCGCTGCGGTGCTCCAATCGATCAGCCAGTGGCGCTATGACTCTCCGGTGGACCCGCCGATCGAGTTCTGGGTTGCCGTAACCTTCGCACCTGGGAAGGACGGCGTGGTGACGCAGAGCGCCGAAGATCGCGGCGTGTCGGCCGTCGGCGGCCGCGTGAGCGTCGGGACGCAGAACATCTACGGCGCCGCCGTCGATCCGGCCGGCCGCGTTGACAGCGGCCAGCTTGCGGAGATTGATCGGCTGCAACTCGACCTGCAGAAACGTCGCGCGCTGCTGCTCAAGGAATTCCAGCCGAGCCATCCCGAGGTGGTCAAGCTGGATTCGCAGTTTCGTGAGCTCGCGCTGATGCGGGACAGGGTCGTCAAGGAGGTGCAGTCGCGTACGCTCAGCGCCCCCACGCCCGTCCCGCTGTCGCAGGCTCCGCTTAGGGTCGGCGGGGATATCAGCCCACCGACGAACATCAGGCGCGTGAATCCGCAGTACCCGCCGGATGCGCTGGCTGAGCGCGTGCAGGGCGTGGTGATCATGGAAGTCACGATTGACGAGGCTGGTCGCGTCGCCGACGCCCGCGTCCTGCGTTCGATTCCTCTGCTCGATCAGGCAGCGATCGATGCGGTGCGCCAGTGGGAGTTCACACCGACCCTCCTGAACGGAGTGGCGGTGCCCATAATCATGACCGTCACCATCCAGTTCACCATGCCGCCTTCGCCGCAGGCGTTCTGACGAGGCGCTACGGCAGCCGCTGATCCGCCGTGATCACGAAATCGACGAGCATCTCGGCGACATCACCGAAGAACCTGGGGTCGATCGTGACCGCGGTGTCGGTCGGCTTGTGATAGTCGGGATGGTCTTCGACGCCGAAGTAGATGAACGGCACGCCGGCCTGGTGAAAGACGCCGTGGTCCGACTGCAGCGTCCAGTCATCCGTGTCGTTCCCTCGTGTGCCCGGCCGGTCGTGGCCGAATCGGAGCGTGACGGCTGACCGCTGCTGTACCTCGGAGACGATCGGTTGCAGCTGCGGGTTCTGAAATGTACCGGCTGCATAGATTTCGTTCCGATCGTTCCGGGACACCATATCGAAGTTGACGTCGAGCGCGATGGCGGTAATCGGGACCGGCGGCGTCTTCACGAAGGCCCGTGCTCCCTGAAGACCTGATTCTTCGCCGTCGAACGCCGCGAACACCACCGTGTGGGCTGGCGGATGGACGTGCAGGTAGCGGGCGACCGCGAGCAGGGCGGCGACTCCCGATGCGTTGTCATCGGCACCGGGATACGTGACGCCGTTCACGATGCCGAGGTGGTCGTAATGCGCCGAGACCACAATCGTCGCGGCCCCGAACCGCCGCCCTGATTCCACCGCGAGCACGTTTGCGCCGTTCACCGCGGTGAGCTGTATCTTCGTTGCACCACCCCGGGAGTTCCGTGACTGCGGTGTGAACGTGAAGGCCTGGAGGAAGCCGGGCACCGCTGGCGCAAGACCGATCTCTTGAAAGGTCTCGCGGACGAACTGGCGGGCAAGGAGATTCCCTGGAGTGCCGCTCCGGCGTCCTTCGAACGATGGTCCGGAGAGCGTCCGGACGACCCGCATCAGTTCATCGCGATCGACGCGTGGCGTCGAATCCGCCGAGGCGGCGGCGACGACTAGCGCCGCGGCCAGCAACCGTGCCAGCACGATCCGACTGCCCCTGAACTGCATCACCAGCCGAGCCTAGCACGCGTTGCCGCGGCCGGCCCGCATGGGCGTGACGGCTACCGCTTCGTGATGAGGATGTCGCCGCTCAACGAATGGAGCGAGAGCATCGCGCCGCCGTCGTTGGCAATCCCGTGAATGGTGCTGCGCCGCGTGCCCTTGCCGCCACCGGTGAGGGACGTGCCGAAATTGCCACCGAGCTTGAGCGCGAAATCGGAATTGACGTCGCCGCTGAACGTGCCTGCCTCGAGCTCGAAGCTGGCGCCGCCGTCGGTAATCACCTGCACGTCGCCGGACGTGGTGCGCAGTTCGTAGCGCCCGGTCTTCGAGAGCTTGCCCTTGAAGACCACGTCGCCGCTCAGCGAATTGACCCTGACACGATCGCTCTCCACCTGCTCGAGACTGACATCGCCGCTCGTGGAATCGATGTCGAGATCGGTGGGCTTGCCGTCCCTGACGACGACGTCACCTGAATACGACTTGAGCCTGACGTCTCCAGCGAGGTTCCTGAGCACGATGTCGCCCGAGTAGTTCTTGACGTCCAGGCTCGTTCCCGCAGGTACGCTGATGACGTAATTGACTTCGACGCTGCTCGACCGGCCGCGCGTCGGCTGCGCGGAGATGCTGACCGAGCTGGGCCGTTCGGTGACCTCGATCGCCGTTGCGCTGAGCGCCGCGCGCCCCGTGGCTTCGCTCGTCGAGTGGGTCACCTTCGTGGCGGTGAGCTTCGCGTCGTCCCCAGAACCCCCAGTGATCTCCACGCTGCCCGAGAAGTTCGTCAGCTCGAGATGTCCATTCCGCCCGAGGCGGACCGTCTTCTCAAATTTCTCCGTGTATTCCGGCCCGCGATCGTCGCGCGCCGGGCGCTGCCGCGCCTCGCGCTCGACGACCACGTCGTCGAGGGCATCAGCGGCAATCGTGAGCGCATTGTTGACGATGCGTTCGATCTGGCGTGAAAAGTCGCCCTGCGCGGCGGCGGGCGTTGCCGGGATGACCAGCGCAGAAGTCAGCAGGATGCCTGTGATCGTCTTCATGGATTCATTCCGGACATGATGCGCGCGGCACCTTCCTGGTTGCCCTTGCGCATCTCGTTAATCAGCGCCACCGTATCCTGCAGCAGCTGCACCTTGCTGCGCAGCGCATCGAACAGGCTCTCGCGCGCCGTTGAATTGGCGGGCTCCGTCTTCAGCGCTTCGCGGCTCTGGCCAATTGCCTGATCGATGACCGCGAGGTTGGCTTTCATGACCTTCGCCGTCTCGGGGTCGAGCGAGCCACCCTGCTCCTGTGTCACCTTCTCCAGGTCGCCGATGGCTGTCGAATAGCCCTGCTCGGCGAGCTGCACTTCCGGGGCGAGCGTCGTCTCGCCCTGTGCCGGCGGCGTGCTGGCGCGCTGATAGCTGCCGACGCGGGTGGACGCGTCGTGCCAGGCGACCCAGGTCGCGCCGGTCAGGAGCACCACCATCGCCGCCGCGGCGGCGAGTGGCTTCCACGCCAGGGCTCCAGTGGCGAGGCGCCACCACGGCATGGTGCGCTGTGCGGGCTCGACTGCCGCGACGTGTTGCTCCTGGGCCAGCATCGCGGCGAGGTGAGTCCAGACGTGAGCTGCGGGCATCTGTGGCTCCAGTGTTCGTACCGCTCCGCGAATGGCCGTGAAGTCTGCCACCAGCGCGCCGCATCGGACACACGTGTTCACGTGCGACGCGACTGCGCTCGCGCGCGCCGGCGCGAGCGTTCCGTCGACATAATCCCCGAGCTCCAGCTCGATTTCGTGGCAGTTCATCGTGCCGCGCCGCTGAGCAGCGCCCTCAGTTTCAACCGCGCCTTGTGAACCTGCGACTTCGACGTGCCCTGCGAGATCCCCAACAGGCTCGCGACCTCGTGGTGCTCGAACCCTTCAACATCGTGCAGGACGAAGGCGGCACGGCATCCGTCCGGCAGTTTCGCAATCGCCCGATCCAGGTCGAGGCGGCTGATGGCGGTCGGCACCAGCGGCATTGCCGCAGCCGGTTCGAGCGCCCCTTCCTCATCGAGCGAATCGGTGGACCGCCGCATCTTCGTCTGGCGGCCCCTCAGGACATCGAGGCAGTGGTTCACCGCCAGCCGGTAGAGCCATGTCCCGAGCGTGGATTCGCCCCGGAAACTCGCCAGCTTGCGATATGCGTGCAGGAACACCTCCTGCAGCAGATCTTCTGCATCCTGCGCAGAGCCGGCCATCCGGAACAGCAGATTGTAAAGACGGCTGCTATGCGCCCGGTACAGTTCCTCGAACGCCGCCGCGTCGCCTTCCTGGCACCGCTGTGCCAGGTCCAGGTCGGCCGCTCTCACGTTGTCTGGTGGCTTAGACGGGAAGGGTGGCGCAAGGGGTTGCCCGACGGCGAGGGTCACGCGGTTCAAGACGGAAGGCGCGGCTTAGGGGTTCGACGCGGCGCAGCGGCGACCCGAGCGGCGGATTACTGCCGCTCGCGCCGACGTTGCGATCCGGTCCAGCGGACGGCCTCGAATTGCCGGAGGCGGCGCGGGCCGACCTCGTGCCCCTCGGCCCGAAGGAGCTCCCGCTTGACGTGCAGGTTGCCGCCATAGCCGCCCAGTCCGCCGCCGGCAGCGATGACGCGATGACAGGGAGTCGCCGGATCGCGGCACTCGCGAAGAATACTGCCCACGGCCCGATGGGCGCGCGCCGAGCCGGCGAGTGCGGCGATGTCACCGTAGGTGGCCACGCGGCCAGGGGGAATGCGCCGGACCGCCGACAGCACACGCCGGGCAAATGCAGACGGCACGTCAGCGCCCGATGATCACCTTGGCGCGGAACGTCGCACCGCCAAGATCAGTCTCGTTGAATGCGGCGCCGACGCTGGTCGCTTCCTGACCCAGCGCATTGGGGACCGTGGCCCATGCCGCCTCACCCGCCACGCCAAGCCACTTGCTGACCCGGAACTCAGCGCCGCCGAGGAGATGAAACCCCCTGAACGTGTTCTGGGTGGCTTCTGTACTCGTGGCGAACTGGCCGGTCTCTTCGTATTTGTACCAGCTGATTCCGCCACCTGCGTAAGGCCGGACGGTGTCGCGGGTACGGCCGAACCGGTAGCCGGCGCTGATCTCGAACGGGGTGATCGTGACCGTGTCGGTGATCCCCAGGTCGAACACGTCGCCGTTGTTGACGAAGACGCGATGGCCGTCCTTCTTGAACCGCGACGCCCTCGCGTCGATGAAGATGTTCTGTGGCAGGACCACCCCCGCGCCACCCCCGAACACGACACCGACCGACGAGCCGAAGATCGCGTTGAAGCTGTCCGCGGCCGTGAATTTCTCCGCGCCGATGTCGAAGAAGCCATGGACTTCAAGCGCCTGCGCGCCAGCCGCAGTCGCCCAGAGCAGCAGTGCGCTGGCGAGCACTCCGGAACGAACGATTCGCGCCGCCGTCATTTCACCAGCCCCAGACCGCGCACGGCCGCACGAGCGTTGACCAATCCGAAACCGTACTCCGAATCACGTCCCCTGGTGCCCAGGTCAGTGGCGGTGCGCTCGATCGCCGATTCGATCGCCGCCGGACTCGTGATCCCCTGGGCATAGAGCATGGCTGCGACGCCGGACACGTGAGGCGTCGCCACTGAGGTGCCCTCGGCGGAAATCAGGGCATACCGGTCGAATCGCGGCTTCGTAACCAGCGTGAAATCGGAATCGTTGAAGTCCAGCCCGACCTGCGTGATCAGGCCATCGATGCCACCGTCGTTGAAGTCGCCACCGGGTGCCACGATTTCCATGTACGAACCGGTATTCGAGTACGGCGCGCGTTTCGACGAGCGGTTGACGGCGCCGACGGCTATTGCCCCGTCGATCTGCGCGCCGTACGCCGCTGGATATTCGACTGGATTGCCGTCTTCGAACTCGTTGCCGACCGCCATGGCGATGAACGATCCGTGAGACACGGCGTAGTTCAGCGCGTCGCGCAGGAAAGGCGACGGGGCACTGCCGCTCAGGCTGACGTTGATGACCTGCGCGCCGGAGTCGGCCGCAAACCGGATCGCCTGGCCGATGGCGTCGTCAGGACATCCCGTGTCATCAGGATTGGCAAACCCCGGGACGTTCGCCGCTCCGAGCAGCAACTGCAGGTCCCAGTACCCGAGACACACCTTGAGCGGCAGCAGACTGGCCTGGTAGGCGACACCAGCCGTCCCGAGATTGTTATTGGTGTCCTGCAGGATCGTGCCGGCGACCTGGGTGCCGTGACCATCGAGATCCAGCACGGCGCCGCCCCAGAAGACGAAATCGCGTCCCGCCTTCACGCGACTCGCGGCGATATCCGGATTCACACGGAAGGGAATTGCAACGTTTTCGAAGGCGCGTCCCGTCCACAGCGGGAAAGTGGGCGTCGTGTTGATCGTGTTGACCCCGCTATCCACCAGCGCCACCGTGACCGCTGACGATGCGCCGTGGTTGATGTCCCACGCCGCGGGCAGATTGATCAGGTCCATGTTCCATTGCAGCGAATACGCCGGGTCGTTCGGTCGCAGCTTCCGCTTGCGAACGTAGTTCGGCTGTGCCCATTCGACTTCCGGCTGCTGTGCGAGCGTGGCAGCGATCGTCGGCGCGTCTGCATTGTCCGGAGTCGTGATCAGCAGGACATCGCCAATCCATCTGGTGGCTGCGCCGGTCGTGCCGCGTCGCACCGCGGACAGCGCACGGGTCTGGTCGACCGGAGCCGTGCCGTCGCGAAATTTGACCAGCGTTTCGCCGGGAACGTAGCCGCCGTTAGCGGAGGCGGCGATCAGGGCGCGAATCTGATCGGGCGTCCGGAGGAACGGCGGTGTGGCGGGCTGCTGGGCCTGCACGCGATCGACGATCAGCCACGTCACGAGGCCGGCAAGCAGGAGAAGGACCGGAAACCGCAGTCTCATCGCCCCGATTGTACTTGGGCGATGCGACGAGGCTGGCGCTAGAGCTGTGACAAAGCGTCGAAATCAACGGTGGATGGATCGACCGGTGTGTGAATCGTGCGACCCCGCTCGTCTTCCCACAGGTTGATGTCCACCTCGCACGGTACACGCGTGCCGTCAGGCGTGACCATCACGCGTACGCGTGGTCGGTACGGATCGGGCGCGTAGGTCTGGATGACCACGGCGAGCTCGCCGGAATTCAGGCGCACGACGTTGCCCGCCGGAAAGATGCCGACGAGCTGGGCGAAGCGCCGGACCAGATGCTGATCGAACTGCTGTCCGTCGTTTCGCTGCAGGACGGCGAGAATCCGGTCCGTCGCGAACGCCTCCTGATAGATGCGCTGTGAGCGCATGGCGTCGTACACGTCGGAGATCCCGCAGAGCGTGGTCGCGAGATTCAAGCTGGAGCGCGCGACGTTCGAGGGATAGCCGGTCCCATCGGCGCGCAGGTGATGTTCGAACGCCACCACTGGCGCGAGTGCGGGAATTTCCGGCGTATTGCGCAGGATCTCCGCACCCTCGACGGTATGCCGCTTGAGGATCTCGAACTCGCCGTCGGTCAGCTTTTCGGGCTTGTTGAGGATCTCCGCCGGCGTGCGGACCTTGCCGATGTCGTGCATCAGTGCGGCGAGCCCGAACTCACGCAGGAGCGCGCCGTCGATGCCGAGGCCGCGGGCTTGTCCCATCGTGAGGATCGAGACGTTCACCATGTGCGTGAACGTGTAGTTGTCATAGTTCTTCAGCGCCGTGAGTGCGAGCAGCGCCGTCCTGTTTTGCGCGACGGCCTGGGCCAGCGAATCGACCATCGAACGAGCGGCGTTGGGATCCGGCATTCCTTCGACGGCGGCGCTGTCCCACAGCGCTTCGGCCACGCCGACGGAATCGTGGTAGAGGCGCTTGAACGCCTCCATGTCGCCGGGCGCATCGACCTTGTCGTCAATCTGCAGCCGGCCGACCCGCACGTGCGCTTGGTGTTCCACCTGCGCGACAGCGGCGGCGTCGCCGCGTGAGAGCGCCTCGACGAGCGCAATCAGTTCGTCAGCGGCAACGCCTCGGTCAATGACGACCCGTTCCACTCCGGCCTGCTGCAGCCGTCGCATCAACTCGCCGAAGTTCTCGGTCGCCCGTGCCACCGGCAGGTCGCCGACCACGAGATTGTCACCGACGATACCGATGGCGATTGAGGGTGACGCCGCATGAATCACCGCGAGCGCATCGCACAGGGCCGTGATGCTGCGGGTGACAATCGGATGGCGCGGCGCATAGAGTTGCGCGGCTCGCGCGGCCGCAGCAAATTTCCGGACGAGGTCCTCCTGTCCGCGGGCGCGTTCGATGACGGTCATGCGCGTTCCCGCTCCCGTCGGCTGGCCGCCGCCGCTTCGGCCCGCGCGGCGGCGCGGACGCCGCGGCTGCCTTTCTCGACAGCCTCGCACAGGATGGCCGTGGCATCGCTCGAATCCATTCGCCGCAGCGCCACGGCAGCTGCCTTCCGCATCGCCGCGGTCCGCAGCGGCGCCCACCACTGGCCGGCATACAGCACACGTTGAAGCGCCCGCGTCGAGTCGCGATGGGGGCCGAGGCTGCCCAGTGCTTCGACGACCTGCGCATCGAGCTGGGCGGCCTTGCCGCGGGCGTGCGACTGCTCGAGCGCATGACACAGCACCGGAATGGCGCGATCGTCGCGCAGATCAATGAGCTCGCGAACCATCAATGCCCGTGCGTCGCCGCCGTCCGCGATGGCACGTTGCAGGACCGCGTACGCCTCGGGCGTGGCGATCTGGACAATCGCGCGGATCGACTCACGCTGGACCTGCGGGTCGCTGTCGCCAAGCATCGAGGCGAGCTCGGGCAAGGCCTCGGTGCCACCAAATACCCGCAGCAGGTCGATAGCCGTCCGCCGCACGGCTGGATTGGACGAGGACTTGAGCTGTTCGACCGACTGCCGTCCGGCCGCACCGAAGCCGAGCAGCAGTTCCCGCAGGCGCCGGATGCAGCGGCTGTTTTCCTCGACAGCGAGCGCCTCTGCCAGCGGACGCACCAGCGACGGCCCGATGACATGGCACAGCGCGGCCAGCCGGCTCACCTCCACATCATCGATCTTCCGCAGGTGCAGGATGACCTGCCGGACCAGCGGCCCGCTCGCGAGCCGATCGAGAGCCCTGCGGGCTTCGATGGAGAAGTCCCAGCGACCCTTGTCGGACAGTTCTGCCGCAATGAGGCGGGCCAGCTGCTGGGCGCCGTCGAAGTTGCCGAGCAGCGAATGTCGTTCGATTTCCGGGACCGCCACCGTGACGATGCCGGTCCATTTGGCGGCATCCGACTCGATGCGCAACAGGTCGCAGAGCAGGATGAGGTCCATCAGGCGCAGCGACTCCTCGGATACCGAGTCGAGCCAAGCGGCGATCCGTTCGGGCGGGTCATCGGAGACGCGCTCGACCTCGACGGCTTGGGTTCGCGCCGACGACAGCTCGCGCGCGTACTCGGCAGACACGAATTTGGTGTCCGAGTACGAGAGCAGCATTTCACGCGCGCCCTGCCACAGCGTGTCGAAGGCGCTGTCCGGCCCGGCGGACTGCCGCGCCACCTCCTCGGCCAGCTCGAGGATGCCCGCCTGACGATCACCCTCCGGGACCAGCGCCTCGAAGGCCTGCGCGAGCCGCTCGGTAGCCCCGTTCTCAGCGTCAACGGACCTGGCCACGAAGGCGGCAGTTGTGCTGTCCGAGACTCGCGTCAGTACGCTGTTCGCCACTGGTCCGAGTTCCGGATGCGCGCGCTCTTTGACCAAGGCGAGCACCATGTCCGGCGTCATCAGGGGCAGCGCGTCGGCGGTGGCCTGGAGCACCCGCGAGGGATCGTCGCCGCGCGCGTGGAGCGCGTCCATCGCGCCGCGCAGCATCTGCAGCAGCGCCGCCGCCCGCGCACCCAGCGTCAAGCCGTTGCTGGCCGGTGCGCCCTGCAGGTGGTCGAGGAGTTCGGCCAGCTGTTCCGGATCCGTGAACGCATCGAGCAATGCCGCCATGGCGCGCGCATCGAATGCGGCCGCCCCGCCGTCCAGGCAGCAGGCGATGATGTGATCCCAGTCCGCGGTGCGTCGCCCACCTCGTTCGCGGAGCACCTCGGCGTAGTCGATCTCGCGAATCGTGAAGTGCTGGCGCCCGCTCGCGGCGAAGGCCTTGGCAAAGCCCCCGGCCGTCAGCAGGTCTTCCGCCGGTTTGCCGAGAAGCAGCAGGAGCGCATGCCAGTCGTCGGCGTCGGCGGCGCGATCGATCGTGATCTCGCCGACCAGCCGCTCGTGAAGAAGGGCGGCGAGTTCGGCGATCGCCAGGTCCGGCCTGGCCGGCGCCCGTCCGTCCATCACCAGGGTCTCAGGGTGCACGACGATGGTCTGGCTGGCGCCGGTAACCAGCCGCGTTGTGGCAGTCGTCAGGCGTTCCAGTGCCGTGCGAATCGAGGGGTGGGTGCGTGGGTACAGGGACACCGCTCGCGCCGCGCTCTTGCACGCCCGCGCAAAATCGGCAAGCGTCGCAGCGGGTTCGGCGGCCAGAAAGTCCGTGGTGGGGGCCGTGACGACGAGAGTCCCGGGTGCCAAGTCAGGGCCTCCAATGCAAGATCCCGTGCCACCGTTTCTGCCTCGTTTTGGGTCATATCGATTTCGATTCTGGGTGGTCGATTTCGATTCTGTCGGTGAACTCCCAATTCTGCACGTCGGGAAGCGGCGGATCGGCGGTGCCGGAGGGTTCGCACTCGCGAAGGTATACTGACCGTTCTCCATGCGATTTGTGGATGTCATCGCCCGGAAGCGTGACGGGCAATCGCTCTCACGCGAGGCGATAGATCTGTTCGTCGGCGGCGTGACCGACGGGTCCATCCCCGAATACCAGACGTCGGCGCTGCTGATGGCGATCGTGCTCAGGGGGATGGACGATCAGGAGACCGCCTGGCTGACCGATGCGATGGTGCGATCCGGTGAGCGAGTTGACTTGTCTGATGTCCCCGGGATCAAGGTCGGCAAGCACAGCACCGGCGGCGTCGGCGACAAGGTATCAGTGGTGCTGGCGCCCGTCGTCGCCTCCTGCGGCGTGATCGTGCCGAAGATGTCAGGGCGTGGGCTGGGCCACACCGGAGGCACCCTCGACAAGCTGGAATCGATCCCCGGCTATCGCATCGGCTTGACCATTGACGAGTTCAAACAACAGCTGCGCGATATCGGCACCGCGATCATCGGGCAGACGGCGACGCTGGCACCCGCGGACAAGAAGCTCTATGCCCTGCGTGACGTCACCGCGACCGTCGAGAGCATTCCGCTGATTTCCGCGTCGATCATGAGCAAGAAGCTGGCGGAAGGCAGCACGGCGCTGGTGCTGGACGTGAAGTGCGGCGATGGCGCGTTCATGAAGACGCTGCCGCGGGCGCGCGAACTGGCGCAGTCAATGGTCGCGATCGGCCAGTATGCGGGCGTCCGGACCGAAGCCTTCATCACCGAGATGGACGCACCGCTCGGCCACGCCATCGGCAACGCGCTCGAGATCATCGAATGCCTCGAAACGCTGAAGGGACGCGGCCCGGCGGAACTCACCATGGTGGTCCGGCGATTGGCGGCGCGGATGGTGGCACTCGGGAGCGCCGCCGACGAGCGCAGTGCCGGTGACCGCGTGGACGAAGCCCTGTTTTCCGGCCGCGCGCTCGCGAAATTCGTGCAGATGGTCGAGCGGCAGGGTGGCGATCCTCGGGTCGTGGAGGATTACGGCCGGCTGCCGGCCGCGCCGGCGCGCGCACCGCTGCTTGCCTCGCGATCGGGGTTCGTCACCGCGATGCGCGCCGAAGCGCTGGGTAACGCCAGCAACGTGCTCGGGGCAGGACGGGCGAAGGTCGGCGATCCGGTCGACCACGCCGTCGGTCTCGTCACGCGCGTCGGCATCGGGGATCAGATACGTGCCGGTGACCCGCTCGTCGACGTGCACCACCGTGATGGCCGTGGTCTCGAGGAAGCGCTGAGCCTGTGTCGCGGCGCTATTGCGATTGGCGATCAGCCCGCCCCGCATCGAGAGCACGTCATCGAACACCTCAGTTGACCACGCGTGTCACGCTTCACCCCGGTTGATCAAGGACGCACAGGATGACGATGACGACCTCCGACCCCCAGCTCGGACGACAAGCCGTAACGCGGGCGGATCTGATGGTGCTTGGCGGCCTTGCCGCCATTGCCGCCGCGGCGATCGGTCTCGGTTTCGCCGGCGCGACACGCATCCAGCCAGTGGCAGGGCTCGCCCTGATTCTTGCGCTGGCGTACTGCCTGTCGTCGGCGCGGCGGGCGATTGACTATCGCACGGTGGGCTGGGGTCTCGGCCTGCAGTTCCTGTTCGCGTTGATCGTGCTGAAGACGGCAATCGGCAGGCAGGTCTTCCAGTCCCTGGGCGGCGTCATTACCAAGCTCCTGAACTTCACCTACGTCGGCTCGTCCTTCGTCTTCGGTCCCCTCGGCAACCCCGACGTGTGGCCGAAGATCATGACGAACGTGCTGGGAGCCGACGGTGGGCAATACGCGAACATCTTCGCGTTCATGGTGCTGCCGACCATCATCTTCATCGCCGCGCTCTTCGCGATCCTCTACTACTTCGGCGTGATGCAGCTGGTCGTGCGGCTGTTTGCGGTGGTCATGCGGCGGTTCATGCGTGCCAGCGGGGCGGAGTCCCTGAACGTTGCGGCCAGCATCTTCATGGGTCAGACGGAGGCGCCCCTGACCATCCGGCCGTTCCTGCCGCGGATGACGGAGTCGGAGCTGATGACGGTGATGACCGCGGGGATGGCCCACATCTCCGGCGGCGTGATGGCCGCCTACATCCTGTTCGGCGTCGAGGCGCAGCATCTGCTGACGGCGGTGATCATGACCGCCCCCGGCACGCTGATGATGGCCAAGATGTTCGTGCCGGAGACGAGAGTGCCGGAAACGATGGGGACGGTGCGGCTCGAAGTGGCACGCACCGACGTCAACGTGATCGACGCGGCGGGACGCGGCACGGGAGAAGGCCTGCACCTCGCGCTGAACGTCGGTGCGATGCTCATTTCCTTCCTGGCGCTCATTGCCCTCCTCAACGCCATCCTCGGTCTTGCCGGCCTGAGCATGCAGCAGATCTTCGGATGGGTGTTCTCGCCAATCGCGTGGAGCCTTGGCGTGCCCTGGCGGGATGCGGCCACCATCGGCAACCTCCTCGGCACGCGCATGGTGCTCAATGAATTCGTCGCGTATTCCCAGCTCGGTCCGCTGAAGGCGACGCTCGATCCGAAGTCGTTCACCATCGCCACTTTCGCGCTCTGCGGCTTTGCCAACTTCAGTTCGATTGGTATTCAGATCGGTGGCATCGGTGCGCTGGCGCCGGAGCGTCGCCATGACCTGGCGCGCCTGGGCCTGCGCGCGATGCTCGCCGGAACCTTCGCGAACTTCCTGACCGCCACCATTGCCGGGATGCTGCTCTGATGGCTCCGCCTCCCGACGGCTACGCTCAGGTGGAAGAAGCGGCGGCGGCGATTCGGGCCCGCTGCGGCGCACTGCCGGAAACCGCCGTGGTTCTCGGGTCGGGACTCGGTGACTTTGCTGACACCCTGCTCGAAGCAGTCGCCGCCCCCTACGCCGACCTGCCTCACTGGCCGGCGGCCAGCGTGGTCGGCCACGCCGGCCGGCTCGTGATCGGCAACGTGCAAGGCCGCCGGATCGCGGCCCTGAGCGGCCGTGCACACTTCTATGAAGGGCACGATCTCTCCAGTGTCGTGTTCGGCACCCGCGTGATGGGGCGGCTTGGCGTCAAGCGCATCATCCTGACCAATGCGGCGGGCGGCATCAACACGGGCTTCGCGCAGGGTGCGCTGATGGTGATTGACGATCACATCAACATGCTCGGCAGCAATCCGCTGGTCGGGCCCAATGACGAGCGCTTCGGGCCGCGGTTTCCCGACATGAGCGAGGTGTACTCGGCACGGCTCCGGCGGGTCGCCGACGAGGCGGCGAAGGCTCGCGGCATCCCGATCGCGCATGGGGTGTACGTGGCGGTGCACGGCCCGAGCTATGAGACGCCGGCGGAAATTCGCTTCTTCAGGACGATCGGCGCGGATGCCGTCGGCATGTCGACGGTGCCCGAAGCGATCGCCGCCCGTCACATGGGCATCGACGTGCTCGGCATTTCCTGCATCACCAACATGGCTGCCGGAGTGCTGCCACAACCGCTGGTTCACGAGGAAGTCATGGAGACGGCACGACGGGTGCGCGGGTCGTTCATTGCGCTGCTCGAGGGGATCATCGAACGTGTCTAATCGCTCGGACCGCACCCGGCGAGCCGCGGTGTTGCCGGCCAATGATTCGACGCGTGCATTAATCGCGGCGGCGCGACGCGCCCGGCGGAACGCACATGCGCGATTCTCGGGCTTCAAGGTGGGCGCTGCCCTGGAGACCGCCGACGGGACTATCATCACAGGCTGCAACATCGAGAACGCGACGTACGGCCTGACCCTGTGCGCCGAGCGCGTCGCCATGTTCAAGGCCCTCTCCGAGGGATACACGAAATTCCGTCGTATCGCGGTGGTCGCCGATACCGTGGCGCCAACGCCGCCGTGCGGGCCGTGCCGCCAGATTCTGTGGGAATTCGGTGGCGATCTTGATGTGTTGCTGGCAAATCTGCGCCGTCAGACCGGCCGGTATCGTCTGGCGGAATTGCTCCCGATTCCTTTCGACGCGCGGCTGCTGTAGCACGCTGCGCAGAGGACACATTACGAATGCTTCCGATCGCCCAAGTCGCCGCCAATTCCGGAATTCAGCCGGACGAACTCGAACTCTTCGGTGAATCGCGCGCAAAGATCCGCCTGTCGGTGCTCGATCGGCTGAAGAGCCGCCCCAACGGCAAGATGGTCATCGTCACCGCCGTCACTCCGACCAAGGCCGGCGAGGGCAAGACGACGACGAGTATTTCCTTGACGATGGGTCTCGGCAAGCGCGGCAAGAAGGTGATGCTGTGCCTGCGCGAGCCGTCGATGGGGCCGGTGTTCGGAGTGAAGGGCGGCGGGACGGGCGGCGGCAAGGCACTCGTCCAGCCGATGGAAGAAATCAACCTCCTGTTCAACGGCGACTTCCCGGCGGTGGCTGCGGCGCACAACCTGCTGGCTGCTGCGATCGACGCGTCCATCTATAACGGCAACCCGCTGCGCATCGACATTCATTCCGTGCTCTGGCCGCGGACGCTGGACATGAACGATCGACAGCTGCGGTTCATCGTCAGTGGCCTGGGCGGCAAGGCGAACGGGATTCCGCGGGAGACCGGCTTCATCATCACCGCCGCGTCCGAGATCATGGCGGTACTGGCATTGGCCAGCGATCTCAAGGACCTCAAGGCGCGCCTCGGCCGGATCGTCGTGGCCTCGAATGTCGACGGGCAGCCGGTGACCGCTGATGACCTGAAGGC
>Ga0308173_10000471_pt1 | contig 17040 bp, 21 predicted proteins | sample PhyPR1_FD_203716 | JGI IMG/M metagenome (GOLD analysis project Ga0308173, IMG submission 203716) | Soil microbial communities from UC Gill Tract Community Farm, Albany, California, United States - DLSLS.P.R1 | ecosystem: Environmental > Terrestrial > Soil > Agricultural land | place: USA...
GCCCCGATACGCCCCTAAAAACGTCTCTGACCTGCGGAAATGCCATGACCTCAGTTGACCCGAACACCGCCGCCCGGCTGGTGCGGACACGCCGGAGGCCCGGGAGCCGCCTCGATCCCGGGAGGGTGGTCGTGGTACTGCCAGGTATGGCGGGGCCTTCCTCGATCCGGCCGCCGCACCGAGCATCGAGACCATGACTGCTGTTCTCACCCGGGTGGACGCCGAACGGCTCGGCTTCGGCCGACGGTTCGTCGGCGCGGTCTCGTTCGGCTCCGTACTGAACCCGGTCAACTCGTCGATCATCGCGATCGCGCTGGTGGCGATCGGCCACAGCTTCGGCGTGGGGGCGGGTGCGACGGCGTGGCTGGTGTCGGTGCTCTACCTGACCACCGCCATCGGCCAGCCGGCGATGGGCCGGCTGGCCGACCGGCTCGGGCCCCGGCGGATCTACCTGGCCGGGTCGGCGCTGGTGGTCGCCGGTGGGCTGATCGGCTGGGCCGCGGTGAGCCTGGGCATGCTGGTGGTCGCCCGGGTGGTCATCGGACTGGGCACGTCGGCGGCCTACCCGGCGGCGATGGCGCTGGTGCGCCGCCAGTCGGGCCGGCTGGGCCGGCCGACGCCGGGCAGGGTGCTGGGAATGCTGGCGATCATGGGTCAGGTCAGCATGGCGGTGGGCCCGGTGCTGGGCGGCGGGCTGATGGCGCTGGGCGGCTGGCGGCTGACGTTCCTGGTGAACGTGCCGCTCGGGCTGGTGAGCGTGGCGCTGGCCCTGGCGTGGCTGCCCGCCGACGATCCGGTGGACCGGCGCGAGCCGCTGCGCGTGGTCCTCGACGCACCGGGCCTCGCCCTCTTCGCCACGGCGCTGACCGCGCTGATGCTGTTCCTGATGGGCCTGGCGCATCCGCGCTGGTGGCTGCTGGTGCTGGCCCTCCTCCTGTACGCCGCGCTCGCGGTGTGCGAGCTGCGCACCCGGGCGCCGTTCGTCGACGTACGGATGCTCGGGCACAACCACGCGCTGACCGCCACGTACCTGCGCTACGGCCTCACCATGCTGATCACCTACTGCTTCGTCTATGGCTGGGCGATCTGGCTGGAGCAGAGCGCGGGCCGTTCGGCGGCCGTCGCGGGCCTGCTGATGATGCCGTCGTTCGCGACGGCCACCGTGGTCTCGCTGCTCGCCGCCCGCCGCCGTACCGTCTGGGGCTCTCTGGTGCTCGGCAGCGCCGCGCTGACGGTGGGCTGCGTACTACTGCTGCTGGTCGGTGCCGGTGCGCCGCTGTGGGCGCTGGCCGGGATCGGAATCGTGTTCGGCGTGCAGAACGGGTTGAACGTCACCGCCGGTCAGGCCGCGATGTACGCCCAGGCCCCGGCCGACCAGACCGGCGTCGCGGCCGGGCTCATGCGCAGCTCCATGTACATCGGGGCCATCGCCTCGGCCAGCCTGATCAAGCTCACCTTCGGCGGCCGGGCCACCGACCATGGCCTCCATGTACTGGCGGCCCTGCTGGTCATCGGCTCAGCGGGCCTGCTGGTCGGTACTCTGCTCGACCGGACGCTGCGGGTCGGATAGCGCGAGCAGGGCGCGGTGGTCGTCGGTTCCCGGTTCGGCCTGGTAGACGGTCATCCGCAGGCCGCTGTCGCCGAGATACAGCGTCTGCGCCTCCAGCGTGAGATCACCGACCTGCGGATGGCGGAACAGCCGGCGATCGCTGCCCCGCGCCGCGACGTCGTGGAGTTCCCAGAGGTCGGCGAACTCCTTGCTGTGCTCGCGAAGCTCCTCGATGAGCGCGGCCAGCTCCGGCGCTTCCGGGTCCTCGCCGCGCAGCCGGTGCACCCGGGCGACGGTCACCCGGGCGAGCCACTCCCAGTCGGGGAACAGGTCCCGGGTGATCGGGTCGCGGAACAGGTACCTGATCGTGTTGCGCTGCTCGGCCAGCCCGACATGCAGCGCCAGGCCCTCGGGGTTGGACGCGAGCACATCGCTGTAGCGCGACAGCACGTACGCCGGGCACGGCCGGAGATTCTCCAGCAGCAGCAGCACCCCGGGCCTGATCGTGTGGTCGGGGCGCGGCGGCCCCGTGTTGTGCGCCAGCGCGTACAGATGCTCGTGCTCGTTCTCGTCGAACAGCAGCGCCCTGGCCAGCGCGTCGAGCACGCCGTCGCCGGGATTGGTCTCCCTGCCCTGCTCGAGCCGGTTGAGGTAGTCGACGCTGATGCCGGTCAGCGCGGCCAGCTCCTCGCGCCGCAGTCCTGGGGTACGGCGACGCCCGAGCCCCGCGGGCAGGCCGACCTGTTCCGGCCGGACCCGGGCCCGCCGGGCCCGGAGAAACTCGCCGAGCCGGTTGTCGTTGTCCGCCACCACACCAGTCTCGCGCAAGGTGGCAGTGCCACTGCCAGGTATGACACGGCCTTACTCACCGTGCCCGGCGGGGCAACGCTGGGAAGATGACTTTCGATGCGCACAGCACCGCCGACGATGTACTCCAGGGCCGTGATCTGACCGGCACGGAGGTGATCGTCACCGGCGGCGCCGCCGGTCTCGGCGCCGAGACCGCCCGTGCCCTGGCCGCGGCAGGGGCCCGCGTGATCCTCGCCGCCCGCGACCGTACCCGCGGCGAGCAGGCCGCGGCCCGGATGCGCGAGACGACCGGCAACCCCGACGTCGAGTTCGGCGAGCTTCACCTGGACTCGCTGGCCTCGGTACGCGGATTCGCCGCCCGATACCTGGACACCGGCAGGCCGCTCCACATTCTCATCAACAACGCCGGCATCATGGCCGCGCCGCTCACCCGTACCGCCGAGGGCTTCGAATCGCAGTTCGGCGTGAACCACCTCGGCCACTTCGCCCTGACCACCGAGTTGCTGCCCGCGCTGCGCGCCGCCGGGACCGCCCGCGTGGTGTCGCTGTCCTCGCGCGGGCACCGCCGCAGCGACGTCGACTTCGACGACCCCAACTACGAACATCGCTCCTACGACGCGTGGGAGGCGTACGGGCAGTCCAAGACCGCCAACGGCCTGTTCGGTGTCGGTCTGACCGCCCGGCACCGCGACGACGGGATCACCGGCAACGCCGTCATGCCGGGGATGATCATGACCGATCTGATGCGGCACGTCACCGCCGACCAGCTCGAAGCCCGGGGCTGGGTCGGCAAGGACGGCAGGCCGCGTACCGACCTGCCCGGCTGGAAGGACATCCCGCGTGGCGCGGCCACGTCGGTTTGGGCCGCAGTCGCCCCCGAACTCGAGGGCCGGGGCGGGCTCTATCTGGACGACTGCGCCGTCGCCCGGCCCTGGACGGCCGGCGGTGACCCGCCCACCGGCCACTACCTCCCGTACCTCCTCGATCCCGGCCACGCCGACCGCCTCTGGGACCTCTCAGCGAAACTGACCGGATAGATGCGAACATAGGTTCGATGCATATCCGGTCGGTGGGTACAAAGAGGAGTATGCGTAAGGTTCCGCCCCTGGTAGTCGCCGAGACGATCGGCGGCCGGGAGGCCTATCTGCTGGAATGGCAGCGGCTCCCGGCGATGGACGGCGGCGGGTGGGGCGCCCGGATCTGCTGGGTCGAGCAGGACGAGTACGGTGCGTGGTTCGCCCGTGGCGGCGTCGTGGCGGCGGGCACCATCCGGCAGATCGCGGGCCAGGACTACTCCGAGGTGCCACGGGACCCGCGGCCCACCGATCCGACCGACCCCCGCGATCCGAAGGCCCGCGGGCAGGACCGGGATCGCGAGTATCTCCGCCGGATGCTGGACGGCCCGCCCGAACGGACCCGGGACGACGACCCGTTCTGATCGGGGACGGGGCCGGGTCACGGTAGGTGCCGGCGTACCTCGGTCCAGCGCACCAGCGTGTCGCGGACGCGGCCGGGCCTGACGTGGTGGACGAGCGTGGCCAGGTGAGCGGTCAGGTTCTTCTGCCGGCGCAGCTCGCCGATCCGGTCATGCGGGAGTTCGCGCCACCGCTGGGCGAGGGCGTGGGCCTCGGCCGGGTCGAGGGACAGTTCGGCGAGGGTGTCGGCGGCCAGGACGTCGGGGTCCCAGTCGGGGTCGGCGGGATCGGGGCCGAGGTCATCGATGATCCAGGTGCGGAGCCGGAAGTTCTGGCAGGCTCTGCGGGCCTGCTGCCATGGGCCGGTGCCGTGCATGCGCTCGTTGACGTGCAGGGACAGCTTCGCCCACTCCAGACGGCTGTGGCGCGAGGCATCGGCTTGGCAGGCACGGGTCTGCGCGATCTCGCGGATGGCCTCGAGCGACCCACCTCCGTGATCGGGGCCGTCGGCGAGGGCTCGGAGCCTGTCGACGGTCCATGTCTCTCGGTTGTGGGCATCGGCGAACAGGGGCCGGCTCCTCGGATTCGGATGGTGGAAGCCGGGCCTCCGGCTCTGCGAAGCCGGGGCCCGGCGACCGGACGGGGGTCAGTGGAGGGTGACGCGGAGCAACTCGGTGCGGGCGACGGTGCTGAGGAAGACGAGCTTGTTGAGCTGGCCGGTCTTGTAGGCGTCGGCGAGTGCGGCGGTGGCGGCCTCGCCCTGGGCGACGTCGCGGCCCGAGCACAGGATGAGGTCCATGCCCGCTCCCGCGGCCGTCACGGCGCGCTGGCCGGTGGTGCCGTAGGCGTTGAGCGCGCCGGCTTCGAGGGCGTCGGTGATGGTGATGCCGGCGAAGTGGTTGTGGCCGCGCAGCTCACCCAGGACGATCTTGGGTGAGAGGCCGGCGGGCCGGTCGGGGTCCACCGCCGGGTAGAGGCCCCACGACAGCATCACCATCTGGACGCCCGAGCGGACCGCCGCCGGGTAGGGGACCTCGTCACGGCTGCGCAACTGGTCCAGCGTCAGTGGGATGGTGACCGGGCCGAGGTCGGTGTTCTGGCTCCTGGCGGCCGAACCGAGGCCGGGGAAGTGTTTGGCGGTGGCCACGACGCCGGTGGCCTGCTGGGCGCGGATGAAGGCACTGCCCAGCCGGGCCACGACGTCGGCGTCGTCGCTGTAGGAGCGCTGGAACCGGTCGATGAAGTTGCCGGGCTCGTAGAAGACGTCGAGCACCGGCGCGAGGTTGACGTTCATCCCGACGCCCGCGAGGTTCTGCCCGGCGCCGGTCCCAGCGGCGGTGGCCGCGGCGACCGGGTCGGCGGCCTGGCCGACCTGCTTCTCCGACAGCGTCGGCTCGCCAGGGAGCCGGCGGACGATGCCGCCCTCCTGGTCGGTCATCAGCAGCAGCGGCTGATGGATCCGGCTCTCCGCCTGGGCCTGCCGGAGTTCGGCGACCACCGAGGCGATCTGCGCGGGGCTGGAGATGTTCTCGCCGAAGAAGATGACTCCGCCGACCTGCCCGTTGCGGATGTCGTCGAGCAGGCTCTGCGGCGGTGTCAGCCCGGGGTAGGAGTAGATGACACGCTGTCCGGCCAGTTGCAGGTCGGTGAGCCCGAGGCCGGCCGCCTCGGCCGACCGGGACATGGGCGCCATCAGAACCAGGGCGGCCGCCAGCAGCACGGCCGGCAGGCCGCGTCGTCGCAATCGCGTCGGGATACCGGTGGACATGAACTCCCCTTCCCTCGGTGCTCGCCACAATGACGATCACTGGGGGAGCGTCCGCCCCTTCGGCGGCGCTGTCAACAGGTGATCAGCCGTCCGGCCGCCCGTACATGGCGCGCATCGTACGGCCCATGAAGCCGACGGCGGCCTTGCGGGGCAGAAGCCGGGAGAGCACCAGACCGGCGATCTTGTTGGTCCGGCCGGGTATGACCCAGGGACGCTTTCCGAGCGCGCCCAGGGCTGCCGTCACGGCCTGCTCCACCGGCATCGGCGGGGGAGTCATCCGGGTGTCGCGAGGAGCGCTCGCCCGATATCCCGGAGTGTCGGTCGGGCCGGGCACCAGGGCGGTCACGTCCACCCCGTACGGCCGCCACTCCTCCCACAACGTCTCCGCCAGGTTCAGCGTGAAGGCCTTGGTCGCCGCATAGGTGGCGAGCAACGGGCTGCCCTGCAGCGCCGACATCGAGCTGAGCAGGATCACACCGCCCCGTCCCCGCGCGACCATGGCCGGTACGTAGCGGTCCAGCAGGATGAGCGGCCCGCGAACATTGAGGTCGACGGCGGCCAGCTGCCGCTGCAGCGGTACCTCCAGCCAGGGCGCCCGGATCGACAGGGCCGCGTTGTAGACCACGAGCCCCACCTCGAGGCCCTCGGTGATCGCGGCGAGCCGGGCGAGCACATCCTCGGTGGTGATGTCGCCGACGACCACACGAGCCTGGATCCCGTACCGGCCCTCCAAGGTCTCGGCCAGCTCCCGCAACTCGGCGTCCTCCAGGGCCACCATCACCAGGTGCAGCCCCCGCGCGGCCAGCCGGCGGCAGAACTCCGCGCCGAGACCCTGCCCGGCGCCGATCACGACGGCCCATGGACCGTACTTCGACATGGTCACCTCTCGTCATCGGTGAACCCGCCCGATGGGTTTCGGGCGACGGTACGGCACTCTGGAGGCATGTGCGACGATCACGAACACTCGGTGGCCGAGGCCGCATGGTCGGCTCCCCGCCTCGCGGAGGGGCCGGCCGTCGATCCGGTGACGGTGCCTGAGGTCGACGAGGTGACGGTGACCACGATGGTGGACAACGTCTTCGACGCCCTCCTCGGCTCCGCCGAGGGCGTCGCCCGGGCCACGATGGGCGCAGGCCGGGTCGCCGCCCCGCAGTTCGCGGACGGCTCGACCACCGCGGGCCTGCGGGCCGAGCATGGGTTCTCCGCCCTGGTGACCGTCCGGACCGGGGGTACGAGCAGCACGCTGCTGTTCGACACCGGCGCCTCACCGGACGCGCTGGCGGTGAACGCCGAACGTCTCGGCATCGACCTCGGGGACATTCAGGGCGTCGTGCTCAGTCACGGGCACTTCGACCACGCGGGCGGCTTCGACGGCCTGGCCCGGCTCCGCGGCAGGTCCGGCCTGCCGTTGACCCTGCACCCCGCGGTCTGGACCCGCAGGCGGCTGAAACTGCCCGGCGACCGGGAACTGGAGCTGCCCACACTGTCGCGAGGCGCCCTGGAACGCGAAGGGTTCGAGCTGATCGAGCGCCGTCAGCCCTCGGTGCTGGCCGGCGGAATCCTGATCACCGGGGAGGTGGACCGCGTCACCGACTTCGAGCACGGTATGCCGCCGGCCCATCAGGCCTGGGACGGGCATGGCTGGCGGCACGATCCGGCCGTCATCGACGACCAGGCGCTGGTGGTCAACGTACGTGGACGCGGACTGGTCATCGTCACCGGATGCGGCCACGCCGGAGTCGTCAACATCGTCAGGCACGCCATGAGGCTGACCGGCGTCGGCAGGCTGCTCGCCGTCATCGGCGGCTTCCATCTGTCCGGCCCCGCCTTCGAGCCGATCATCGAGCCGACCGTCGCCGCGCTCAGCGAACTCGCCCCGGAACTGATCGTCCCCGGCCACTGCACCGGCTGGCGCGCGCAGCACACCCTGGCCGCCGCGCTTCCCGGGGCCTGGGTGCAGACCAGCGTCGGAACCACTTACACGCTCGGCGCACACAGCCCGGCGGCTTGATCTGGCGGCCGGGTCATCTACGACGTCGTCGGCGACGCCTGGCCCGCCGTGCCGAGAACAGCACGATCACCCCGACCAGGGCGACGACAGCTCCGAGCACCGCGTACTGGGAGTGCCCGGTCATGCTTGACCCCTGCACCACATCCGTGCCCTGCCCGATCCACAGCAGACCGACCACGCACAACACGACGCCGATGACGATCCGAAGCATCCGGCCTCCCGGTTTCCTGATGGACATCTACCCGGATCGGGGACCGCTACCGTTTCCCCGAACCCTTCGTTCCAGGCCGAAACAACGCGGCTTTACCGTCGCCTCATGAGTACGCTGACGCCCTCGCCCGTAAATCACGACCACTTGGCCATCACGCCGAGCATCCTGTACTTCGGCACCCCGGTGGTCCTGCTGACCACCGAGAACGAGGACGGTTCGGCCAACCTCGCCCCCATGTCGTCGGCATGGGCGCTCGGCCAGGTGGTGGTGCTGGGCCTGGGAGTGCAGGGCCATACCGCCCGCAACCTCACCCGGCGCTCCGACCTGGTCATCAATCTGCCCGCTCCCGGCCAGTGGCAGGCGGTGGAACGTCTGGCCCCGCTGACCGGCAGCAGCCCGGTCCCGCCGTCCAAGCAGGGGACCTTCCACTTCGAGCCCGCCAAGTTCGACGCCTGTGGCCTCAGCCCCGAACCATCCGACCTGGTCCGGCCGCCACGGGTCGCCGAGTGCCCCATCCAGATGGAGGCGCGCGCCGCCCGGGTCCAGCCCGACACGACAGGCGGCTTCCTCATCGTGGAGGCCGAGGTGCTCAAGGTCCACGCAGATCCCCGGATCGTCATCCCCGGCACCCAGCACGTCGACCCCGCCCGCTGGAGCCCACTGATCTACAACTTCCGCCACTACTTCGGACTCGGCTCCGAACTCGGCCACACCTTCCGCTCCGAAACCCCGCGCAGCTGACCCTCGTCTGAAGTCCCGCCGCCAGAATCGCGTTCCCCTCCGGCCGTGGCGCGGGCTCCGGGTTCTTTACCGCGCTGGTGAGGGCGTGGAAGCCTGGACGGGTGAAGGCGTCGATCAGATACTGCGGCACGCCGGCCGGCCGGGCGGCCTTCTCGGTGACCGGCACGGGGCCGCACTTGTTGTGTGACTCCGGGTGGATCACTCATCTGCACGGGCAGCTGGATCTGTTCGCGTTCGGCGATTTCGTCGAGCTCCTGGCCGAGCACTTCACGGTGATCCGCTTCGACAAGCCCGGGTGCGGCCTGTCGGACCGGGACGGTATCGATCTCTCGTTCGACGGGCAGGTGGCGGCGGCGCTGGCCGTCGCCGACGCGGTGGGCGCCCGCCGGTTCCGGGTGTTCGGGGCCTCGCAGGGCGGTCAGCTCGCCGCCGCGATCGCGGCGAAATACCCCGAGCGGGTGGAGGCGCTGGTGGCGTACGGGATGTGCGCCAACGGCGGTGATCTCGCCTCGGCCGAGGTCCAGAAGTCCGTCGTGGAACTGGTCCGGGCGCACTGGGGGATGGGGCTCAAGGCGCTGACCGGGGCGTTCGTCACCGATCCCACGGCCGAGGACCTGGCGCGGTTCGGCGGGTTCCAGCGGGCGAGCGCCTCGGCGGAGGCGGCCGCGCGGATGCTCGAGGTGTATTACGGCACCGACATCCGGAGCCTGCTGCCGACGATCAAGACGCCGACGGCGATCCTGCACCGGGAAACCGACCGGGGGACCCGCTTCGAGCTGGGACGCGAGGTCGCCGCACTGATCCCCGGCGCGACGTTGATCCCGCTGCCCGGCTCCAGCCACCTCTTCTACCACGCTGAGTGGGCGGCGGTGGCGCAGGCGATGCTCGGCTTCCTCGGCCGGTCCGGGGGAGCGGAGACGCCGCTGACGGACCGGGAGTCCGAGGTGGCCGAACTCGTCACCGAGGGGCTGACCAACGGTGCCATCGGCCGGCGGCTGACGATCGCGCCCCGTACGGTCGAGACGCATGTGGAGAACATCCGCCGCAAGCTGGACGTGCGCTCCCGTGCCCAGATCGCGGCCTGGGTGACCGAGCAGCGGCTTCGCTCGCGGCCCTGAGCGGCTGCGTAGTTCACCGGATGCCAGGCCTGGTGCAGGGGGACCGGGCCGTCACCGGTCGGTGGTTCACCCGATGGTGCGGTGTGCGGCTCCGGCCCTAGCGTGAAGGACATGTCACACGCGTCGAGGCCGGGAGTCGTTCCGGCCGCAGGATCCACAGCGACCTTGACCGTCCCGTACCGCTTTCGCGGACCGGCCGACAGTGCCAACGGCGGCTACATGTGCGGTCTCGTCGCCGGATGCCTCGAGGGCCCGGTACAGGTCACGCTGCGCCGGCCGCCCCCGTTGGACACGCCGATGACGGTCGAGCAGGTCGATGAGGACGCCGTACGCATCCATCACGACGACGCGCTCGTCGCCGAGGCCGCCGCCGTGCGGAACGGCTGGGCGCCGCGGATACCTGGTTCGGTCTCGATGACCCAGGCCCGGGCGGCGGAGGGGAACGCCCGGTACTTCCAGGATCCGGCGTATCCGGCCTGCTTCGTCTGCGGGCCGGACCGGCGGCCGGGTGACGGCCTGCGCATCTCCCCGGGACCGGTGAACGGGTCAAGCGTGTGGGCGGCGCCCTGGACCCCGACGGCCGCCGACGGCGGCCGGAGCGTCAGCCCGGAAGTCGTCTGGGCGGCCCTGGACTGTCCCGGGGGGATCGCGGCCTTCGAAGCCGCGGACATCGAGCCGGACACCGCGATCCTGCTCGGCCGGATGACCGCCCAGGTGACGTCGCCGCCCGCGGCCGGCGACGAGTGCCAGGTGATCGCCTGGTCGATGGGGCGCGATGGCCGCAAGCTCACGGCCGGATCGGCTCTGCTGGCAGCGGGCGGTGACGTGCTCGCGGTGGCCACGACCGTGTGGCTCACCGTGCCACGCCAGAAGGCGACCGGTTCGTGATGGCGCGCCGCGGTGTGGGGCTCACCCCGATGGAGACCCGGCGTGAGGTCATCGTCCGGGCGGCGGTGCTGGCCGACAAGCTGGGGTATGAGACGTTCTCGGTGCCCGAGGGCTGGGGGTTCGACTCCACCCCGCTGCTGACGGAGATCGCGTTGAGCACCGCCAGGATCCGGCTCGCGTCGGGCATCCTGTCGGTGTGGGGGCGCACCCCGGCGACCCTGGCGATGACCGCCGCCACCCTGCACCAGATCTGCGAGGGACGCTACGTGCTCGGGCTGGGAGCCAGCACCAGGGCACTCGCCGAAGGACTGCACGATACCCCGTTCGAACGACCGGCCGACAAGCTGCGAGACGTCGTGGCCGAGGTCCGCGAGCTGCTCGACGGCCGGCCGGCCCGGCCGCGGCGCGTTCCGGGCGCACGTCCGCTGCGCTTGGGCCGGCCGGCGCCGGACCTGCCCATCTGGGTGGCGGCGCTGGGGCCCCGATCGACCCGGGTGGCCGCTGAACTCGGCGACGGCTGGATCCCCGCGCTGGTGACCCGGGACCGGCTACGAGCCTGGACCGACGAACTACGGCGGTCCACCGGTCCGCGGCCGGACCCCTTCACCGTGGCGACCGGGCCCATCACCGTCGTCGACGATGACCCGGGGGCCGCCCGGGACATCGCCGCCACCTGTACGGCCTGGTATCTGACCGCCATGGGCGAGGTCTACGCCCGGTCCGTGTCCGACCAGGGCTACGCGGACCAGGTGAAGGCGATCGTCGCCGCGAACCCACGCCCGAGCCCGCGGCATGGAGTCGTTCCACCGGCCGCCGAGACGGTGCTCGATCAACTCGCCGTCCACGGGTCCCGCGATCAGGTACGGGAACGGATCAAGGAATGGGACCAGGCGGCCGACATCGCCACCATCCTTCTGCCGCCGGGCATGCCCTGGCCGACCATCGAAGCCACCCTGGAGGCGGCCGCCCCGGGTTGCTGAACAGGACCCGCCGGTTCAGCAACCCGGACGCCGCCCGTGGGGGTCACACGGGGCCGTGGAGGGTGATGTCGATGACGATCGCGGACAGGGTGGCCAGCACGCGTACCGTCGGGGCCGGGTCTCCGGCGAACTCCAGCCTGTAGTGGTCGGAGGGGGTGAGCAGCTCCTTGACCAGTCCGGCCCAGGTCTTGGTGAGGACCGCCAGCCGGTCGCCGCCGGGTGCCGCGACGGTGAAGCGGCGCAGGCTGAGGTCGCCGGTCACGTCGCCCAGCGGGCGGTCGTGGTCGTCGAGGAGCCGCAGATGCCGGGTGGTGCGCAGGGCCTGGATCCGGCCGACGAGTTCGCCGTCCGGCCGACGCACCTCGGAGTTGCGCCCGTCCGGCAGGGTGGTCAGCACCAGGACCGGCTCGTCCTGCGCGGCCGCCGTCGCGACGGTCAGCACCCTGGTCCCTGGTTGCCGGGAGCCGGCACGCATGCCCTTGAGCACCACCAGCCGCGTGTGTTCGTCGGCCTCGTTGACCACCGCCAGCGGCTTCCCCCCGGCGTCCAGGATCCGGTACACGGCCCTGGTCGGAAGGAGCTTGCCGGGCTGCTCGATCAGTAGGTGCGGAGTGTCGAAGAGATCGGTCACCCATCGATCGTTGCTCAGTCAGCGGGCTCCTGAATCCCCCTGGGGACTGATCGGCACGGCCGTCCCCTCATACCGCCGGGTTCGGCCGGAGCGAAAGGCTAGGCTCGTGGCCATGGCCGATCTTGAGGATTTCGCGCGGCTGATTTCGGGCGATCATGGTCTGTGCGTGGTGTCCACGCTTCGGGCCGACGGCTCCATCCAGTCCACGGTGGTCAACGCGGGCGTGCTGGAGCACCCGGTCAGCGGAGAGCCGGTGATCGGACTCGTGGCGCGCGGCGGTACGCGCAAGCTCGACAATCTCCGGGCCCGCCCGTACGCCTCGATCGTCGTGCGGTCCGGGTGGCAGTGGGCGACGGCCGAGGGCTCGGTGCAACTGGCGGGGCCCGATGACGCGCTGACGGGCCTGGACGCCGACGGGGTTCGCCTGCTGCTGCGCGCGGTCTTCACGGCCGCGGGCGGTACGCACGATGATTTCGAGGCCTATGACCGGGTCATGGCCGACGAACGCCGGACGGCGGTGCTGCTGCGGCCTGATCGGATCTACTCCAACCCGGAAGGGTGACCACCCGGACCGCGGGCGTTCGTCTGCTCCGGAAGGTGCGGCGGTAGGCATCGGGCGGTACGCCGAGGGTGCGGTTGAAGTGACGGCGAAGGGTGGTCGCGGTGCCCATGCCGGTCGTCTCCGCGATGATGTCCACGCTGTCGTCGGTGGTCTCCAGAAGCTCCTGAGCCCGCCGGATCCGCTGGGCCAGCAGCCACTGCAACGGCGTGGTGCCGGTCGCCGCCTTGAAGTGCCTGCCGAGGTGGCGTGTGCTCAGGTTGGCCCGGCGGGCCAGATCCTCCACGGTCAGCGGCCGGTCGAGCCGCCCGGCCGCCCAGGCGAGCACGTCGCCCAGCGGATGGCCGTCCGGCTCGGGAACCGGTGTGTCGACGAACTGAGCCTGCCCGCCGGACCGGTGCGGCGGTACGACCAGCCGCCGGGCGACCGCGTTGGCGACCTTCGAGCCGTGATCGCACCGGACCAGGTGCAGGCACAGATCCAGTGCGGCGGCCTTGCCGGCGGAGGTGAGCACGCTGCCCTCATCGATGTAGAGGACGTCCGGGTCGACCGTCACGAGGGGATGACGGGCGGCCAGTGCCGCGGCGTACTGCCAGTGCGTGGTGGCCCGCCGTCCGTCCAGCAGACCCGCGGCCGCCAGCACGAAGGCGCCCGTGCAGAGCGAGGCGATGCGCGCCCCGGCCTGGTGGGCGGCCCGGAGCGCGTCGAGCAGATCGGCCGGTGGGTCGTCGTCCAGCTCGGCCCAGCCTGGGACGATCACGGTGTCGGCCCGTACGAGCCGGTCGAGGCCGGCGTCGGGCTCCAGAAGGAAGCGGCCGTCGGCCCGTACCGGACCGGTCCCGCAGAGCACCAGGTCGTACCAGTGATCGACCGGCACCGCCGGGGCGGAGCCGAACAGCTCACAGGCCAACGCCAGTTCGAAGTGCAGGATGCCGTCGGAGATGGCCAGGGCGACTGTGCTCATGTCCGGAATTGTATGCATCGTGTCGTTCCAGCCACTCGTCCGGGAATCCGGGGGCCAGCACGATGGCCTTGTGAATCTCGTTGACAGGGGAGGGCCGATGGCATCGGGTCGAGTGGTGACGGTCTACGGGGCGTACGGGCATACGGGCCGCTTCGTGGTGGCCGAGTTGCTGAGACGCGGGTTCGCCCCCGTTCTGGCCGGTCGGGACGCCGGCAAGCTGCGAACGCTGTCCGATTCCGCGGCCGATGTACGGGCAGCGGCGGTCGACGACGCCGAGGCACTGGATCATGCGCTGGCCGGGGCGGACGCGGTGATCAACTGTGCCGGGCCGTTCGCCGACACCGCCGGACCGGTGATCGAGGCGGCCCTGCGCGCCGGGATTCCCTACGTGGACGTCGCGGCCGAGATCGAGGCCAACCTGGACACCTTCCGGCGGTTCGGCGACCGGGCGCGGGCCGGCGGAGCACTGATCGTGCCCGCGATGGCCTTCTTCGGCGGGCTCGGTGATCTGCTGGTCACGACGGCACTGCACGACTGGTCCGCCGCCGACCAGGTCCAGGTGGCCTACGGACTGGACAGCTGGCATCCGACCCCGGGAACCCGGGCCGCGGGCCGGGTGTCCCGGCGGCGCCGGGACGGACGGCGCGTCCGCTACGCCGAGGGCCGGCTGGAGTACCGGGACGACGAGCTCCCGCTGGAGAAGTGGTTCTTCCCCGAGCCGACGGGCGCCCGTGACGTCCTCGCGGAATTCTCGATGGCCGATGTCGTGACCGTGCCCAGCCATCTGGCGGTGCCCGAAGTGCGCACGTACATGACCGTGGAGGCGGCCCGGGACCTGTCGGATCCGGAGACGCCGGGCCCGGTCGCGGTCGACGACCTCGGCCGGGCCGCCCAGCCGTTCGTGGTCGATGTGATCGTCGGTTCGGAAGCCGGGGCACGTCGCGCCACGGCCTACGGCCAGGACATCTACGCGGTCACCGCGCCGCTGGCCGTGGAGGCCGTCGACCGTCTGCTCACCGGCCGTACGAAGACGCTCGGGGTCGCATCGGCGGGACAGATGTTCGACGCACCCGACTTCCTGAAGGCGCTGTCCGCCCATCTCACGGTCGAAGTGTCCAGCTGACCTGGGTGTCGCGATCGACTCGGTGTACCCGCTGGCGGAGGCGGTCACAGCCCACGAGCGCGGGGAGATCTCCGGCGCACTCAGCGCGACCCGGCTCGCGATCTCGCACTGACCGGTGCCGCTAGGCCCGGCTCACCGCGGGCGAGAGCCGGTCAATGGTCACGCAGCGCCTTGGCCAGCTGAGCCTTGGTCATCGTCGACCGGCCCTTGATGCCGATCTCACGGGCGCGCTTGACGAGGTCGTCCTTGCTCCAGTCGTCGTAGGACGGGCTCTTGCCGCCCTTGCGGCCGACGCTGCTCTTCGAGCTGCCGGCGGCGGCATTGGCGATCCGAGCGGACTTCTCCTTGCTCTCGCCCTTGCTGCGCAGCTTGCGGTAGGTCTTCTCGTCCTTGATCTGTGCCCGAGGCATGGCGTCCTCCTCCAGGTGATCGCCTCATGCGGTCCGCCGATCGGGTCACGGCCGCCGCGGTCCTTCTCTGCCCCGACAGCCGCTGCACTAACGGCGGCCCGATCAAAACCGGTGCCAAGAGTCGACCGGGCGGTTACGGAAGCAGCGGCCGCATGAAGGTCCGGTCGTAGCGCAGCACACAGCCGCTTTCATCCCTGATGCGGTCGGCCTCGACGAAGTCCGGGTCGGTGCCGAACAGCCGCCGGTACTCCTCGTACGCCGCCAGGCTGGGGAAGCTGAACAGCGCCAGTGCCTTGTCGCTCGCCCCCTCGGCCGGAAGGAAGTAGCCATGATGGACACCCCCGTGCCGGCCGACCAGCTCCATCCACCGCCCGGCGAACCGTTCGAAGGCGGCGATCTCGTTCGGATCGATCACGTACTCGACGACACAAGTGATCATGGTTCCACCCTAGGCCTGGCCGCGCATTGCCTACCGTCCGGCGGGCGTCGCCGGCGGCGGAGTGTCGGGTTCGGTGTAGAGCCAGGCGCGGAAGATCCGGCTCATCCCCGGCATGACGGCGTACGTCAGCAAGGGCACCATGATCAGCGGAAACACGGCGGCGCGCAGCGGCAGGGGAAGCTTCATCGTGGCCGGTGAGACCAGTGCCTGGAACAGCAGGCTCAGCGGATACACCGCGAGCAGCGTGACCAGAGCCATCTTCCAGCGCGGCGGCGCGTCGTCCTCCTCACCGGGCAGGCTGAACCACGTCTCGAGGCCCGACGCATGGTGACGATGCTCGTGCGCGATGCCCTGGACCCGCTCCATCCAGGTCTTGCGCTCGGGGGACTGCAACCAGTCCTCCAGCCACCGTTCGGTGGTGAAGTTGACGATCGTGTAGTAGCGGTGCGGGGAGCCCTCGGCGCGCAGCCAGGTCGCTCCCTGGTGGCCGGGATGTCGGGCCGCCTCCTGGTTGATGCCGTGCGCCCATTTCTCGAAGTCGGGCTCCCGGCCCGCCGTGACGTCCCAGGTGATGACGGCGGTCGCCATACCTGTGTTGAGCTGTTCGCTCGATTCGGCCATGTAACGGCCTTACCCGGCCCGACCGGAACATGCGATCCTGGAAGAGCGCGTCAGGGGGCCAGGTAGGGGTCGTCGAGGGCCGCGGTTCCCTGATCGAGCCAGCGGGCCGCCGAGCTCGGGTCCATCCTGATGGGGATTCCGCGGCTGGGACTGGTGGCGCCGAGCAGATGGGCGACGCGGCCGTGTACGCCCGTGAGGACGATGGAGACGCCGCGGCCGGCTGCCCGTAGGTTGAGACGGGCGAGGATCTTCAGGCCGTCGGAGCCGCAGTCGCCGACCTGGGCCAGATCGATGATGAGCGCCGTGCGGGTCGTGGCGAGCGCGGCCGTGAGGGCGTCGTCCACGTCCTGGTAGGTGATCGAGGTGATGTCATCGGCGATGCGAGCCAGCGTGTAGGCCCCGAAGGGCTCGGTGATCACGGCTGGTGGGCTCGGTGCCTGTACGGTAGCGTCCATCGGTAGCCTTCCGAAACCATGAAAGTGCGTGGAGAACCGGCTTGTGCCGTCACAAGGTGAACGGAACGGAAACTGGCGTGGCCACTGGTCTGGACCTGCACCGAGCATAACACCTGAAGTCGTCTTCATGAAGATGACTTCTGCCGATGATCTGACGCCTGCTCATGGCGCCCGGCGAACCGACGTTCTGGGTTCAGGGACCGAGGTCAGTGAAGGTCGGGCAGCTGGCCGGTCTGGACCAGGTGTTCGGCGAGCGCCCGGAGTTTGATGTTGCGATTCTGCGAGGCGCGCGACAAGACGCCGAAGGCGTCGTCGCTGGTGAGCTTGTGACGTTCCATGAGGATGCC
>Ga0308173_10000472_pt1 | contig 17032 bp, 8 predicted proteins | sample PhyPR1_FD_203716 | JGI IMG/M metagenome (GOLD analysis project Ga0308173, IMG submission 203716) | Soil microbial communities from UC Gill Tract Community Farm, Albany, California, United States - DLSLS.P.R1 | ecosystem: Environmental > Terrestrial > Soil > Agricultural land | place: USA...
CGGCTTCAACTGCCCAAAGAACAAGCCGTCCACTTCCCTTCCCAACGCCGCCGCGTAGATGAGTAGCTGTGGCTCGCCGGGGCGTTCGTCGTCCAGGCTCGATCGCGACGTCTCGCCGCTCTTGTAGTCGATCAGGAGCAGTTTCCCGTTGTCCAGCCGGTCAATCCGGTCCACACGAAGCCGCAAGCCCAATCCCCCTAGCTCGAAGTACCGCTCCTGTTCCAGCATTTCCACCGCGAACGGCTGCGTCCGCGTCTTCTCCACGTTGTGCAGCCAGTCGAGCAAAAGCTCACGCAAGCGCTCCCGCTCCACTTGGGCGGTTTGCCGATGGAACGGTTCGCCCACCTGGGCTTCCACCGCCTCGACCGCCACCTCGTGCGCAAGCATCTGCAGTTCATCATCACTGAGCGACAGCAATTGGTCCTGCGTCCGCAGCCGTCCCCATGCAAGCTCCAGTGCTTTATGCAGGAAGCCGCCGCGCTGAAGGGGGTCGAAACCAAGACAGGCATCATCAGGTCCCTCGGCCTCCAGCCGGTACTCGGCAAAGGCACGGAACGGGCACAGGGACTGCGACTTCAGGATGCCAGTTCCGCCGCGCGCTTCCCCGCCCCCCTGGTAAGCCGGAGCCGTCCCGTCCGAAAACTCCTCAAGGGTTACGCCGCCGAACCACTCACGAGTCGACCTTCCTTCCCAACGGGGAGAGGTCGCCGCCGAGGGTCCCGCGTACGGCGCGGCGAATGGTGACAGGCGACCTGAATAACTGGCCGTGAGCTCCGGCGCGACCGAAAAAAGAGCAGTAGCCACCCGGGCCTGCTCCTCCTGAATGCCCTGTGGAGAAGCGCACGGCACCCCGTAGGCAACTTGCAGCTTCAGCGGGATTAAAGCCGGCGCGTATTGGACTGCAGGCCACGTCTCGTCCGAAACTCCCACCGCCAACGCACGATCGCACTCCAGTCCCGCCGCCGCGCAAACGTCCAAAATCTGAACGGGAGAAGACCAGTCGCCGCTCTCGGTTCCACAGGTGTCCAAAACACGCCGCAGGTACTCGATTGCCGTCCCGTACGAGACGGGGCCCGATACCATTGCCAACATTCCCAGCGTGTTCAGTGCGGAGTTCCACCCCTCCACAGCCTTTGCCTCGCCGGAGGTCAATTCGCTATCGCCCGGCCACCCCACCGCGTTCAGCAGCTTCCCGAAGAACTCGCACCACGAAGGCAGATCCTGTCTCGGCGGACACTCGTGCTGAAGCGAAAGCAGCGTTTCCCAGACCGGCGCCAGCCGCGAGCAGTTTCGGGAGGCCCACTGCATCTGTGCAAGCGACACCTCTAACTCGCGCCTGCGCCGCAGTGCAACGTCCGCTTGCGCGCGCTCATTGCGCTCGATCAGCGCTCCCGCGATGAATGGGCATCGCAGGATCGCCCCAGCATCCGCGACTTTCACCCGGGGCTTTCGAAGTTCCAGTAGCAGCAATGCGCTTGCTACAGCCGGATGACGATCCAGCGACGCAGGGCTCGCTATGTGAAATATCGTGGACGCCGCATCCCGCTGAGGCCCGAATCGCATCGCTGACGCCGGGTAAAAGATCTGCTCGAAAGTCCGTTCGATGAGGCCCCGGCGACTCAACAGATCAGGTATAAATACTCCAATCGACTCGCCCGCAGAACGCTCGAAAACGCCACGCGCCCACCGCGCCGCATGCTCGACCTCTTCTTGAATATCTCCGCAAACAATCATTTCGGCAGCTACTGCGGCAAGCCCAGGCTTATCTTCCGCCATAGTGGCCCGCTCGCCCAAGGCCCCTAGCAATTGCTGGAAGACTGGAGACGGCGAACGAAAACCCAGGAATGAGACGCCACCCACATCCAGGCTGCCGTTCGCGACCGACGAAGAGCACTGGCCCCACAGGTCGCCTCGGGTGATGAAACCACGCTCGGAGCAGAGTCGCTTAAACGCCCTGTACCAGTTGCGGAAATGCAGCGCGTCGCTGTTGTCGTTCCACTCGGCCGCATCCAGACGAATCCCCCACTCATCCACAATCAGTGCGGCGCGCCGGGCAAGCTGCGCGGTCGCCTCACTGTCGAACAATTGGGGAGCATCCGCCTCAATCAACTGACGCCAAAGCAGGATCTCCTGCAACCGCGAAAGCAGCACCGGGGCATCCCCGGACGTGTACCGTACCTCCTGCCAGCAAGAGGCGAGCCACACGTCAATGCTCTGAATCGGCACAGCCTCCCAACTGAGCTCCGCCTCCTGCATTCGCGCTGACGCAAACTGCTGCGTCGCCACCGAGGCCAGCAAAGCCGTGGACGTGACAACCACGTCTCCTGCCGCGAGGCTCGCAAAGAGCTGGGGATAAGCGACCCGCATCTACGAAAGCCTACTCGCTCGCAATCCTTGGCGACGCCAGATCGTCGTAGCTGCCCTCTTCTTTGTCGTGTTTTTCCTGGTCCTCTACACAGTAAAGTGCCCAGGGCACAGCCTCCAGCCTGGCATCGGAAATTTCCCGTCCGCAATCGACGCACCTGCCGTAGGTGCCGTTCTCGATGCGCTGTAACGCCGCCTGCACCTGCTTCAGTTCATCCGATTCGATGGTGTTTACCCGAAAGTTCAGCGCCTTGTTTTCGGAAGATTCCACGTAGTCGATCGGGTCTTCCACCCCTTCGATCTGCGACTCGCGCGCGTCTTCCCCTAAGCGGCGCATGGAGCCTAATAGTTCCTCCTCGCGCGCTTCTAATCTCTGTTTCGCCTGTTCGATATTCATATCAATGTTAGTGAGAAACCCAAACCGCTAGCCTAGTTTCTCCTCCAGCTCCGCCCACCGCTCATAGAGCTCATCCACCGCCCTTTGAGACTCCTCCATCTCCCGGTACACCTCGGCCAGACGCAGTCCGTCTCGGGCCACGGCTGGATCTTCAAGCAGGGCCCGCTTGGCGGCAAGCGTCTGCTCCGCATCGGCGATCCGGTCCTCGATAGTCTGATAATCGCGGCTGTCCAGATAAGACAATTTCTTTTTCGCCGTTGCCGGTTTCGACTCAGACGAAACGGCGGTCTCCATCGGCTTGGCTTTTGCCTTGCTCTCCCGGCGCTGCTCATCCCGCCACAGTTCCCATTGTGAGTAGTCGGCAAAACGTTCCGCGCCGCCCTGTCCGTCCAGACCCAGCACCACCGTCGAAACCCGATCCAGCATATAACGGTCGTGCGTCACCAAGACCAGCGCGCCCTTGAACTCCAGCAAACTCTCTTCCAGGATTTCCAGCGTCGGAATATCCAGGTCGTTCGTCGGCTCGTCCATCAGAAGCACGTCAGCCGGCTCCAGCATCAGCTTGGCGATCAGTACCCGCGCGCGCTCGCCGCCGGAAAGCCGGCTCACAGGTTGATTCAATTGTTCATTGGAAAACAAGAATCGCGAAGCCCAGGAGGCCACGTGAATCGTCCGGTCCTGGTAGACGACCGAGTCGCCATCCGGTGCCAGCGCCTGACGAAGCGTCAACGTGGAATCCAGCTGCCGAAGCTGATCGAAGTAGACAATCCGGAGAAAATCGGCCCGTTGTACCTCGCCCGTTTGCGGGTCAATCTCGCCCAGCAGCAGGCGCAGCAATGTCGTCTTTCCGCTTCCGTTCGGACCCACCAAACCCACGCGCATGCCGGAAGTCACGGTGAAATCGAGATCGCTGAACAGGTTCCGCCCCTCAAAGCCATACGACACTTTCCGTAGATCGATCAGCCGTTTTGTCTTGCGATCCGTGGCGGAAAAATCGATGTCGGTGCTGGCCGTGCGCGTACGGGCGTTCAGCTCGTTCAGCTCCCCGATCATCGCGTGGGCCTTGTCGATCCGCGCCTTCGCCTTCGTCGCCCGTGCTTTGGGGCCGCGGCGAAGCCACTCAATTTCCGTACGGACACGATTGGCCAGCGATTCCTGCTGTTTCGCCTGGGCCGTCAGGTACTCGTCCTCCTTTTCGAGAAACGTGCTGTAATTTCCTTCCACCCGAAACAGTCCGTCCGCATAAACACGGCTGAGCTCCGCCATTTCGGTCGCTACGTTCTCCAGGAAATATCGATCGTGGCTGATCACCACAGAAGCAAACGGGGCGTTCAGAAGTAGCTTCTCCAGCCACTCGATTCCCGCCAGATCAAGATGGTTGGTAGGCTCATCCAGCAACAGAACGTCAGGGCTTTGTACCAGGGCCTCGGCAATCGCCAGACGTTTACGCCAGCCGCCCGAGAGATGGGATGCCTCGACGTCGAAGTCGGAGAAGCCAGCCCGGCCCAGCGTCTCCCCTTCCCGCGCCGGACGCTCTGTCTGTGGGATTGCCGCACGATCGAGTGCACCGTTGATCACGGAGCGCACAGTGTCTCCCGGTGCGAACTGGGAATTTTGAGAGATATAAGCCAGCCGCGTATTTTTGCGGATCGCCACCTCGCCTGCATCCGGTTCCCGCCTCCCGGCGAGTATCTCGAGCAGCGTGGATTTCCCGGATCCGTTCGGGCCGATTAATCCTAAGCGTTCGCCTTCGGAAATGCTGATGCTGATATTACGAAATAACGGAACTGCCCCGTAGGTCTTGGTTAGGCCCTGGGCATTAATTAGAAGCGCCACTCTCTCTATCATCGCCTCCCAGGCCGGAATTACTGAAGCGTGATTCAGCGAATGGAAAAGCTACGCTTTGAGAAAAAGATGGTTGGGCTCCGGTGCGCTTTCACTCGCCCGGTGCCGCAGTACGGAACGCGCTATGTATAACGGCCGCTGTTTTGCTTCTGTATAGATTCGGCCTACGTACTCGCCTACCACGCCGATACTGATCATCTGTAAACCGCCTATCATCAGCATGGTGATGAAGAGCGTAGCCCAACCCGAGACCCAGCTATGCGTGAAAATGCGGACGAACAACGAATAAAATATGCCAACCAGCGCGAGCGCGGCCGAGGCGAATCCCACCCACGACAACACACGTAGCGGTACCGTAGAAAACGAGGTAATGCCGTCCATCGCCAGGTTCAGCATTTTGCGCAGCGGATATTTAGTTGTACCGGCAAAGCGCGCCGCGCGGTCGTACTTCAACCCGTACTGACGGAAGCCGATCCAGCTGCACATACCTCGCAGCAGGCGGTGTCTCTCCGGTAAACGCAGCATCGCGTCGACGGCTTTCCTGTCCAGCAAGCGGAAATCGCCCGTGTCCAATGGCATCTCCACATCGGAAAGCGCATTGATGAACCGGTAAAACGCCTTGGCGGTCCACAGCTTGAATTCCGACTCCCCTACCCGCGAGTTGCGCACGCCATAGACCACCTCGTAGCCTTGCCGCCAGAAGTCCATCATCCGCTCAATCACTTCCGGCGGGTCCTGCAAATCGGCATCGATGATCACCACCGCATCTCCCGCCGCAATCTCCAGCCCGGCACTGACTGCCGCCTGATGCCCAAAATTGCGCGACAGCTCAACCACAGTCACATGCGGATCCGCCGTATAGATGTCCTGCAACAGCGCGAAAGTCCGGTCGCGGGAACCATCGTTTACGTAGACAATTTCATATGATGTGCCCAACCCCCGGAGCACCTGCGTTAAACGCCGATGACACTCGCCGATTCCCTCTTCTTCGTTGAAGCAAGGAACCACCACGCTGATCTCAACTGCTCCTGCGTTGTACATTGCTGATTCGAGGTCTCTCCTAACAAGATACAAAAAGGGCGGCCCTTTCCAGGCCGCCCTTTCGCCTTAACTGTGGTACTTCGATTAGATTTCGTCAGAGCCGAGCACTTCTTCCGCGCCCAGGTCTTCAGAAAGCCCACCCGTGTACAAGCCCGGAGTCTCGTCCGAGTAGTCGTCGAGACCGCCACCGAGCGAGATCTCCTGCTCGGGTAACGGCTCCTCTTCCACCACGTCTTCGCCCGCGATCTTCACGCGGCGATAATACTCCATGCCGGTTCCGGCGGGAATCAACCGGCCCATGATGACGTTCTCCTTCAGACCGCGCAGGTAATCCACCTTGCCGTTGATGGCGGCTTCGGTCAACACACGCGTCGTCTCCTGGAAGCTGGCCGCCGAAATGAAGGAGTCGGTCGAGAGCGATGCCTTCGTAATACCAAGCAGGATCGGCTTGCCCGTTGCCGGACGGCCTCCCGCCTCGATCACTCGCGCATTCTCCTCGCGGAACTTGAACTTGTCGACAACCTCTTCCGGCAGGAACTCGCTATCGCCGATATCTTCGATACGGATCCAGCGCATCATTTGCCGCGAGATGACTTCCAGGTGCTTATCGTTGATGTTCACACCCTGCAGCCGATAGACTTCCTGAATCTCGTTGACCAGGTACTTCTGCAGTTCCTTCTCGCCGAGCACAGCCAGAATATCGTGTGGATTGCGGGGGCCGTCCATCAGCGGATCGCCGGAACGGACGCGCTCCCCTTCCTGCACGTTGATATGAACACCGCGCGGAATTGAGTACTCTTTCTGCACACCGTCGTCGCCGACAATGTACAGTTTTCTCATACCCTTCGTCACTTCGCCGTACTTCACGGTGCCGTTGATCTCCGCGATAATGGCCGTTTCGCGAGGCTTGCGGGCCTCGAACAACTCGACCACGCGGGGCAAACCGCCCGTGATGTCTTTCGTCTTGGTCGTAGCGCGCGGAATCTTCGCGATGACGTCGCCGGCATGCAGCGTCTCACTGTCGGAAACCATCAGGTGCGCGTGCGTCGGCATCAGGTAGCGTTTTTCTTCCGAACGCGAGCCGCCTTCCGGCCGCACCACAACGGTCGGGAAGCGCTTCTCATCGGCAGACTCAGTGACCACCACCTGCATGTTGCCGGTGATTTCGTCCACCTGTTCCTGAGTCGTGACGCCGTCGATCAGATCCTTGAAGTGAAGCGTTCCACTGATCTCGGTCAAGATCGAGAACGTGTACGGGTCCCACTCCAACAGAATCTGGTTCGCCTTGACGGCCGCGCCATCTTCGACGTTCACCTTCGCGCCGTAGACAACGGGATAACGCTCGCGCTCACGATTCTTGTCGTCCACGATGATCAGAATGCCGTTGCGGTTCATCGCAATCAATTCATTCTTGTTGTTGCGGACAACGTTGACGTTGCTGTAACGAACGAAACCGTCGCTCTTCGCATCCTGAGTGGACTGCTCGCTCACTCGCGTAGCCGCGCCACCGATGTGGAAAGTACGCATCGTGAGCTGGGTGCCGGGCTCACCGATCGACTGAGCCGAAATGATACCGACCGCTTCACCGCGCTCAACCATCCGTCCCGTCGCCAGGTTACGGCCGTAGCAGAGCCGGCAAACGCCGCGCTTCGATTCGCAGGTCAGTACTGAGCGAATCTTGACCCGCTCGATACCGGCCGCTTGAATCGCGCTGGCCAGTTCTTCGGAGATTTCCTGGTTCACGCCGACGATCACGTTGTTCTCGTAATCGCGCTGATCTTCCAGGGCCACGCGGCCTACGATACGGTCGCGCAACGGTTCGATGATTTCGCCGGATTCAATGATCGGCTCCACGTAGATTCCATCGCCGGTTCCGCAATCGTCCTCGGAGATAATGACGTCCTGCGCCACGTCGCAAAGGCGGCGTGTCAGGTAGCCCGAGTCCGCGGTCTTCAAAGCGGTATCGGCCAGACCCTTACGCGCACCGTGGGTCGAGATGAAGTACTGCAACACCGTCAACCCTTCGCGGAAGTTCGCCGTAATCGGCTGCTCGATGATTTCGCCGGAGGGCTTGGCCATCAAGCCACGCATGCCGGAGAGCTGGCGGATCTGCTGCTTCGAACCACGAGCACCGGAGTCCGCCATGATGTAAATCGGATTGAGGACGCGACCGCTACGGTCATCCTCCTCCATGTTCTTGAACATCTTGTCGGAGACCACTTCCGTAACCTTCGACCAGATTTCAATGATCTTGTTGTAGCGCTCGGATTGCGTGATCGCGCCTTCCTGATACTGCTGTTGGACCTCGACCACCTGCATTTCGGCGTCGTGAACCAGACTGCCCTTGTCCTCAGGCACAACCATGTCGTCGATCCCGATAGAAATACCGGCGCGGGTCGCATAGAGGAAACCGAGCTTCTTGATCTCGTCCAGCATGTGGACCGTCACCGGACGGCCAAACTGCAGGTAGCAGTATTGGACTAGCTGACTCATGCCTTTCTTCTTGAGAAGGCCGTTGATGAACGGCATCTCCTTCGGAAGCACGTCGTTCAGGATGACGCGGCCGACCGTCGTGTCCATGTACTGCTTGTTGAACTCGATCGGTTCGGTGTGAAGGATGTTCTGGCTGTCGAACGCCTTCGTCAGGTCGATCACTCTGCCTGTATGGCGCAGCTTGATCGGCGTGAGCGTTTCCACTTCGCCCATTTCCAGCGCGATCAGAACGTCATCGATCGAGGCAAACGTTCTGCCGGCGCCCTTGGCATTCGGGCGCATCTTCGTCAGGTAGTAAAGCCCGAGCACCATGTCCTGCGTCGGAACCGTAATCGGCGCTCCGTGCGCAGGCGACAAAATGTTGTTCGACGCCAGCATGAGCGTGGAGGCTTCAATCTGCGCTTCGGGCGATAGCGGAATGTGCACGGCCATCTGATCGCCGTCGAAGTCCGCATTGAATGCGGTACAGGTCAGCGGATGCAGCTTGATGGCTTTGCCTTCCACCAGGGTCGGCTCGAAAGCCTGGATACCGAGGCGGTGTAGCGTTGGAGCGCGGTTCAGAAGAATCGGATGATCCTTGATGACCTCTTCCAGAATGTCCCAAACCACCGGGTCCTGCTGCTCTACCAGCTCTTTAGCCTGCTTGATCGTGGTGCAATGTCCGCGCTGCTCCAGCCGGTGATAAATGAAGGGCTTGAACAACTCCAAAGCCATCTTCTTCGGCAGACCGCACTGATTCAGCTTCAGTTCAGGACCAACCACGATCACTGAACGGCCAGAGTAGTCGACGCGCTTACCAAGCAGGTTCTGGCGGAAACGCCCTTGCTTGCCCTTCAGCGTATCGGAAAGAGACTTCAACGGACGGTTGTTCGCACCGCGCAGAACACGGCCACGGCGGCCGTTGTCGAACAACGCATCGACAGCTTCCTGCAGCATGCGCTTTTCGTTGCGTACGATGACATCGGGAGCATGCAGCTCCATCAGCTTTTTCAGACGGTTGTTGCGGTTGATAACGCGGCGGTACAGGTCATTAAGATCCGAGGTGGCAAAACGTCCGCCATCGAGCGGCACCAGGGGACGCAATTCCGGCGGAATCACCGGGATGACATCGAGAATCATCCACTCCGGTTTGTTGCCGGATTTGCGGAAGCTTTCCACCACGCGAAGGCGCTTGGCATACTTCAGCTTTTTCTGCGCCGAAGTTTCCGTGCGCATCTTTTCGCGGATGATCTGGCTCAGTCCCTCGATTTCAAGGCGCTTCAGCAGTTCCTTGACACCTTCAGCGCCCATCATGGCCGTGTATTGACCGGGAAACTCCTGGTCGAGCTGGCGTTTACGCTCGTCGCTGACCACTTCGCCCATCGTGAGACCGGTCGCCTCACCGGGCTCGATAATGACGAACGCTTCGTAGTAAAGGACTCGCTCCAGCTCCCGGAGCGTGATGTCGAGCAGGTAGCCGATGCGGCTCGGCAGACCTTTGAAAAACCATACATGCGAACAGGAGCTGGCCAGCTCGATGTGGCCCAGACGCTCGCGGCGCACGCGCGAAAGAGTAACTTCAACACCGCACTTGTCGCAGATCACTCCGCGATGCTTCATGCGTTTGTACTTACCGCAGAGACACTCCCAATCCGCTACTGGACCGAAGATGCGGGCGCAAAACAATCCGTCGCGCTCCGGCTTGAAGGTGCGGTAGTTGATGGTTTCCGGCTTGGTGACTTCACCATGGGACCAGCTACGAATTTTCTCTGGTGAGGCCAAACTGATTCGAATCGAATCGAAGTCGGCGAGGAGATTGGCTCTGTCGTACGGAGAAGATCGATACATGAAATGTCCTTATTTTTAGGAGGGCCCGTTTTCCATCAATTTGCGAACAGGACGCGGGGCGCCACATTGGCGCCCTGCCCGCAACACACTTACTTCAACTAGTCCGCGGCGTGCGCCAGGTCCTGCATCTCGCGTGGTTTCTTCATCAGTTCCACATCGAGGCAGAGGCTCTGCAACTCGCGGATCAACACGTTGAACGACTCCGGTACGCCCGGCTCAGCAGCGGCTTCACCCTTTACGATCGCCTCGTAAATTTTGGCGCGGCCATATACGTCGTCCGATTTGGCTGTCAGCAGTTCCTGAAGAATATAGGCGGCGCCATACGCTTCAAGGGCCCATACTTCCATTTCTCCAAAGCGCTGGCCACCGAACTGCGCCTTACCGCCGAGCGGCTGCTGCGTAATCAACGAATAGGGTCCAATCGAGCGGGCGTGGATCTTGTCGTCAACCAGGTGGCTTAGCTTCAGCATGTAGATGTAGCCCACCGTAACTGGCTGCTCAAAGGCCTGGCCCGTCATGCCGTCGTGAAGTTGAATCTTGCCCGAAGAAGGCAGTCCCGCTTTCTCCAACTGCGTTTTGATGTCGCGTTCCGCCGCTCCATCGAACACCGGCGTGGCAAAGTGAAGTCCCAGCTTCGCCGCCGCCCAGCCCAGGTGCGTTTCCAGCACCTGACCCACGTTCATACGGGAAGGAACGCCCAGGGGATTCAGAACGATCTCCACCGGAGTGCCATCGGGCAGATACGGCATGTCCTCTTCTGGAACAATGCGCGCGATCACACCCTTGTTACCGTGGCGTCCGGCCATCTTATCGCCCACCGAAAGCTTGCGCTTCATCGCGATGTAAACCTTCACAAGCTTGATCACACCCGGAGGCAGTTCATCGCCCTTGCGCAGCTTCGCGATTTTTTCTTCCGTGATCTTTTCGAGAACGGCGATCTGACGGGAAGTCATCTCCTCGATCTCGTCGATCTGCTCGCCCAGGCGGGCATCCTTCGTGGAAAGCCGCATGCGCTTCAGATCTCGTGCGCGCAGCTTCTCCAGCAGGTCACGCGTTAGCGGCGTATCTTTCGAGAGCAGTTTCTTGTTGGTCTTTTCGTCGTGGAGATCGGCCGTTAGCTCCTTGCCTTGCAGCAAGCTCTCCAAACGCTTGGCGCGCTCGTCGCTTAGGATGCGCTTTTCATCTTCAAGGTTGCGGTGCATGCGCTCTTCCTGCATCTGCAGAATGAGCTTCGACCGCTCGTCGAGTTCAGCACCCTTCCGCGAGAACACCTTGCAGTCGACCACCGTTCCCTCGATGCCCGGAGGACAGTAGAGGGAAGCGTCCTTCACGTCGCCGGCCTTCTCGCCGAAGATGGCGCGCAACAGCTTCTCTTCAGGAGTGAGCTGCGTTTCACCTTTCGGCGTCACCTTGCCGACCAGGATGTCGCCGGGCTTCACCGTCGCACCCACGCGAATAATGCCGCTCTCATCGAGGTTCCGCAGGAACGATTCCGCAATGTTCGGAATGTCGCGGGTGACTTCCTCCGGACCCAGCTTTGTATCGCGGGCTTCCACTTCGAACTCTTCGATGTGGATGGAGGTGTAGTAGTCTTCTTTGACCAGTTTCTCGCTCACCACGATGGCGTCTTCGAAGTTGTAGCCGCGCCATGGCATGAACGCAACCAGTACGTTCCGGCCCAGTGCAAGCTCTCCCAATTCCGTGCAAGGACCGTCGGCAAGCACGTCGCCTTTGCGAACCTTCTGCCCTTGCTGGACGATTGGCTTCTGGCTGATACAGGTGTTTTGATTCGAGCGCTTGAACTTCGTGAGCTGATAAATATCGGCGCCCACTTCGCGCGACATCTGGCCTTCGTGAGCTCCGCCTTCAACGCGCACAATAATGCGCTCGCTGTCGACCGAATCCACGATACCGGCGCGTTTGCAGATCACCACAGCACCCGAATCGCGTGCCGTCACGCGTTCCATGCCGGTTCCCACGTAAGGAGCATCAGCACGAAGGAGCGGAACAGCCTGGCGCTGCATGTTCGATCCCATCAAAGCGCGGTTTGCGTCGTCGTTTTCGAGGAACGGAATCAAGCTGGCCGCTACCGAAACAAGCTGCTTCGGGCTGACGTCCATGTACTCGATTTCGTCGCGGTTTTTCAGAACGAAGTTACCGGCCTGCCGGGCGTTAACCAGCCCGTCCACGATTCGGCCATTTTCATCGATGCCGACGTTCGCCTGGGCAATGATGTACTTGTCTTCTTCCCACGCGGACAGGTAATCGCAGTGCGCTTCGAACTCCGCGTGCTGCTTATCGCCCAAAGCCGCATTGGCTTTGTCGATCTCCTCGCGCGAAACTACGTCATTGACTTTGAAGTTGGTATCGCCCGGGTTTAGAATCCGGACTTCATCCACCAGAACGCCCTCGCGCACCCGGCGGTACGGGCTCTCGATGAATCCGTATTCATTGATGCGGGCAAAGCAGGACAGCGACGAGATCAGACCGATGTTCGGGCCTTCCGGCGTTTCAATCGGACAGATACGGCCGTAGTGCGTCGGATGTACGTCGCGAACTTCGAAGCCCGCGCGCTCCCGCGACAGACCACCGGGTCCAAGAGCCGACAGGCGGCGTTTGTGGGTAATCTCCGACAGCGGGTTCGTCTGGTCCATGAACTGCGAAAGCTGGCTGGAACCAAAGAACTCGCGAATGGCCGCCATCACAGGCTTGGCGTTGACCAGGTCGTGCGGCATCGCCGTCGACATTTCCTGGTACACGGACATCTTTTCCTTGATCGCCCGCTCCATGCGAACCAGGCCGATGCGGAACTGGTTCTCCAGCAGTTCGCCCACCGCGCGTACGCGCCGGTTGCCGAGGTGGTCGATATCGTCTACCACGCCCAACCCGCGGCGGAGCTTCAGAAGGTACAGAATGGTGTCGGTGAAGTCCTTCTCATCCAGCGTGCGCTTGTCGAGCGCCGTTGCATCCGCCTTGTCGTGCAGCTTGATGTTGAACTTCATGCGGCCCACGCGCGAAAAGTCGTACTTGCGCGGGTCGAAGAACATGCCCTGGAAAAGCTGGGTGGCCGTATCGAGCGTCGGAGGATCGCCAGGCCGCAGCTTGCGGTAAATCTCCAGCAGCGCCTCATTCTGGCTCTTAACGCTGTCCTTGCGAAGGGTGGCGGAGATGACGTTCCCGGCTTCGTCGCGATCCGGGAAGAAAATCTCGATGGTGTCGATACCCGCATCGGACACCTTGCCGAGAATGGTAGACGTCAACTCGTGATTGGCTTCCACCAGCACCTCGCCGGTCGACATGTCGATCACGTCGGAGGCAACATAGGCGCCTTCCAGATCATTGGATGCCACCTCGACCTGCTGGATCTTTGCCTTTTGCAGCTCGCGAAACACGGAATTCGTGATCTTACGGCCCTGGGGAACAACCTGTTGGCCGTCTGGCCCGTGGATGGCATGCGAAAGCTTCATGCCGATCAAGCTGTCGTTTACGCCCCAGTGGAGCTTGCTGTCTTTCAGCGTGATCGTCGAAAGTTTGTAGAAGGCGCGGATGATATCGGCGTCCGTCTTCAGACCAAGCGCGCGAAGGAACACCGTGCCGTAGAACTTACGTTTACGGTCGATGCGCACATAAAGCAGGTTCTTGTTGTCGTACTCGAACTCGACCCAGCTGCCGCGATACGGGATGATCTTGCCAAGGAAGTAGCCCTGGGTTTGCACACGCTCAAAGAACACGCCCGGCGAGCGGTGCAGCTGCGAAACAATCACGCGCTCGGTCCCGTTGATGATGAATGTGCCGTTGTCGGTCATCAATGGGATTTCGCCAAAGAAGACCTCTTGTTCCTTGATGTCGCGCACGGACTTTGTTCCCGTGTCGGCGTCCTTGTCGTACACCGTAAGGCGGATGGTAACCTTTAGCGGCGCCGCGTAGGTCATGCCCCGCTCTTCGCACTCGGGCACGTCGTACTTCAGCTGTAGGGCAACCGGATCGCCGCAACGGTTACAGAAAGTAACGATATTTTTATTGAATGTTCCGCACTTATGACACAGAACGTCACCGGCATGGAACGGATCCGTACGAATTTCCGCTCCGCAGTGCGGGTTGCGGCAGATAGTACGAAGATGATGAAGACCCTTAAGATTGCCGCACTTGCACTCCCAGTTGCCGATAGAATAGTCGACAAACTCGAGCTGACTTAAGCCGCGGAAATCAGAAATGGGAAAAACCGACGAGAATACACTTTGCAGTCCTCCGTCTTCCCGTTCTTTCGGAAGCAGATCCATCTGCAAAAAACGTTCATAGGACCGCTTCTGCACCTCGATCAGGTTAGGAATAGGGATGGAGGTTTTGATCTTGGAAAAATCGACTCTCTCCCGGAGAGTACCGTTTGGCACGTTGGGCATCTACGCTTGTCCTTTAGGAAACCAATGAAACGATAACGACATCTAGCAATTCGCTACGAAGTAGCCGAACCACCACACTAGGCGGCAACAGCCATCAGCGGTGAATCAGAGCGATCCACCCACAAATGCTTGCGCAAACCCCTGGAGCGGAGTCGCACGGGAAGAAATATTGAAATGAGTTGTGGTTGACAACAACGAGTATTTGGAACCTGAGCTTGGCGGGACCAGACCCTAACAATAGAGTAGCACTGCGAAAACCACGAAAAGAATAATTCAGACATGCAAAAACCCCGCAAAGGCCCACTGAGCCCTACGGGAGAGAGTTCTAACAAACTGAACCAAGTAGCTGAATGCTGGATCGCCCCGGCCTGACGTCAACTCAAGAATAGCAAATGGGATCAGTCACGTCAAGCGCGACTGATCCCGGGAAATGAATCACCGTGATCGGTGACTGAATTTACTTTACCTCAACGGTAGCGCCGGCATCAACAAACTTCTTCTTGATGGTCTCGGCTTCGTCCTTGCTGACGCCTTCCTTAACGGGCTTCGGAGCTCCGTCCACCAGATCCTTGGCTTCTTTCAAGCCGAGGCTGGTCACTTCGCGTACTACCTTGATAACGTTGATCTTATTTGCGCCAGCTGCCGTCAGCACCACGCTGAATTCGGTCTTTTCTTCGGCCGGAGCAGCCGCCGCGGCACCGCCGCCGCCCGCACCCGGAGCCGCTACAGCAACGGAGGCCGCTGCCGCCGAGACGCCCAACTTCTCTTCGAGGAGCTTCACCAGTTGAGAGGCTTCGAGGAGAGTCAAGCCCTGAATCTGTTCTGCAATTACGTTAATATCCGCCATTTTCTTCTAACTTCCTTAAAAAAATTTCCCTAATCCTATTTGCCGGCGGATCCCCGCCAAACAACATTACCGGTGGGTTCCCTATTCCTGAAATTTGTTTTCCTTGACACCTTGATCGAGCACCACGGCCAGATTGCGGCCCACTCCGTTGACGGAGGTGACCAGACGTGTGGCTGTTGCATTGATCAGGAACAAGAGCTTCGCGTAAATCTCTTCTTTCGGCGGCATGGCGGCCAGTTCGTTGATCGCGCCAATGTCGATCACCCGGCCTTCCACCATTCCCGACTTGAACGTAAATGCCGCGTTTTCCCTGGCGTACTTCGTCAGAGCCTTAGCGAGCGCTACCGGGTCCTTCGACGTATACGCGAGCGACGTCATGCCCTTCAGGTCATTCAGAAGCTCTTGCGCCGAAGTCCCTGCAGAGGCCTTCTCGGCGATGTTGTTTTTGACCACCTGATAGTCGCCGCCAGCGCCGCGAATGGTCTTCCGAAGCTCGAAATCCTGCTTGACGGTCAGCTTTTCGTAGCCAGCGACAAAGATGTTTTGGTTTTCCTCGATGGTCTTCTTCAGATTCTCGAAGTCTCTTTTCTTTTCGTTCTTATCTTTCATGAACAGGTACCTTTGTGACTACTCCTAAGCCGTCTTTGCGTTGAAACCGGCTACATCCAGCGGCACACCCGGCCCCATGGTGGAGCAGAGCGTCGCAGTTTTGACGTACTTCCCTTTCGCCGCCGCAGGCTTTGCCTTCACGACCGCTTGAATCAGGCTGTTCGTGTTCTCCAGAAGCTTGTCGCTCGGAAAACTGACCTTCCCGACCGGCGCATGGATCACACCGGTTTTGTCGACGCGAAACTCGACCTTACCGGCCTTGATCTCCTGAATGGCCTTCGCAACATCGGTGGTCACGGTTCCTGTTTTCGGGTTTGGCATTAAGCCGCGCGGTCCGAGAATCTTACCGAGACGGCCGACCGAGCGCATCATGTCCGGAGTGGCAATCACGGCATCAAAACCCGTCCAGTTTTCAGACTGGATTTTGTTGACCATCTCTTCCCCGCCCGCAAAATCGGCTCCGTTTTCCTGGGCCTCGCGAATCTTGTCGCCGGAGGCGATGACCAGGACCGACTTCGATTTGCCGAGCCCGTTGGGGAGCACGACGGTGCCGCGGACCATCTGATCCGCGTGCTTGGGATCGACACCGAGACGCATATGGACTTCCACCGTCTCGTCGAACTTCGTGAATTTAATTTTTTGAACGAGAGTAACTGCTTCGGGGAGCTGATAAGGCTTCGCCTCTACCTGCTTCGCCGCAGCCTCGTACTTCTTGCCGGGCTTGTGACTCATAGTTTGACTGGTTCAAGCGGCTTGCGAACGGCACACCGTTCCCGAGCCTCCCAAGTTGATTAGAAACTTTCCACAGGATAGCACAAAAACCCTGTTAAATGTCAAAACGGCAACTACCGGACGGCGGAAAACGGCAGCGGACTCAAAATTACGTTGCTGATATTCGCCACGATTTCTTTGTCGCTCAACTGGGGCTGCGTGCTCAGTTTCTTCCATTCGGGGTCGCTGCCAAAGGCGTGCCATAACTTTTCGCGGTCCGCCAGGCTGTCGTAGGAAAGCATATACATCAGATTCGGCTGCTTCGGGCCGATGATGGTCTGGCCGAAGAACACCGGCTTCATTCCGAGGCGCTCGAAGATGCCGGCCTCGCCCTGGTTGAACATTTCCACTTTGCGCGCCAGCGTGGCGAACGACTGCGACTCGTAGGTCCGAAGCTCGAATATCCGGTGCGGCCGATTCTGGGTGTCGGGTGCGACA
>Ga0308173_10000473_pt1 | contig 17000 bp, 17 predicted proteins | sample PhyPR1_FD_203716 | JGI IMG/M metagenome (GOLD analysis project Ga0308173, IMG submission 203716) | Soil microbial communities from UC Gill Tract Community Farm, Albany, California, United States - DLSLS.P.R1 | ecosystem: Environmental > Terrestrial > Soil > Agricultural land | place: USA...
CATTTAGAGAATGTTTGTCAAAACAAACAGTAAGTGAGATCGATTACAGAAAAACGAATCCGGAGAGCTGCCTATTCGCATAAGCCAGAGATCAGCACAAAAGCTGATACGAGTACTAGTAGTAAGGGTATCTTGGTAAACCAGCTATGCGTCCTGTATAGTTTACTTGTTTCTATTAGTTGGTAAGTTGACCTAAATTCTTGGATTTTAGGGACTCCTCGGGAAGCTACGTTTTCCTGGGATAGCTCGATGGAAGGTCGGGAGCTTGCCTGGTTAGTGAGTGGGTATGCAAGTATGTCTGGTTTCGCACAATTCAGAGCTCGAAGCTATTCTAGGAGAGTGTAAAGACCTAAGCTGGGTCGTCGCACATCCTGGATCTCCCGTCCCGGAAGCAAGTCTATACATTTGGGATTTTGAGAAAGACTTGCGAATTCCTGCCGAGATTTTAGCGCAAGAAGACGTTCAGCATTTGTTTCTAGCCGATCCAAAGCATCTGGATTCGCTCGAATCTGATTATCAGGGCGCCGTCGCCGTCATACTGAAGCCGGCTACTCCGTTTACCATAAAGGCCTTTGTGGAAATGGCGCTGAAGACGCTCAACTTACGTAAGCAGGCGCGAGAGGCCAATACCTTGCGGCACGACCGCGATGCTCTACTCCAATACGTCCTGGAGGTGAATTTGAAGCTTCAGGAATACGATCAGGAGCGAAGCAATTTCCTGGCGCGAGCCCTCCACGACCTGCGCGCTCCCCTGACCGCTTTACATGGATACTGTGGACTGCTCGGGGAGGGCCGGTTAGGGCCAGTGACCTCGCAACAAAGGGAGCTCCTGGAAAGAATGTGTCACAGCACAAGCCGATTAGGGCGGCTGGCCTCCGGTGCATTCGAACTGCTCGTGCAGGGTCGGTTTGAGCGACTGCCAAAGCTGGCGACTGAGGACATCGAGGAATGTGTCACCAAGGCCCTCAATGATGTTTATCCATTGGTCGAGGACAAGAATATTGATGTCACCGTGCAGATTGTCCCACCGGATAAACCCCTATTCTTCGAGGCTGAGCAAATCGAACAAGTACTTGTAAACCTTTTTGAAAACTCCTGCCGGTTCACTCAGCGGGGCGGAAACATCGAAATTCGCGGATATCCAATTTTTTGGGAAGCCGCCTTGCACCGCCCGAATGGTTTCCAGGGAAATCGAATGCACCCGCCTGATGCGTACCGTATCGATGTTCTCGATAGCGGGGCGGGAGTGCCCGAAGATTTGGCGGAGAAGATCTTTGAACAGTATGCCTCCTACTCGGGTTCGCTTGACCGGTCCGGAGGCGGATTGGGCTTAGCCATCTGTAAGCTCATCATCACGGCTCACCATGGCGCAATTTGGGCAACCCCAAGCAAAGATGGTGGCCGCTTTTCTTTTGTGCTGCCGCTCGGGCCTGTTCAGGTTCGCGAGCAGGCTCGAGTGTCGGGCGCGTCGGAAGCGCCTTCGAATCCTAATCTAGCGGTTTGCGGAGAGGCCAGGGCATGAATACAATTCTTGTTGCTGAAGATGAGCTTGAAGTGAGAAACTACCTCGGACTCGCTTTAAGCTGTGAAGGCTATCGCGTGGAATATGCGCAGAACGGGGAAGAGGTGTTACAGTGCCTCGCAAGCCGGTCCAGCAATGTCTCTCTTCTACTTCTCGATTTGCTAATGCCCATTAAAAATGGGTTTGAAACTTTGCAGGAAGTGCGCCGGGACTGGCCGGCCCTTCCCGTAATCACCCTTTCTGGATCGTGTACGACCGCAAATGTTGCGACCGTTCTCAAGAATGGCGCCACCGACTTTCTTTCTAAGCCCGTAGGACACGATGATCTGCTGAAGGCGATCCGGGCAGCCCTTCCACCTCCTCCGAGTGCTCAAGTCGTGGTATTTAGCAGAACGGAGACGCCAGGGGAGAGCTTCTGTGTAGCGGATTCCGCCATTTTGCCTACGAGCCCTTGGTCCCAAAAGGCGGAGGCGTTGGTGAAACAAGTGGGCGCGTCCGACGTTCCTGTATTGATGCGTGGCGAAACAGGAGTGGGAAAGGAAATATTTGCCCGCAAGCTACACGAGCGTTCCAAGCGCGCCGGCCGTCCCTTCCTGAAGCTGAACTGCGCGGCCTTACCTTCCGAGTTGATCGAGAGCGAACTGTTCGGCTATGAACGGGGCGCCTTCACCGGGGCTTTTAAGAATACCCCCGGCAAGTTCGAAATGGCCAATAGCGGCACCATTCTGCTGGATGAGATTGGCGACATGGACTTCAAGTTACAGGCGAAACTCCTGCAAGTCCTACAAGATCGCGAGTTCCTAAGATTGGGCGCTAAGGATGCTTCTCGAGTGGATGTAAGGGTAATGGCAGCCACTCACTGCGATCTGGAAAAAGCCATCATAGAGAAGCGCTTTCGTGAAGATCTGTATTACCGCCTGAACATTATCGAAATTCATATCCCGCCTTTGCGCGACCGTCGCGACGAGATAATTTCGTTAGCAGAGTTCTTTCTGCGCAAGTATTCACCCGCGGATAATGCCCCTGAGCTCCCCTCAGCTGTGCGTCAAGCGCTGGTGGAATACGATTGGCCGGGCAACGTCCGAGAATTAGAGAACGTCATGCGCAAGTTTCTAGTGTTTAGAAACATGGATTTGATTGTAGACGACCTTCAACGCAAACGCCGCCGAAGCCGGCCAACGCCGATATCGGCATCCACTACCGTACTCCCTGCTGAGGACCTAGCGCAGGAAGTCACGCCCGTTCTCGACAGGTTAGACTCTGCGCCGGTAGAGCGCGAACATTCGCCGGAACTGTTGAGGATGACCGACGGGGTGATGGAATTACGGGTAAAGGCTGTAGAGTTTAAGCAGGAGCAGGTTTCACCTGCCCCGAGTTTTGAGCCCTGCGTGGAGGACCAGCCAGAGCAGCCTTCGGTGTTAGCAAAAGTAGATCGCGCACGACGGGAAGCCGAGACCCAGGCGATCGTTGCCGCCTTAAATGCCACACTTTGGAATCGGAAACGAGCGGCCTCGCTATTGAACATCGATTACAAGGCGCTGTTGTACAAGATGAAAAAACTTGGGATCGGGGAAAAATGGACCGGCGCGATAGGCGAGGAAAATCAAGCTGGGTAGTTTGATTTCGCTTCAGTCCCGGAAGCAAACAGCCGACTCGTAAATCTATCTTCCCGATTCATTCTCCGCTAGGCGATCGTGGCTCCAGCGCTAGAGGCGAATGATCGGGTTCGGGTTGCCGACGTTCCTGCTGATCCAATCAACTCTGCGGTACACCGGCTCGGCTAGCCCTTACGCGCAGGTGCTATAGACGGCTTCATAACGGCTTCGTGCATTTCATTGAGCGTACGGGTGTCCGGCACAAAGCGACCAAGTTATATTGCAGCGGACATCATCATCGAGGCTTATCCCCGGACGAGCAACTATGAAGACCTTAGGGTCTTCAAGAGGGGTATGACGCTCACGTTGTATCGGACGCAAGCCACACGAACGATTCGGACCAGGATGTACAGACTCCCAAAGCCGTCGGGGAGTTGGAACCATTCGCGGTCCCGAGCGTTGGGCTTCAGCCTCAATCGAATGAATTGTAGAATCAGCTGCAGTCTATCCCAGAGCCGCTCTCGGCTCCGGATGTGAGCCAGAGATCTCTCAACGCAACGCGGCGGGAGTGCTCCCGCAGAGAAGCGGCGAAGCACGTCTCGTCTAATCCTCCCGATTGTTCTGTCAACTCTCGCTTCGCGCTCAAGTGCTTCGGGAAGGGGAACTCCGATTGCATCTCTCGCCAGTGCTGCTCCGGTGAGTAGTATTCGGCAGCATCCCCATCGCCGTGCACGTGTCAACACCTGCTGCCAGTTGAGATTGGGATACAGCCTGAGAAATTCGGCTATATCGCAGATCCATTTCAAGCTTCCCCAACAATGCTCGGCAGCGTGATAGCAGAGGACCAGAAGCATGTCTTCTTTGGTGGGGATTGGAATGGAACGGCCAAGAACGGAAACCTGCTCCCGGCGGCTCCATAGGTCTTTGAAGCGCACAGGAAAACGGGATCCAGGCAATGCCAGCGACCAATGAATCTCCACCTTGAATCCGCCTGTTCCTGCGACTAACAGAACATGTTTGTCAGTCTGAAAGATGCCAGGGCTGTTTTCGCCTTGTGGCCAGACGGCCCTGTATCCGGCCGATTCGAGGGCAGCGACAGCTTCTTTGAACTGGCTCTTTCCAATGAAGATGTCCAGGTCGCGGCACTGCCGGAGGGACAATTTCTGCTGAAGCTGTTGCGCTAGAGCTGGCCCTTTGAATGCCAGCGCAGGCACTCCGTGCTGCTGGAGACACGCGAATACACGACTCAGTTCCCGTGCATAACCCAGGCTTTCCGCTGCGCAGCGGTGGAATTCTTGCTGAAGCTGGGCCCTGATCGAACCAGGGACTTTGCCAGGGCAGTATCGAAGAATATTCTCCCGAAAGCTTGGAAGAACGCCGTGCCAGCGAACTATCTCGAGCACTCTCGGCCAACTCACACCAGCCGAGATCGCCCGTTCTAGTTGGTATTGAGTGCCGGGGTCACCATTCATCCGCAGGCAATATAGAACGAGCGCGGCCTCTTTGGGCATCGGTTCCGTGTCGCCGATCAGGTGTTGCCAGAGACGTTCATTCCCTTCAGGAATTTTGATGTCCGTGGCCGTTGTCGCCCTGCTCACCTTGGCCGTTTCCGTTTCCGTTACCCTGGCCGTTGCCGTTGCCATTCCCATTCCCGGGTTGCGTATGGCCGTCGCCAGATGCAGCCATGGCAGGAGTCGGGGCAACGATGGACGTGACCACTGGAAGCAGAGCGGTTGCTGTCGCTCCCAAAGCGGCGAACCTCTGGACCAATTCTCGCCGCGACGGCAGTTCCGTTGAATCAAGACCGGACAGTTCGCCACCAAGCAGGTGAATCCTGTTCAGCTTCCGAAGCGCGACCAGAACGATGTCCGGATCCGAAGGCAGATTTAGTGCGCCAGGCAAGCGATCCGCTATTTCCTGTATGGTCGTGTGCCCATCACATTGCTCGAATATGAAAGCTACCGTATGGTTCAGGCAATGAACACGATGCCGACGATGATCATAGATGACGGTTTCCGAAGAAAGCTGCTCTACGGTCAGTTTGGTATCACGAGCGAGCGGCCCGGTAAAAGGTCGCGTGGATTTTACCATTGGATATCTCCTTCTTTTTGCGTTTGGTAAATTCGTCGACGGTTCTCAATATCAAAGTAGCTGTGGCTTCGGCTTCACTGCGAGTTGACTGGATCGCAATGCCTGAGCAGACCAAATGCTTCACACACTCGATAGAGCGGACAGGATTCGAACGCACCGCCACCGTATGGCGTAGCAGTTCCAGAAACGCGCGGCCGCGCGAGAGCAGCACCGGCCGCCAAACTCCATTCGGAGCGTAGCGGGTTACGATGACGGCACCTGCGGGAAGCGGGCGTGTACCGACCTTGGCACCAATCTGCTCTGGGTATAGGGCCGCTCTGCCGGAAGCTAAACGCAGAGACAGCGGCCGGGCAAATGGATGAACAAGCCCTCTCGAGTCAATGACAGCAAACTCATCAGAAAAGTACACAGCGCCTTGACGGAGAAGCGCGCGAACCAATGTCGATTTCCCCGCCCAACTCCGGCCTGGAAACAGGACCGCTCGTCCCCGCCATCCGATGACTCCGGCATGGATAAAGGTAGACTCCCGCGAGTGTTCGGCGATAGTGTGTTCGATGTGTGAGGCAGTCACGGATAGAACTCTGTCCATACTGCGCGCGCGAATCACCTCTTGCGGGCCGAGATATGCCTTTGAGAGCTGCCCCCTATCACCGAGCATGAACGAGTAGCGAAAATCTAAATCCGTTGCGTCAATGCGCCGCCAGCCGGGCGGAAGAATGGCATTAAGCTTCTCAAAGATCGATTCGTGATTGGACTCAAAGCCAATTCGTAATCCATGACACAGGAATGTGGGGCCTTCGATTATGTCGTCTTGTGTCGTGTGTCTCACTCTTCGGGAAATTGCCGGGCAATTGGGTCGCCAGACCGGCCCTCGCAATCGTTTACTGTGTGTAATTACGAGTACTCTCGTTCACAAAGTTCAGGAACTCGGTTTCTCGAATTTGTGGGATTATATCCGAACTTATAACAGGTTAGGTGGCGCAGACGACGCGAGCCTTCTGTCCTGGCATTTGTGTTTCGCCTCCCGTCTCGGGCAAGTATGCCGCCTGAAATTGTTACGGCAGAACTCATTTGCCACCACCGAACTAGGTGAGGCCCATTCGCGAGATCTAACGTGCAGACTAGTTCGATGATCAGAGTCGGACCAGGTTCTCAGCCAAGGATGCGTCCCAAACCGCAGGCCCGATAGTTTTTACTTTGCGCGAATTTTCGGCGTGAGACGCCTCACAAGTCCGAATTTTCGCCTCGATTCCTACATTTTGGGAAATCCGCCCCAGGCCGTCATGTCACACGCTTCCCACGTTTGGCCCACAAACTGCAATATCTGGGTATCGATTTTATCTTTCCGCTGAGGACGTTGAACTGACTATGATTGCCCCGAACGTCTGGCTAGGGGATGGTGTCCTTATCCATCTGCCTGAGCTTGTAAATCTATATGGCTGCCGGATTGGGAGTGGGACGCGCATTGGGCCCTTCGTTGAGATTCAGAAGAATGTTGAAGTTGGGGCGAACTGCAAAATCTCAAGTCACTCGTTTCTCTGCTCGGGAGTACACATCGAGGACGGAGTCTTTGTGGGGCACGGAGTCATGTTTACTAACGATATTTACCCCCGTGCAGTAGCCGAGGACGGAGGCCTTCAGGATGAAAGCGATTGGGTTTGCCTGAAAACGAGAATACGCCGGAACTCCTCGATTGGTAGCAACGCCACGATCCTGGGCGGAATATGTGTTGGGGAGTGTGCTTTAGTAGGCGCCGGCGCGGTTGTGACGCATGATGTTCCAGATTACGCCATCGTGGCCGGGGTGCCGGCAAGAATCATCGGAGATGTCCGCTCAGCTCCGGCCGGCTCTGGTGGTGCACGTGATGGGGTGGTCGCCCTGGATTGACCGTACTGAACTAGTTCGTGATAAGGACGTATTCATTATTTCTGCCTTGGGGTGCTAAATGATTCGACTTGGAGTGATTGGGTATGGGTATTGGGGGCCAAATCTGGTCCGGAACTTCTCCGAATGCCCTGCAACACAGGTGGTCGCCGTTGCGGACCTGAACGACGACCGGTTGAGCCTCGTAAATTGCCGGTATCCCGGAATCGAGATCACGAAAGACTACAACGATCTTCTTCGGAATCCGGATGTCGATGCTGTCGCAATTTCCACACCCGTTGCCTCGCATTTTAAGCTGGCGCTCGAGGCGCTTCACGCGGGAAAGCATGTTCTGGTGGAAAAGCCAATGACGGTCACCTCCGAGCAGGCCCTTCGGCTTATTGACGAAGCAGATCGCCGGAATCTGGTTCTCATGGTCGACCACACTTTTGTATATACCGGCGCCGTGCGGAAGATTCGCGATCTGATTGGACGTGGGACGTTAGGCGAAGTCTATTATTACGACTCAACTCGCGTCAATCTCGGGCTCTTCCAGCATGATATTGACGTGATCTGGGATCTGGCTGTCCATGATCTTTCGATTATGGAGTTCGTGCTGCCGGAATTCCCGGTTGCCGTTTCTGCTACAGGATTGGGGCATGTGAAGGGCATTGCGGAAAACGTTGCCTACGTAACGGCATTCTATGACAGCCCCTTGATTGCGCACTTGAACGTAAACTGGCTCTCTCCGGTTAAGGTTCGGAAGACGCTGATCGGTGGTAGCCGTCAAATGATCGTGTACGACGACACGGTGAATAGTGAGAAAGTAAAAGTCTACGATCGGGGAATCACGGTCAAGAACGGACCGGAATCCTTGTATAAGTCACTTGTGAGCTACCGATCGGGCGATATGTATTGCCCACAGATTGAGATGACGGAAGCTCTCCGGGTCGAAGCGGAACATTTCGCCGAGTGCATAGAAGAAGGCAAGACGCCTGTAACGGACGGATTTGCCGGACTGCGCGTCGTCAGCGTGCTCGAAGCGGCAACGCAATCGATGAAGGACCGGGGCCGGTCGGTACTCTTGAACAGCCATGCAGTTCCCCGGCCTGTGTGCGTAGCCTAGAATCGATATGCCCGTTCCTTTCATAGATCTCAAGCAGCAATATCTCGGGATTAGAGACGAAGTTCTTTCCGCCGTCGACCGGGTCTTTGAGTCGACGCAGTTCGTTCTGGGAAAAGAAGTGGCCGCATTTGAGGACGAGTTTGCTGCGTATTGCGGTGTTCGTCACGGCGTTGCCGTAAATTCCGGGACGAGTGCGCTGCACCTCGCCTTGCTTGCCGGTGGAGTCGGTCCAGGCGACGAGGTGATCACAGTCCCTCTTACGTTCGTGGCCACCACGGCGGCTGTTGTCTACACCGGTGCCCGGCCCGTTTTCGTCGACGTAGATCCCGCAACATACACGATGGATCCTGCGCGGATCGAAGCGGCGATTACGCCCCGAACTAAAGCCATTCTGCCGGTACATCTCTACGGACGTGCCGCTAATATGGACGCCATCTGCAGTATCGGGCGCCGCCATAACCTTTTGGTGGTCGAAGATGCAGCACAGGCTCATGGAGCAGAGTATAAGGGCCGACGTTGTGGTTCCATCGGCGACCTCGGGTGCTTCAGTTTCTATCCGGGAAAGAACCTGGGCGCCTATGGGGAAGGCGGTATCGTGACGACAAACAGTTCCGAGTTTGCCCGAGCCATTCGAATGTTGCGTGACTGGGGAGCGGAAAAAAAATACCACCACGTACTGAAAGGCTTCAACTATCGAATGGAAGGGGTTCAGGGTGCAATTCTCCGGATCAAGCTGCGCTATTTGGAAGGATGGACGGAAGCCCGACGGCGAAATGCTCTGACCTATAACAAATCGCTAGCAGAGTCGGGGTTGTGTTTACCGGCCGAGCCAGAAGATAGTCGCCATGTCTATCACGTTTATCCCGTCCTGACATCCAGGAGAAAAGAACTCATAGACGCTCTCGATGCGCGGGGCGTGCAAACTGGAATTCATTATCCGGTTCCGGTGCATCTGCTGCCCGCCTATTCAGACCTGAACTACAAGCCAGGTGACTTTTCTCGGGCGGAACGCATTGCCTCGCAAGAAGTCTCGCTACCGATGTTTCCAGAAATGACACCGGCGCAGATCAACGAAGTCAGCGAGGCGGTTTTGGAATTCCAGAATGTCTATCAGTACTGATCCAGGCAATCGAGTTGTAGCCGCTGTCCATGGAAGTAAACGAGTAGACCCTGATCCGGCATTTGAGCTGGGCCTGTCTCAAATGCTGGCTGAACGCTACACGCCAGCGGCACTCATCGAACAATACGGTCGGTTTGCGAATGGTGAGGGTGACTTGGACGGTGTGATGCGCCGAGGAATCTGGAGGGCTATCGCGCGTAAATTTGGAGATGGTGTTCACATAGCAACAGGTGTGGGATTTAAACATCTGGAGACTTTTGAAATCGGCGATGGAGTCTACGTCGGTGCGCAGTGCTATATTCAGGGCCGCTTCGATGGAACGACAAAGATCGGCAATCACGTGTGGATCGGACCCCAAGCGTACTTCGATGCACGAGATCTGATTCTCGAGGATTATGTCGGATGGGGACCCGGAGCGAAAGTGCTTGGATCCAGTCATACAGCGTTGCCGGTTGACGTACCGATCATACGTACTGATCTCGAAATCCGTCCCGTGCGTGTGCGTGAGGGCGCAGACATCGGCACAGGTTCGATCTTATTGCCCGGTGTGACGATAGGCAAAGGCAGCATCGTAGGTGCGGGGGCGGTGGTCACCAGAGATGTTCCTGCCTTTGCCATTGTTGCTGGCGTGCCTGCACGCTTCGTGCGTTGGCGCGATCGGTCTAAATTATCTCAGGAGAACCAATGAATTACCAACGAGCCTTGATCACAGGCGGTGCCGGCCTAGTCGGTTCCCATATCGCCGACCTGCTTGTCGACGAAAAGTTGTCCGAAATTGTGGTGCTGGACAATTTTACTCGCGGGCGGCATCAGAATATCGCTGGGGCGGCGGCTCGCGGCCACGTCACAGTGGTCGATGGGGACATTCGCGATAAGGCGCTCGTCCGAGAGCTGATGCAGGGGATTGATGTTGTCTTTCACCAGGCAGCAATACGCATTACACAATGCGCGGAAACGCCCAGGCTTGCAATGGAGGTTTTGGCAGATGGCACGTTCAACGTGCTGGAAGCGGCCGTTGAGTCTGGGGTCAAAAAGGTGATCGCGGCTTCATCGGCCTCTGTCTACGGCCTTGCGGAGGAGTTCCCGACTCCGGAGAAGCACCATGGCTATAACAACCGGACACTTTATGGCGCAGCGAAGTTGTTCAATGAGGGATTGCTGCGCAGCTTCCACCAGATGTACGGATTGGACTACGTGGCCCTTCGCTACTTCAATGTTTTTGGCCCGCGGATGGACCGATGTGGTGCGTACACGGAGGTGCTGATTCGATGGATGGAATCGTTAGCAGATGGTAAGCCCTGCTCCATTCTTGGGGATGGAACTCAAACCATGGATTTCCTGTTCATCGAAGATACCGCGAGGGCAAACATTCTAGCCGCGAGATCAGACGTAACCGACGAAGTCTTTAATATCGCAAGTGGAGTTGAGACCAGTCTGAACGAGCTGGCAGCTATGCTTGGCCGGGTGATGGGTAAAAGCCTGCCTCCGGCCTATGGCCCTGCACGTAAGGTGAATCCGGTTCCGCGGCGTTTGGCAGATACTCGAAAAGCGGAACGCCTTCTTGGTTTCCGCGCTGAGGTCCCGCTCGAAGAGGGTCTGGGGCGACTGGTGCGTTGGTGGGAAGCAGAGCGAATGCTCGAACTCTCCACGTGCGCGTGAATGGACGTCCCAATGATACCCATTGCGAAACCTTGGATCGGCGAGAGCGAAGCAGAAGCAGCCCGGCGGGTCATCTTGTCCGGCTGGATCACGCAGGGTCCCGAAGTCGCTGCCTTTGAGCGCGAGTTTGCCGAGTCTGTCAAAGCTCCACACGCCTGCGCCGTCGCGAATTGTACGACGGCGCTCCATTTGGCGTTGCTGGCTGCCGGGGTAGGACCCGGCGATGAAGTGATCACGGTTAGCCATTCGTTCATTGCAACCGCAAACAGTATCCGGTATTGTGGTGCCGTCCCGGTCTTCGTTGATATCTGTCCGGAAACGTTCAACATCAATGTAGACCAGGTGGAAGCTGCGATTAACGCCTCCACTCGGGCGATCCTTTGCGTGCACCAGATGGGCATGCCCTGCGATCTCGCCCGGCTTCTCGCCATTGCCGATAAACATTCACTGCCCGTCATCGAGGACGCCGCCTGTGCAATCGGGAGCGAGGTGTTTTGGCAAGGCGAATGGCAGAGAGTCGGGAAGCCCCACGGAGATGCCGCCTGCTTCTCCTTTCACCCGAGGAAAATAGTATCAACTGGCGATGGGGGCATGATCACGACGAAGCATAAGTCTTGGGATGATAAGTTTCGGCTTTGGCGGCAGCATGGCATGTCAGCTTCCGACTCCGTTCGTCACGCATCGGCCCGGGTTATTTTTGAACGCTATCCGGAGTTCGGGTTTAATTACAGAATGACGGACATTCAGGCCGCCGTTGGTCGCGAACAACTCAGGCGACTGCCCGAAGTTGTGGTCCGACGCCGGGAACTCGCGGCAACGTACCACTCCTTGCTTCAAGACATTTCGGGTCTGAAGCTTCCCATTGAACCGGACTGGGCGCGCACTAACTGGCAAAGCTACTGTGTCGGCCTGCCCGAGGACTGCGATCAGAGAGAAACCATGCAGGTCCTTCTCGACGCTGGCATCGCGACACGGCGGGGAATCATGTGTGTGCATCGAGAGGCTGCGTACCAGAGCCAAGCTTGGAAATCGATACAGACACTGCGCTGCAGTGAGCAGGCCCAGGATAGGGGGCTTATCCTCCCGCTATATCCGCAGATGGAACGAGGCGAGCAGGAGACTGTCGCGACTGGTCTGAGACATGCTTTGCTTCGCGAACACGTTTCCTGAGCCTTTGTATTTGATCCCAAAGTTTGGGAGCATACCGCAGTGTCCCTTGCGCTATACTGCCGCCCATTGTATGACGGTATTTGTAGCGGCCAAGGGTATTGGCTCCGAAAGTGCTTGCCTTGCCAGCAAGCTCTTCGAGGGTGGAGAGAAGTGGCCGGAAGATCGGGGATCGAAGCCACCCCGGTACGGAGGGATGCCAATGGCTGCCGAACACCGAGTTTATGCCCGCACGAACCTCCGTGTTCCTGTCTTTATTCTTCCAACAGGCTCGGTGCTTCCGATCCGAGCGGAGACAGAAGACGTTGGCATCGACGGTTTCTCGTGCTATACCGAGCATCTCTTCTCGGTTGGCGATCATCTGCAGTTTATGTTGTTCTTACCTCCGGTCGGAACCGGAGCCGATGCCACTTCGGGCGTGTGCGTTCACGGCGAAGCGGAAATAGATCGTGTCACTCTCGGGCCGGCGCTCACGAGTTACGGTGTGGGATGCCGGCTGACTTCTTACCGGGTGCTCTCAGATTTCGACATCCTTACTGAGAAAGTAAGGGCATCTATACTCCAGTCGAGCGATTGATCCGCCACGAACGAGCCGGAGCCCGCCCTGTAAGCTTCTGCCGATCCTCAAGAATTCGCAGGCGCTGGAGCTAGGCGGCCGTTGATGTTGTCCCCCAAGGCAGTCAGTATAGGCAATCGGACATTTGGCCCCTATTTTGCTCTGTAATCGGTTGTCAACAAGATGTTGTTCACGTCCGGTAATGTGAATGGTCACTAACATTGAAACTGAACCGCAGATGCTTTCCCCAGAGGAACCGCAGCGGTTTCCCATATTGTCGATTTTGCGAATGCTCTGGAAGCGCAAGTGGCTTGTTTTCGCTGTCTGGAGTGTGACGGCCGGTCTTTCCATCGCACTTGTCCACAGTCTTCCTGCTGTCTATAAAGCGGAGGCTGTCATACTCGTCGACTCTCAGAAAATTCCAGAAAGTTTCGTGAGCTCCACTGTGACGGGCGATATCGCGGATCGTCTGGCTCTGATTACGCAGAACGTTATGACGAGCGCACGTCTGCTCGGGATCATCAATAGTTTCGATTTGTATCGACAGGAGCGATCGCACTTGACGCAAGAAGAACTCTTACGCAAGATGCGCGATGACATCTCGATCAGTTACGACAAGAGTGACACAAGCGACCGAACACAGGCGTTTCGACTGGGATACCAGGGCGGGAATGCCAGGACCGTTGCTGCTGTTACGAACCGGTTGGCGAGCCTGTATGTCGAGGAGAACGTTCGGACCCGCGAAGCCCAGGCGCAAGGAACAGTGGCCTTTTTGCGGCGGCAGTTACAAGAGGCGAAGAGAAGCCTCGACGGTCAGGAACGGAAAGTTGCGCAGTTTAAACAAGAACACAACGGCACTCTCCCCGAACAGCAAAGCTCGTTGTTAGGGATGCTTAACAGCTTGAGTATGCAACTGGAAGGAATTCAGGCGTCTATTGCGCGGGTTCAGGAAAACAAACTGTCGCTTCAGGCCGCCTTGTCTGCGGCTGAGTCATCGGAGGTGACGTTGAGGGCTGGCCTTCGTCAAGCTCAGGCGTCGGGCCAGTCAGGGACAGACACCGGCGCCGTTTTAAAGCCCAGATCCGAGATTTTGGAAGCGCAGCTTCGGCAGCTTCGGACCAGATATTCACCAGAGTATCCAGACGTGCTGGCGCTTGAGAGGCAAATTGCCGAGGCCAAGAATGAAGAAACGGAGGCGAGCGCCAGTATACAAGCTGGACAGTCCAATCCAGCCGATCATCTCAAGAGTACTCCGCCGTCTAAACAGCATTCTATGGCTGTTTCGCCAGAGCTCTTGCAGATCACCGAGCGGATTGCGACGCTTCGAGCACAGATCGAAGTGACCAATCATCAAGCAGATTCCCTCGAAAAGGAGCGGCAGCAGGCGACGGCAGCAATCTCGGATTGCCAGGCCAGAATCAACAAGCTTCCACTCGTAGAGCAGGAAATGGCATCCCTCAAACGGAACTATGAGGAATCTGCAAACAACTACAACTCTCTACTCCAGAAGCAGCTGGCGGCCGGAATGGCCACTGATATGGAGCGCTCCCAAAACTCCCAACGGTTTACGATTAGTGACCCCGCCCGTGTTCCGGAAAAGCCAATCAAGCCCAAGCGCCCGCTGCTGGGTGCCATCGGTTGTATTGCGAGTCTGGTTGTGAGTCTCCTGGTGGGGTTCGCGCTGGAATTCCGCAAGCAAACATTTCTGGGCGAATGGGAACTTCCACCAGGTACGGTCGTTTTGGGGCGTGTGCCGCGAATTGAGATGACGGCTCCGGCTGGTTTAACGAAGGACTGACAAGTACCTACAGCACTTCGGGCTTGAGAAAGCCCCCTTCTCGTTAACTCCCGATCCGCGATTTCTGTTCCTGACCAGCAAGCATCGGGAGGCTCTTGCCGCTCTACTCTTTGCTGTCACGGAGCGCAAGGGGTTTATGGTGATGACGGGGGACGCGGGAACAGGAAAGACTACCCTGGTGAGGAAACTCCTGCTGTCCATTCCCCTGACGTGCGCCCAATTTAGCGTTATCGTAAATCCAGCCCTGACACGCTCCGAACTGCTGGAGTCTGTGCTCATGGACTTCGGTGAGCCCGACGTTCCCGCCAGCAAGGCTGTGCGGCTCTCGCTTTTCAAGAAGCTCCTTGTGCGCGCGCACGAACAGGGGAAGACGTCAGTGCTCGTCATCGACGAAGCGCATCTGCTGACGGGAGAGTTGATCGATGAGGTTCGCCTGCTTTCGAATTTCGAAACGTCGGAGCACAAGCTTCTACAGATCATCCTTGCCGGTCAAAACGAACTGGATGCGGTCCTGGCCCTCGAATCTCTCCGGCAAGTAAGACAGCGCGTCGCAATACGTGTGCATATCGACCCGCTCGCAGAATCTGATGTAAAACGATACCTGCAGACGCGCTGGGCTCGCGCCTGCTCGCAACAAGTGCTTCCATTTTCGGAGAGCGCCATTCAGCTAGTTGCGCGTTCTTCTGGAGGAATCCCTCGAATTATCAATGTTGTTTGTGATGCCGCACTCGTAAACGCGTACGGAACCGGTACAGCGATGATCGGGGTCACACAAATCGAAGAGGTGCTGCAGGATTTCGGTATGGGGGCTGGTAATCAACCATCGCCTCCGTCGCCTGCACCCGCCCCAGGCTTATCACGGGCCACGGTTGACCCTCCTGCTCAGATTGTAGATCGCTCTGCTTCTCAAGCGTCCCTTGACCGTTATATTCCGGTCAAGCGGAAAAGTCCCAAAATTTGGAAAATTACGAACTGGTTTGGAATCACGGGTAACGAAGCCAAATGAGCAAAATTTTCGATGCAGTCCGAAAGCACAGCGTTGTCGACTTCGGTGAGATAAGTCCGGTAGATGCCGACAACGAGAGTGAGCTTGAGCAGACCTCGGAAGAGTCAGTCCCCACAGCTTGCCCCGTCGCAGCATTCCCGCAGCCTACTCGTGTGACTCGGCTGCGGGCATCCGCCCTATCCCCGATTTTTCCGTCTGATAAAGCCGGACATCCTGCTGCTGAGCAATACCGGATGATACGGACAAAGCTTTTGCACCATCCTAAGAAGCCAAAGCTGGTTGTCGTTTCAAGTGCATCCAGCGGCGATGGAAAGACTACCACTTCGATTAATATTGCCGGGTCTCTTTCTCTCAAGAGTGACTTCCGTGTCCTCCTGGTGGATGGCGACTTGCGTCATCCTCGTATTGCTGACGAACTTGACCTGCCGATAACGCCCGGTCTATCGGACGTCCTGTCGGGAACTGTCGAACTCGATGCGGCTATCGTCCGTGCTGAGCAATTTCCCAATCTTTTCATTCTGCCTGCCGGCACTCCGGCCGGAGATGCTGCCGAGCTCCTGGACTCGCCAAGGTGGCACGAATTCCTGGTAAAGGTGCGCGCCCAGTTTGCTGTCGTAGTTTTTGATGCACCTCCGGTGGCGACGGTCACAGATTACGAACTCTTACAAATTGGCTGCGATGGCGTTATCTTCGTGGCGCGACCTGATCATAGCGACCGTGCTGCTTGTATGCGGGCGTTGAAAGGCGTTCCTGAACAGAAGTTTCTCGGTGTAGTCCTGAACTGTGTCGAGGATTGGTGGCTTTCGAAGACACCGGCCTACGGCTATTATCGGAGCCAACCTTCAGAGCGGACTACCTAAATATCGGCCAGATTTTCAACAGGAAAGAATTAAAGAAAGATTGCCATTAATTGGATGCCAGAAAGGTCAGAGCAAGTCAATGTATCCAAATCTTAAGCTGCAAATGTGGCGTTCCGGGATTCGTCAGAATCGTTTGGCCCGGATCCTGGATCTGGACGAGACAATACTAAGTCGCATCATAAATGGATTTCGCAAGCCGGCTCCTGAGCTTAAGGCCAAAATTGCGGGTTTGCTTAACAGTGATGAAAGCTGGCTGTTCGAGGAGGTCGAATCGGAACAGATGGCACACCGATTGCAGTAGGTAGAAGTGTCTACGCAGAACTGCTGCGTGGTCGTGGTCAGAGGGCATAGTTGCTGGTGCGTCGTCGCACTGTTGAGAATCAGTCGAATGGGACTGAAAGGGCGGCAGCTTGTCTAATTACAACTCTAGCTATATGAATTTACAATCCAAGTGTCATGTTGCCGAGGTGCTTCCGGAGATGGAAATGTTGGAAGAGGCTTCCAGTTGGCATGCTGTGCGTGTTCGCCCCCGCTGCGAGAAGATCGCTGCTAGCGCAATCCATTGTAAGGACTACGAGGCTTTCCTGCCGCTCTATCGTAAGCAGAGCCAATGGTCCGATCGCATAAAGGACGTTGA
>Ga0308173_10000475_pt1 | contig 16971 bp, 16 predicted proteins | sample PhyPR1_FD_203716 | JGI IMG/M metagenome (GOLD analysis project Ga0308173, IMG submission 203716) | Soil microbial communities from UC Gill Tract Community Farm, Albany, California, United States - DLSLS.P.R1 | ecosystem: Environmental > Terrestrial > Soil > Agricultural land | place: USA...
GACCGCGCCGGGAGAGGACGAACCGTGGACGGAGTGAGCCAGATCCAGGCCCGGATCGCCGAGATCCAGTCCCGCTTCCAGCCCTCGACGGCGGCATCGGCGAGCTCGGGCGACTGGGCGTCGGCCGCCGCCACCGCCGGGCTGACCGGCACCGGCGCGACCGGCGGTGCCGCCAGCGGCCTGGCCACGGCCTCGGAGAACGCGGTCGTCAGCCAGGCGCAGAAGTACATCGGCGTTCCCTACCTGTGGGGCGGCACCGACCCCTCGAAGGGGCTCGACTGCTCGGGCTTCACCAAGCTGGTCTACGGGAACCTGGGCATCGACCTGCCGCGGACCTCCTCGCAGCAGGCCACCTCGGGCACCGCGGTGGCGTCGCTGGCCGACGCCCACCCGGGCGACCTCGTGTTCTTCGACTACGACTCGGCCCGCCCGGGTGTCGACCACGTCGGCATCTACGTGGGCAACGGGCAGATGATCGCCGCACCGCAGCCCGGGGAGTCGGTGAAGCTGCAGTCGGTGGGCAACCCGACCGTGATCCGCCGCGTGCTGCCGGAGGCCGCGAACGCGGGCTCGGCCGGCACGACCCTGGCCGGCGTGCCGTACGCGAACCTGTTCACCAGCGCCGGCAGCAAGTACGGCATCGACCCCTCGCTCCTGGCCGCCGTGGCCGGCCAGGAGTCGGGCTTCAACGCGGGCGCGGTGTCGCCGGCCGGCGCCGAGGGGCTCATGCAGTTCATGCCGTCGACCGCCCAGGGGCTCGGGGTCAACCCGTTCGACCCGGCCTCGTCGGTCGACGGCGCCGCCCGCTACCTCAGTTCCCTGACCAAGCAGTTCGGCTCGACCGACCTCGCGCTGGCCGCCTACAACGCCGGCCCCGGCGCGGTCAGCCGCTACGGCGGCATCCCGCCGTACAGCGAGACCCAGAACTACGTCAGCGCCGTGACCCGCAAAGCAGAGGCCTACTCATGACCGCTCCCGTCACGACTGCGCCGTCCGCGGTGCGGGCAGCCGCGCCGTCCGGCGCCGACGGCGACCCGGCGAGCGGGGCGACCTTCGCCTCCGCCCTCGACGGCGCCCTCCACCCGGACCGTGCTCCCGCTCCCGGCGTCGCGAAGGGCCGGCCGGACACCCCGCGCGGACGCTCGGCGGCCGACCACGGCGTGCCCGCGCACGCCCGGGCGGCCGGCCGTCCCCCGTCGCCGGCCCGTGATCACGACGGGACGCCGGGGCTGAAGGCACGCTCCCGTCGCGACGAGCGCACCCCCGCGGACGACGCCCCGTCCGACCCGAAGGACGCGGCCGCGGGCGCCGGCGGTCCGGGCACTCCTCCCGTGCCGGCGGACGCCCTCGTGGCAGCTGCGCTCGCGCCGGCGGTTCTGCCTGCGTGGGCTCCGTCGCCCGCTCCCGTGCCCACCGAAGCAGCGGTCGTCGACACCGACCCGGCGCCCGTCGGCACGGTCGGTGCCCCCGCTCCGGCGGTACCCGACGCCGCCGCCGGGCAGCCGCAGCCGGCCGCGGCCGACCTTTCCGCGGTCGTCGGTGCGCCCCCCGCCCAGGCGTCCCCCCAGCCGGTGCACCCCGCCGCGCTGCAGCTGCTCGCGACCGCCGGAACAGCGGCGCCCACGCCCGCGGCCGCCACCACGGCAGGAGTGCCGGCCGGCCCCGCGACGCAGGTCGCCGTGGCCACGTCCACCGTCGTCCCGGCCCCGTCGCCGGCACCCGCGGCGGCGACCCCGGACGGCGGCGCGCCCCTCCCGACCCAGGTTTCCCTGTCCGCGACGGCCGCCGTCGCTCCGCACGCCGTCGGGATGTCCACCCGGGCGACGGACCCGACGGCGCCGGCCGGCGCGGACCCGGCCGCCGCCACGGTCGTGCCGGCTCTCGACACGGCCGTGCCCGCAGCGGTCGGGGCAACGGGCCCGGGTGGGTCCTCCTCGGCCGACTCCGGGGACGCCGACCGTCAGGACCCGTCCTCGGCCGCCGCGCCCGCGGTGACCACGGTCGTCGGCACGCCTCCGGCCGCGCCGGCGGCCCCGGTGCTCGCGCCGGTGGCGACCGCCGCGGCCGCGCCGGTCGCTCCCCCGCCGGTCGCGACCCAGCTGGTCCAGCACGTGGCGGTGCTGAACAACGGCCCGGACGGCACGCACTCGGTCACCGTGGTGCTGCACCCGGACAGCCTGGGTCCGGTCCAGGTCCAGGTGACGCTGAGCCAGGGCACGATCGACCTCACGATGCGCGGCGCGCACGAGCACGGCCGCGCCGCCCTGCTGGACGCGCTGCCCGACCTGCGCCGTGACCTGGAGTCCGCCGGCCTGACCTGCTCGACGCTCGACGTCGACCAAGGCACGGGCGGCTCGTGGTCGACCCAGCACCAGTCGGCCCAGCAGCAGGCCGCCCAGCACTGGGGCGAGGGTCGCGGTCAGAACCCCGGCCGCGGCGAGAACCGGCCCCAACCGTGGCTCCGGCCCGTCGTCCCCGCCGGCGGTCCCGTCGCCGGCCTCAACCGTTCCACGTCAGCCGGCGTGGACGTCCGCGTCTGAACCCGAGAGGACTTCTCATGACCAGTCCCGTGACCGGCACGTCCGCGATCGCCACGTCGTCCGCCACGCCGTCGGTGGACCGCCCCGGCCAGATGGGTTCGGACACCTTCCTCAAGCTGCTCGTGGCCGAGATGAAGTACCAGGACCCGAGCAAGCCGATGGACAGCAGCGAGATGATGGCCCAGACGGCCACGCTGACGCAGACGCAGGCCTTGCAGACCATCGCCGACCAGAACAAGCAGACGCTGACGCTGCAGCGTTCCCTGAGCGCCGGTGCGCTGGTCGGCCACCAGGTGTCCTACACCGCGACCGACGGCACCACCCAGTCGGGCGTGATCAGCGCCGTCCGCATCTCGACCGTTGACAACACGTCCACCGCGGTGATCGGCGGCGTCAACGTCGACGTCGGGCGCATCACCCAGGTCGGCCTCGCCACCTGAGCCCTCCCCCACCGTCCTCCCGCACCCGCTTCCCAGCTCCGCCCCGCTCTCGACCCGAGGAGTTCCCCATGCTTCGCTCCCTGTTCTCGGCCATCTCCGGCCTGCAGGCCCACCAGACCAAGATGGACGTCGTCGGCAACAACATCGCCAACGTCAACACCGTCGGCTACAAGAGCAGCACCACCGTCTTCGAGGACACGCTGTCGCAGATCCTGCACAACGGTTCGGCGCCGACGGCGAACGCGGGCGGCACCAACCCGGCCCAGGTGGGCCTCGGCGTGAAGGTCGCCGAGATCACCACGAACTTCGGCCAGGGCTCGGCCCAGAGCACCGGGCGCGACAGCGACTTCATGATCAGCGGCGACGGCTTCTTCGTCACGAAGTCCGGCAACCAGCAGACCTACACGCGGGCCGGCTCCTTCGACTTCGACGGCAGCGGCCGCCTGGTCACCCCGGACGGGAACGTCCTGCAGGGGTGGATGGCCACCAACGGTGTCGTCAACACCAACGGTCCGATCGGCGACCTGTCGGTGCCCTTCGGCCAGACGCTGCCCCCGGTCGCGACGACCGCCGGCGCGATCACCGGCAACCTCTCCGCCGAGGCCAGCAGCTCGACGCCGGTCGGCAACCCCGTGCAGACCCAGGTCACGATGTTCGACCCGCTCGGGCACGCGCACCAGATCAGCTACATCCTCACGCCGACCGGCACCGCCGACCAGTGGGGCGTGACGGTCCAGGACGAGAACGGCACGACCCTGCCGACGACGCCCGCGGCCGTGACGGTCAACTTCGACCCGACCAGCGGCGCGACCAACGGCCAGATCGTCCCGGCCACCGACCAGAAGTTCACCTTCGACCCGAGCTCGTCGTTCCCGGCCTGGACCGGTGCGGTCACCGCCGACCTGTCGGGCCTCACCCAGTTCGGCGGCAAGACCACCGCGATCGCCAACAGCCCGGTCACCGGCGGCGGCTCCGCGCTCGGCACGCTCGAGTCGTTCTCCCTCGGCAACGACGGCACGATCACCGGCGTCTACTCCAACGGGCTGCGCCAGGCGATCGGCCAGCTCGCCCTGGCCAACTTCGCCAACCCCGGCGGCCTGACGAAGTCGGGCAACAGCTCCTACGTCGTCGGGGACAACTCCGGTGCCCCCCAGATCGGCGTCGCCGGCGCCGGTGGCCGGGGCACCCTCTCGGCCGGCGCGCTGGAGATGTCCAACGTCGACCTGTCGCAGGAGTTCACCGGCCTGATCATCGCCCAGCGCGGTTTCCAGGCGAACAGCAAGGTGATCACGACCTCCGACCAGATCCTCCAGGACCTCGTCCAGATGAAGCAGTAACCACCCCGTGACCGACCGACGGCCGTACCACCTCCCGGTGGTGCGGCCGTCGTCTGTTGCACTGGACGCGACCACGCCGTCCTCGGCCGCGCGACGCCCACGCACCACTTCGGAGTTGCCCACGATGAGCCACCACACCCACGAGCTCCAGCCCGGGCCCGGGCTGCGCGACGACCACCAGGGGCACGGGCACGGGGACGACCACCACCACGACCACGACCACGACCACGGCGGCTGGTTCGGCCGGCTGACCGCGGTCTTCCGGCCGCACAGCCACGACTCGACCGAATCGGTCGACTCCGCGCTCGAGTCGAGCGCCCAGGGCATCCGCGCCGTGACGGTCAGCCTGGTCGCGCTGGCGGTCACCGGCGTCCTGCAGCTGGTCGTCGCACTGGCGAGCAGCTCCGTCGGCCTGCTCGCCGACACCGTCCACAACATGTCCGACGCGCTCACCGCGCTGCCGCTGTGGATCGCCTTCGTCGTCGGGCGCCGCCCGGCCGACCGCCGGTACACCTACGGCTACGGCCGGGCCGAGGACCTCGCCGGCCTGTTCATCGTCGCGATGATCGCCCTCTCCGCGGTGATCGCCGGGGTGGAGGCGGTCCGCCGGCTCGTGCACCCGGCACCGGTCGCGCACCTGGGCTGGGTCGCGCTCGCCGGCCTGATCGGCTTCGCGGGCAACGAACTCGTCGCCGTCTACCGCATCCGGGTCGGTCGCCGCATCGGGTCCGCCGCCCTCGAGGCCGACGGGGTGCACGCGCGTACCGACGGCATCACCTCGCTCGCCGTGCTGGTGGGTGCCGGCGGCGTGGCCCTCGGCTTCCCGCTCGCCGACCCGATCGTCGGTCTGCTGATCACCGCGACCATCCTCGCCGTCCTGCGCACGACGGTCCGTGACGTCTACCGGCGGCTCATGGACGCCGTCGACCCCGCCCTCGTCGACCGCGCCGAGGCCGCACTGCTCGCCACCCCGGGGATCACCGGCGTGCGGGGCGTGCGCATGCGCTGGATCGGCCACGCGCTGCACGCGGAGGCGGACCTCGACATCGACGGTTCCGTGAGCGTCACGGAGGCCCACCGGCTGGCCCACGACGCCGAGGAGCGACTGATCACCCGGGTGCCCCGGCTGCGCTCCGCGGCGATCCACGCCTACCCCGTGGAGGGGGACGCCGCGCCGCCGTCCTGACCGGGCGCATGCGGACGACCACGGGCCGGGCACCCCCCCTACGGGGTGACCGGCCTGTTCGGCTCAAGGGAAGGCGCGGACGCGCCGATGAGAACAGTGCTGTTCCCGGCCGTCGCAGGCCCCCACCGAGCAAGAGGACCGACCCGTGATCCGTGTGACGCGCTTGAACGGAGAGCGGTTCGCGCTCAACCCCGACCTGATCGAGCGGGTCGAGGCCCACCCCGACACGGTGGCCTTCCTCGTCGACGGCACCAAGTACGTCGTCCGGGAGAGCGTGGACGAGGTGCTCACCGAGATCCGTGAGTACCGGGCCGGCATCCTCGCGACCTCCTACGAGATGGACCGGGGCGAGTACCGCTCCCCCGTGCCGGAGGGCGGCGACTCGGACGTCTCGTCGGTCGTGCCGTTCCCGAGCCGAGAGGAACGCTGACCCATGGATCCGGCAACCCTGATCGGGATCGCCCTCTCCCTCGGTGCCCTGCTGACCACGATGGTCCTCGAGGGCTCCAGCCCGATGGCGATCGTCCTGCTCCCCCCGATCCTGCTCGTGTTCGGTGGCACCTTCGGCGCGGCCATCGCCGGATCGGCCATGGCCGACGTGAAGAAGATCGGCGGGTGGTTCAAACTCGCCCTGATGCCGGCCAAGGTGCCGCCGGTGTCCGACCGCATCGCCACGCTGGTCGGCCTCGCCGAGAAGGCCCGCAAGGAGGGCCTGCTCGCGCTGGAGGCGCAGGTCAAGGACATCGACGACCCGTTCCTCAAGCGCGGCCTGCAGATGGGCATCGACGGCACCGACCCCGAGGAGCTGCGCGCCGTCCTCGAGGGTGAGATCTCGGCCAAGAAGAGCGAGGACAAGGTCGCCGCCAAGTTCTTCACCGCCATGGGCGGCTACTCGCCGACCATCGGCATCATCGGCACCGTCGTGGGCCTCATCCACGTGCTCGAGAACCTCTCCGACCCCGGGTCGCTGGGCCCGCTGATCGCCGGGGCGTTCGTCGCGACCCTCTGGGGCGTCCTCAGCGCCAACCTGTTCTGGCTGCCGATGGGCGCCAAGATCACCCGCATCAGCGACCTCCAGGCGGCCCAGATGGAGCTGCTCGTCGAGGGCATCACCGAGATCCAGGCGGGCACCAGCCCGCGTGCGGTCCGCCAGAAGCTGACCTCCCTCGTTCCCCCGAGTGAGGTAGCGCGGGAGGCGGCATGAGCGGCTCCGCGCACCCCGGCCGCAAGCGGCCGAAGAAGCACGAGGAAGAAGAGCACGAGAACCACGAGCGCTGGCTGGTGTCCTACGCCGACATGGTCACGCTGCTGATGTGCCTGTTCATCGTGCTGTTCGCGATGAGCCAGGTCGACAAGGCCAAGTTCGCCGCGCTCGCCAGCGGGCTGTCGCAGAGCTTCGGCGCGCCCATCACCGCGCTGCCCGGCACGACGCCGCCGGGCAGCCAGGTGCTCGACGCGCTGCCGGCACCGGTGAACATCGCCGCCGGCATCGCGCCCAAGCAGAGCGTCGCCCAGTCCGACGTCGACGCCGCCGCGGCCAAGGCCGCCGCCGACCGGGCGAAGCGGGTCGCGGCCGAGGCCAAGACGGCCTACGACAACCTCGCGGCGGCGCGGGCCAAGATCGACGCCGCCCTGACGGCCGCCGGCTACAAGGGTGCCGCGCGCTACCAGATCGACGAGCGCGGCCTCGTCGTCCACATCGTCGCCGACGCCGTCCTCTTCGACGCCGAGAAGGCCGACCTGCGCCCGGAGGGGCGCCGCATCCTGACCGCGGTCGCACCGACCCTGACCCACCTGCCGAACATGCTGCGGGTCGAGGGCCACGCCAACAGCCTGCCGGTCGACCCCAACGGCCCCTGGCCCTCCAACTGGGAGCTGTCGGCCTACCGGGCGACGACGGTGCTGCGCTTCCTCGCCTCCGACGACGTGCCCCAGCAGCGCATGTACGCCGCCGGCTACGGCTCGACGCAACCGCTGGTGCCCGACTCCAACCCGGCCGCCCTCTCGGTCAACCGCCGGGTCGACATCGTCGTCCTGTCCACCGCCTCGGCCGAGGCGAACGCCCTCCTGCCCGGCATCGACGCAGCCACCCACAAGGGAGCCACGCCATGAGCACCAAGGAAAAGACCGCGGAGACCGACGAGGTCGAGGCCAAGGGCGGCAAGAAGAAGCTGCTGCTGATCATGCTCGTGGTGCTGCTCGCCGCGGGCGGGGCGGCCTACTTCTTCCTGTTCTCGGGCTCGGCCAAGGCCGCGGCACCCGTGCCGGGCGCGGTCATGACGCTCGACCCGGTCGCCGTCAACCTCTCCGGCGGCGGCTACCTGAAGGTGGGGGTCGCCCTCCAGCTCACGTCGACCGCCGACAGCAAGACGATGGACGGCGCCAAGGCCATCGACCTGGTGATCTCGACGTTCTCGCAGGCCGCGCCGGCCGACGTGACCGGTGCCCGGGAGGCGCTGAAGAAGGCGCTCGAGAAGAAGATCGAGAAGGCCTACGACGGCGAGGTCATGGGGATCTACTACACCGACTACGTCACGCAGTAACGCACTCCGCCCCACCAGTCACACCCTTCCCGGAGGACCGGCGGCGCCTCGGCGCCGCCGGTCAGGGTCGGCCGCTTCCCCGCCGATGAGGGAACCGTGACCGAACCCGAAGCAGGACCAGCCCCCACCAGGGCGGCTCCCTTCGTGCCGGTCGCCGCGCCGCCGTCGTCGACCCGCAGCCGCCGCGGGGAGCCCCGCACCTACGACTTCCGCCGGCCGACGAAGCTCTCCCGTGAGCACGTCCGGGTCCTCCAGATCGCCCAGGAGGCCTTCGCCCGCCAGGCGACGACGATCCTCACCACGTTCCTCCGCGCCGGCGCGCGCCTGGAGCTGATCGGGATCGAGCAGTTCTCCTACGACGACTACCTGGCGACGCTGCCCAACCCGGTCTTCATCTCGACGTTCACCCTCGAGCCGCTCGCCGGCAAGGGGCTGCTGGCCTACCCGCTCGACATCGCGATGGCCACCGTCGACCACATGCTCGGCGGCTCCGGCCGCGCCGAGCAGCCCAACCGGCCGATGACGGCGATGGAATCGACCATCACCAACCACCTGCTCAGCCGGCTGCTCGATGAGTTCGCCGCCTCGTTCGGCACGATCACCGAGCTCCAGCCCGCGCTGAGCGGTCTCGAGTACAACCCGCAGCTCGCGCAGGCCGCCTCCGGCTCCGACACCGTCATGGTCGCCACCTTCTCCATGGCCGTCGGCAGCCGGGAGGGCGAGGCGACGCTGGTGCTGCCGTTCTCGTCGTTCGCCCAGGCGCTGAACAACGCGGCCTCCCCGCAGCTGTCGGAGTCCGCACTGCGCAAGCGCAAGCGCGCCACGGAGGCACTGACCGCCCGGCTGAACCTCGTGCCGGTCGACGTCAGCGTGCGTTTCGCGCCCCTCACCGTCTCGTCGGCCGACCTGCTCTCGCTGGCCGTGGGTGACGTCCTGCTGCTGCGGCACGCGCCGGACAGCCCGCTCGAGGTCACCACCAACGACGTCACGTTCGCGTACGCGATCGCCAGCAACCACCGGCGCCGCCTGGCCGCCGCCATCGTTCCGACCCCGCAAGCCGCGAAGGAAACCGCATGACCACGCCACGGACCGCCGAGCCGTCCCAGGACTCCCAGACCGTCTCCGCCGTGGTCACCGCTGCCGCGCGGGCCGCGGCCTCGCTGGTGCCCTCCGCCTCTCCGCTCGTCCCGGGCACGCCGGTGAGCGACCCGGACACGGTCCCCCTTCCGCCCGCCGCCGCCTCGGCGGTCTCGGCCAGCCTCTCCGGCGAGGTCAGCGGGGACGTCGTCCTCGTCCTCTCCGCCGACGTCGTCGAGGCCCTGCGCAACTCCCCCGTCGGCAAGATGGACGTCGCCGCCGCGCTGCGGCCGGCCCTGGAGGCCGCGGCCGCCACGCTGGGCCGGGTGCGGGTCGCCTCCGAGCGCGAGGAGGAGCCGGTGGCGGCCCTCGACGGGCTGCGCGACAAGGGCATGTTCGTCGCCGTCCCGCTGCTGGCCGACGGCGAGCACCAGGCCACCTTCGCCCTGCAGGTGACCCTGCCTGCCGTGCGCGGTCAGCGCGGCAGCCTGGACCTCCTGCGGCACGTGGCGATGGAGGTGACCGTCGAGATCGGCCGCACCCGCATGACCGTGCAGGAGCTCCTCTCCCTCCACCCCGGTGAGGTCGTCGAACTCGACCGCGCGGCCAGCGCGCCGGCCGACCTGCTGGTCAACGGCACGCTGATCGCCCGTGGCGAGGTCGTCGTCGTCGACGAGGACTTCGGGCTCCGGATCAGCGAGATCGTCACGGACGCCGCCGCCGAGCTGGGGTCCGTTCAGGCATGACCTGGATGATCATCCGGCTGGTCCTGTCCTTGGGCTTCATCGCGGTCGTGCTGTTCTACGCCGCGCGGCTGGCCAAGAAGAAGGGCCTGGGCCAGGGCAACGGCCTGATCGAGGTCGTGGCCCGCCAGCGCATGGGCCGCACCAGCACCGTCAACGTCGTCCGGATCGCCGACGTCGTCCTCGTCGTCGGCGCCACCGAGGAGCAGGTCACCCTGCTCGCCGAGGTCGACTCCGACGCGGTGGACGCCGCCCTGCGTGAGCGGCGGCCACCGGCCCGCCTCGGTGCGGTCGGTGCCCTCGGTGCGGACGGCGACGCCCCCGCCCACGCGGCCCGGGTCTCCAGCGGCGCGCTCGCCGGCTCGGTGTTCGACCGCAACGGCTGGGGCACGTTCGTGAACCAGCTGCGCGAGCGGACGGTGCGCAAGCCATGACCGCTCCCGCGCTGCCGCTGCCCCGCGCCGGCTCGCCGGCCCGCCGCCGTGCCGCGCTGGTGCTGCTGCTCATGCTCCTGTGCACCGTGGCCGTCGTGCTGCTCGCCGGGCCGGCCTCGGCCGCGCCGACCGGCCCCACGGCCCCCACCGCGCCGACCGCGCCCGTCGCCCCCGGCGCCGGCAACATCGGCATCTCGGTCGGCAACGGCTCGCCGAGCAGCTCGATCACGCTGATCCTCGCGATCACCGTGCTGTCGATCGCGCCGTCGGTGCTGCTGCTCGCGACGTCGTTCACCAAGATCATCGTGGTGCTGGGCCTGACCCGGAACGCGCTGGGCCTGCCGACGTCGCCGCCCAACCAGGTGCTCACCGGGATCGCCCTGTTCCTCACGCTCTTCGTGATGGGCCCGGTCTTCTCCGACATCAACAAGGTCGCGGTCCAGCCCTACATGGACGGCAAGGTGACCGTCACGCAGGCCTACGACGCCGGCGTCGTCCCGCTCCGCGGCTTCCTGTTGAAGAACACGCGGCAGGACGAGCTCAAGCTCATGATCGGGCTCTCTGGTGAGAAGAAGCCGGCCAAGCCCGAGAACGTCACGCTCACCACGCTCATCCCGGCGTTCGTGCTCTCGGAGCTGAAGAGCGCGTTCATCATCGGCCTGGTCGTGTTCATCCCGTTCCTGGTGCTCGACATGCTGGTGAGCGCCGCCTTAATGGCCATGGGCATGATGATGGTGCCCCCGACGATCGTGTCCCTGCCGTTCAAACTCCTGCTCTTCGTCGTCGTCGACGGCTGGGGCCTGATCACCACGGCCCTCGTCGGGTCGTACACAGGGTCGGGGTAGCGATGAGCGACGCAGACGTCACGGAGATCGCCGCCCAGACGATGATGCTGGCGGCCAAGGTCGCGGCCCCCATCCTGCTGACGGCGCTCCTCGTCGGCTTCCTGATCTCGCTGTTCCAGGCCGCGACCCAGATCCAGGAACCGACCCTGTCGTTCGTGCCGAAGATGATCGCGGTGTCGATCGCGCTGCTGGTCACGGGCAACTGGGTGCTCTCCGAACTGGTGTCGTTCACCCAGACCCTGTTCAGCGAGCTGCCCCGGTTGCTCAGCCGGACCTGACCCGGCATGAACCTGCAGGTCTCCGAGGCGACCCTCGCGGCACTCCTCCTCGGCACCTCCCGCGCCACCGGCTTCGTCCTCTTCGCGCCACCGTTCAACTCGAAGAGCATCGCGGTGCCGGTGAAGGCGGCGTTCGCGCTGGCCCTCTCGGTGGCGATGTCGACGCACATCGCGGCGAAGCTGCCCGCGATCACGCCGGGCTTCCTGGTGGTCACCGCGATCACCGAGGTGGTCATCGGCGCGGCGCTGGGATTCGTCGTCCAGGTGCTGTTCACCGCGGTCCAGATGGCCGGCGACATCATCGACGTCACCGGCGGCTTCTCCCTGCAGCCGGCCTTCGACCCGCTGGCGATGACCCAGAACGCGGCGATCGGCCGCCTGCACTACCTGCTGGCCATCACGCTGCTGTTCACCAGCGGCGGCGACCTGCTCATCGTGAAGGGGTTCGTCACCTCGTACGTCGGCATGCCCGTCGGCGGCGTCGTGCCGACGGCGCAGCTCGCCCACGTCGTGATGACGGCGTTCTCGATGATGTTCCTCGCGGCCCTGCAGATCGCCGGCCCGATGGTGGCGGTGCTGCTGCTCGCTGACGTCGCGCTCGCCCTGATGAGCCGCGCCGCGCCCGCGCTGAACATCTTCCAGATGGGCTTCCCGGTCAAGATCATGCTCACGCTGACGATGCTCGGGCTGACCTTCCCGCTGCTGCCGCCGGCCCTCGACACCCTGATGCAGCACGCTGCCCAGGCCATGGTCTCCCTGAAGAGCGGCTGATGGCCGCCGACGGACCGGGTGGTGAGAAGACCGAGAAGCCCACTCCCCAGCGCCTGAAGAAGGCGCGCAAGGAAGGGCAGATCCCGCGCACCCAGGAGCTCGGCACCTGGGCCGGCGTCGGGGCGGCGAGCGTGCTGCTACCGATGCTGGTGAGCCACACGTTCGACACCGTCCAGAAGCTGTTCGTGCAGGTCGGGGCGGTGGCCAAGCACCCGGAGACGGAGCAGGTCACCCAGCTGCTCGGCACCGCGTTGGACGCGTTCCTCACCACCCTGCTGCCGACGGCGCTCGGGCTCATGGCGGTCGGGACCGCTGCCTCGGCGGCGCAGGGTGGGATCACGTTCGCGACCAAGGCGATGAAGCCGACGCTGAAGAAGCTCAACCCGTTCCCCGGGTTCAAGCGGATGTTCGGCTTCCACGGCGTCTGGGAGGCGGTCAAGGCCCTCATCAAGACGGCGGCGCTGGGCACCGTCGTCGTCATCACCAGCGGAACGGCGCAGACGCTGGTCTCCTCCTCCGGCTCCCTGCCCCTGTCGGCCGTCGCCGCCACGTTCAGCAGCGCCGCAGTGAGCATGCTGCGGGTGGTCGCCCTGACGGGGCTCGGGATCGCGCTCGCCGACTACATCGTCGTCCGCAAGAAGGCGATGAAGAAGCTCAAGATGAGCAAGTACGAGATCCAGCAGGAGAACAAGAACTCCGAGGGCGACCCGCACGTGAAGGCGCACCGCCGGTCGATGCAGATGGCGATGTCGCGCAACCGGATGATGAGCGAGGTCGCCGAGGCCGACGTCCTCCTGGTCAACCCCACGCACGTCGCCGTCGCGCTCAAGTACGACCCGGCCCGGGGGGCGCCGCGCGTCGTCGCCAAGGGCGCCGGCGAGGTCGCCGCCAAGCTGCGCGAGCGGGCCGCCGAGGCGCGGGTGCCGATGGTGCAGGACATCCCGCTGGCCCGCGCGCTGCACGCCTCGTGCGAGATCGGCCAGGAGGTGCCGCCGCAGCTGTTCACCGCCGTCGCCCGGGTGCTCGCCTTCGTCATGCACCTGGGCGCCCGGGGCGTGCGCGGCGGGTTCCACCGGCCCGGTTTCGAGCCGCCGGTGACCGAGGGCCTGCCGAAGGCCGGGCGGCGGCGGCGTGCGGTGGCCGCCTGAGGTACCACGGCTGGCCGGGGCTGCCGATGAACAGAGCGTGAGCCAGCCGCCGAACCGCCCCTGCGGGAGAACCGCGTGAAGGGCATGGGCAAGCTCGCCGTCCCCATCGGGGTCGTGGCGATCGTCCTCATGCTGGTGGTGCCGCTGCCGTCGGTGCTCCTCGACCTGCTGCTCGGCGCGAACATCACCTGCTCGCTGCTGATCCTGCTCGTCGCCATGCAGATCCGGCGGCCGCTGGACTTCGCCGTCTTCCCGTCGCTGATCCTGATCGCGACGCTGTTCCGCCTCTCGCTGAACGTCTCCTCGACCCGCCTGGTGCTCACCGACGGCTTCGCCGGCAACGTCATCGCCGCGTTCGGGCACTTCGTGGTCGGCGGCTCGCTGGTCGTCGGCCTGGTGATCTTCGTGATCCTCACGATCATCCAGTTCGTCGTCATCACCAACGGTGCCGGCCGCGTCGCCGAGGTCGGCGCCCGCTTCACCCTCGACGCCATGCCCGGCAAGCAGATGGCGATCGACGCCGACCTCAACGCCGGGCTGATCAACGAGAAGCAGGCCCGCAAGCGGCGCAGCGAGGTCACCGCCGAGGCGGACTTCTACGGCTCGATGGACGGTGCGAGCAAGTTCGTCAAGGGCGACGCCATCGCCGGCATCATCGTGATGGTCATCAACCTGATCGGCGGCTTCGGGATCGGGGTGATCCAGCGGGGCATGGCGCCCGCCGACGCGGTCAACACCTATTCGCTGCTGACCGTCGGCGACGGCCTGGTCTCGCAGATCCCTGCGCTGCTGCTGTCGACCGCCACCGGCATCATCGTCACCCGCTCGGCCACCGAGGGCGACATGGGCAGCGACCTGCTCGCCCAGCTCGGCCGCTTCAAGCAGCCGGTGCGGATCGCCGGCGGCGCCGCGCTCGCGCTGTGCCTGATCCCCGGACTGCCGAAGCTGCCGTTCCTGGTCATCGGCTCGCTGTTCCTCATCATGGCGTCGCGCATGTCCGAGGCGCCCGCCGAGGACGAGGACGCCGAGGCCGCGGCAGCCGCCGACTCCGCGCCCGCCCCGGACTCCCCCGAGGCCATCGCCGAGAAGATGCGGGTCGACCCGCTGGAGCTCGACGAGGTCGCCTTCGACCTCGTCGACCTGGTCGACACCGCCCGCGGCGGTGACCTGCTCGACCGGGTCAAGGCCCTCCGGCGCAAGGTCGCCATGGAGACCGGCCTGGTCATCCCGCTCGTGCGCACCCGCGACAACCTCGACCTGCCCTCGTCGCAGTACGTCATCTGGCTCAACGGCGTCCCGGCCGCGAAGGGCACCTCCCCCGCCGGCACCGTGCTGGCCATCGGCGACAACCTCGACGGCCTGCCCGGCAAGGCCACCCGCGAGCCGGTGTTCGGCCTGGCGGCCAAGTGGGTGCCGGTCGAGCTCCAGCGCCAGGCGGAGATGGCCGGCGCGACGGTCGTCGACCGGTCCTCGGTCATCACCACGCACCTGGCGGAGGTGGTCCGGCAGCACGCCGCCGACCTCCTCGGCCGCGAGGACGTGCGCCTCCTCGTCGAGATGGTGCGGCGCAGCCACCCCATCGTCGTGGAGGAACTGACCCCCACTCTGCTCACTCTGGGAGAGGTGCAACGCGTGTTGCACGCGTTGCTCGAAGAGGGTGTGTCGATCCGGGACCTGGTGCGCATCTTCGAGGCACTCTCAGTACGTGCAAAGCAGTCCACGGACGTCGACGGTCTCGTCGAGGCGGCGCGGACCGCGCTCGGCTCGGCGATCAGCCATCCGTACGTGACACCCGACGAGCGGTTGCACGTGTTCACGCTCGAGCCGAGCTTCGAGCAGCGCCTCCTGGAGTCGATCCGCCCGAGCGACATCGGCGCCGTCCTCGCGCTGGACGCCGGCACGGTCGACGCCCTCGTCCACGGCTGCAGCGGTCTCCTCGAGGAGGCCGAGCGGTCGGGATTCTCGCCCGTCCTGGTCTGCTCGACCCAGGTCCGCGCGGCCCTCGCGCGCCTGATGCGCCAGGTCCTGCCCAGGCTGCCGGTGATCGCGTACACCGAGGTGTCCCGGACAGCGCAGATCGAATCGCTGGGAGTTGTGAGCGGTGCCGTTGCGATCCGTTGAGGCCGCCACGCGTGACGACGCGATCGCGGCCGCGCGCGAGCAGTTCGGTCCGTCGGCGCGCGTCGTCGGCGTCCGGCGCGTGCGCTCCGGTGGCGTGCTCGGCTTCTTCGCAACCGAGCGCTACGTGGCCGAGGTCGCCAACGACCCGCTGGGCCGTCCCGAGGTGCCGGCCCCCGCCGGGGGGCGTCCGTCGACCGGTGGACGTTCCGCGCTGACCTCCACCGGGGGCTTCGGGTCGTCCCCGCTGTCGGCGGCGGCACCGGCGACCGCCGCACCCTCCTCCGCCGTGATCGGTCGCGCTCCCGCCCGCAACGGGGCGGCGGCGTGGGCCGCCGCAGCCGGCGCCGGTGCCGGCACTCCGGAGCCCGCTGCCGCTCGCCCGGCCGCCGCGGCCTGGTCGCCCGCGCCCGCCTGGTCGCCCACGGCCGCCCGCCCGGCTGCCGCGGCTCGGCCGACGACGGAGCCCGCCGACGAGGACCGGCTGAGCGAGCTCGCCGGTCTCCTCGGCGCAGAGCCCGCCGCGCGCCCCGCGACGGTCTACGGCCGGACGTCGTTCCCGCCTGCCTCGTTCCCCCGTGCCGGCCGCGGCCTGGCGGCGTCCCTCCTCGACGACGAGGACGACGACGCCCCTCACGGCGACCCCGTTCTCCCCGAGGCGCCCGCCTCGGCCGCGCCCAGCCCCTTCACCGCCGCCCTCGCGCGGATGGTCTCCGGGGACCGTGACGTCCGGCACGCCGTCGAGCAGGTTCTGGAGCAACCCATGGTTCTGCGTTCGCGCGGCGACGCAGAGGCCTGGCCGTCGTGGTCCGGGTCCCTGCACACAGAAGACACATCGGTGCCGTCGAGCGTGACGCGCCAGGAGGAGGAAACGGTGGGAGACCAGGTCATCGCGCCGCCCTCCACGCACGCAGCCCGGACGACGGGGCTGCCCAACTGGGCCGTCGAGCCCGAGCCGGCCGTCGCGGGGTCCCCGCGGGAGGAGGCCATCGCCGAGGTGCTGCGGTCGGCCCTCGCCCAGGGACACTCCGACGAGGCGCTCGCCGGCATCCTGCGCAAGATGCTCGCCGGCGCCGCGCCGCAGGCGGCGCTGACCGAGCCCGCCGAGCCGGAGATCGAGGAGCGCGTGGCCGAGCCCGAGGCTCCCGCGTTCACCGCGTCCGAGCCGGTGTACACGCCCCGGGTCACCATGAGCCTGGCCATGGCGCTCGCCGGCGCCGGGATCCCGGCGCCTGCGGCGGTCGTCGAGGAGATCGCGCCGCCGGCCGTCGAGGATCTCGCGTTCGAGGCTCCCGCGTTCGAGACTCCTGCGTTCGAAACTCCCACCGTCGAGACTCCCGCGCTCGAGACTCCCGCGCTCGAGGAGGCGACGTTCGAGGCGCCTGCCGTCGAGGAGCCGGTGGAGGCGCCCGCTGTCGAGGAGCCGGCCGTCGAGGACGAGGACGTCCTGTTCGTCGAGACCCCGGTGTCCGAGGCGCCTCTCGCGGAGGCCCCGGTCTACGCGGCCCCGG
>Ga0308173_10000476_pt1 | contig 16968 bp, 13 predicted proteins | sample PhyPR1_FD_203716 | JGI IMG/M metagenome (GOLD analysis project Ga0308173, IMG submission 203716) | Soil microbial communities from UC Gill Tract Community Farm, Albany, California, United States - DLSLS.P.R1 | ecosystem: Environmental > Terrestrial > Soil > Agricultural land | place: USA...
TGTGTGTTCCGTCGATCGCGCGCGGCAGGTGCTTGGTTTCGAAGCCACGATGGGCTTCGAAGAGGGAATCGCCGAAACCGCGCGTTGGTACAGAGAGCGTGGGTGGCTCTAGGTCAGAACTGCGCGGGCAAGGTGTCGCCGCGGAGCTTCCGCTCTGGCACTGAGCGTACCCACTTCTCAATTCTCAATTCTAAATTCTCACTTCGGAACGCGAGATCGCTCCGAGCGCCAGTCCGACCTGTTCGAAGATCGCCAGCGCTTCGTCAATCTGCTCCGGCGTGTGCGCGGCTGAATAGCTGGTGCGCAGCAGGCACCCGTCCGGGCGGCACGCAGGGGGCAGCACGATGTTGGTGTAGACGCCGGCCTGAAGAAGCGCGGCCCACATGGTAACCGCCTGTTTCTCGGTGCCGATTTCAATCGGCACGATGGGCGACTCGGTCTGTCCGATCCGGAAACCCAGCGCCGCAAGACCGGCCCGCACCCGGCGCAGGTTGGTCCACAACTGACTGCGCAGCGCGCGATCCTCGAGGAGGATGCGCAACGCGACCTCCACGCCTGCGATGTTGGCAGGCGACCCTGACGCGGTGAACACGTACGGACGTGATGCGAAATGCAGCAGGCGCAGAGACTCGTGGTTGGACACGACGTAGCCGCCGATTCCAGCCAGCGCTTTCGAGAAGGTGCCGACGATGAAGTCGACCGAGTCGAGAACGCCGACCTCCTCGGCATAGCCGAGTCCGCGTTCGCCGTACACACCGAACGAGTGGGCCTCGTCCACCATCAGGAAGACGCCCGCTTCGCGGCACACCGCTGCAATCTCTTTCAGGGCACCGACATCTCCGCCGATTGAATAGAGCCCCTCGGCGACGACCAGGCAGTTGGCTTTCCGCTCAACCCGCGCAAGCTTGCGCGCGAGATCGGTGGTGGAGTTGTGACGGAAGGCGAAGATCTGCGCGCCGCTCAAGCGTGCGCCGTCGTAGATGCTCGCGTGGCTTTCGAGATCGATCACGACCGTGTCGCCGCTTGCACAGAGCCCGGAGATGACTCCAAGGTTGGCCTGGTACCCGGTGCTGAAGACGATCGCCTGCCGCTTGCCGTACGCAGCGGCGAATGCGGCTTCGAGGCGCCGGTGCGCGGCGTAGCTGCCGTTGGCGGCTCGCGATCCCGTGGTCCCGGCGCCTTCGCGTTCGATGGCGGCCTGCGCCGCGGCGATGACCTCGGGATGAAAACTCAGGCCGAAATAGTTGTTGGAGCCGCACATGAGCGTGCGTCGGCCACCGATGATGACTTCGGTTGGACTGCTGATGGCGTCGATGACGGTGTCGAAGGGCATCGGGCCGCCCGCAAAGACGTCGAGGCGGGCCGCGATCGGTTGCAGCTTGTCGAACAGACTCACCGCACCAGTGTACCTGCTTCGAGCCGGTCGCGGGTTTCGGACCGGCGCACCTTGCCGCTGGTGGTCCTGGGGATGGTGCCTGGCGGCGTCAGCACGACCCGGTCGATTTCCAGGCCGGCCGTCTCGCGGATGCGGCGGCGCACGGCTTCCTCGATTTCCTCCGCGCGCCCGCCGGCTCGCGTCTCGAGTACCGCGACTACCTGGTCGGGTCGCTCGACGTGATTCACCGCGAACACGACCACGCCCGACAGGGCGACCCCCTGCAGATCGGCGAGTGACGACTCGATGTCGGGAGGGTAGTACTTGCGGCCCTGTCGGATGATCAGGTCCTTCGTGCGCCCGCAGACGTACAGCGAACCGTCTGCCATGTAGCCCAGGTCGCCCGTCAGCAGCCAGCCGTCGCGCAGCGTGGCTGCGGTCGCCTCGGGCTGCTCGTAGTAGCCCTGCATGACGGACGGACCTGCCGCGAGGATCTGGCCGACGTGACGTTCCGGCAGATCGTGGAAGGTCTCGTCGACGATCCGGATCGCATGGTCCGGGAAACCGCGCCCGCAACGCACCACCCGAACCGACGCGGAGCCGTTGACGACCGGCACCGCGCGCGACTCGCGCACCAGCCGCTCGGCATCCACGATGTCGACATGCAGGCCGCCGTGCGCGAAGGTCACCGCCAGCGAGTGTTCGGCCAGGCCGTAGCTCGGCAGGAAGCTCGATGAACGGAAACCTGCGGGAGCGAAGTACTCCGCGAACTGCTGCAGCGTCTCCGGTCGAATCGGTTCGGCGCCACAGCCGGCAACGCGCCAGCGCGAGAGATCGAGCGACTCGACCTGCGACGACTTCACGCGGCGGCGGCACAATTCGTACGCAAAGTTCGGTGCGAACGACACGGTGCCGCGGTACGTGGAGATCGCATCGAGCCACGCGCTCGGTCGCTTCAGGAACAGCACCGGCGACATGAGCACCGCATCTGCCGGAGCGTAGAGCGACGACAGCAGCATGCCAATGAGCCCCATGTCGTGATAGAGCGGCAGCCAGCTGACCGCAACGTCGCCATCGCGCGCATCCAGTCCCGCAGGACCCAGGATCCCCTCGACGTTTCCGGCGATGTTCCCGTGCGTCAACGAGACGCCCTTCGGCAGCGCCGTCGAGCCGGACGTGAACTGAAGCAGCGCCGTCGAGTCGAGCGAGACCAGAACCGGAGCGGGGAGCGGCGAATCGCTCTGCAACTCGTCCAGCAGCACGGTTGGTGGGTGACGATACAGCGCGCCGGCGTCCGCGTCGTTTCGCCCATCACCCAGCAGGGAAGCGACATCCGAGGTGGTGATCACGGCGGATGCGCGGGACGCCTGGATGATGTGTTGTGACTGCTTCGCGAAGGTCGCGATGTCGCCGGCCTGCGCCGGCGGGCATAAGGGAACCGGCACCAGTCCGGCCGCAACGATGCCGAAAAACGCGTGAACGAATCCGCTGACTTCGGGGATGACCAGCGCCACGCGATCGCCGTTCGACAGACCGCGATCGAGCAGCGATGCCGCGATGCCGCAGGCCTCCGTCATCAACGCTGCATAAGGGACGTGCAGCGTCCGGCCGTCATGCTCGATGAATCGCAGTCCGAACGGACTGCCGGCGGCCGCGGTCAAAGCATCGCCAATCGTGATGCGCCGGTTCACGGTGGTGTCTCCGATTCGGCCGACGCAAGCATGCGGACTTCGGACACGATCTGCCCGACGGTACGGATGTGTGTCAGTGAGTTCAGAGGGACCGCGATGTTGAAGTGGTCTTCGAGTTCGCCGACCAGTTCCAGAATCTGGAGCGAGTCGAACCCCAGATCGGCCATCAGTTCTTTATCAGGTGAAGGTTCAATCGGACGGCGACTGAGGCGTTTGAGGATTTCGATCGTGTCGCCTTCGAAACGATCGGCGTTGGAATTCGCCATGTGAGCACCCGGCGTATCTACACGGATTTCGCCGGTTTTCGGCCTGAATTTGAATGTAGCACGGATGTAACAGCGCGCGCACGTATTAAGATGGCTGCAGTGCAGCACGTGTTGCGGGTCACCCAGACGGTCATTCTTGCGGCAGGCAGCGGCTCGAGACTGGCCACCACAAGAGGCGACGTCCCGAAGCCGTTGATGACCGTGGCCGGTGTTCCGCTCATCGTTCACGCACTCGAGCATGCGTGCGCCAGCGGATGCGACGAAGCCGTGATCGTCGTCGGCTACGAAGGCGCGCGCGTGAAGGAAACCATCGCAGCAATGCATGCGCCGCTGCGCCTGCTCTTCCTCGAGAACCCCGACTACACCGCTCCCAACGGCGTGTCGCTTCTCGCGTCGGAAGAGGCTGCGGCTCCGACCTTCTACCTGCAGATGGTCGACCACCTGTTCAGCAATCCGGCCCTGCCGCGCTTGTCCGCGTCACCGCTCGCCACGCGCGAGGCTGGCCGCGTGCTCGTGGACTCACGGCCGTCGCGCCACATCGACCTCGACGACGCGACAAAAGTGCAGCTGGTCGGGTCGCGTGTGGCGGCCATCGGCAAGGGGCTCGATTCCTGGGATGCGATCGACGCCGGTTGCTTCCTGCTGACCCACGCGGTGTTCGAGGCGTTACGCAGTGTTCCGGATGGCGAAGGCCGCACGGTCTCAGCAGGAATGCGGCGGCTCGTCAACCAGGGTTTGCTGGGCGCGGTCGACCTTCACGGCGCTGAATGGATCGACGTGGACACGCCGGCCGATCGCGAGGTGGCCGAACGCCTCCTGAAGCAGAGGCAGTTCGTTTCCGAGCCCCAGTGAACGCGCTGCGCATCGGCTACACCTGCCACGACGCATTCCCTTCGACCACCACCAACACACAGCAGATTTTCTGGACCACCTCCGAGGTTGCGCGCCTCGGGCACGCAGTGGACGTGCATGTACCCGCGCTCGGTGGCGGCGCTGACGCGAGAGCGGCGATCGCGAGGCACTACGGTTCCCCGGGCGGAGCGATTCCGGACACGCTGCGGTTCGTTGCAACAGGCAGCAGTGCCGCCCTGACGACGGCTGCGAAGGCGCGGTTCGATCTTCGCGCGCCGTGGCGCTTCAGTCGGCGAACGCACGATCTGGTCTGGACACGAGATCCCCTCGCATTTGCGACGGCGCTCCAGTTTCGGGTGCCGGCCGTATTTGAAACCTATCGCCCCGACTACGCCACGAGCGCGCGGTTCAAGCCCTGGCGCGTCGCCACGATTGGGCACAGCCGGCGGATGCGATGGATTGGCGAGCATCGGCTCGCGGGAGTGATCGCGCACTCGACGCTGGCGCGCGACGCGTTCGTCGAGGCGGGTGTGCCGGCCGAACGGGTGCTCGTCGCCCACAACGGCTTCGCACCGGCGTTGATGGAACCCCGTCTGTCACGTGCCGAGGCGCGCCAGTTGCTTGGCCTCAGTGCTGAAGCGCCCCTTGTCGTCTACACCGGACATGTCGGACCACACAAGGGCACGGCGGCCCTGGTTGCGCTGGCGGCGGCGCTGCCCGACATCCACCTGATCATCGTCGGCGCAGCCGACGAGGCGGAGCGCCGGTGGATTGCCGAGAGCGCCGGTCAGGCCGGTGCCCGCAACGTCACCGCGGTTCCGCGGGTTCATCTCGCTGACGTCGCGCGTTACCTGTATGCCGCCGACTGCCTGCTGATTCCGCCCACCGGCGAGCCGCTGACGCGTTACCGACGCACCGTGCTGCCGATGAAGGTGTTCTCGTATCTGGCAGCCGGACGTCCCATCCTCGCGCCGGCGCTGCCCGACCTCCAGGACGTGCTCACGCACGATGAGACGGCATGCCTCGTGCCGCCGGACGATACGGCCGTTGCCGCCGCAGCGCTGCGAGACCTTCTGCTCGATTCACAGCGGGCGGGGCGCCTTGCGGCCGCAGCGCTGGCGGCCTCCCGCGAATTCACGTGGGAGACGCGGGCCCGGACGATCAGCAGCGCACTTCAGACGTGGCTTGCTTGAGAGCGGCGTCAGCCCGCTCCCGTCCTGCAGCGTCAATCAGTTCGCGCGAGAAGAAACTGAAGGTGAGGTTCGCGATCGCGATGCCGGCCAGGACGAGCGCCGGCATCGAGGCACGAAGTCCCGTGAGCGAGGCGGCGAGAAAGATCAGCGCGAACAGATCGCGGCGGAGCAGCGTGAACGACCAGGCCGCCAGGCGCAGTGGAAGACGACCGGTGTCGTTGGCTGCGCGACGGACCGCCCGATCGACGAACACGAACGAGGCATTGGTCGCGTGCGCGGAGACGAAGCGGGCGGCGCGCAGCAGGCTGAGCACCAGCGCTCCACCGGTGACGGCCGCAACGGTGACCGGAATCGGACCCCCTGCTTCACGGACCCACCCGATCATCGCGCCGGTGAAGCAGGCGACGTAGGTGAGCTGGTCGACGATCGTGTCGACGCGCGCGCCTGACTCCGATTCGGTGAGTGTCGCCCGGGCGATTTCACCGTCGACGCCGTCGAGCACTGACGCGACCTGGAAGAGCAGGCCTGTCGCGACCAGCGGGAGGTAGCCGGGCTGCGACGCGGTCCACGCGCACAGCAGGCCGACAAGCAGCGTCAGTATCGACGCCGTGGTCGCGCTCAGCCCGACGAACAACGCTGCACGGCTGCACGCGCGACTGATCGGTCGATTCAGCGTCCGCGACACCCAGCCATCTGACGCCTTTCCGGTTGCCAACAGGATTGCGCGCGTCGCGCGACGCCGTTTCGCTGGTGTGTCAATCGCGTACGCACCTGCCCCGACTGGTACATGCGGAAGCGCGTCAAGTGCAGCTCGATCGCATGCATAAGGGAAAGCGGAAGCACCGTCCACCACGACTACTGAACCGCCATCGGCCGAATCAGCCCAGGTGTGTGCCGCGCCTTGTGTGGCCCTGACAAAGTCTCCGTCCGCGAACAGCGCCGTCGTCAGCGCGACGCCCGGAGGGACGAGGACGACCGGACCGGAGGCGTCCACGGGCAGCGTGTCGGGCGTCCAGGTCTTCGCGCGGACGCGCTCGGCCACCCGTGCATTCCGGGCGCGCGCAGAGCCTCCCAGGAACCGCGGGTCGGCTCCGCCCAGCAGGACGATGTGCATTCGCTGCGGTATCATACCAATCGGTTTCTGTGTTTCTTCCGTCCCACCCGTTCAGCAGCTTGAAGCGCGGCGCATTGATGCTCGCGTCCCCACGACGTCCTCTCCTCGTCCAGCTCGTGGTCACGCGTCGCTGCAACCTGTCGTGCGGCTATTGTTCCGAGTACGACGAGGTCTCCTCGCCGGTTGACGTGACGCTGCTCGAGCAGCGCATCGATCATGTCGCGCGGCTCGGCACGCTCGTGCTCACGCTGACCGGTGGCGAACCGCTGCTGCATCCTCAACTCGATCGGCTCATCAGCCGCGTCTCGTCGCAGGGGGTCGTCTGCACGATGATCTCGAACGGATATCCGCTGACCCGCGAGTGGATCCGCCGGCTCAATGCCGCGAAGCTGTCGCTGCTGCAGATGTCGGTCGACAACATGGAGCCCAACGAGTTCTCGCAGAAGTCATGGTCGCAGATCCGCAAGAAGCTGGATCTGCTGAAGGAGCACGCCACCTTCGGCGTCAATATCAACGCGGTGCTCGGATCGTCCAATCTCGAACAGACACGCCAGGTCGTCGACGCGGTGCGGGCCATGGGTTTCTACATGACGATCGGCCTGATGCACGACGACAAGGGGCAGATCCAGCCTGGTCTTCTCCGGGGCAGGCTCGCGGCCACATACGAAGAGCTGCAGCGGACGAGCAACAAGACCATCTTCCACCGCACCGGAGAGGGCTGGGAGCGCGACATGCTGCAGGACGGCTCGGCGCCCTTCAAGTGCCGTGCGGGCGGCCGCTATCTCTATGTCGACGAATTCGGCAAGGTGAACTACTGCAGCCAGCGACGCGGCGAGCCGGGCATCGATCTCCTCGACTACACGGGCGACGATGTCGCGCGCGAGTTCCATACGCCGAAAGGATGCGAGGCTCAGTGCACGATTGGTTGCGTGCGGCGAGCTTCTGCGTTCGACGGGTGGCGGGCGCAACAGGGTGCCTGAGACGCGCGATACCGCGGTCGGTGTCGCGCCTGCCGCAGCTCCGCCGACGCCGTCGGCCCTCGATGACGGGCATCACCTGGCGCGCGGAGCGGCCGCCAACGCACTGGTTCTCCTGGCCTCGAATTTCCGCGGCGTCTTTATCTTCCTCATCGCGCGCCTTCTCGGCGAAGCGGCGCTCGGACGCTTCGGCCTGGCCTTCGCGACCACGGAACTCCTCAGCAAGGCGGGGATGCTCGGTTTCGACAACAGCATCATTCCCTTCATGGCACACCGGGTCGCATCGGGCGACGCGGACGGTGCGCGACGCGTCTTCCGGCGCGCCGCGGCAGTAGCGACCGTGGCCTCGTCACTGGTGGCCGTGGTGGCCATTCCAGTGGTCGTGTGGCTGGCGGCGACGCGAGGCCTCGATGCCTTCTCGCGCGGCGCCGCCGTGATGCTGCTGGCCCTGCCTGGCATTGCCGTGGCACGCATTGCGACCGGAGCCTCGCGGTCGGTCCTGGCGATGTCCAGCGAGTTCTATTCGCGCGGGATTACCGAAACGTGGGTGACGACCGGCGTGTTCGTGGTGGCGATCGCGCTCGGCCTGCGCGACGCGGCGCCGGCGCTCGCGGTGGCGCTCGGAACAACGGCTGCCGCAGTGGTGGCGTACGCGCTCGCTTCCCGGGCCATCGAGGATCGGGTGGGCGCTCGACGATCGCGGACCTCCGCGCCAGCTGACTCGCCAGGGCCCGTCCCGACCAATGCGGAGATGCTCCGTTTCTCGCTGCCCATCGCCGGATCGAGCCTGCTGACTGTGCTGGTCATGCAGGCCGATGTCCTGTTGCTCGGCACCTACGTCAATCGCGCACCGGGTGTGACCGTGGAGTCCTTCGGCGTCTTCTGCGCGGCAGCGCAGGTGGCGGGGGGCTTGAGGAAGGTGCGCCAGGTCTTCGATCCAATCTTCGCCCCCATCGTCGCCACTCGTGCAGCTGGCGCCGAGAGGGCGGCGCTGCGCGACACGGTCGCCGGGCCGGGCCGGTGGGTGCTGGCGGCGCAGTTGCCGGCTGTGGGAGCGATGGTGCTGGCGGCCGGGCCGATCATGGCCATCTACGGCGCTGGCTTTCGAAGCGGTGCGCTGTGGCTGGCGCTCCTGGCGATCGCGCATGGCACCAACGCGTTTGCCGGACTGGTCGAGACGCTGCTGATGATCCAGCGTCCCTCCCTCAACCTGTTGAACGCATCCTTGACGGTCGCCGTGCAGCTCGTGGTCGGACTGCTGCTGATCCCGCGCATGGGCGTCACCGGTGCGGCACTGGCGATGTGCTGTGGCTTTGCCGCGCAGGGTGTCGCGCGCTTCGCCGAAGTGCGTCACGTCTTCGGCTGGACATGGCCGTGGGCATCCCTCAGGCGGCCCATGACGGCCGCAGCAATGGCCGCGATCCCCGCGATAGCCCTCCGCATTCCTGGCGGGATGTGGTGGGATCTTTGCGCGGCCCTTACGTTCGTCGGCGCCTACGCAGTGGCGTGGCTCTGGCTCGGCCCCGATCCTGCCGACCGGGAGGTCTGGCGCCGGCTGCTCAAGCGCCCAGCCGCCGTGTAGGAACACGTCGGGCCAATGCGCAATGACTGGCTGAGTTGTCCGTCCTGACCACCGAGCTCAGTCACCGACCAGCGCGTAGAATCAGAAAAGATGCGCGTGTTCCCCCGCAGCATTAGAGAGCTGCTCCTGCTGGCTGTGTGCGCAGGTGTGTGTGTACCCCGTCCGCTCCTGGCTCAGGCGAGCTCGCGTACCTCGCGGACCGAGCCTGCGGCAGTCCCCACGACCGCCGGTTCTGTCAACGGGACGGTAACGACCCAGAGCGGAACGATTGTGCTGGGGGGCGCGCTGGTTTCCCTCAAGGCGTCCAATCGCGAGATTGCCAACAGCCTGTCGGACGGTGACGGCGCCTTCCATTTCGACAATCTCGCGCCGGGTTCCTACACGATTGTCGCCACGCTCGACGGCTTCGACCCGATGACCATTCCAGTGTCTGTCGCCGCTGGTCAGGTTTCAGCGGTCAAGGCGGATCTGCGCATCGCGACGGTCGCGGAGCGCGTCGATGTCGTCGCCTCGACAGCGATTGTTCCGGCAACGGGCACGCTGACGGCATCCGAGGGACTGTCGGCCAAGGAACTCGACGAGATTTCCGGCGGCGGCGGTTTGCAGGGTGCGCTCCGGCTGCTCGCCAGCGTGATCGAGGTACCGGGCGGCGTCAGCATCAAGGGCGGCCGTCCGAGCCAGTCGTCGGTGCAACTGGGACCGGGTGCCTTTGTTGATCCCGCCACCGGCCTGTCCCAGGTGTCGCTGCCCGACGATGCGATCGACAACGTGACGGTGCTGCCGAATCCGTACGCGGTCGAGTACGGCCGCTTCTCGTCGGGGCTGGTGCTGATCCGCACGCGCCGCGCCGGGGACGTGTGGCGCATACGGCTGAACAATCTCGAACCATCGTTTCGCGTCGAGCGGGGATCGGCGCTGAAGGTCACCGGTATTTCAGCGTTCTCGCCGCGGGCGGAGATCGGCGGGCCCCTCATCAAGGACAAGCTGTTCCTGCAGCAGGCGGTGCAGTACCGGTATCGCACCAACGATGTGGCCAGCCGTCCCGAAGACGAGTTGAAGCGCTCCTACCGATTCAGCTCGTTCTCGCGGGTGGACGCGAACCTGACGCCGAAGCACAGCCTGGTGGCGGCGGCCGGCTTCTTCCCGGCCAGAGCCACGCAGGCGACACTCGGCACGTTCACGCCGCCAGAGGCGTCGGTGGACATGAAGGGCAACGTCAGCACCGTAGGCCTCACCGAGCGGGCCCTGTGGAGCGAGCAGTTCTTCACCGAGACCACCGTTGAAGTTCACAGCTACAGCACCGACGTGCTGCCGCGCGGACCCGGCAACATGGAACTGCTGCCGGAGACCACGCTCGGCAACTTCTTCAACAGGCAGCATCGCGAGGCCGGCACCTTCCAGGTGATCGAGTCGTTGTCCGGGACCTCGCACGGGTACGGGGGCCTGCACCTGTACAAGGCTGGCATCGACCTGTTGCACTCGCGTTACTCGAGCACGAGCGCGAGCCGCAGCGTGCTGATCCGGCGTACCGACGGCACGCTCGCGCGCCGCCTCGACTTCGGTCCGCCCCAGACCTCGCAGTCCGACAACAGCACCGACATGGCGCTCTACGCGCAGGATCGCGTGCAGCCGGCCGAGCGGTGGTACGCGGAGTACGGCGCGCGACTCGACCGTGACGGCGTGCTGGGCAACTACAACCTCACGCCGCGGATCGGCGCGGCGTTCCTGCTGAAGAAGGACGGCACATCGGTCATCAGAAGCGGATACGGCCTCTTCTTCGAGCGGACACCGTCGGTGGCGGGCGTATTCACCGAATACGAGTCGGCGGTGGACACGCGGTTCGCAGCCGACGGCGTCACGCCGCTCGGCCCGCCGCAACTGGTCCCGCACGCCGTGCAACCCGACCTGCGCACATCGCGGAGTCTCACGTGGGACCTCGCCTTCGATCATCGGTTCAACCCCCGGTGGGCCGCGCACGCGTCGGTGATCGACAGGCGTGGGAGCAACGAATTGCTGCTGAACCAGACCGAAGCCGACGGGCATCCGGTGCTGAGGCTGGACAGCAGCGGGCGCTCGCTGTACCGCGAAGTGGAACTGGGCGCGCACTACACGCGCGGCAACCGCGTCGATGTGAACATGTCGTACGTCCGTTCGGTGGGCCGGTCGGACCTGAACGCCTTTACGGCGTTTTACGACGCGGTCCTCTGGCCGGTCGTCGGCGAGAATGCCTACGCGCCAGCCAGAACCGACGTGCCTCACCGGTTCGTGACGAGGGGTCGCGTGCGGCCGCTCGAGAACTGGCTGCTGGTTGGTGTGCTCGACTGGCGCAGCGGTTTGCCCTACTCTGTAGTGAATGAATGGCTCGATTTCGTCGGTCCTCGCAACGACCGGCGCTTTCCGACCTACTTCCGTCTCGATACGGGGGCTGAGCACCGGTTCACGATTGGCAAGTACCGCCCGTGGGTCGGCCTCCGGATTGAAAACGTGCTCGGTTCCTTTCTCCCAGCTGATGTGCAGGCGAACATCACCTCGCCGGCGTTCGGCACCTTCTACAATTCCGAGTACCGGCAGTTCCGGATCCAGGTCCGGTTCGAACGCTAGCCGGAGTCAGCCGCTTACACGTTGACCCAGCAGACACAATCGCGCGTCGCATTCCTGACCCTGGCTGCCCTCGGCGTTGTCTACGGCGACATCGGCACCAGTCCTCTGTACGCCCTCCGGGAGTGCTTCGCCGGCACGCACGCAATCCCGGTCACGGAGGAAAACGTCCTCGGCGTACTCTCGCTCATCTTCTGGTCGCTCATCGTCACGGTGTCGATCAAGTACCTGCTCTTCGTGATGCGCGCCGACAACGGCGGCGAGGGCGGCATCCTCGCACTGGTCGCCCTGGTCCGCACAAGGGCAGGGAAGAGCGCGCACGCGACGCTCGTGGCCGTCGGCCTGTTCGGGGCGGCGCTCCTGTATGGCGACGGCATGATTACGCCTGCGATCTCCGTGTTGAGCGCCGTCGAAGGGCTTGGCGTGGCAACCAACGTGTTCGAGCCATTCGTGGTGCCGATCACGGTGGTGATCCTCATCGTGCTCTTCGTGATGCAGCATCGCGGCACGGGAGGCATCGGCGCAGTGTTCGGCCCGATCATGATCGTGTGGTTTATCACGATTGCGCTGCTGGGCCTGCCGAAGATCGTCGCAAACCCGGTGGTCCTCAGGGCATTCGACCCGCTGCTCGGCCTCTCGTTTCTCGCCCACCAGGGACTCTCGGCATTCCTCACGCTCGGTTCGGTCTTCCTGTCGGTGACCGGCGCCGAAGCGCTCTACGCGGACATGGGACACTTTGGCCGGCGGCCGATCCGCCTGGCGTGGTTCTCACTGGTGTTGCCCTCCCTGGTCATCAACTACCTGGGGCAGGGTGCGCTGCTGCTGATCGATCCGGCCGCGCGCGAGCATCCGTTCTTCCACCTGGCCGGCGGCTGGATGCTCTATCCGATGGTCGCCCTTTCCACCATCGCAACCGTCATCGCCTCGCAAGCCGTCATCTCCGGCGCGTTCTCGCTGACCCAGCAGGCGATTCAGCTCGGCTACTCGCCGCGCTTCGAGATTCACCACACGTCCGCGCACGAAAAAGGGCAGGTCTACATCCCTGAAATCAACTGGATGCTGATGGTGGCCACCGTCGGTCTCGTGTTCGGGTTCCGCACGTCAACCAACCTTGCCGCCGCCTACGGCATGGCCGTGACGACGACGATGGTGATCACGACGATGCTGGCGTTTGTCGTGGCGCGGGAGCGATGGGGGTGGAGCACCGCGCTGGCGGGTGTGGTGACCGGAGCATTTGTCGTCATCGACCTCGCGTTCTTCGGTGCGAACGTGATCAAGATCGAGCACGGCGGCTGGTTCCCGCTGCTGGTCGCCACGATCGTGTATGCCGTCATGTCGACCTGGCACACCGGGCGCCTGCTGGTTGTGCGGCGCATGGCGGAGACGGAAATCCCGCTCTCGCGGTTCTTCGAGAGCGTCCGCGCCAAACCGCCGGTTCGGGTGCCCGGCACCGCCATCTTCATGACGGCGCGTCCCGAGGGTGCGCCGCCGATCCTGGTGCATCACCTCACGCACAACAAGGTGCTGCACGAGCAGATCATCCTGCTCACGGCGTCCATCGTCGATACGCCGACGGTCGATCCGGCTTCGGCGCTGGAGGTCGAAAAGCTGCAGGACGGATTCTGGCGCGTCGTGGCCAGGTTCGGGTTCATGGAGACGCCAGACGTGCCCAGGGCGCTCGAGCGCGCCCGCGAAGAGGGGCTGAACTGGGACAACGCCGACACGACCTACTACCTCGCGCACCTCACGCTGTTCGTGCACGTGCACGGCCGGCTGGGCATGATGGAGTGGCGCGACAAGCTGTTCGTATTCCTGTCGCGCAATGCGCGGCGCGCCACCAACTTCTTCCTCATCCCACCCGATCGCGTCGTCGAAATCGGCATCCAGCTGTCCCTCTGAGACGGCAGCAGATCGACGCACACACGACGCTACGTAGCTGCCGGGCTTTAGCCCGGCCAGCCTTGCGGGCCTTTGAAGGCCCGCGGCTACGCAAGGTCGATCTACCTGTTACACGTCCGCTACCGTGTCGAAGCCGCAGCGGTATCAGGCAGCGTCCAGGCCGTCAGAGTGGTGCCGGCAGGCACGAGCAGGTGCTGACGTCCGTCGAGCATGTAGGTGACGGGCGAAGTACCGTGCAGCGTCGATCCCATCTGGTAGCGCCACAGCAGCTTGCCGGTCCGCGAATCGAGTGCCAGGAGGTTGCCGTCTCCGTCACCTGAGAAGAGCAGGTTCGAGGCGGTGGTCAGGATGCCGGAGCGCGACGGCGTCGGCATGAGGAATTCCCACTTCCGTTCACCGGTCGCCGGGTCGAGCGCCCTCAGCGCGCCGAACGGCTTCTCGTCGCGATTCTGCACGAGCTGCTGCGCGCCGCCGGTAAAACGCTGACCGGCGACGTACTCCGGCTTGTAACCGTAAAAGGTGGCGCACGCCTCCCGGGCGTTCACGAAGAAAAGGCGGGAGCGTGGATCGTACGACGGGGGCCAGAAGTTGGTCCCGCCCGTGAGGTCGGGGCAGGTCCGTTCACCTTTTTCGTCTGGCGTGTGTCCGGCTTCGAGCATCGGACGCCCCTGCGCATCGACCGCTTTCGCCCAGGTCGTCTGCACGAACGGCTTCGCGACAATCACCCGGCCCGTGACGCGATCGAGTGTGTAATAGAACCCGTTGCGGTTGGCGAACATCACGGTCTTGCGCGGCTGTCCGTTGATCGTGAGATCGGCAAGGATCGGCACTTCGGTCGAGTCGTAGTCATGCACGTCGTGCGGCGTGAACTGGTAGTGCCATTTCAGCTTGCCCGTGTCCGCGTCGAGCACGACCAGCGAGCAGCTATACAGGTTGTCCCCCTCGCGGCTGCCGCTGTGGTAATCGGGGCCGGGGTTGCCGGTCCCGAAGAAGATCGCGTTCTGTTCGGCGTCGTACGCGCCGGTGACCCATACGCCGGTGCCGCCGATCTTCCACGACTCGCCAGCCCACGAATTGAAACCCGGTTCGCCGGGGCCGGGAATGGTGTAGAAGCGCCACGCCTGCTTGCCGGTCCTGGCATCGTACGCATCGATGAATCCGCGGATGCCGTACTCGCCTCCGGCAACGCCCACAATCACCTTGTCCTTGACGACGAGCGGCGCCAGCGTCGACGCGTAGCCGGTCTGGTAGTCGCCGAGCGTCGCGTCCCAGACGACGTTGCCGGTCTTCATGTCGAGCGCCAGCAGGTGCGCGTCGAGCGTCGTCATGAAGAGGCGATCTCCGAGCGCCGCGAAGCCGCGGTTCACAAGGCCGCAGCAGGCCGTGAGGTTGTCGGGCAGTTCACGGCGATACCGCCAGATCTGGCGTCCGCTGCGCGCGTCAACGGCCCACGCGACGTTCTGCGGCCCGGTCGCATAGAGCACGTTGTCGCGCACCAGCGTCGTCGTCTCGAAGTTGCCGAGCGTGCCGGTCTGGAATGTCCACACCGGCTGCAGCTTCGAGACGTTCTCGGGTGTGATCTGCGTCAGTGGGCTATAGCGATGGTTGGCGTAGTTACCGCCGAAGGTCAGCCAGGAACTGCCGTCGGCCTTGAGGCCGTCAATCAAGTCCTGGTTCGTGACCGGACCCGGCGGCTGCGCCTGCTGACCAGCCAGGGTGACACCGCCCGCGACGAGCAGGAGGAGGATGAGACGCGCGAAAGTGGACCGCATGGTTCGAGTCTCCTTGGTGCGTTACCTGACCGACGGGTCGAAGCCCTTCAGCGTGGAGAGATAAGCGAGCAGATCGTTCAGATCTGATTCATTCAACCGCTCGGTTCCGAAGACCGGCATGGCCGAGGCCTTGCCGTCGGCGACCTCGCGAACATCGCTCTTGAGATATCCCTGGATGCGCTCCCGGCCGTCCATGATCTGCACCGAGAACAGGTCGCCATTCTTCCGGACGCCGCGGACGGTCTGGCCGTTCTTCAGCGTGATGATGACCGGCTGGTAGCCTTCGAGGAAATCCTCTGTCGCACCGCGGACGCGACGCACGATCGCGCCGCGCGCGCGAGCGCTGCCGATGCGCGAGAGGTCGGGGCCGAGCCGGCCCCCGGTGCCGTTCACGGTGTGGCAACCGGCGCATTGCGCACGGAAGACGCGCTCGCCGTTCGACGCGTTCCCGACCTCGACATCGGAGGTGGTCGGCGCAGCAATCGTCTTGAGATACGCCAGAATTTTCCACACCTCGTCGTCAGGTGTGCGTGGACCGACCGATGGCATCTCGGTTCCGGCCACGCCGCGCCGAAGCGTGCGGAACAGGCCGGCGTCCGACCGGCCCGATGCCCAGACCTGCGTGAGGTCAGGCCCGCGGACGCCGCGTGCGTCCATCCCATGGCAATCGGCACAGCGCGATCGGAAGAGCCCCATGCCGGTCTGAATCGCATCCGCGTTGCCGGCAAGCGGATTGACTGCCGGTGGCTCGGACTGTGCGCCGAGCAGGATGCCGGTAACACTCACGATCGCCACCACGAGTCCGCCCAGGGTCGTACGCATCCAGACCTCCAGAGTGAGGCGGATTATATTGCAGGGATCCGGAATCGAAGAGACCGATCGGCGCTCAGAGCCTGATGCGATAGCGCAGGCCGCGCTTGTGTCCGTAGGCTTGCGGGGCGACGAATTCTTCCACGAGCACGCCGCCGTTGGCTTCGATGACGTGCCGCGAGGCCAGATTGTGCGGTTCGACCGTCAAATCGACCTGGCCGAGGCCCTGCGCCTTGGCCTCGGGCAGGATCAGCCGGAGGGCCGTCGTCGCGTACCCGCGACCGCGCTTCCATGGCACCACGGCGTAGCCGATGTGACCGAGGACGTAAGGCGGAAGCGCGTCGGTCCCCGGTTGCCATCGAAGGCCGATCGACCCGCACAGGTCGCCGTCCCACATCCATCGGCGGTAACCGGGCAACCTGGGAACGCTCGTCCCGTCGGGCATGACAATCGTTCCGGCATTGGAGGCGTCCGGGTAGACCAGCTCGGAGAGAAAGCGATCCGGGTCGGCCGCAATTCTCCGCAGCTCGTCGAGTCGGGCGAAATCCCCGCGGACGTTGTCAGGCGACCAGCCGCGGTTCAACGCGTCGATGTACCCGGGGAGATACGCGTGTGACGGCCGGACCAGTTCCATACCGGTGTTGAGCCGATCAGCCCAGTGAGGTCGGCCCGACCTCGAACACCTGCCGCACCTTGCGCGAGAGGGTCTCGGCGTCGAATGGCTTCTGCAGGTAACTCGCGTCGGTGTTGAGCACCACGTGCTGCACCAGGGCGTCGTCCGTGTAGCCGCTCATGTAGAGAACCCGCAGGCCCGGCCGCTCCGTGAGCAGCCGCTCGGC
>Ga0308173_10000477_pt1 | contig 16960 bp, 13 predicted proteins | sample PhyPR1_FD_203716 | JGI IMG/M metagenome (GOLD analysis project Ga0308173, IMG submission 203716) | Soil microbial communities from UC Gill Tract Community Farm, Albany, California, United States - DLSLS.P.R1 | ecosystem: Environmental > Terrestrial > Soil > Agricultural land | place: USA...
CACGCCGACGATGTTCTTGCCGATGTCGTGGACGTCGCCCTTGACCGTGGCCATCACGATCGTGCCCTTCTTCTCCTCCACGTCACCGGGCTTCTTCTCGGCCTCGATGAACGGGATGAGGTAGGCCACCGCCTTCTTCATCACCCGCGCGGACTTCACCACCTGGGGCAGGAACATCCTGCCGGAGCCGAACAGGTCCCCGACGACGTTCATGCCGTCCATCAACGGGCCCTCGATGACCTCGATGGGGCGGCCGCCGCGCTCGGAGATCTCCTTCCGCAGCTCCTCCGTGTCGGACTCGGCGTAGTCGTCGATGCCCTTCACCAGCGCGTGCGTGATCCGCTCGGCGACCGGCAGGGACCGCCACTCCTCGGTGGCCGCCTCCTGCTGCTCGCCGTTGCCGGCGAAGTCGGGGGCGATCTCCAGCAGCCGCTCGGTGGAGTCCTCGCGGCGGTTGAGCACGACGTCCTCGATCCGCTCCCGCAGCTCGGGGTCGATCTCGTCGTAGACGACCAGCGCGCCGGCGTTGACGATGCCCATGTCCATGCCGGCGTGGATCGCGTGGTACAGGAACACGGAGTGGATGGCCTCGCGGACCGGGTTGTTCCCGCGGAACGAGAACGACACGTTCGACACACCGCCGGAGACCAGCGCGCCGGGCAGGTGCTGCTTGATCCAGCGGGTGGCCTCGATGTAGTCCACGCCGTAGTTGGCGTGCTCCTCGATGCCGGTCGCCACCGCGAAGATGTTCGGGTCGAAGACGATGTCCTCGGCGGGGAAGCCGACCTCGTCGACGAGGATGTCGTAGGCCCGCTGGCAGATCGCCTTGCGGCGGTCCAGGTTGTCGGCCTGGCCGTCCTCGTCGAAGGCCATCACGACCACCGCGGCGCCGTACTTGCGGCACAGCCGGGCCTGCTCGCGGAACTTCTCCTCGCCCTCCTTCATCGAGATGGAGTTGACGATGGGCTTGCCCTGCACGCACTTGAGGCCGGCCTCGATGACCTCGAACTTGGAGGAGTCGACCATCAGCGGCACCCGGGAGATGTCGGGCTCGCTGGCCAGCAGCTTCACGAAGCGGTCCATCGCCTCGACGCCGTCGATCATGCCCTCGTCCATGTTGACGTCGATCACCTGCGCGCCGGCCTCGACCTGCTGGCGGGCGACCGACAGCGCCGTGGCGTAGTCGCCCTCCTTGATCAGCCGGCGGAACCGCGCCGACCCGGTGATGTTGGTGCGCTCCCCCACGTTGAGGAACAGGGACTCCTCGGTCACCGTGACCGGCTCCAGACCGGCCAGCCGCAGCGCCCGCTCGACGGTCGGCGTCTCCCGGGGCTTCTGGCCCTCGGCGGCCGCGGCGATCGCGGACACGTGCTCCGGCGTGGTGCCGCAGCAGCCGCCGAGGAGGTTCACCAGCCCGCTGCTCGCGAACTCCTCCAGCACGGCGGCGGTCTGGTCGGGCGCCTCGTCGTACTCCCCGAACTCGTTGGGCAGGCCCGCGTTGGGGTAGCAGGAGACGAAGGTGTCGGCGACCCGGGACAGCTCGGCGACGTAGGGCCGCATCTCGGCGGCGCCGAGGGCGCAGTTGAGGCCCACGGCCAGCGGCCGGGCGTGCCGCACGGAGTTCCAGAACGCCTCGGTGACCTGGCCGGACAGCGTGCGGCCGGAGGCGTCGGTGATGGTGCCGGAGATGATGACCGGCCAGCGGCGGCCGTGCTCCTCGAACAGCGTCTCGAGCGCGAAGATCGCGGCCTTGGCGTTCAGCGTGTCGAAGATGGTCTCCACCAGCAGCACGTCCGCGCCGCCGTCGACCAGGCCGCGGGCCTGCTCGAGGTAGGCCTCGACGAGCCGGTCGTAGGTGATGTTCCGCTTGCCCGGGTCGTTGACGTCGGGCGAGATGGAGGCCGTCGTGTTCGTGGGGCCGAGCGCGCCGATCACCCAGCGCGGCTTGTCGGGCGTCTCCGCGGTCACCGCGTCGCACGCCTCGCGGGCCAGCCGGGCCGACGCGTAGTTCATCTCGTAGGCGAGGTCCTCCATGCCGTAGTCGGCCTGGGAGATCCGCTGCGCGCTGAACGTGTTGGTCTCCACCAGGTCGGCGCCCGCTGCGAGGTACTCCCGGTGGATCGCCCGGATCACGTCCGGGGCGCTCAGGCTGAGCAGGTCGGAGTTGCCGCGGATGTCCTGCGGCCAGTCCCGGAACCGCTCCCCGCGGTAGTCCTCCTCGGAGAGGCCGTGCCGCTGGATCATCGTGCCCATCGCGCCGTCCATGACCAGGATCCGCTCCCTCAGGGCAGCGGCCAGCTCCTCGGTGGCGTCGGGGCGGATCAGCGGGTCGGTCACGTGGCTCTCATCGTCCTCGTCGTCGGGGCCGCTCGGAGCGGCCGCGGCCAGGTCAGTGCGCAACGCGGCGGCCCCCTGCGAGCTTCCGGCGGGACCCCCGGTGTCCACATTCTGTCAGGTGCCCGCGCGACGCCGACAGGCTCGCCCTGGAGTGGACGCTCCTGGCCCTCGACGGCCTAGGCTGGGACGGTGATCGAGATCGAGGACGTGCCGCCGCTGAGGTCACCTGTCCTGATCGCGGCCTTCGAGGGCTGGAACGACGCCGCCGACGCCGCCTCGTCGGTCGTGGACCACCTCGCCCGCGTCTGGAACGCCCGGCTGGTCGCCGCGGTCGACCCGGAGGACTTCTACGACTTCCAGGTGAACCGGCCTGCCGTCGGCACCGACGACAACGGGATGCGGCGGATCACCTGGCCGTCGACCCAGCTGTCGGTCTGCTCACCGCCGGGCGCCCTGCGCGACGTGATCCTGCTGCGCGGCATCGAGCCGAACATGCGCTGGCGCCAGTTCTGCGCCGAGCTGCTCGCGGCCTCCGAGGAGCTGGGCGCCGAGCTGGTGGTGACGCTGGGCGCGCTGCTCGCGGACACCCCGCACACCCGGCCGATCCCGGTCTCCGGCACCGCCAGCGAACCCGAGATCGCGGACCGGCTCAAGCTGGAGCAGTCGAACTACGAGGGTCCGACCGGCATCGTCGGGGTGTTCCAGGACGCCTGCACGCTCGCGGACATCCCGGCGGTGTCGTTCTGGGCCGCGGTGCCGCACTACGTGGCGCAGCCGCCCTGCCCGAAGGCCACCCTCGCGCTGCTCGGCCAGCTCGAGGACCTGCTGGAGGTGAGCATCCCGCTGGCCGACCTCCCCGAGGAGGCGCGCGCCTGGGAGCGCGGGGTCGACGAGCTCGCGGAGGAGGACGAGGAGATCGGCGACTACGTGCGCGCCCTCGAGGAGACGCGGGACACCGCGGACCTGCCCGAGGCCTCCGGGGAGGCGATCGCCCGCGAGTTCGAGCGCTACCTCAAGCGCCGGGAGACCGACGACGGCTGACCCTCACAGGGTCACCCCGAGGCGGGCGTCGAGCAGGGCGCGGACCAGGTCCGCCCCCGAGCCGTCGCCGGGCTCCCCGGCCGCCCACGCGTCCACGGCCGCCAGCGCACCGGGCGCGTCGAGGTCGTCGGCGAGCGCGGCGCGGACCGCGTGCACCAGCTCCTCGGCCCGGTCGCGCGACGCCGACGGGACCGCCGTACGCCAGCGGGCGAGGCGCTCCTCGGCGGCGCTCAGGTCGGCGTCCGTCCACTCCCAGTCCGTGCGGTAGTGGTGGGCGAGCAGGGCCAGCCGGAGCGCCATCGGGTCGACGCCGGCCTCCCGCAGCCGGGAGACGAGCACCAGGTTGCCCTTGGACTTCGACATCTTCTCGCCCTCGTAGCCGACCATGCCGGCGTGCACGTAGCTGCGGGCGAAGGTGAGCCCGTCGAAGGCGGCCTGCGCCTCCGAGGCGCTCATCTCGTGGTGCGGGAAGACCAGGTCGCTGCCGCCGCCCTGGACGTCGAACTCCTCCCCCAGGTGGTGCAGCGCGATCGCCGAGCACTCGACGTGCCAGCCGGGACGGCCCCGCCCGTGGACCGAGTCCCACGCCGGCTCGCCCGGGCGCTCGAGCTGCCACAGCAGGCAGTCGAACGGGTCCTTCTTGCCGGGCCGGTCCGGGTCGCCGCCACGGTCGGCGAACACCGCGAGCATCTCCTCGTCGGTGAAGTTCGAGACCGACCCGAAGCGGGGGTCGGAGTGCACGGAGAAGTACAGGTCGCCGTCGACCTCGTAGACCACGCCGCGGTCGCGCAGCTGCTGGATCATCTCGGTGATCAGCGGGATGGACTCGACCGCGCCGACGTAGTGGTCGGGTGCGAGCACCCGCAGCGCCTCCATGTCCGCGCGGAACAGGTCGGTCTCCCGCTCGGCCAGCTCCACCCAGTCGACGCCGGTCGCGGTGGCGCGCTCGAGCAGCGGGTCGTCGACGTCGGTGACGTTCTGGACGTAGCGGACCGGGTGCCCGGCGTCGCGCCAGGCCCGGTTCACCAGGTCGAAGGCGATCATCGTGGCCGCGTGGCCGAGGTGGGTGGCGTCGTACGGCGTGATGCCGCACACGTACATGCGCGCCGGCCCCCCGGGGTCGCTCGGGCGGACCTCCCCCGACGCGGTGTCGTGGATCCGGACCGGCGGCGCCGTCCCGAGGTCGACCGCGGGCACGTCAGGACTGGTCCACGCTCGCATGCGGGAAGCCTAACGGGGGCCTCGTGGTGAACGGCGACCGCGTCAGAACGCCGGCCACGGGATGGAGGGGCGTCCGCCCGAGGGCATCGGCATCACGTCGCGGCGCAGCAGCAGCTCGCAGCGGGCGACGGTGGCCTTCAGCTCGTCCCCGGCCAGCAGGTCGGTGAGTGCCGCGACGAGCTCGCTGGCGGCCGTGCCGAGCTGCTCCAGCAACGACCGCAGCCCGGCCGCATCCTCCGGGTCGAGCGGCTCGCGGGCCCAGCCCCACAGCACCGTGCGCAGCTTGTCGTCGACGTGGAAGGACACGCCGTGGTCGACGCCGAAGCGGTGGCCGTCGGGCATCGGGAGCACGTGGCCGCCTTTGCGGTCGGCGTTGTTGACGACGATGTCGAAGACGGCCATCCGACGCAGCGGGTCGGAGTCCTCGTGCACCAGGGACACCGGCCGGTCCGCGCCGTCGTAGGCGTCGAGCACGTGGAGGTACCCCTCGGGCGTCGCCCCGGCCGGCACCAGGTCCACCGCGTCCTGCCCGGCGTCCGGCTCGCGCCAGGCCTGCACCATGCCCAGCCCGGCGGGCGCGTCGCCACGGAGCACGGTCGGCGGCACCACGTCCCAGCCCAGCGCCTCGGAGACGACGTACGCCGCCACCTCCCGTCGCGCCAGCGTGCCGTCGGGGAAGTCCCACAGCGGCCGCTCACCGGCGACGGGCTTGTAGACGCACTCGATGGTGGTGCCGCCGAGGGTCGCGGTCCCGAAGAAGGTGGCGTTCGAGGCGGGCATGATCCGGCCCTGGACCTCGATCTCGCCGCGCGTCAGCAGCGCGTGCTCGTCCTCGCTCATGGCTCGCCCTGGATGGCCGCTCGGTCTCCGGTCAGGCCTCGGGCTCGGCGGTCGTGCGGCGGAACCCGTTGGCGCGCGGGCAGAGGTGGCCGGTCGGGTCCATCGGGCCGCCGCAGAACGGGCACGGCGCGCGGCCGGCACCGACCACGGCCTGGGCCCGCTTGCTGAACGCGCGGGCCAGCCCGGCCGGCATCCGGACGACGAGCACCTCGTCGGGCTCCGGCTCCTCGATCTCCTCCTCCGGGGTGCCCGGCTCGACCACGGCGGCCTCGTTGAACGGGAACACCTCGACCACGATGCGCTCATCGTCGGAGTCCCAGGACAGCGTCATGGTGCCGGCCCGGAACTCCTCGACGATGGGCTGCTCGAGCGGCCCGTTGTCCTCGAGGGCCACCGGCGGCAGCGCCGGGATCGGTGCGCTGGAGTCGGTGGAGGAGATCAGCTCGTCGAGGAGCTCGTCGATGCGCTCGGCGAGCACCGAGACCTGCTGCTTCTCGAGGGCCACGCTGGTGACCCGGGCGCCGGTGCGGGCCTGCAGGAAGAAGGTGCGCTGCCCCGGCGGGCCGACCGTGCCCGCGACGAAGCGCTCCGGGGGGTCGAAGCTGTGGATCACCGATGCCATGGCAACCAACCTAGAGGGTGGGACCAGCGCCGCCGCCGACGGTGGCGTCGCTGGTCCGGGCTCGGGCGCGCGGCCGCTTGCGGGCCCGGGGCTCGAGGTGCGAGAGGTCCCCGGCGGCAGTGTTCATGCTCATCACGAACGGCCGCAGCGGGGTGTAGCGCACCACCGACAGCGAGGCCGGGTCGACGGTGATCCGCTGGAACGCGTCGAGGTGGATGCCGAGCGCGTCGGCCAGGATCGCCTTGATCACGTCACCGTGGCTGACCGCGACCCACACGGCGTCGACGCCGTGCTCGGCCTCGACGCGGGCGTCCCAGCGTCGGGCGGCGGCCACCGCCCGCGCGGACATCTCGGCCATCGACTCGCCGTCGGGGAAGACCGCGGCGGACGGGTGCGCCTGCACCGTCTTCCACATCGGCTCCTTCGCGAGGGTCTTGAGATCGCGCCCGGTCCACGAGCCGTAGTCGCACTCCAGGAGGCCGCGCTCGCCGGCGACCTTCGGGGACGCCGACTGCGCCTTGGCGATCGCCCGGGCCGTCTCGCGGCACCGCTCGAGGGGGCTGGTGACGACGGCCGCGAGCGGAAGGCCGGCCAACCGCTCCCCCGCCGCCTTGGCCTGCTCGGCACCGAGGTCGTCGAGGTGCACGCCCTTGCTCCGGCCGGCCAGCACCCCACTGGTGTTGGCGGTCGTGCGCCCGTGTCGCGCCAGGACCATCGTTGCCATGGTGCGGAGCCTAGGACACGTACCCTGACCGCATGATCGTCGACAGCGCCCTCTACCGCGACGGCGTCCGCGTCGCGGTCGACTGCCACAAGGAGGACCTGAGCAAGATCCGCGACGAGGCCTCCGGCGCCAACGACTTCGTCTGGGTCGGCATGCACCAGCCCGACGAGGACGAGCTCAACCGGGTCGCGCAGGTCTTCTCGCTGCACCCGCTGGCGGTGGAGGACGCGCTCAAGGCGCACCAGCGTCCCAAGCTGGAACGCTACGAGGAAGGGCTGTTCCTGGTCCTGAAGACCCTCTGGTACGTCGACGAGCAGGACGCCGTGGAGACCGGTGAGGTGAACCTGTTCGTGGGCCGCAACTACGTGGTCAGCGTCCGGCACGGCGAGGGTGGTGAGCTGCACAGCGCCCGGCTCGGCCTGGAGAGCCAGTCCGCCGTCCTCGGCCACGGACCGTCGGCGGTCGTCTACGCGATCTGCGACACGGTCGTGGACAGCTACGAGGCGGTCGCGACCTCGCTGGAGGAGGACGTCGACGAGGTCGAGGAGTCGGTGTTCTCGCCCACCCGCACCCAGGACTCCAAGCGCATCTACATCCTGAAGCGCGAGCTGGCCGAAGTGCGCCGTGCCGTCAACCCGTTGCGCGAGCCGATGAAGCGGTTCGCGACCGGGTCGGTGGCCTTCGTGTCGCAGGAGGCCGCGCCGTTCTTCCGCGACGTCACCGACCACGTCATCCGCGTCTCGGAGTCCATCGAGACCCTCGACAGCCTGCTGTCCACGGCCTTCGACGCGCACCTCGCGCGGATCAGCGTCCAGCAGAACGAGGACATGCGGAAGATCTCCGCCTGGGTCGCGATCGCCGCCGTCGGCACCCTCGTCGCCGGTGTCTACGGGATGAACTTCGACCACATCCCGGAGCTGCACTGGCACTTCGGCTACTTCTACGCGCTCGGCCTGATGCTGGTCGCCAGCGTCGTGCTCTACCGGTTCTTCAAGAAGTCCGGCTGGCTCTAGCCCGATGACGGGTCAGGTCGCGGTGATCCAGCCCAGCGAGAGCGCGACGATCAGCAGCAGGCCGAGGCCGACGCGGTAGGGCACGAACTTCCCGATCGAGTGGCCGGCCACGAACCGCAGCAGCCAGGCGATGGAGGCGTACGCGACCACGAAGCTGACCAGGGTGCCGACGACCGTCTGGCCGATGCCGATGTCGCCGGACAGGGCGTCCTTGAGCTCGTAGAGGCCGGCCGCCAGCAGCGCCGGGATCGACAGGAAGAACGAGAGCCGGGTGGCGGTGACCCGGTCGAACCCCGCGAGCAGCCCCGCCGAGATGGTGGCTCCGGACCGGGAGACGCCGGGCACGAGGGCGATGCACTGGACGAGGCCGACCACGACCGCGTCGCGCATCGTGAGGTCCTTCTCCTCGCGGGTCTGGCGGGCCCGCCTCTCGGCGAACAGCATCACCCCGCTCCACAGGATCAGCGCCACCGCGACCACCCACAACGACCGCAGCGGGCCGGTGATCAGGTCCTTGGCCAGCAGTCCCACGACGCCGATCGGGATGGTGCCGACGATGACGTACCAGCCCATCCGGTGGTCGAAGGTCCCGCGCAGCTCCGGCTTCACCAGGCCCGTGGTCCAGGCCTTGGCGATCCGCCAGATGTCCGCCCAGAAGTAGAGGACGGCCGCGAAGATCGCGCCCATCTGGATGACGGCGGTGTAGGCCGTGACGGCCGGGTCGTCGACCTGGAGGCCGAGCAGCTGCTCGGCGATGGTCAGGTGACCGGTGCTCGAGACGGGGAGGAACTCGGTCAGCCCCTCGACGATCCCGAGGACGACTGCCTGGAAGTAGTCCATCTGCGCTTCCTGCTGGTGCGGTCAAGGGGCCGGCAACACCCTACGCAGGTGCACATGACCGGGGCATGACGACTCCCCGGTTTGCCTCGGCCGTGTCGCGGGCCCGGTGCGGCGGCTGTGACGCAGGCAACGCCGGGTCGCCCCGCCCGTCGTACGGCGAGGCGTGGGGGCCGACACGCCGATGGCTGGATAGCGTTGGCGCATGCAGCAGCGCTACCTGGGTCGCACCGGCCTCAAGGTGTCCCGGCTCGGGCTCGGCACCCTCACCTGGGGCCGCGACACCGACGAGCACGAGGCCCGCGACCAGCTGGTGGCGTTCACCGAGGCCGGCGGGACCCTGGTCGACACCGCCGCGGGCTACGGCGAGGGCGCGTCCGAGGAGCTGATCGGGTCGCTGATCGGCGACGTCGTGCGCCGCGACGACCTGGTCATCGCGACGAAGGCCGGGATCAGCCGCCGCAGCGGGGCCCGCGAGACGAACGCGTCGCGCGGCTACCTGCTCAGCACCCTCGACGCCTCGCTGAGGCGGCTCGGCGTGGACCACGTGGACCTGTGGCAGGTGCACACGTGGGTCGACGACGTCCCGCTGGAGGAGACCCTGTCGGCGCTGGACTTCGCGGTGGCGACCGGCCGCGCGGCGTACGTCGGCATCTCCAACTACACCGGCTGGCAGTCCGCGCAGGCCGCGACCTGGCAGCGGGCGGTGCCCGGCCGCGCGACGCTGGCCTCGACCCAGGTGGAGTACTCCCTGGTGAACCGCCGCGTCGAGGGCGAGGTGCTCCCGGCCGCCGAGGCGCTGGGGCTCGGGGTGCTGCCGTGGTCGCCGCTCGGCCGGGGCGTGCTCACCGGGAAGTACCGGCACGGCACGCCCGCGGACTCCCGCGCCGCCTCCCCGCACTTCTCGAGCTTCGTCGGCAGCTACCTCGGCGAGCGGCACGCCCGCATCGTCGAGGCCGTCGCGCGGGCGGCCGAGGGCCTGGACTGGTCCCCGCTCGAGGTGGCGCTGACCTGGGTGCGCGACCGCCCCGGGGTCACCGCCCCGATCGTCGGCGCCCGGACCGCGGCGCAGCTGCGCGGCTCGCTGACCGTGGAGGAGTGCGAGCTGCCGCCGCAGATCGTGGCGGCCTTGGACGACGTGTCCGGCGGCGACGCGACCGGGGAGTAAGACCTTTACCGGGCGCGGTCGGCGCCCCGTGCCACCATGGCTGACATGAGTCGCACGCAGATCCACACCTCGGCCCAGCGACGCGCGTTGAGCCCCGGCGTGGAGTACGAGTTCGAGCGGCTCACGATCTCTCGCGAGTTCTCCCGCAGCTCGGTGACCCGGATGCTCGTCGACCGGGCCGAGCACGGCGGCTGGGAGCTGGACCGGCTGCGCCTCTCCCCCGACGGCACCCGTCGGGTGGTGCTCCGTCGCAAGATCATCCGGCAGCGCTCGACGTACTACGTCTGAGCGGGTCAGGCCTGCTCGAGGAACCGGTCGAACACCCGCGCCCCGAACTCCAGCGCGTCGGTCGGCACCCGCTCGTCGACACCGTGGAACAGCGCCGTGAAGTCCAGGTCGGCGGGCAGCCGCAGCGGTGCGAAGCCGAAGCAGCGGATCCCGAGCTTGTGCCAGTGCTTGGCGTCGGTGCCGCCGGACATGAGGTACGGCGCGACCAGCGCGTCGGGGTCCTCGGCCAGCAGCGACCGGGTCATCGCGTCGACCAGATGGCCGTCGAAGGTGGTCTCCAGGCCGCTTTGCCGGCTGACGTAGTCGACGGAGACGTCGTCGCCCACCAGCCCGGCGAGGGTGTCGAAGAACTCGTCCTCGAAGCCGGGCAGGAACCGACCGTCGACGTGTGCCGTCGCCTCGCCGGGCACGACGTTCACCTTGTAGCCGGCCCCGAGCATGGTCGGGTTCGTCGTGTGCCTGATCACCGCGCCGAGCATCCGGGCGGCCGGGCCGAACTCCTGCACCAGGTCCTCGGCGTTCTCCGGGGTCGCCTCGACGCCGGCCAGCTCGCCGATCGAGCCGAGCAGCACCTTCATCGACGGGGTCAGCCGCACCGGCCACTCGTGGGCGCCGATCCGGGCGACCGCGGCGCTGAGCGTGGTCACCGCGTTGTCCGGGTGCCGCATCGACCCGTGCCCGGCGTTGCCGCGGGCGGTCAGCCGCATCCAGGCCATCCCCTTCTCGGCCGCCTCGACGAGGTACACCCGGCGACCGCGCACGGTGGCGCTGAACCCGCCGACCTCGCCGACGGCCTCGGTGCAGCCTTCGAGCAGGTCCGGCCGCTGCTTCACGATCTGCTCGGCGCCCTGGTGGCCGCCGGCCTCCTCGTCGGCGGTGAAGCAGAGCACGGTGGGGCGCGGCGGCTCGGCGCCGGCTCGGGCTCGGGCGCGCACGACCGACAGCAGCATCGCGTCGAAGTCCTTCATGTCGACCGCGCCGCGGCCCCAGAGGTACCCGTCCTGGATCTCGCCGGAGAACGGGTGCACGGCCCAGTCGTCGGCCTCGGCGGGCACGACGTCCAGGTGCCCGTGCAGCAGCAGCGGCTCCCCGTCGCCGGAGCCCCAGCGGGCCACCACGTTCGTGCGCCCCGCGACACCCTCGAAGAGCTCGGCCTCGATGCCCACCTCGTCGAGCAGGGCGGCGACGTGCTCGGCGGCCTTCCGCTCCCCCGGTCCCGAGCCGTCGCCGTAGTTCGTGGTGTCCATGCGGATCAGGTCGCGGCAGATCTCCACGACCTCCGCCGCCGGGTCGTACGACTCCTGGTCGCGGGTGTCCGTGTCCGTCGTCATGACCCCATCCTGACAGGCGCTGGCTGGTATGCCCGATGCGAGGATTCGCCCGTGGCTTTGCTACAGTTACCGCCGCGCTGAGGCCCAAACGAGGGCCCTCGGATGCACCACTCGTCCGGGTGGCGGAATAGGTAGACGCGCTAGCTTGAGGTGCTAGTGCCCTTTATCGGGCGTGGGGGTTCAAGTCCCCCCTCGGACACTTCTCAGTGGGATGTCTCCCACTCCTCGGCCGGACCGGGTGCCGCACCTGACCAGGAGTCCGGTGCCCACCGACCGGCCGGCGCATCGGAGCAGGGCCTCAGCCCCTGGACGAAGCCGGCGAAGTCTGGGGCCAGCTGCCGCGGCACCCGGTCCTCGTCGACGTAAGCGACCGCCGGCTCTCCCTGAGGTCCGCAGCCCCGATAGTCGAGCATGATCACGTCGTGGCCGCCGGACGGAAGGTCGCACAGGACCGCACCTATGTCGGGATAGCCCCACTCCCTCACCAGCGCGCGGCTTCCCAGAGCCCCCTCGGAATCGATACCCCAGGTGCCACCCAGCCCGCGGATCCCGCTGAGCTCCACGTGGTCATCCGCCCAGGAGGTGGGGAACGGCGTCGGGAAGCAGCGTGCCTTCGGCACTCCCCCGTTGCGCGTGCGGAGGAGGTCCAGGTAGGACGAGGGCAACCGGAAGCCCAGCGATCTCTCGGCCGATGCGACGAGTGCCTCCGTCAATGGCGGACCCGGGTAGTACTCGTCGTCCTCGAACTCCATCTGCGTCATCCTCGCGGCCACAGAGCGAATCCGCCAGTGTGGCCCGTCTGCGCGTGTACCTCCCGGTCGATCAGCTGCATGACTCCCTCGTCCTGGTGGTGGTGCCAGGTGTACCCCGCCGGCGTCCGGTCAAGGCCCGCCCGGTGCCGACCAGGTGCTCCACGCCTGCCGCGTTGTCGGTCGTCGGACGGGCGACCTCTGCCGGTCACCGCAAGGGACGACGAGACCGTGCGGTTGCCGGACCCGGATACCGGCGCACGGCACTCAGACACCGAGGGCGGCAACTTGGGGGTTCACGGCGTACGGTTCTCGTTGACCGGCCATGTGGGGTTCGTCATGTGGACCCCAGCCGCCGAGTCCCCCGTCCGCACCCGCCCGTTCCGATGCTGGAGGAGTGCGATCAGCCGGTTGGGATCGACAGCGAGGCCGGGGCCGGGTGGTCGGATCCCACCGAGCAGGGCGCTAGTCCCCCTCAGACACTTCTCAGTGGGACCAGTCCAGCCGGGATCGCACCGGTCACGGCGGTCCTGGTCGGCGGCCGGCCCCGCCGAGAGCCGCTCGGCACTCACGTGACGGCCATCGACGGGGAGCCGAAGGTGAACGTGCACCGCTCCCCCGCGGTGAGCTCGCGGACGTCGTCCCCGACACCGATCCTGACGGGCTGGCCGTATCCCTCCTTCAGGGCCTCGACGGTGAGCTCGTTCCCTTCGATCTCGACTCTGATCGGGGTGCCGTGGAACTGCATCAGGAGCGAGAGGCCATCGAGCCGCTGGCGCAGTCTCGGCGCGAAGAAGACGACGCCCTCGCGGACCTCCGTGCCGAGGTAGATCCGCTGGACGAGGTCGAGCGTCCCGGCCATCACGCCCGTGTGGATGCCCTCTCGGGTCGTGCCGCCCTGGAGGTCGCCGACGTCGCTGTGCAGCGCGACGAGGAACCCCTTCCACGAGCTCTCGGCGTCGATGCCCGCCAGGACGCCGGCATGGACGATGAGGCTCAGTGTCGAGCCGTGGGACGTCCGCTTGTCGTAGTACTCGACTGTCCTGCGGATGAGCTCGGGCGAGAGCTCGTACCCCAGCTGGGCGAACAGCCGCCTCAGCTCGGCGTCGGGGAACAGGTAGAAGAGCATGACCGTGTCCGCCTGCTTGGCCGCCTTGTAGCGGTTGGGGTCGTCGCCCTCGGCCCGCAGGATCCGGTCCAGTCGCTGGATGTTGCCGTGGCGGGCCCGCAGGTCGTCCCAGTCGAGCTCCTCGAGGTCCTCGTAGCCCTCGAACTGGCTGATGACCCCGTCCGCGTGGAAGGGGACGAACATCCTGCGGCTCATCTCCTGCCACGTGTGGATCTCCTCGTCGGTCAGGCCGATGCGCTTCCGCAGCGCGTCGCGGCGGCTCGCCGGCAGGAGCTCGAGGACCCGTTGCGCGGTCTCGGCGATCCAGGCCGCCATGACGTTCGTGTAGGCGTTGTTGCGCAGGCCTCCCTCGGTGGCACCCGGGTACTTCTCGTGGAACTCGTCCGGGCCCATCACGCCGTGGATCTCCCAGCGGTCACGCTCGGGGTTGTAGTGCGCGATCGAGGCCCAGAAGCGGGCGATCTCCAGCATCATCTCGGCGCCGCAGTCGCGTAGGAAGTCCAGCTCGTTCGTCGCGAGGTGGTAGGACCAGACGGCGTAGAAGATCGCCGCGCCGACGTGGCGCTGGTTGCGGCTGAGGTCCGGCTCCAGCTTCCCCGACAGCGGGTTGAGGTGGATCGTCTGGGTCTCCTCCTGGCCGTCGCTGCCGCTCTGCCACGGATACATCGCCCCCCGGTAGCCGCACTGGCGCGCGGCCTCCCGAGCCTCGCCGATCCGCCGGTAGCGGTACAGCAGGAGGCCGCGCGTGATCGACGGCAACCGGCAGTTGAGGAAGGGGTAGACGAAGAGCTCGTCCCAGAAGACGTGCCCGCGGTACGCCTCGCCGTTGAGGCCGCGGGCCGGGACGCCGGCGTCGTGGTGGGCGGTCTGCCGCGAGCACACCTGCAGCAGGTGCGCGGTGTGGAAGCGCAGCAGGAACTGGACGCGCTCCTCGCGCGGGAGCTCGACGTCGCAGACCTCCCACAGCTCGTCCCAGGCCCCCGCCTGGCCGTCGAGCGCCTCGTCGAAGGTGAGGTACCGGGTGGCGCTCTTGACCGCCGCCTCCAGCGGCTCGCTGATCCCGCGGTCGCGTGAGGTGTACAACGCGACGTTCTTCTCCACCCGGACGGTCTCCCCCTCGTCCAGCTCGAGCGTCAGCACCTGCTGGACGTAGTCCTCCGTCTGGTAGGTGTCGCGGGCGACGTCGAGCTCGTCGCCGCCGCGGAAGACGCGCGTGCGCGCGGCCTCGGCGACCTCGAGGCGCGACTGGCGGGTGCGCGTCTTGAGCGCGATCACGTCCCTGCCCTCGATCCGCGGGCCCTGCGGGTCGAGGTGGCGGCCCTCGAGATGGCGGTACCGGGCAACGCCCTTGTTGACCACGCGGCCGTCGATCGCGGAGACGACCTCGACCCTGCCGGACCAGTTCCGCGGCGTGAGGTCCCAGGCGATCGCCGCCTGGTGCATGCGGTGCATGCTCACGAAGCGGCGGCTGCGCAGGCTGGTCTCCCGGCCGTGCCCGTCTCGGAAGCCCAGCTCGCGGACGACCAGTGCGTTGCGGAAGTCATAAGCGTGCCGGTAGGAGAGGAGCTCGACGTCGGCGAGGCGGAACGGCTCGTCTCCCTCGATGCGGAGCTTCAGCACGAGCCAGTTCGGGAGGTTGACGAGGTCCTCGTTGGGCAGCGGGTGGATGCCCATGATGGTCGTCCGCCTGTTGTAGATCCCGTGGGCGTACGTGCCCGGGTAGTGCGTGCCGTCCGCGTCCTCCCACTCCGCGCAGCCACGCGTGCAGAAGTAGCCGTTGCCGGTCGACGTGAGCGCCTCTCGCAGCGCTTCCTGGGCCGGCACGAACCCGTCGTACGCGAACTGGAAGTCGCTCACGTCCCTCCCCGGGCAGGCGCCAGGCCATCGATGCTACCCCCGCGAGGAGGAGCACCTGGCCGCAACGCGGTCTGGAGACCTACCGTGAGACGGTGCCCCACGCGCCGTCAGCCGGAACGGTCGGATGGATGTCGCGCGCCGAGCACGAGGTGCCTCCGATCCAGAGCTGGCTGACACCCGCCGAGGCCGGTGCTCTCGGCGGCATGCGCTTCACCAAACGTCGTTCGGAGTTCCTGCTGCGCCGATGGACCGGCAAGCACGCGCTCGCGACGACTCTGGGCCTGCCGCTCGACCTGCCTGCGCTGGCGCGCATCGAGGTCGCCAACCGGGCAAGCGGCGCTCCCTACGTGCGGGTCGACGGGATGTCGCTGCAGGTCGACATCTCGATCAGCGACCGGGCCGGGTACGCCGTCTGCGTGGTAGCGCCGCACGGGAGCCGGGTCGGGTGCGACCTGGAGATCGTCGAGCCACGCTCGGACGGGTTCGTCGAGCAGTTCCTCACCTCGGCGGAGCAGTCGTACGTCGACGCGCAGCCGTGCTCCGCCCGCGACATGGCCGCCAACCTGATCTGGTCGGCGAAGGAGAGCGCCCTGAAGGTGCTGCACACCGGCCTGCGTCGCGACACCCGCAGCGTCGAGGTCGTGCTCGGGACCGGGCCCGAGCCGACCGGGTGGGCCGGGCTCGAGATCCGGACCGCGGAGGGGCGGCTGTTCCCGGGCTGGTGGCGCCGCGACGGCGTCTTCCTGGTCACCTGTGCCGCCGACGGGCCGCTGCCCGCTCCCACGACGCTGGACGGCTCGGTGGACCTTCGCGAGCAGGAGCCGGTGCACTCCTGGGTGAGCCGTCCGCTCTGGCCCTGACACGTGCGCCGGGCGCCGAGCAGTCAGGGTGCCGTCACCCGGGCCATCCCGCGTTCCACGGCGTCCACGACGTACGGCCGCAGGTCGGACGCGGCGATCAGGCGGTCGACCGACCCGACCCGGAGCGCGCGTTGGATCGTGTGGATCGCGTCGAACTCCTCTGCCACCTCCCCCAGCTTCTCCGAACGGACCTCCTCGGTGACCCGCAGCAGCGTCGCGCGCAGCGTCCCGGCCTCCGCGCTCTCGGCACCGGCGATCGCCTCGCGCAGCTCGACCACGCGGGGGTCCTTGTCGGTGCGCGCGCGCACGTCGCGGGCGAAGACGGTGGCGGCCGCCGGGGCCCCGCCGATGACCGAGGCGTAGGAGCCCTCGACGGCCGCGATCTCCAGGTCCGCGTTGAGCCGCTTGGAGAACACGACGAAGGCGCCGCCGTGGTAGCGGGAGACGACCACGAAGACGATCGGACCGGCGAAGTTCGTGACCGCTCGACCGATCTCCGCGCCGTACTCCAGCTGCCGGTGCCGCATGGACTCCGGTGACCCGTCGAAGCCGGACAGGTTGGCCAGCACGACGAGCGGCCGGTTCCCGCTGGCCGCGTTGATGGCCCGGGCCGCCTTCCGCGCGGACTGCGGGAACAACGTCCCGGAGCTCCACGACGACGGTCCGTCCGCGGGGACGTACCCCCGGCGGGCCAGGGTCCGTGACTCCAGCCCGAGCATGCAGAGGGGGATCCCCCCGACGTGTGCGTCCCACACGACGACCGTCTCGCCGCCCCGCCACCCGGCCCACCGCTCCAGCGGCTGCGCGTCGGCGTCGGAGACCGCCCGCATCACCGACCGGATGTCGAAGGGCTTCTTGCGGTCGGGGTTGCGCTCGTCGGAGAAGAGGTCGCCGACCGCGCGCAGGTCCGATCCCGGGACCGGGGCATGAGGCGCCGTCCGGA
>Ga0308173_10000479_pt1 | contig 16949 bp, 18 predicted proteins | sample PhyPR1_FD_203716 | JGI IMG/M metagenome (GOLD analysis project Ga0308173, IMG submission 203716) | Soil microbial communities from UC Gill Tract Community Farm, Albany, California, United States - DLSLS.P.R1 | ecosystem: Environmental > Terrestrial > Soil > Agricultural land | place: USA...
AGCCGGGGTGCACGGCTTCCGCGCCGGTCGCCTTGCACGCGTCGATGATCAGCTCGGCCTTGAGGTAGGATTCAGACGCAGGCGGCGGCCCCAGGCGTACGGCCTCGTCGGCCATCTTCACATGCGGCGCGCGAACGTCGGCATCGGAATAAACCGCGACGGTCTTGATGCCCATGCGCCGCGCAGTGCGGATCACCCGGCACGCAATCTCCCCGCGATTTGCGATCAGGATTTTCTTGAACATCAAACGCGGTCCCGCCGTCTCAGAAGTAGCCAATTAATAACAACCAACACGCGAGACCAATGGCAAGCAGCGGAAATCCTGCCGAGCGCTTCGCCGCCACGCATGGCTCAATCGGATCGGCGCAGTCACCCATGCTGAAGAGGGCGACGGAAACAAGTACGGTGGGTATCCAAAGCGCCGTGAATACGAGTGCCGCCAGGCGATTCCGATGGATCACTCCGCCGCCTCATCCAGCGGCGGGCGGTTGTGGCCAAGCAGGCGCAGCACCTGATCCGCAGCGTCGGCGAGGTTCGTGCCGGGGCCGAAGATCGCCTGAACTCCCGCGGCCCGGAGCGCGGCATAATCCTGCGGCGGGATGACCCCGCCGGCAACTACCTTGATATCGCCGCGGCCCATGTCCTTCAGCGCGTCGATCATCTCCGGGATGAGCGTGCGGTGCCCCGCCGCAAGCGAGCTTGCGCCGACCACGTCGACGTCATGCTCGACCGCCATTTGCGCGGTCTCGCGCGGCGTCTGAAACAGGGGGCCCGGAAAAACGTCGAAGCCCAGGTCGGTGAAAGCCGACGACACCAAATTAGCGCCGCGGTCGTGCCCGTCCTGGCCCATCTTCGCAACCATGATCCGCGGCTTGCGGCCGAGACGTTCGGCGACCGAGCGCGTGCCTTCTTCCGCTGCCGTCCAGCGTCCGTCGCGCCGTGCCTTGCCATAGATGCCACGTACCGGCTCGGGCTTGGTGCCATAGCGCCCGAAGGCTCGCTCCAGCGCATCCGAAATCTCGCCGAGCGTGCAGCGAACGCGAGCGGCTTCGACGCTCAGACGCAGCAGATTTTCGTCGCCGCGTGCGCCTTGCTCCAATGCATCGAGCGCCGCACGGACCTGCTCCTCGTCGCGGCTCGCACGAACCTTGTCGATCTTCACAATCTGCGATGCGCGTACCTTCGCATTGTCGACTTCCAGAATATCGACCGCAGGCTCGCTTTCCAGGCGATAACGGTTCACGCCGACGATGGTCGTTTCGCCCGTATCGACCTTGGCCGCGCGCGCGGCCGCCGCTTCCTCGATGCGATGCTTGGGTAGGCCTTCCGCAACCGCCTTCGTCATGCCGCCGTGCGCCTCGACTTCCTCAATCAGCGCCCAGGCTTTCTCCTCAAGCTCGCGCGTCAACTTCTCGACGTAGAAGCTCCCGCCAAGCGGATCGGCGACGGCGGTAATGCCGCTTTCCTCAGCCAAAATCAGCTGTGTGTTGCGGGCAATGCGCGCGCTGAAATCGGTCGGCAGCGCGATCGCTTCGTCGAAGCTGTTTGTATGCAGGGACTGCGTGCCGCCAAGCACCGCCGCAAGCGCCTCGATCGTGGTGCGGACGATGTTGTTGTACGGGTCTTGCTCGGTCAGGCTGACGCCCGATGTCTGACAATGCGTGCGGAGCCGCTTGGACTCATCCTTCTGCGCTCCGAGGTCGGTCATGATCCGGTGCCATAGCGTCCGTCCGGCGCGGAGCTTCGCGACCTCCATGAACAGGTTCATGCCGATGCCCCAGAAGAAGCTTAGCCGCCCGGCGAAATCGTCGATGTCGAGGCCGTCGGCCTGCGCGGCGCGGACATATTCCATCCCGTCGGCGAGCGTGTAGGCGAGCTCCTGCACCGCCGTCGCTCCGGCCTCGTGCATGTGATAGCCGCTGATCGAGATGCTGTTGAACTTCGGCATCTCCGCCGCGCAAAAAGCGATGATGTCGCTGACGATCCGCATCGAAGGTTCGGGCGGGTAGATGTAGGTGTTGCGAACCGCGAACTCTTTCAGGATGTCGTTCTGAATCGTGCCGGTGAGCTTCGCGTGCGGCACGCCCTGCTCCTCGGCCGCGACGACGAAGAACGCCATGACCGGCAGCACAGCGCCGTTCATCGTCATGCTGACCGACATCTGATCGAGCGGAATGCCGTCGAAAAGGAGCTTCATGTCCTCGACCGTGTCGATCGCGACGCCGGCCATTCCGACATCACCCGCGACGCGGGGATTGTCGCTGTCGTAGCCACGGTGCGTGGCGAGATCGAACGCGACGGAGAGGCCCTTCTGCCCGGCGGCGAGGTTGCGGCGGTAGAAGGCATTGGACTCCTCGGCAGTCGAGAACCCGGCGTACTGGCGGATCGTCCACGGCCGGCCGGCGTACATTGTCGCGTACGGCCCGCGGGTGAACGGCGCGAGACCTGGGTAGCCGCTGTCGATGCCCACTGGGTCTTCGGGACCATAGACGTTGTCGAGGCGAATGCCTTCGACGGTGTCGCGCGTCAGATCGCGGCCCTTCGACTCCTTGTCGGCGAGTGTCTTCCAGTCGGATTTGGAACGCTTGTCAGTCACGGCGGCTGACCTAGCGCCGCCTGCCTCCAATGCCAATCAGTGAGCGGTTTTCGGCGTCTCCATGATCTCGGTCAACACGCCGCCCACGTCCTTGGGGTGGACGAAGAAGACGAGCGTCCCGTGAGCGCCGATGCGTGGTTCGCCGAGGACGCGGGCGCCTTTAGCTTCGAACTCGGCCTTGGCGGCGTGGATATCGGGGACTTCGAAGCAGACGTGGTGCTGGCCGCCTGAGGGGTTCTTCTCGAGGAACTTCAGGATGGGGGAGCTTTCGCCCAAGGGCTCGATGAGCTCGAGCTGGCTGTTGGGTGTGTCGACGAAGCAGACCCGGACGCCCTGCGCCGGGAGGTCGAAGGGCTCGCCGTGCGGCTCGGCGTCGAACAGGGTTCGGTAGAGTTCCAGGCTCTGCTCGATCGACGGAGTCGCAACGCCGACGTGGTTGAGGCGACCTAGTTTCATTGTTCGATTGTCACTTCCGTATTGACCGAATTGGCGATGAAGCAGGCTTCGTGTGCGCGGTGGTGGAGGTCGGCAATGGCGGCTTCGCCGGGTGCTTCTCCGCTCCAGGCGAGGCGCGGGCGGAGGGTGACGCGGGTCATTGCGATTTTGCCGTCGGCGCGCTTGTCGAGCACGCCTTCAGCCTCATCGACATAGCTGTCGAGGACGAACCCCGCGCGGCGGGCGAAGTCGACAAAGAACAGCATGTGGCAGGCGGATAGCGAGGCGACGAATGCCTCCTCCGGATCGACGCCCGCAGGGTCGTTCCACGGCGCCGGGACGATGTGTGGGCTCGGACTCGCCGGGACCACCGCACCGCCGTCGAACGCCCATAGGTGCGCACGACTATACTGGCCTTTGGCGAAGTCGCCCTCTCCCGTGCGGCTCCAGCGGATCGTGGCGGTGTAGGTGCTCATGTTAGGGGGGGGCTTTATTCCGAAATACCGGTCGCCGATGGCCATCAGAGTCACCAGTATCGCCCAAAGGACCAGAAGCCCACCGAAGCCGGCGGCGACGAATCCTGCGCGGACATTGGCTCGAACGCTTGGGGATCATTCTCGCGGCTGTACCCGTTGCCCGAATAGGCGATTACCAGGCCTTCGATCGCACCCGTCCGCAGTCCGCGGCGCGTCTTAATGAAGTGGTGAATCGCCAGCGCACCGAATAGAACAATGACGACGAGAAGCAGTACAATACCAGTCACAGCGGAATGTTGTCGTGCTTCTTCCACGGATTCTCAAGCTGCTTGTTCCTTAGCTTCCGCAGCCCAATCGCCACCCGCCGGCGGGTGGAATGTGGCATGATCACTTCGTCGATGAAGCCCTTGCTGGCGGCGACGAAGGGATTGGCGAAGCGCTCCTCATATTCCTGCGTGCGTTTCGCGATCTCTTCGGGATTGTCGGCGTCCTTGCGGAAGATGATCTCGACGGCGCCCTTGGCACCCATCACGGCGATCTCGGCAGTCGGCCAAGCATAGTTGAGGTCCCCGCGCAGATGCTTGGAGGACATGACGTCGTAGGCGCCGCCATATGCCTTGCGCGTGATCACCGTGATCTTTGGCACCGTCGCTTCGGCGTAGGCGAAGAGCAATTTGGCGCCGTGCTTGATGATTCCGTGATGCTCCTGGCCAACGCCGGGGAGGAAGCCCGGCACGTCGACGAAGGTCAGGATCGGGATTTCGAAGGCGTCGCAGAAGCGCACGAAGCGCGCGGCCTTCTTGGCGCTGTTGATGTCGAGCACGCCGGCGAGCACCATCGGCTGGTTGGCAACCACGCCAACGGTGCGGCCTTCGATCCGGCAGAAGCCGACAATGATGTTCGCGGCATGCGCCGACATCAGCTCGAAGAAATCACCCTCGTCGGCAACCTTACGGATCAATTCGTGCATGTCGTAAGGCGTCGCCGCTGATGGGGGGATGAGGGTGTCGAGGCTGTCCTCAATACGGTCGATGGGGTCCTCGCAGGGGCGGATCGGATCTTCGTGACGGTTCGAGAGCGGCAGGAAGTCGAAGAACTCACGGGTGGCGAGCAAGGCATCGATATCGTTTTCGAACGCCACGTCGGCGACGCCCGACTTGGTCGTGTGGGTGACCGCACCCCCAAGCTCTTCCTGGGTGACGACCTCGTTGGTGACGGTTTTCACCACATCGGGTCCGGTCACGAACATATAGGAGCTGTCCTTCACCATGAAGATGAAGTCGGTCATGGCCGGCGAATAGACCGCGCCTCCCGCGCACGGGCCCATGATGAGGCTGATCTGCGGGATCACGCCGGAGGCGAGGACGTTGCGTTGAAACACTTCGGCATAGCCGGCGAGGCTGGCGACCCCCTCCTGGATTCTCGCCCCTCCCGAGTCATTGAGGCCGATCACAGGCGCGCCGACCTTCATGGCCATGTCCATGATCTTGCAGATCTTCTGCGCATGACGCTCGGAAAGCGATCCACCGAAGACAGTGAAGTCCTGCGCGAAGACATAGACCAGACGGCCGTTGATAGTGCCGGAGCCGGTCACGACGCCGTCTCCGGGGACTTTCTGCTTGTCCATCCCGAAGTCGGTCGCGTTGTGCTCGACGAACATGTCATATTCTTCGAAACTGCCCTGATCGAGCAGAACCGATACCCGCTCGCGGGCCGTCAGGCGGCCCTTCGCATGCTGAGCCGCAATGCGCTTATCGCCGCCGCCCATGCGCGCAGCCTCACGACGCCGTTCCAGTTCTTTGATGGTGGTTGCCAAGCGCAGTCTCCTACGGCGGAGCGTCCTTCCATGCTGCACGTGCGCGGGTCAACCGTCCGCGAGCCGACACTATTCCGCCCAGAACGTTCCCCATCCGATTTTCGTACTGGCGCACGTGACCACCGGACTAGCTTTTGTTGCGGTGCAACAACGGAAGATCATACCTAACTTGGGTCAAGGTTGCGGAACCGTAATGCCGCTGTCGCCGTTCATTCGGGGACAATACACAACACGGAGGTTAAACGGAAAATGCTGACGCGCGTCGGGGTGCCAGTTGAAGTCGAAGCCGAGCCCTCGGCGCCGGATCCTGAACCCGCAACCTTGCTTTGCTTCTCGCACCTGCGGTGGAACTTCGTGTTCCAGCGTCCGCAGCACCTCATGAGCCGGTTCGCGCGGGACATGAACGTAATTTTCTGGGAAGAGCCGATCGAGATTGGACCGAAGGACACCGCGTACCTGCAGGTCCGCGAGGCTGATGACGCGGCGGGCGTCCGGGTCGTCGTTCCGCATCTCCCGAAGGACATGCCCGAGGACGCACGTGAGGCGGCGTTGACCCGTCTGCTTGACGCCCATGTTGCGTCGATCCGCGGTGCTCTGGTCACCTGGTATTACACGCCGATGATGCTGTCGTTCTCGCGGCACCTGGATGCTGACCTTGTCGTTTTCGATGCGATGGACGAGCTCAGCAAGTTCAAGTTCGCGCCGACAAAGCTGCTCGAGCTCGAGCAGGAGCTGATCGACAAGGCCGACATCGTCTTCACGGGCGGATCGAGCCTCTATGAGGCGAAGAAGGACCGGCACAGCAATGTTCATTGCTTCCCCTCGTCAGTGGACCGCGTTCACTTCCTAAAAGCGCGGGCCCGCCAGTTCGAGCCGGCCGACCAGGAAGACCTGCCGCGGCCACGCTTCGGCTTTTACGGCGTCATCGACGAGCGCTTTGACACGGAGCTGCTGGCAAAGGTCGCCGAGCTTCGGCCGAACTGGTCATTCATCATGCTCGGTCCGGTGGTTAAGATTGCCGACGAGGACCTACCGCGGCGGCACAACATCCATTATCTCGGTTCGAAGACGTACGAGCAGCTGCCCAGCTATCTGTCGGGTTGGGATGTGGCGCTGATGCCATTCGCGATGAACGAATCGACGGAGTTCATCTCTCCGACGAAGACGCCGGAATATCTAGCGGGCGGTAAGCCGGTGGTCTCGACGCCGATCAAGGACGTCGTCCGCCATTACGGTCATCTGGAAGGCGTGCAGATCGCTGCGACGGCCGAGACTTTCGTCGAAGCTTGCGATCACGCGCTCGAGCTTTCGCGCAATCCTGAGAGCGGCTGGCTTGCCGAGGCCGACCTGGTGCTGTCGGCCACGAGCTGGGACACGACGCAGGCGCGCATGGCCGGCCTGATTCACGACCTGCTCGGCATCCGCACCGGGTCGACGTCACCTGCACTGCTGGTTGCCGCAGAATGAGCGGGCCCGTTCGCGATGCGGCTGCTTCCGGCCGGCGGTACGATTATCTGGTTGTCGGAGCCGGTTTCGCCGGCTCCGTCATCGCCGAGCGCCTAGCGAGTCAGCACGGCGCGCACGTCCTGTTGATCGATCGGCGAAACCACGTCGGCGGCAATGCCTATGACGAGCCGAATGAGGCTGGGATCCTGTATCACAAGTACGGGCCGCACATCTTCCACACGAACAGTCAGCAGGTTGTCGACTATCTGTCGCAGTTCACGAAGTGGCGGCCCTACGAGCACCGCGTCCGCGCCATCGTGCGAGACAAGATGGTGCCGATTCCGATCAACCGGACGACGCTGAACGAACTGTTTGGGCTGGAGCTAGAAACCGACGAAGAAGCGGCTGAATATCTCGCTTCGCGCGCCCAGCCGGTGGAGGAGATTAAGACCTCCGAAGACGTCGTAATCAATGCTGTGGGACAGGAGCTCTACGAAATGTTCTTCCGCGGCTACACGCGGAAGCAGTGGGGTCTCGATCCGTCGGAACTCGATAAGCAGGTCACGTCACGCATTCCGACGCGCACGAACACGGACGACCGCTATTTCGGAGACACGTTCCAGGCCATGCCGCTCGACGGCTACACCAAGATGTTCGAGCGCATGGTCGACCACCCGTTGATCGACGTCCGCACGGGCGTGGATTTCGCCGAGCTCAAGGATCGTGCGTTCGAGATCGCCGACCACATCGTCTACACTGGCCCGATCGATGAATATTTCGACTTCCGGTTCGGCAAGTTGCCCTACCGGAGCCTCAAGTTCGATCACCAGACGCTCGAACAGGAGCAGTTCCAGCCCGTCGCGGTCGTAAACTATCCGGACGAGAAGGTCCCGTACACCCGCATCAGCGAGTACAAGCACCTGACGGGGCAGGAAGCGCCGGTTACGACGATCACCTACGAATATCCGTCAGCCGAGGGAGACCCCTACTACCCGATCCCTCGCCCGGAGAACCAGGAGCTGTTCAAGAAGTACGAGGCGCTTGCCGACGCGACCGACGATGTGACGTTCGTCGGGCGGCTCGCGACCTACCGCTACTACAACATGGACCAGATCGTCGGTCAGGCGCTGGCGACTTTCCGGCGCATGGACGACAAGCGCTCGAAGGAACTGTCCGAGACGGCAGTCGCCGCCGAATAGCTTAAAGGCGTTGCGGTCAGCCTGGCACAATCCTGACGCTCAAGCTTTGAGTGGGTCAGGAGGTTATGGCTGATGGGTCAGAACTGGCCGCGACGCCTGTGGCTCGTGCGGCACGGGCAAAGTCAGGGCAATGTCGCGAGGGATGCTGCCGATGAGGCAGGGGCGCACGAAATCGACATCGACATGCGAGATGTCGACGTGCCGCTCTCTGACCTTGGCTTCAAGCAGGCGGAGGCGGCCGGCCGCTGGTTCGCCTCTCTGCCGCGCGATGAGAGGCCGGAGATCATCCTTGCCTCACCTTACATCCGCGCAAAGCAAACGGCGGAGATCATCTGCAAACAGGGTGCCCTCACGGGGGGTCCGGCGCGAACGATCATTGACGAGCGCCTCCGCGAACGCGAGTTCGGGATCTTCGACCGGCTGACGACCATTGGCATCCGCGAGCGTTTTCCGGAGGAAGCGGCCCATCGGCGGCGGCTCGGCAAATTCTACCACCGACCGCCGGGCGGCGAGAGCTGGGCAGACGTGATTCTGCGCCTCCGTTCGATGCTCAACACGATCAACCTGCAATATTGCGACAAGCGCATCGTCGTCGTCTGTCATCAGGTCGTGGTGCTTTGCTTCCGCTACATCCTCGAAGGTCTCGACGAGGCGCAGATCCTCAACATCGACAGAGAGGCGGAGATCTTGAACTGCGGCATCTGCGCCTATGACTTCGATTCGGATCCAGAGGGCGTTTGTATGCCCGAGCTGGCGGTGTGGAATTACGGCGCACCCCTGGAAACCGAGGGTGCTCCGAAGACGTCGGCGCCCGACGCCATGGCGGGAACGCGGTGAAGCACGGCAAGCCGCTCGATCGTACTGCCCTCAGCTCATATCCACTTCCGCGGGTGGTCGACGGCGACAAGGAGACCAAAGGGCGAATTTTAATACTCGCCGGTAGCCGCGAGGTTCCTGGCGCAGCCTTGCTGACGGCGACCGCCGCGATGCGGGCCGGCGCCGGCAAGCTGCGCATCGCTAGCGCGGCGAGCATCGTAGCTCAGTTGGGAGTTGCGATGCCGGAAGCCATGGTCATCGGTCTCGGTGAAGACCATGACGGACTTGCCGCATCGGCGGTCTCTCAAATCGCTAAACAGGGCGGCAAGGTCGACTGCGTCGTCGCGGGCCCAGGAATGTCGCAAGGACCCATGTGTAAGAAGATCACGGACGTCCTGCTGGCGTCCAATGCGCGGTTGGCGCTCGACGCAGCCCTGCTGCACAGCCTTGAGCCGGCAGGCGCAGACCGTTCCACTATGCCGGTACTGCTCCCCAATGCCGGTGAGCTCGCTTCGCTGCTCGACTGCGATGAAGAGGAAATCGAGCGGGATCCGATAAGCTCCGGCTTGCGCGCGGCACAGCACTATCGATCCGTCGTCCTGGTCAAAGGTGTCACCAGTCAGGTTGTCACACCCGATGGCCAAGCATGGACCTATGAAGGCGGAGCGCCAGGTCTGGGGGTTTCCGGAAGTGGAGACGTGCTGGCAGGCATTGTTGGCGGCTTGCTTGCGCGGGGTGCGGAGCCGCTCAATGCATTGCTCTGGTCCGTCTGGTTGCACGGTGAGGCCGGCGCGCAGCTCGCGAGAAAGATCGGCGAAATCGGCTTTCTCGCCCGCGAGATCGCGGACGAAGTCCCGAGTTTAATGCTCGGCTGAGCCACTCGACCCACGGTAGCGGTCGAGCTCGTCGCCCATCAAACGCACCACATGCAGCACGTTGGTCGAGCCCGCAGTCCCGAACGGGATCCCGGCCATCAACACGATCCGGTCGCCGCCCTTTGCGATCCCGTGTCGAAGTGCCATGCGCTTGCCCTTCTCGACCATCTCCTCGAAGCTCGAAACATCGCGCGTGTGAACCGCGTGCGAGCCCCATAGAAGGCCAAGCCGGCGCGACGTGTGGAGCGACGCGCTCATCGCCAGCAGCGGAACAGGCGGGCGCTCGCGTGCAATGCGCCGAGCGGTTGCACCCGAGCTGCTATAGCAGACCATCGCCACGGCCGACACGGTCTGGGCGATCTGCCGCGCCGATCCCGCGAGCGCGTCGGCGGTCGTGGGCTCGAGCCGAGTTTGCGTGAAATGCACGCGCGCCATGAAGCTGGGATCGCGCTCCACGGTGTTAGCGATGCGATCCATCATCTGGACGGCTTCGCACGGGTAATGGCCTGCGGCGCTCTCGGCCGAGAGCATCACAGCGTCGGCGCCATCGTAAATTGCCGTCGCGACATCGCTCACCTCTGCGCGCGTGGGCGTCGGTGACGTGATCATCGACTCCAGCATCTGAGTAGCAACGACCACGGGCTTTCCGAACTGGCGAGCGCAAGCGACGATCTTGTTCTGCAGCGGCGGGACTGCCTCCGGCGGAAGCTCGACGCCGAGATCGCCGCGAGCGACCATGACCGCGTCCGCAAGTGCGATGATGTCATTGAGGCGGTCGATTGCCGCCGGCTTTTCGATCTTCGCGAGCAACGCAGCCCGCTCACCAATCAGCGAGCGCGCTTCAGCGACGTCCTCCGGTCGCTGCACAAAGGAGAGGGCAATCCAATCCGCGCGCTGATCAAGCGCGAACTGCAGGTCGTCACGATCCTTGTCTGTCAGTGCGGGAATTGGGACGAGCACGTCCGGGACGTTGACGCCCTTGTTGTCCGAAACTGCTCCGCCGACCATTACTTCACTGACAATCTGGTCGTCGCGGACCTCAACCACGCTGAGGCGGACCTTGCCGTCGTCGATCAGGATTTTGGTGCCGGGCTTCACCGACTCGAACAGTTCGGGGTGGGGAAGAAGCACGCGCTTGTCGTTGCCGGCGGCCTCGTCGCGATCGAAGATGAAGCGGGTGCCGTTTTCAAGAACGGCGCGGCCGCCTTCGAAATGACCGACTCGAAGTTTCGGTCCCTGCAAGTCGAACAGGATCGTCGAGGGCCGATGAAACTCCTTTTCCAAGGCGCGGATGTGCTCGACGAGCTTGGCCTTCGTTTTCTGGTCGCCGTGGCTCATGTTGATTCGGAACGCGTCCGCGCCCGCGAGATAAAGTTTGCGGATCATCTTCGCGTCGCTCGACGCCGGACCGAGCGTCGCGAGGATCTTCACTTTACGGGTACGTGGGGGGAGAAGCGTTTCGGCCACCGTCACTCCTAGGTATGGGCGCGCTCCGCTCTAGCCGCTTGCCATGACGGTTCAACCCGCTAGAGCCGCGTCGACCATTCAAATCAGTGGAGTGACACGAGCATGGCGGACGGCACCGTCGCGGCCGACCAGTTGCGGCTTTTCATCGAGCGTATCGAGCGCCTCGAGGAAGAAAAGAAGGGCATCGCGGACGATATTAAGGACGTCTACTCCGAGGCGAAGAGCAACGGTTACGACACCAAGACGATGAGGACGATCGTCCGGCTGCGGAGAATGGAGACTCATGCCCGGCAGGAGGCCGATGCGCTTCTGGAGACCTATCGTCAGGCGCTCGGCCTGGAGTAAGGAACAGCTATGGCTGGCCATTCCAAATTCAAGAACATCATGTACCGGAAGGGGGCGCAGGATAAGAAGCGCTCCGCCCTCTTCTCCAAGCTCAGCCGCGAAATCACCGTCGCGGCGAAGATGGGCTTGCCCGACCCGGAAGCGAATGCGCGGCTTCGCGCGGCGGTTATTGCCGCGCGCGCCCAGTCGATGCCGAAGGACAATATCCAGCGCGCGATTGATAAGGCCTCCGGCAACGAAGCCGAGAATTACGAGGAGATCCGCTATGAGGGCTTCGGCCCGGGCGGCGTGGCAATCATCGTCGAGGCGCTCAGCGACAATCGCAACCGGACTGCGACGAACGTGCGCACCGCCTTCTCGAAGAACGGCGGCAACCTCGGCGCTGGTGGCAGCGTCAGCCACGGCTTCTCCCGCCTTGGCCTGATCGAATATCCCGCGGCTGCCGGCGATGCCGACAAAGTTCTCGAGGCCGCAATCGAAGCTGGCGCAGAGGACGTCGAGAGCGACGATGACGGCCATCGCATTTGGACCAGCATCGAGAGCCTTCACGAAGTATCGCGCGCGCTTGAAGGAATGCTCGGCGAGGGCGAAGGCGCGAAGCTCGCGTGGAAGCCGTCAACCGAAGTCGAGGTTCGCGGCGATGATGCGCAGCAGCTCATGAAGCTCATCGACACGCTGGAAGAAGACGACGACGTCCAGACCGTCTGGGGCAATTATGACGTGCCCGAGGAAGAGCTGGCCAACCTCGCGTGAGGATACTCGGGCTCGACCCTGGGCTTGGCACGACCGGCTGGGGGTTGATCCAAGCCGACGGAAACCGCCTCACGCACGTCGCGAATGGGCAAATCAAGACGGCCACGTCCGCGCCGCTACCGCGCAGGCTCTCAGCACTCGCCGATCAGCTCGAGGCGCTGATCACGGATTATGCACCTGCGGGCGCGGCCGTCGAAGAGGTGTTCGTCAACAAGAACCCGCAGTCGACGCTGAAGCTCGGCCAGGCACGCGGCGTCGTGCTGATGTGCGCCGCTCGGGCGGGGATGGACGTCGGTGAATATTCTCCTGCGCTCGTGAAGAAGGCAGTCGTCGGAACTGGCGGTGCTGACAAAGCGCAGGTCCACGACATGGTCTCCCGCTTGTTGCCGGGCGTCAAGATAGCAGGCGCCGACGCGGCGGACGCATTGGCTGTCGCGATCACCCACGCACATCATCTGGCTACGGCGCGGCGCATCGCTTAAGCCTTACGGCTGATGATCGCCCGCCTTTCAGGACTTCTCGCCGAATCCAGCAGCGACAGCGCCGTGATCGACGTGGGCGGTGTCGGATACATTGTGAACCTCAGCGGGCGGACGCTCAGCGCGATCGGGCCGATTGGTGGCGAGGTCGTCATCCTCACTGAGCTGCAAGTGCGCGAGGATGCGTGGACCCTGTTCGGATTCGGCTCGGCTGCCGAGCGCGACTCGTTTCGCGCCCTGACGTCAATTCAGGGGGTCGGTGGTCGTCTCGCGCTGGCGATCCTCTCGGCTCTCTCTCCCGAAGAGCTTGCTCGCGCGGTCGCGCAGGAAGACAAAGCGATGATTGGGCGCGCGAATGGCGTCGGGCCGAAGCTCGCTGCGCGCATCGCCAATGAACTTAAGGGAAAGCTTGGCGCGCCGAGTCTCGGCGGGGTAGCGCCCCCGCGCGCCGGAGCGGCTTCCGATGCCCTCTCGGCTCTCGCCAACCTCGGCTTCAGGCCCGCCGACGCGAGCGCTGCCGTCAACGCCGCCCAGGACGAGCTAGGGCAAGACGCGTCGCTGGACGCACTGGTACGGCTCGCGCTCAAAAAAGCCGCGCGATGATCGTCTCCGTCTACAGCGTGAAGGGCGGCGTCGGAAAAACGACGCTGGCCGTCAATCTCGCGTGGGCGAGTTCCGCGCTGTCGAAGCGGCGAACGCTGCTGTGGGACCTCGATGCGCAGGGAGCGGCCAGCTACATCCTCGGCCAGGAGCTCGGCGCCAAATCCGCGAAGTCCAGCATCACGCGCGATGGCGACGTGTCCGGACTGATTCGCCCATCGAATATCGAAGGTGTCGACATCCTCCCTGCAGACGAGTCCCTGCGCACGCTCGACTATGCGTTTCATGATCTCGGCAAGCGCAAGCGGCTCGCCAAAATCGCCGAGGAGCTTTCGCGCACCTACAACCGCGTCATCATCGACTCGCCGCCTGGCCTCACCGACACCTCGGACCAGATCTTGCGCGCTTCGGAGCTTGTCGTCGTGCCGGTCATTCCATCCGCTTTGTCCCAGCGCTCGCTCGATGTGATCAAAGAATATGTCGGACGGAAGAAGGGTCCCAAGGTCACGCTCGCACCCGTCTTTTCGATGGTCGACCGGCGTCGCGGGCTGCACCAGGCTGAGCTCGACAAGCACAGCGGTTGGCCCGCGATTCCCATGGCCAGCGCCTTCGAGAAGATGAGCGAGGAGCGGAAGCCGATCGGCTACATCCTCCCGCAATCCTCGCCGCACGTCGAGGCCGTCGCCGAGCTGTGGCGCCGGATCGAAAAGGTCTTGGCGAAATGACCGAACACACGGCCTCCTGCCGATGCGGACAGCTGCGTGCGACTGCGAGCGGCGATCCGGTTCGCGTTTCCGTCTGCCATTGTCTTGCCTGCCAAAAGCGGACCGGCAGCGCCCTTTCGGCGCAGGCCCGCTGGCCGGCAGAGTGCGTGGAGATTCAAGGCCAATCGAGCAGTTGGACCAGAACTGCGGACAGCGGACAGACGACTACTTACAACTTCTGTCCGCACTGTGGCTCCACGGTTCACTACAGCGGCGGTAATTTCCCGGACGTGATTGCGATTCCGCTCGGCGCCTTCGACGATCCCTACATCACGAGCCCAGACTATTCGGTCTGGGAACGGCGCAAGCACGAATGGATCGATATTCTGGGCGACTGCGTCGAGCACTCCGACTGATCAGCCGCCCCATGCGTCGCGATAGACGCGCAGGAAATTGGCTCCCATCAGCTTTTCGAGTCGCGCTTCGCTCCAGCCGCGCTTCTGAAGGTCCGCTGCAAGGCGGCGGTAGCGATCGACGCTGTTGTATTCGGCGACCATTGGCCACACGTTCAGGCCTTCACCCGGCGCCGCAATGCCGGCCTTGATGCGCTGCTGCGCCCATTCGTTGAGCTTGCGGGTGGTCTCCGCATTCACAACCTGAGGAAGGACGCCGTTGTCAGTCCCGATGCCGACATGGTCCTCGCCAGCGACGTTCGCAATGTGCTCGATATGAGCGATCAGGTCGCTTCCCTTCGGGTGGCTGTCGAGCGTCAGGAAAGGCATGAAATAGACGCCGACCACACCGCCCTTGTCGGCAACAGCCTTGATCGTCTCGTCCGCCGTGTTGCGGACGTGGTCCGTGATAGCGCGCGCGCCGGTATGACTGATCACGAGCGGCCGTTTCGCGAACGCAGCTGCCTCCGCCATCGTCCGCGCGCCACCATGGCTGAGGTCTAGCAATAGCTTCTCGGCCTCGATCCGCTCGATCGTCGCCTTGCCCAACTTGGAGATGCCGGCATTTCCAGGCTCCAGCGCACCGTCGCCCGATAGATTGCGGTTGTTGTAGGTCAGCTGGACGGTCATCACGCCGTCCTTCTTCATCTGCGCAAGATGATCGAGCTCGGGCCCGACCATCGAGGTGTCCTGCGTCCCGATGAGGAGGCCAAACTTCTTCTCGCGCTTTGCCTTCAGGATATCGGCAGCGCTTCGGATGAGCAGCAGCCGATCCGGGTTGGCGCCGAGCAACTCCTGCTTGTTGACGAGATCCTTCTGATAGTCGCCCCAGGGGTCAGCGACATTGCCGACGGGGAAGATTGTATCGCGAACGACGGTCACACCGCTCGCAAGGGTCTCTGCCCATCCTTTGTCAGACATGCGGGTTACGCCGTCGGCAGCATATGGGTCTCCGCTGCCACCAAGAGCGTCGATGACGATTGCGCGATCGTACCAACTCGAACTCGCGACCGGGTGGCGCCGTCCGAAGGCTGGCGCCGATGCGATGGCGGCAAGACCGCCCCCAAGAAGTGACCGCCGATCAACTTGCATAGAGAGTCCCCCGCCTGCGCTCCCTGCTTGTCGTAAGGCGATCCATCTGCGAATCAACTAAGTGGATGGCCACCGATCCTGCCCGCATCACCACGCCCGAGCGCACGGCCGAGGACGCCGATGCGGCGCTCCGGCCGAAGAGCCTAGACGAGTTCATCGGGCAACAGGCGGCGCGCGAGAACCTGCGGGTGTTCGTCCACGCGGCGAAGAGCCGCGGCGAGGCGCTCGACCACGTGTTGCTCCACGGACCGCCCGGCCTCGGCAAGACCACTTTGGCCGGAATCATCGCGCGCGAAATGGGCGTCGGCTTCCGCGCTACATCGGGACCCGTAATCGCGAAGTCGGGCGATCTGGCGGCATTACTGACCAACCTCGAGGACGGCGACGTCCTGTTCATCGACGAAATTCACCGCCTCAACCCGGCTGTCGAGGAAGTGCTCTATCCCGCGATGGAGGATCGTGCGCTCGACCTGATGATCGGTGAAGGTCCCTCAGCCCGGTCCGTCCGAATCGACCTTCCCCGCTTCACGCTGATCGGTGCGACGACACGGCAGGGATTGCTGACAACGCCCCTTCGCGACCGGTTCGGAATCCCCGTTCGGCTGAATTTCTACACAATCGAGGAACTGGAGCAGGTTGTTCGACGCGCTGCGCGGCTGCTTAACGCCGGTCTCACCGACGACGGATCAAGGGAAATCGCCCGTCGGTCTCGCGGAACGCCGCGTATCGCAGGCCGACTGCTGCGCCGCGTTCGCGACTTCGCTCATGCGTCAGGCAGCGAAACAATCGACGCGCCTGTGGCCGATCGGGCGCTGACCCGGCTCGAGATCGATAGTCTCGGGCTGGACGCGATGGATCGGCGCTACCTCCACATGATCGCGGATCTCTATGGCGGCGGTCCGGTCGGCGTAGAGACGCTCGCGGCTGGGCTCTCCGAGCCGCGCGACACGCTTGAAGACGTCATCGAGCCATATCTGATCCAGCTTGGGCTTATCGCCCGGACGGCCCGGGGCCGGTGCCTCAACGGGCGCGGATGGACTCACCTTGGCCTGCCCCAACCAAACGGCGGTCAGTCCGGACTTTTCGACCAGGGAGCATCGTCAGAGTAATGCGTCACCTCATATATGCCGCAGCTGCGTTGCTCGCCGCCGCACCCGTCGCGGCTCAAACTCCATCCGCAGTAATCGCTCCCGATTATTCGAAAGACTCGAGCTGGCTATGCCTGCCGGGCCGTGCCGATGTTTGTTCGACGCCGCTGGCTACCACGGCGCTCAACCCGAACGGCTACGGTTCCACTGGACAGAGTATGGTGGCCAAGGATCCGCCGGTCGATTGCTTCTACGTCTACCCGACCGTCTCTCGGGATCAGGGACTGAACAGCGATCTCAATGCCGGATC
>Ga0308173_10000480_pt1 | contig 16946 bp, 11 predicted proteins | sample PhyPR1_FD_203716 | JGI IMG/M metagenome (GOLD analysis project Ga0308173, IMG submission 203716) | Soil microbial communities from UC Gill Tract Community Farm, Albany, California, United States - DLSLS.P.R1 | ecosystem: Environmental > Terrestrial > Soil > Agricultural land | place: USA...
GTAAGTGACGATGTTTTCAAATCCCGGCACTTCCGGAAAATCCGGTTCAAAGGTTCACTCACCTACGGCCAGAAGGTCGCGCAAAACACCGCCCTGGAGCGGCTGGGAAACCGGTTCATGCTGAGCATCTTTTTGATCAACGCCTTTATCCAACGGCAGACCTGGCGGCTGTTGCATGATTACCTCGACCATGTGCCCGTCATCAAGGATGTGCTCAACATGTTGAGAGCACGCCGCCGGCAAATTCGTATCGGTTGAATCAACGCGGACGGAGAATCCGAAAAGAAAGAGGGTGAGAGCGACACGAGAGGGGGTCTCGAGTGCGCTCTCACCCTTGCCGGATCTGTGGTTGTAAATGCTATTCCAACTGGGGTCCTATGCCTTGAAACGCCCGGTAGAAGCGCGCTGGCGCGCTGCCGGCCACCGGTTCGGTGTAGAATACGGTATTGGTCGGCGTGGTATTGGTAAAAACCGGCGCCCAGTCCACCATATCTGTGGACGCCTCGAGCACCAGCGTGCCGGGCTGCAAGACATTGTCCACGCGGATCTGGAAGGTGCCACCGGTGAATGGGAGAGCGGTCAGCGCTGGCGACGGTACGCTGACGTACTTCAAAGTGACAAAATCATAGTCGGCGTGTCCGTGAACGAAAGTCCCGGCCACAATCACGTCACCGTTGTGGTCCAGCGCCAGAGTCGGAGACAAGGCACTGCTGAAGCTTTCAGTCCAGAGCGGCACACCCGCGCTCGAATACTTGATCGTCGCGAACGTGTAATCCGATTGGCCCGTGACGATGATGTTGTTGCTGCTGTCCACTGCCACGGCGTATGAGTAGTCAACGACGTTCCCTTCCCCGTTGTAGCGGTTGGTCCAAAGGGGCACGCCCGCGCTCGAATACTGGAGCGTAGCATAGTCATAATCGCCTTCGATGCCAGGTGAATAGCCTGTCACGATGACGTTGTTGTGGCCGTCAACTGCCACAGCGGTCGCATAGTCATCGCCGTTCCCCGGACCATTATAGCGGTTGGTCCAAAGGGGCGCGCCCGCGCTCGAATATTGGACGGTCGCGTAATCGTAGGTTTTGCCGCTCGAATTCCCCGTCACGATGACGTTGTTGTTGCGATCAACCGCGATAGCGCGGGCTTCGTCCCTGCTGTCGCCGGGACCGCTGTAGCGATTGGTCCAGAGCGGCAGGCCCTCGCTCGAATATTTGATCGTGAGGTAATCAGCATCATCCGTAACAGGGTTTTCGCCAGCCGAATAGCCGGTCACGAGCACGTCGTTGTTGCCGTCCACCGCCACGGCTGTGGCCAGGTCTTCTCCGTTGCTCGGTCCGTCGTAGCGGTTGGTCCAGAGCGGTACGCCCGCACTCGAATACTTCACTGTTGCGTAATCGTCGGAGCCTCCATCGCCCCAGGAAAAGCCGGTCACGAGCACAGCGTTGCTGGCATCGACTGCAATGGCCGAAGGCCGGTCCCCAAGACTGCCCGGCCCATTGTAGCGATTGGTCCAGAGCGGTACCCCGGCGCTCGAATACTTGATGGTCACGTAATCGGCATCATCCAGCAGTGCGATGGCGGGCTCCGAATACCCTGTAACGATGACATCGTCGTTGGCGTCCACCGCGACCGCGACGGCGTAGTCCTGGCCGTTGGGCGAGCTGTCGTAGCGGTTAGTCCAGAGCGGCACACCCGCGCTCGAATATTTGAAGGTCGCGTAATCCTTGCCGCTTCCGGAGGAATACCCGGTAACGATTACGTTATTGCTGCGGTCGACGGCCACCGCTCGGGCTTGATCCCAATCGTTCGCGGGCCCTTCGTAGGTCTGGACCCACGCCTGGACCCCCGTTTCGGCGCGAGCAAGTGCCGGAAGCAGGAGCAAGAGCATCAGGGGCCGGGCCACCACGGTAAGCATAAATGAGAGTGTGTGCATGAGGTTGTCTTTCAGGGTTGGTTGTGTAATTCACTGCATAAATTTTCGACGACTATTAACACTGCTCCCTTGCGAATCCAATGGTGACAGGAAAAGGCATACTACACTTCACAAGTTGAATCAAGCAAAATAGGGTTCGGCTGCCCCGCCAGCCCGCATCGAACTTTTCCGGTTACAGGGTTACATGGGCTCTGAGATGCCACTGATCGTTGATCCAATCGGCCTGGGTGCGCAGGCACCAGAAGCCGCCGGGGAAATTGAGATCGGGGCAGATAGCGTCAGACAGGGCCAGACAGGTCCGGATAGGGGCAGGAGCCGGCTCGGGACGGGTGGGTTTCACCGGGTCTATCTGGAGTTGCGCAGCTGCGGTGTCTGGAGCTATCTGGACCTGCCTGGGCCTGGGGAAGGGACCGATAAAGTGATGGACAAGCTGACCGTGGATTGATGGATTGCTGGATTTGTGGATGGTGGAAACTTCTCCTGGCGGGCAAGCCCCAGAGTTACGGTTACATCTACATTGGATCTACATTTAACCCAAATTGGTCTCATTCACAGAGTTATCTACAGAATTAGGATCTACACGGTGGATCTACATTTGTTACGATCTACATTTACGATCTACAGGCTGCTGAGTTCCGGCCCGGACCTTTACGCAACGTGCCCTGGCGCCGCAAGAGCCGGGTGTGTTTCAACAGCCCGAAAGCGACGTTTTAGCAATCCGGAAGTGTTAGTAGCTGATGTTAGGTGATGTTAGGTGATATTTTTGCGGATGACCGGAGTTACATTGTTACATGGTTACCATCGTTACATCGTTACTGATCGAGGACGAGAACGACTCAGGAAATTGTCGCTCTGTCGGAGGGGGCCGAAAATGGTCGTAACGTCGTAACGTCGTAACAACGCCCATTTTTTCGGGCTTTTGTGATTTTCGGAGAAGTAACATGGGTCGTAACATCGTAAGATCGTAACATTGAGGAGGACAGAGGGGGACACGGGGTTTTACCCGTCCAGCCGTCCAGTCCAGTAGTTTCACCATCCCTCCTTCCGGTGGAAAGCGCAATCGGGCGTCGGTCTTAACATCTGTTTCCAACCCTCAGGGAAGGCAGGAAACGACCGAGCGCCCGATGGCAACGCAGTTTACGGAAGTGAAGCATTGAAGGTCAACGAACCGGGGCTGCGCGAAAGGGCAGGTTGAACGAGTGGCCGCTCTTACCACCTGGTAGGTTTGCGCTCTTGCCGGGAGGTTTCGGGCTTGAGGGCTTTGTGGACCCAGTACTGGCGAAGGAGTTGGGAGAGATCGACCGCTTTTTGGAAATCGAATTCTTTGACGAAGAACGAGTTGGCGCCCAAGGCATAAGCGCGGTTCACGTCGCGAATTTCGGTGGAAGAAGTAAGCACGACAACTGGAATCCCGCGAATGCCGTCTTGCCGGCGAATCCACGCGAGGACTTCGAAGCCATCCATGCGCGGCAACTTTAGATCAAGAAGGATGAGGATGGGCAGCGGGAATTCGGCTCTGTTCGCATACTTGCCTTCGCCACTCAGGTAAATCAGGGCTTCATCGCCGCTGCGGACAATGTGGAGCGGATTGGTGAGGGAAGCCTTCTCAAAGGCCTTACGCATGAGGAAGATATCATCCTCCCGGTCTTCGACGACCATTATTACTTCAGTGTCGGGCACAACCTTGACCTTTGATGCAGCAACATGGTGGGTAAAACCCTTGTGCGCAATGGGGTGAATTTGGCCTGGTGTGTTCGCCGTCTGCAATCCACCTCACGGTGACTAGCTGAGCACGAAAGCGCGCATAAATGGAGTGATCGCGAACTCGCGCTCCAAGGTGAGCCCGCTGTCGCGAAATGAGCGCAACCAGGTCCGGCGACTGAGAAAGTGAAAGACCGCCGCCCCGAAGCAAAGGAAGTTCGGCAAATCACGCAACTGCTCGATCACGACTACACGGCCGCCTGAACGGAGAACGCGCCTGGCCTCGCGAAAGAAACGTACGCGGCGCGCATCCTCGCGAATCTCGTGGGCGGCGCTCAATGCCAAGACTGCGTCCTGGGAGCCGGTGTCAATGGGCCAAGCGTCTAACGCCGTATGTTCCTGCGGGCCGGTTGGAGGGTTGAGGCGATGGGCTAGCTGAATGGATGCTTCGGTGGTCTCCTCGGGAGTGAAAAAGTCGAGAACGCGAACGCTCGTATTCGGGTAGCGGGCACGGAAAGCACCGGAAGCCGGGTCAAAGCCTGCGTGAATGATGACCGCAGAGGCGAGGTTCTCGGGGAAACTCCTGGCAGGCCACTCGCGAAGCTTGTAAAGGTCAGAGTGGTCGTAGTTGAAATAAGATGCGATTACCGAAGCCAGGATGAAGTAGATGGCAGCACTGATGCCCAAGCCGATACCCCAGCGAATGAACGGCTGGTGAATGACAAATATGACGGCGACACCGAGGGCGCAAGCGCCAAGCGCGATGTAGAAGAAGTGCCGATTGAAGCTGATGACCAGTCTGGTCATGCGGAAAGGATCGTCCGAGGTCATAAACGCCAAATGAGCCCGATCAAGGATGTGCGTGAGCGGTGCGGGCCAGCCGCCAACTGAGGAATGAGTATGAACCGAAGTAACACATGCGCAAGATAAAGAGGCCAGAGGGTATACGGAAAACTTCAAACTTCAAATTTCAACGCGCAGGGAAGCTCCACGCTGCGAGTGAAACGATACGATCGCGTTGGGACGAAGGCTGACATTAAGATTCAGCGGGATTCCAGACGCCAAGGTTCAGAGAAGGTGTTCGCCCTGCTGCGAGACATAAACTTACCTCAGTTCTTACTGAGAAGCTCCGGGGCGATGCGTTGAGCGGCGTAAACGGCGTTGGTTCGGACTTCGCCGTTTTTGTCGGAAAGGCCCGCGCGTATCGCGGGAATTGCGCTCCGAGCAGGAACTTCGAGCCAGCAAAGGCACCTGTAGATGCGAGCCCTGGCCGGCGGGGATGCAGTTTTGAGCGCGTTGGTGAGTGCCGGCACGAGTGTGGATTCAGGTATGTCCGACTCGCTCAGGGTTTGGGCCGCTCGAGAGCCGAGGTTTTCATTTCTGTCCGTCAGACATGTTATCATGGCATGCATGGCAGGGGTATTGTCGACATGAAGAGCCGGAATTGATTCGAGCGCAGAGAAACGCGCTCGATAGTTGGCGCTGCCAAGTATCTCGATGAAACTGGGCAGCGCTTCCGGTCCGATGCAAGCCAGCGCGTCGACGCACGTTTCTGCGCGTTCGGGATCGCGAGTGGTGAGGGCCAGCCGGGTGAGTTCGGGGAGCGCGGGCCGGGCGGTTGCACCCAGGATGTTAAACGCCAGCTTCGCGCGCTTACTACGCGAGAGCGTGTAGCATGGCGCGAGATTAGGCTTTTGCGGCTCGGGTGGGTCTTTCTCGGCCATCCACCTCAACAGCGTCGGTATGGCGTTCGTCCCCATGTGCCCGATTGCGGCCCAGGCATCCGGCTCCTGGCCGACCAGCACCGGCATGTGAGGATCAATATCACGCGTCCATTGTGTCAGGGTTCGCCCGTGGTAAGACGGCTCTTCTTCGGCTGCGAGCACTGCCCCGGCAATGAGGCACAATGTCGCCATCCCAGTGATGCTTCTCCTCATGAGTGCACTATAGGCCTCGGGGTCTCAACGAGCAACCATCTCCATGGGGCGCCGCGACCGGAGATTGCCGAGCGCCTGCACATGGGCAGTTGGAGAAGTCCAGTAGTTTGGCAACGGTCGCCTCCCCGTGCGCCCCTACCTAGAGAGAGGTATAGTTCTATGAAGGCTGGTCTGGCGTGTTTGGTGGTGTGGCTAGGCTCTGCGAAATCAGGGCCATGAGTTCAGCCAAATCCGTTCCTACGATGTCCTTCTTTACAATCCAATGGGCACCGTTTCTGGCCCGCTTTTCCTCGTCACCGAAAAGCCAACCGCTCCAATGCGGTCGCCCACTGACGCGAACATGGATGGCAATTACCGCAATCCATCATCATAATCCGTGATGTAGGCGTAGTTGCCCGACACCGCCAGGCCTTCAGCCTGCCCGCTGGTGTCGTAGCCGCCAACCCGCACGAGATCCGGGTCCTGGGCGACAAGGCGGCTTGCCACTAGAATGCTGAACAGCGCCACTAACAACGGTGTGCTGTTGAGAAATGATTGCTTCACTCCTGTTTATCTTTTCATATTGTTCATACGTTTGCGTGAGGCGGAGAGCCCGCTTCAACTCTCAATGCGCTACGTTCTGGACTAGACTAGAATCCGCAGTTCCCTGGGTTAGCAGAGTTCAGCCGGGGCGGCCCTCCGGCCGCCCCGTGACGATCCGACGCGGTTCACAGGCTATTCCGGAAGGCGGTCGAAGAGGCCCAGATTCAGGATATACAGGCCGAGCGCCAGGCCGGACGCTTCGCCATCTTCACACGAGTGGCGGAAGTGGAAGCCGCCCCAGATGCGGCTGTCTGTGCTGGTCTCGGCGGCGTGGAACCAACTGGAGTAGCTCCGGACAATGCCGGTGGCGGTCGAGGTCTCGGTGAACGCAACCGGGCCGAACACGTCCGTGAGGATCGTGGCGGAGGCGGCCGCGACGACGGCATGCGCCGAGTTGTACTCCGGGAACGGCGGCGTCACGTTGAGCGGCGCCCACGTCGGATCCGCGATGGTCGCATCATTGGCGTCGGTGTCGCCGTTGCGGATGGCGGTGATGGGACGCCAGAAGTTGTACGTGAACTTCGCGTTCCACGACGAAATTACTGCATCGGCGAACGCGATCTGCGTGAGCGCCATGCCGCGCGCGGCCTGCCAGAGGTCGAGGTCCTGGTTGATGATCTCGCGTTGCGCGACGCGGTTGAACACAGTCGGCGGGATCTCGAGCCAGAACCGCGCCTCCGCGGTCTGCTCTTCAGTGCGGACCGTGCTCGTTGCCGAGCCGTAGGCCTTCACCTCGTTGTAATCGGCGGTGTACTCGGCCGACGTGAGCGCGGGCGGTCCATTGCCGACGAACTGGTTCCCCGCGGCCATCGCGAACGGCGTCACGTTGCCCCACCCCGGTAACAGGACGGTCGCAGCCGTCGGCTGGTAGTCACCCGGCTCGGCGCCCGGGGTATACGGTATCCCGGCGCTGGTGCTGCCGTCATTCGCGCGCAGCGCGATGATCGCGGCAGCAGCCGCCTGCCCGACGTTGATCGAATTCTGGAGCCGCTTGGGGTTGCTCACCATCGCCAAATCCACCGCGAGTAGCGCATCGATGTCGGCGGCCTTCGCAGGGCGGCGATGCTTGAGAACCTCGGCTGCTGCGACGGCGGCGGCGGCCGACGGATCCGCGCCGGTGTCCTCGGTGGCGTGATAGGCGTAGCGCTCGTATTTCGGCCGCACCGCGTTGGCTGCATCGTGCAGCGCGATGTGCGTCATAGCGAGTGAACGCGTGAGTTCCGGGGGGTTCGTCGGCAACAGGACGGAGATCGCGTTTCTATTCCACCGCGCGACCGTCTCACCGCTCTGGTGGCCCGTCTTCTCGGGAGCGGAGAACGGGGCGGCCAAAGCTGCACCGGCCAGCGCTGTGACCGCGGCTAGCCCGAGGCTGGCGAACACAAGCGTGCGTGCCGTCATTCCTATTCCTCCGCTTCCGTTACCAATAGGCGCAAGGCCTAATACCCTGAGGTTCTTGATTATCTTCATAGTTCTGTCCTTTGTTTTGTTTGTTTTTGTTCTCCTACGGAATCACCAGTCGGTAAAACCGGGTTCCTGTAGCCGGATTGATCACCAGCGTCTTCGTGGTGCCGTCGTTTTGAATGCCCGACGTGATATTGCTCCAGTTGATTGAAGAGAGGCTGTTCGTATTCTGCTGGAGAATGAAATTACTGGCGGTAGCAGGCCATGACACAGCAACCGTGGTTGAGCCGGTGCGACGAATCGTCAGGGATGGCGGCGGCCGCAGAAAGGTCACGGGGCTCTCCCGCGACTGGATGTAACCGTCGTTGCCGGGCCGATTGTCGATAAGCGCGGAGTACTCGTTCCAAATCGAGAACGGGTTCGGCCCCACGACAGGGTAGCCAGCCGCGTCGGACGGAAAGAGCGTAGCCGAGCCGAAGGTGTCGCTATCTGAGCGGAACTGGAAGTCGGGACCCACTGGCTCAACGAACATGACCGAGAAGTCGTTGCCGTTCCCCGATGCGTAGTCGTTCTGCAGGCCGATGAAGACGTCCCCTCCGGCAATGTGATTGCTCACGATCCCGTTGAGCGTAGCCGCGTCCGGTCCGAAGAACTTGAGGTCGAAGGACGTCGCGTGAATCTGTGTGGCGTACCACCTAACGCCGAATGGATTCAAGCCCGTACTGTGCGACTGGCTCGTGCCGTAGAGCGTGAGCGTCCAGGTGTGTTCGTGCCCGTTGGCGAAGACTTTGGCGAGATCGGGGCCGACGGTCCCGTACAGCCAGTCCATGTTGAATGTGCTGCTGATCGTCAGCGTGCCGTCCTCCTGGGCGGGCGCGGTGCCCGGGAGTAGTGCGAGCACCAGCGCCAGAACGGCGGTCCATCGGGCGAGTCTCGATCCTATCATCGGATGTCCTGCCCGGCCTGCAATCGGGTCTGCCCCCAATGCGAGACTATTGGATAGCCCGAGGTGAACCGCGATGAGCCGAATGGCTTTTTCATGCGTTCCATCTGATCTTCCTTTCGGTTTTTGTTGTTTGGTTTGGGCAGCGAGCCGGTCATCTTGGAAGCTCGGCCGCGCCCGGTGCTGCTGGTCGCCTCGTTCAGTCGTCGTTCAGGATTGTCCCCGTGGCGAGGCCGTGATCGATGGTCGCACCCACGGCGTTCGAGAGTTGCACGGAGAAAGTCTCGTTCGCCTCCCGCTTGCGGTCGCCCTGGATCAAAACCGAGATCGTGCGGCTGGTCTCGCCGGGCTGGAACGTCAACGTGCCGCTCGCCGCGTTGTAATCCGAGTTCGCGAGCGCGGTGCCGGCGACCGTGCGGTAGTCCACGGTGACTGTCCCCTCACTCGAGCCGCTGCGGCTAACAGTGAACTGCAGTTGCGTGGAGCCGCGGTTGCCTTCCGCTACCGAGGAGTCTCCGATGCTCACCGTCGGGGAAGGGGGCCGAACTTCCGAGCCCAGGCTTCCCGAGATTACCGCGTTGGGGAGCCCGTCCGGGTTCCCCTCGAAGAAGCCATACCACGAGATGTAGGTTTCCTCGTTCCAGAACGAGAATGGCTCCAACGTGACGATGGGATACCCGGCTACATCGAAGGGGAAGACGCCGGAGGTGAAGACCATCTCGTGTCCCGCCCAGAACGAGGCGCTCCCGCCGGGAGATACAATCGACAAGGCCATCCTGGACAAATTGCTTCCCTGGTACACGTTCCGCAGCTCGAGGCTGGCACTGCCTCCCGCCAGTTGCTCGCTCGCGAGCCGGTTGAGATTGTCCGCGTCGGGGCCGAAAAACCGCAGGCCGAACGACCTCGCGCTCACTTCGGTGATGAAAGCACCGTTCAACGTGTGATGCCAGTAGGTCGTGCCGTACATCGCGCCCGACCACGTGTGTTCGCCGCTGTCGCTCGTGAACGTCCCCGTGATGGTGATCGTGTCGGTCGCCTGTGCCATGACAGGCGTCGCCAGCGGCGCGATCAGCAGCGCGAGAACGGCGGTCCATTTCGATAGAGATGTGAGATTTTTGATCGTTTTCATACGTTTTGTGTTTGTTTACTTGTGACTGGTTTGTCCTGTGTCACCGGTCCAAGGCGTTTTTCGCCATCCAATCACGCCAAAGATTTCGAATATTTTTTGGGAGGGAGCCGCGCTTCGGGGGAAAAGCGGTTGGGAGGAGCCATAGCCTTGCAAGGCGCTGATGCCGGCGACGACCTGACCGTCACCGCTGATGCCATACGCGCCGCTGTAGTTTTCCCCCGGCAGGTAGCCGAGCGAAGTGATGGTTCAGGGGCGCAACGCGGGTGCTTGGGTGGGAGAACTCACCCTGGAGGCTCGGATGTGTACTCTGCTATTTCTCAGCCATCGCTTGATCAAACTCCAGTAGCTTTTTCCATTCCGCTACCTTCCCGGGTTGGCCAGTGGCTTCGTAGAGTTCCGCCAGACGTTGGATAGCTTCCGGTATTCGCATCTTTCCGACGTCAGGAATGGATTTCTCTCTCTGCTTCATGCCTTCATAGCCCGAGAGCAGGAAAGATTCAGCTTCGGCATACTTCTTCTGGCCCAACAGGCTTCCGCCGAGCAGGCTGCGGCTGTTGAACGTGCGCCAATCATCGGGGATTTTCTTCTCCCGGATCGCCAGGGATTCACGGGCAAGTGCCTCGGCCTGGGCGAATTGTTTCTGGGCCAGCAGTAAGTGCACAAATGTCGAGAGAAAGGCTGCGAGTTCTGGATCCTCGGCAGACAGCTTCCCCCGCAGGCGCACCAACTCATCGCGTTGAATCACCAGCGCTTCCTCAAACGCGGCTTCGGCGTCTTTCAGCTTCCCTTCCTTCACGAGCAAGCGACCTAACTCCTCGAGTGAGTAAGCCATGGAAAGGCGCTCTTTGTCTGAGAATTTTCTCCGCATTGCCAGCGCTTCGTTGTAGGTAGCTTCGGCATCTTTCAGCTTTCCTTGCTTCACGAGCACGCGACCTAAGTCATCGAGTGAGTTAGCCACGAAAGGGTGCTCTTTGCCTGATAGTTGTCTCTCCACTTCCAGTTCCTCACGCCATATCATTTCAGCGTCGTTGAGTTTTCCTTCTCCTTCCAAAATACGGCCGTAGTCGCCGAGCGCCTTTTCAATGGCGCGGTCGTGTTTTGATAGAAGTTCTTCCTTCCTTGAGATGAGCTCCCGGCAGTGCGATTTGACTTTTTCACGAAGGGCGTCGGCCTCACCCAGATTGCCTTGTTGGATAAGCAGGTCGATAAGGCGGATTTGGGCGAGAGTGTTTCCGGAGTTTGCAGCTTTGCGGTACAAGTCCGTTGCTTTGAGCATGTCCCTGGGCCCACCCTCCCCAGCAGTTAACATTTCAGCCAGGATCACTTGCGCTTCAACGTTTCCGTGTTCGGCTGACTGTCGGTAAAGGTCCACGGCTTTTTGAGGATCTTTCATAACGCCGTCTCCAGAGCGATACATCCTGCCAAGACTTTCCAGGGAGTAGGCGTTGCCAATTGCCGCGGCCTTCTGGTAAAGTTTTACCGCCTCAAGCGGGTCCTTTGGTAGTCCGTTTATCCCGTGTTCGTAAGACCATGCGAGGTCATTTTGCGCCCCGGTGCTGCCGGCATCGGCCGCCTCGCCGAGCAATTCCATCCGCTCCTTCATTTGGCCTTTGGACTGAAAAATTTTGGAGAGCCTGTAAGCCGAATCCCCGAGGTTCCGCTGTTTCGCGGGAAGCTTTCGTTGTATCTCGAGAGCTTCGCGGACGAGCGATTCGGCCTCAGCCAGCTTACTTTGTTTGACAAGCGCGTCGACAAGGTGATTGATCGACAGAAGGACGTGAGAATCATCGGCAGGGAAGATCTTTTTCCACAACCCCAACGCTTCCCGATAGGCCGACTCCGCGTCTGCGAACTTGCCTCGCCGCAAAAGTATATCTCCAAGTTCGTTCAGCATGACAGCGTCGCTCTCGATATGGGCATCACCAAAAAGCTTTCGTTGGAAAGCCAGCGATTCACGCGCGATGTCTTCGGCTTCTGCCAGCTTTCCCTCCTTGTGAAGCAGCACGACCAGGTCGTGGGCGCAAGTGATGAAGTCCGGATGTTTCAGCTTCCTGAACAACTCGAGTGCCTCACGGTAGGTGGATTCGGCTTGTGCGCGCTTGTCGAGAGCGACGAGAACAGGGCTTAAGTAGCTCAGGGATGTTGCGACGTCCGGGTCCTCGTTGCCGAAAAGCTTTCTTTGGATCGCCAAAGCCTCCCGAACGGCGCTTTCGGCCTCAGCATATTTTCGCTCGCGACGGAGCACAAGAGTGAGTCGATCAAGGGAACTCGCCACGCTTCTATGCTCGTTACCGAAGAGCTTTCTGCGGATGAGCAGGGCCTCGCGGTGCATAGCTTCGGCCTCAGGCAGTTTGTTTTGCTGCACGAGTGCGGTGGCCAGAAGGGAAAGCGAGGTGGCCACGTCTGGATTGTTTTCGCCCAACCGCTTTTTCCGCACGGCCAGCGCCTGGCCTATGAGCGTTTCGGCCTCGGCCATGTCTGTGAGTTTGCCGCGGTTTAGCAGCACGTAGGCAAGGTCATTGAGCGACGCGGCGACCAATTCGTTTGTCTCGCTGAGCAGCGACTTCCTGAGTCGGAGGGCCTCACGCGCCATTGCTTCCGCTCTGTCGTGTTCCCTGAGTTGCAAGTATACGCCACCCAGGGTGGATCGTAGTTCCGCTTCGACTAAAGGTTGATTCGTAAGATCTTTGCCAGCGCGCTCGGCGGTCTTATCAAGAATTTCCCGCAGCAATTTGGTGTCACTCCCTTGCGCCACGGAAGGCCCGACCCCGTTGAGCATGTCTTCGAGGAACCTGGCAACCTGTGCGCTGCTGGCAGCTGCGGTTTCTGCTTTCTGCTCGTTCGCCTCGGCTTTCTGCCGCAAATGAGCTTGTTCCTGCTCGGCGGCCACCGCTCGCTGGCGAGCCTCCTGTTCTTTGACCAGTGTCCAGGTGGCAATGCCAAGCCCGATTGCGAGCGCGAGAACCACGGCGCCTGCCGCCGCAAAGCCGACCTTGTGCCGTCGGACAGTTTTCTGAAACTCATACAGCTTGCTCGGTGGTCGAGCCAGCACGGGCTCGTTGTTCATGTGACGCTCGATATCGCTCGCCAGGCTGTTGGCCGTGTCGTAGCGTCGCGCGCGATCTTTCTCGAGGCACTTCATCACTATCCAGTCCAGGTCGCCCTGAAGTTGGTGCACGAGTCTTCCCACGTCAGTCTGGCGGCGTTTGCCGGCCGTCGTCCGGGCGTCGCCCTGCAGCGTGTTCAGTTTGGTCGAAGGCCGCAGCGGTTCCTTCTCCCGGATGATTTGCCGCAGTGCGTCGAGACCGCCTTGTACCATCTCTTTCGGGTCAAAAGGCGTCTGGCCCACCAGCAGCTCGTAAAGCAACACGCCCAGGCTGTAGATGTCCGCGCGCGTGTCGATATCCAGCCCGCTCATCTCCGCCTGCTCGGGACTAATGTACGCCGGGGTGCCGATGAACTGCTGGAACTGCGTGAACAACGTCTTGTCCGTCAACTCCTGCTGCGTGGCCTTGGCGATGCCGAAATCAATCACCTTGGGCACTGGCACCCCGTCGTGGAGCGTGACGAGGATGTTGGAGGGCTTGATGTCGCGATGGATGATGCCCTTTTGGTGCGCGTGTTGGATGGCGTGGCAAACCAGAATGAACAACTTCAGCCGTTCCTCGGTGAGAAGCTGCTTTTGGTCGCAGTAATCGGTGATCTTGATTCCGCGCACCAATTCCATGACGAAGTAAGGCCGGCCGCTGTCGGTCGTTCCGGCGTCGAAAATCTTCGCGATGTTCGCATGGTCCATCATCGCCAGCGCCTGGCGCTCGGCCTCGAACCGGGCGACGATCTGCCGGCTGTCCATGCCCGGCTTGAGGATCTTGAGCGCGACGCGGCGTTTGACCGGCTCGCGTTGCTCGGCCATCCAGACCTCGCCGAAGCCGCCTTCGCCGATTTTCTCGAGCAACTTATAGCGGCCCAGCATAGCCGCCGGGGCTTGCTGGGATTCGACCTCGCTTCTGCCTGCCTCCAGGGGTAGTCCCGCCAGCAGACTGTCATTGGCAAAATGTTCCTTCAGTAATTCCTCCACCTTGCGGCGAAAAGTGACGTTCCCGCCACACACGCCCTCAAGATACGCCGCACGCGCCTCAGGCGTTGCCATCTCCAGGGCTTCAAGAAAAACTTTCCGCTCCGTCATAATTCAAATGATTCAATCGGGGGCAATGAGAACGCCAATTCTAACAGGCGAGATTTCGATACGAATCACGCCAGGGAATTTGAACTATTCAGTCCGGACCTGCCGTGCCGGAAAAGGACGCCCGGATTGTTCGTTTCAGCCACGCCCGGGCAAACGCCCAATGCCGGTCCACCGTGCGCGGCGCCAAGTCGAGCGCCGTCGCTATCTCCGGCACCGTCATGCCAACGAAATAGCGCATCTGCACCACTTCCGCCGCCTGAGGATCTTCCAGTGCCAGCGTCGCCAGGGCATCGTTCACGGCCAACAACTCCTCCGACGGCATTGTCATCGCAATACGCGACTCATGCAGTTCATCTCCGGCCTGCTTTGCGCCGTGCTTGAGCCGCTGTTTGCGCCGGGCATTGTCGATGAGGATCTGCTGCATCGCAGTGGCAGCCGCCTTGAAGAAATGCCGGCGATTGGCGAAATGCTCGTTGCCGTCCCCGGCGATCTTCAGCCAGGCCTCATGCACAAGGGCTGTTGGCTGCAGCGTTTGGCCGGCCTTCTCATTAGCCATGCGGACAGCAGCCAGCTTGCGCAATTCCTCATAGACCAGCGGCAGCAATTGCTCGGCGGCTCGTGGATCACCCTGCTGAGCCGCGTTTAGAATACGCGTGACATCGCTCACGCCATGCAGAATAAAAAGGTGCCTAAAACTCTTCAATTCCAAAGCAATTGGATTGAATTTACTCGGGCACGTCTCGACACGTGCCAGTTCTTCCTCTCCTGGCTCGCCAGCTTTCATGGAATGGATTTCAGAATTCTGCCAATCCTGTCCGCAGACAAGCGAAAGAATAATGGAACTGCCAGGCGATCCGATAACCGATGTTCCATCTACTCCTCAATGCGAAATGCGCAGACAAATCTTATCAGCGAAGATCAGGAATGCGGTGGCGACGCGAGCGGTCCGGCGTCCGCGTCCTTGGATGAGATCCTAAGAAAACGGCAAGCGCTCCAGGTCGGCAAACCTGTACGATGACGATGCGGCGATCCACAGGATCGTCCTGGTTGAGGAATCTCAGGGTGACCGAACGCGGTAGAAGCGCCGTGCGTCGGTGGGATGCTGCGTGTCGCGGAACTGGAATTGGCCGGGCGCTACTTCGGGCACGGCCCCCAGAGCGGTCCAGTTGCTTGCGGGCAGCCCAGGATTCGTGGCAGTCCATACCCCGAACAAGGCGCCAGCTGCGTTGTTGAAACTAAACTGGAATGAGCCGTCGGCAAGACGGGTCGAATGAGTGAGAGCAGGGGGCGTCAGCACTGGCACACTGACGCTCACGACTGCGCTGGTGCTTGGGATGCCGTTGACGAACGCTGTCGCCATGGCGTAACCGGGCGGGAAATCCCACACCGGGGTGGAGGTGAAAGTGTTTGTCTGCCAGTTGCTGGCATTGAGGAAGAAGGATTGTCCGTTGTCCAAATTGCGCAACTGGACGACGGGAAAATCGCTGGCGGCATCCCGGCAGCCGTTGCCGCCGGAAGCCTCGGAGAGTCCGCGGAAATTCGAGCCGTTGAGGGAGAAGTTACCGCCGAGGGCGAGCGGTGAAGTCGCACTCGTGATCTGGGGACGCCAATTGTTGCTGAAGTTCAGACTGGTATCGAAGAGCTCGGTGCTCGCCAGTTCCACGGAATTGGTTGCCAGTCCGCCAACGATCAGGGCTTGGCCGTTGGGCAGCAGGGTCATCGTATGCAAATACCGGGGGAAATGCAGTGATCCTGAAGGTATCCATGTTCCGACCACCGGATCGTAGATCTCCGCTGAGGAGTGGACGTCGAAAAAGAATGGGTTCAAACCGTCGCCGATGCGTCCGCCATTGACCAGGACCCGCCCGTTGGGCAGGAGCATCGCCATTTGAAATTGACGATTGGTAGCCATCGAGGTGTTTGGCGTCCAGACACCGGTGTCCGGGTCGTAAAGCTCAGATGTGGCAAGGCTGGAGGCCAGCACCTTGCCATTGAAGAGCAGAAGGAGGTTGTACCAATACCGAGGGGTCGACATTGGGCCGGTGCTGGTCCAGGTTTCCGTTGCCGGATCATATAGTTCGGCATTGGTTGTCGCGACATTTGAACTGCCAGTGCCGCCCGCGACGAGGACCTTGCCGTTCGGCAAGAGGAGGGCGCCATGTGAAGAGTGCGCGTTGATCATCGAACCAGTCGGCCTCCAGGTCCCGGTGGTTGGATCGTAGAGCTCGGCGCTGGAGAGGGCGTTGGAGAACGAATTGTAAGATCTCGTGGCTCCTCCCGCGACCAACACCTTCCCATTCGGAAGCAAGGTGGCGGTGTGGTGCGAGCGATTGGTAGTCATGACGCCAGTCGCAGTCCACAATCCGGTGGCCGGGTTGTAAAGCTCCGCGCTCGCAATGGTGAGCGTACCGGCATTTCCATTGGTGCATCCGCCGGTAACCAGCACCTTTCCATTCGGCAGGAGTGTGGCCGTGTGCTCGACCCGATTCGCGGTCATCGAGCCCGTGGCGGAGGCGAGGCCCGTAGCAGGGTCATAAGTTTCGGCGCTCGAATTCGCCGCCGCATAGTTGTTGGTGGCGCCGCCGGCGATAAGCACTTTGCCATTCGGCAGAAGGGTTGCGGTGTGAGCTGCACGGGCATGAGCAAGCGGACCGCTGACCCGGTTTGTGCCGGCTAACGTGCCGGTGAATTCGTTGGTCGATATGTCCCACAGATACGCGGCGTTGGTAAGGGAATTGCCACTGAACCCGCCAACGATCAAGACCTTGGCATTTGGCAACAATGCCACTGAATGCGCGTTGAGCAACACAGGGAAGGTCAGGTAAGTCCAGGTAGCGGATGTAGGGTCGTACACATCGGCGGGATTGCTTCCAAATGTCCCGCCGACCACTAGCACCCGTCCGTCAGGAAGCAGCGTGGCGGTGTGGAAAGAGCGCGGCTCCGGTAACCCGCCAGCCCCCACCCAGGTCCCGCTGCCAGGGTCGTACATATCTGCGTGTTGCGCATTGCCGGTGTTGTTGGTTCCGCCTACGACAAATACCGACCCGTTGGGCAGCAACGTCGCCGTATGCGAGCTGCGCCGCGTTGCGAGCGACCCCGTGGCGGACCAAAACCCGGTCGTAGGATCGTAAAGCTCA